>ODAI013015700.1_pt1 | contig 54227 bp, 39 predicted proteins | sample 1539321 | NCBI WGS metagenome assembly ODAI01 (sample SAMN02144231, study PRJEB22623) | gut metagenome | biome: sheep rumen | host: Ovis aries | place: New Zealand | reverse complement strand
TGTATTCGTCGATAATATTCAATTTTCCAGAAAGGGAAGGATTCAGAAGAGATTTTGTGGTAAAACCCAAGAAAAACGGTTTCAAGGCTCTTGTGTTTCAAGTCAATTACCATGGACATTGGATGGAGGTTCAGATACTTACCGAAGACAACGACATGGTGTCGCACAAGGGATATTCCACACGACAACCCAATAGGGAGGGCATCAATAGGCTTGCCGAGACGCTCAAGGAATTGAATAGTGAACAGAATGCTGTGGAGCTGTTGTCGAGGTTTCACGATTTGGCGATGTCGGAGCAGAAGACGATATTTGTATTTACGCCCAAGGGCGACATTCAGGAGTTGCCGGTGGATTCCACAGTGATTGACTTTGCATACGGCGTCCATACTGATGTGGGCAACCACTGTATAGGCGCATACGTTGGTTCCAGGTTTGTGCCGTTGGATTACAAGCTCAAGACCGCCGACCAAGTGAACATTTTCTCATCGCCGAGTGCGCGTCCGCAGCAGGCATGGCTGCATTTCGTGAGGACCGACAGGGCAAAAATGAAGATTGCCGCATATTTTCACCGTAATACTGGTGTGGTGCGTTCCAGCAGTGTAGATGGCAAGATTATTTTCAATAATTACATGTACAATCAAAGGTTTATTCCTGATGTAATTCTCCTCAAAGAGTTGATCAAGCATTTCCACCTTATCAATGGCGACGAGTTGTACAAGCGTATAGCGTCGCAGGAACTTGATATGAGCGAAGTGTATGAAGTGGCGGTGAATCTGCGCAAGATTATCAGGTCGAATAGGAGTGTTACATCCAATAGTGGTGCTGGCGCTTTGAAACCGTTGCTTACTGGAACCACTTACAATCCCACCAAAAGATATCCTTTCAATATCAACAAAAGCATTCATTTTATCGCCCCGGCTTGTTGCCATCCTATCTGTGGGGACGATGCTGTTACCTTTGTAGATGAAGACAATATCCTGTATGTGCACCGCCGAGATTGTGTGTATGCGCAGCGACACATTGCCACCGACGGCGATCACACAGCCAGGGTGGAGTGGGGCGACGACCTCGATCCAATGCTTACTACAATTCAGATACTTGGCACCGATAGACAGGGAATTATCAGGGATGTGTCTTTGCTCATCGATAGTTGGCGAGTAAATATCCAATCGTTTGAGATTGGTACGCACGACAAGATTTTTTCGGGAATCATCAAAATGTACATCAAAAACACTTCGTTGCTCGACAAACTTTCTGTACAGCTCGGCAAAATATCCAACATTGTATCTGTCAACCGCCTCGCTCCAAATACGAGCAACGAGTGGCGTTCATGACAATTGTTGCAAGATGCCCTTGCAGGCGTCCTCTATGAGTTGCACTGCAATTTCAAAATCCCTCATCGTGCCGCAGTATGGGTCGGGCACTTCGTCGTAGTCTTCGGTTTCGATGAAAAATTCGGCGACGTTTTTTATCTTGGCGTGGAACGGCACGTGTGGCGCGTCACGCACTATACGGGTGTTGATGTAGTCGCTCATTCCGATTATGTAGTCGAATTTTTCAAAATCCGCAGTCTTCACAGGGCGCGAGCGGTGAGTGAGTTTGTACCCATGGCGTTCAGCCGTGGTCATCATACGAGGGTCGGGCAGTTCGCCTTTGTGGTAGTCAATCAATCCCGCCGAATCAATCTCCCAATCGAGACCACGCTCGGCGCACATTTTTTTCATCACGCCTTCCGCCAACGGGCTGCGGCAGATGTTTCCTAAACATACAAAAAGAATTTTCATTTTTATTTACGTTAATTATTTTTGGTAATCACCGCCTTTCGGCGGCTCTTCTTTTTAAACGATAATTACCGAAAATTTATTCGTGAATTACCAAAAATTTTTTGATTCCTCTCGGATTTAGCAAAAAATGGCTGATTATTCCTCTCGATTTTAGCAAAAAATGGGCAATTATTCCTCTCGATTTTAACTGAAAAAATGTTAAAAATCTTGTAAACAAAGGGACAGTCTAAAAAGAAAGGGTGGGATGCAGACGGCTCGTCTGCAACTTATCTGTAAGTGGTAGGCTGGCAGCCTGCACTCAAACTTTTTAGACAGTCCCTTAAATATCAATCTTCTTTGTTGTCTGAACTTGCGTCTTTGAAATTGTATTTTTTGTACTCTTCTCTGAGTTTTTCAATTTTGTCTTTGAGCGTGTCGGAGATGCTTTTGGTGTTGTTGATGATTGCAATTAGATTGTCGGTCGTGATGCTTTGGTCGCCATCATTGGAACAAAAAGCATTTTCAATCGCTTCTTTTACAACGCTTTCGATGTCTGCGCCGCTGAAACCTTTGGTAATTGATTTGCTGTCTTTTTTTGTGCTAATCAATTTCAACACATCAATGTTTGGCGTGAGTTTTCCGCGCTTGGCAAGATGGATTTGGAAAATTCGACGGCGTTCCTCGGCGTCGGGGAGTTCCACTTTAAAGAGTTCGTCAAAACGTCCTTTGCGCAAAAATTCAGGCGGCAATTTGGAAATGTCGTTTGCCGTGGCAACCACATATACCGAACTTTCTTTTTCTTGCAACCAAGTAAGGAATTGTCCGAAAAGGCGTGTGGTGATGTCGTTGCCACCACCGCCATTATTGTTGCCAATACCTGCAAATGCTTTTTCAAGTTCGTCTATCCACAGTACGCACGGCGCAACGGCTTCCGCTGTCTTGATTGCTGCCGTAAGGTTATGCTCGCTTTCGCCAACATATTTGCCCATAAGTTTGCCGATGTCGAGGCGCAGGAGCGGCACTTTGAACATACTCGCCGTGGCTTTGGCTGTAAGACTCTTGCCACAACCGGGCATGCCTACTATCAGGATGCCTTTGGGAAGGTCAACACCAAAACTACGAGCCATACCCAAATTGGCAAAAATTTGAGCCTTGTTGTTTAGGTATTTTTTGAGGTTGGACATGCCGCCAATGTCGTCAACGTTGGCGTTTGTTGGGAAGATTTCTATAATGCCACTTTTTTTGATAATCTGTTCTTTCTCCTTCAATACCAATTTGACACTCGACGCATCAAATGTGCCTGACTGTTGATAGGCGTAATTGAGAATTTGACGGATTTCAAATTCGGTAAGACCTTTGAAGGATATTATAAGGTCGTTTTTCACCGTATCATTTATGTCCATATTGTACGACGAAATATAATCGTCGATAATTGCCGCTACCTCTTCTGAATCGGGATATGGAATGTCGAATATGGTAATCATTTTTTCGAGTTCTTGCGGCAATACCAACACCGGCGAAACCATGAATACAGTGGCGTAAACCTCTTCCGAAAACATTGTGCGCCGTGCTATTTCCTTCAAAAGCGAGATGCTTTTCATGTTGAAATATTGGCTGTTTTCGTCAAAATAGCGGTGCGCATCCTTCAATACCACAAAGGCATGTTTGGGATTGTCCTTGGTTGCTGTTTCAAGATAGTTGCATACGTTTTTCAAGAAACTATCTATTGTCATTTCATTGTCAATACGCTTGCCATCAATAAAACAGCCCGAATTGGTAAATGTAAAACATTTCACCCCATTTGTCAATACACTTTGTATCAAATCGTCAACAATTTGATTGTCAAAGTGTTTGATGTAGATTATCGGACGGAGGGCGTTGATGTAACTTGACAATGTATCTCTCAAAATGCTTTTCATACTACACCTCCATGTAAATTAGTTCGTCGCATTGCTTATTGCTTTTGTAATCAATACCATTGGTAATGATGAATTGATTATTGACATCGCTTGCAGACAGTTCTTCACCATCTTTGCCGCTGTTTCTCAAATAATTGCCTTCCACCATTGAAATGATCATAAGCCTTTTCCTTTTAGGTTCAATGTCTTTCCAATAAGATGCGGTTTCGCCACAGAAGATTTTTGTACATGGTATCGTCCAATTTTTCTCCGGAACATAATACTCTCCGACTTGTAAATTTCCATTTGTGCACCAACGATATCCGTAGAGATTTCCAAAAGAAGTATTGATACATTCTTTTTTAATTTCATTCAGTTGTTCTTCCGTTTTGATGAATATGGCTGATGTTTCCTTATTATTCATTATGGAATCACGCATATTTTTGAGCCAAGCCATAACATCCTTGTACACAGTTTCACCGGCGTAATTGATAAATTCGCGTAGAGAAATGTTCGCCATCAAAGCCAACAATACGAGAGGATAATCTTCTTTGAAGATTTGGTAGAAGCGTTCTTTGTCCAATCTCAGCAATTCGCGATATTGGTCATAGAGGGTAATCATATCGGCTTTGAGGTCGATATAATTTTCGGAGTGTTTTTTGAGGTTTTCGATGAGGGCGTCGTATCCTTTGTGATAATCAGAAATGATTCTTTTCTCTTGTTTGTGAAGTTGCGAATTGTAGTTTTCAAGGCGTTTGATTTCCTTGTTTCGCATCACAAACAATTCTGCCGCTGCCTGTTGCGCAATAGTAGGAAATGAGCCAAAAAGTGTTTCAAACAATTGTTCCAAAGCCTTTTGTTTGTCATCGGTTTTGATTTTTGAAACTTTTTGCGCCTTTTCCGTCTCACCGTGTGCCGTGAGCCAACGCACAAGCAATCCATTGCTATGCGTTTCGAGCAACATATCGATGTTGCAATTTTCTTTGAGTTCGGCAAGTGTTTTTATTTGTTCGTTGCCGTAACTCAGATTGAATTTTATTGGTTTCATATTTCTGTTTGTTTTTTTACCACCATGAGAATGAGAAAAAGTTTGCAATGGCATTGCCTATGCCACTAAAAACTTTTCCTATTCCTTTGGCAATATTTTTCATGCCTTCGACAACGAGGTTGCCAAGCATTTTTCTACCGTCGTGAATGGCTTCACCGATTTTACCGCTAACCGCTCCGCCAATCAATCCGCCAACCGCACCGCCAATTGCAGAACCTACTGGACCCAAGACAGCACCTATCGCTGCGCCTATTGCTGCGCCTTGTGTAAAGCCCATCATACCAAAGACACAATTTGCTGTTGCGCGTTCTATGTTGTCCATTGCCTCTGCACCCGAAATTTTGCCCTTTGCTAATAGGTATATAGATTTAACGGCTTCTATACCAACAAAGACACTTGCCGTGATACTTTTGGCTGAGGTTTTTATAATTGATTGTCCTAACCAACCACTGCGGACGACAACGGTCATTGCTCCCGATCCTGCTACTGTAACACCAACCGTTGCACCACTTTTGATTGCATATTCGGCAAATTCTGCCAAATCTTCTTGTAGGCTGTTGTTGGGATTTCCTGTGAAAAAGTTCCAAATTCGCCGCCCAATAATTCTTGCTCCTTGGAAAGCCACTGCCATTCCTGCGGCAAATGCGGATTTCGCGCCTATTTGTTTTGCTATTTCAAATTTATTGAGGTCGTTCCAAGAGTATTTTGCAATTTCACCTTTTGCCTGTGCTTGTTGTTGCAATTCTTTTGCTCGTTCTTTGGAAAGTGGCGTTGATTCGGCACCTCCATATTCGATTTTTTCGTGCGAGTTGGTTATATCCTTGCCCTGACCTTCGGGGACAAGTCTTTGCTGTCCGCGATAGTTGCCGTCTTTGAAATATCCCTGTGTGGTTTCTGCATCGGAACCATATTTCGACTGATATTTCGCCTCAATTTTACCGACAGGATTTTTAATAGTCAAATCGACGGAGTTCGGGTTGTTTGACTGTGGGACTTCGGCGTGGTAAGGAACTTCCTTTTGTGCAGCATCTATATTATACGTGTTGGCATGGTGTGTTTCGGCAATATAGCCATCAAGGTTTGGATTTTGACTTACCTGACCGTCGAGCCTGAGAATGGTGTCTGCCGTTTGATTGTTGGCATTCTCAATGGCGGTGTCGATGGTCTGCGCGTATTCGCTCACGCTGTTTGCACCGCTAAATTTTGCACCGTCCTCAATTTTATGCGCGAGCCAAGATTCGCGACGTTTGCCATCGGCGATGTGGGCGTCGAGTTCCGCCTTGTTTTTTTGGAAGGCGTAAACTGTCTCCACAATTTCCACGGCTGTATCTTCTATTTCCTCGTCGCCACTCCAAATGGTGGGGTACTGTTTGAATTTTGCTACAAGGAAATCCTTGTCAGAAGTATCGTCGCTTTTGTGGGCGTATCCTGACACAAAATCCTCGAAGGTGTTCTTTATTTTGGGAACATCTTCTTCCTTGAAATCCATATTTGCCATTACGGCATCGGCTGTTTGTTCGTCGTAGTTGCTAAGACGTTCCAATGCCTCTGCCGTGGCAATGAGTTTGTTTTCGTCCATTTTATTTTTTGCAAATATAATTATTCCTCCTTTTTTGACCAATAAATATTGGAAAAAATTTGAGGGAAATTTATGTCAACGTTATCGCCGCCTCATTCTTGCTGCCGTTCATTACCACTTTGAGCGGTGCGGCGAAGCGGACGTGGCGGAAGTATTTGGTGCTTTGTATCAATTGTTGCGCCTCCAAAATTTCACGGCGGAGGTAACTGTTGCGGTTTTCCTTCTTGACGGCAAAATAGCCCACGTTCATGCTTGTGATGTTGTGGAAGAAGTGCGAACCGTTGGAGAAGTCCAATGGATAGCCGTCGAGACTTGTCTCAATGATTACGGCGGCGTTGTTGATTTCAGACCACTGCACCGGCACGCCGAGGAAACGGTCGCTCGTACCCCAACGTCCTGGCCCGATGAGGATGTATTTGCGGTTTTCGTTGCCGAGGAGCGAGTTCAGGTAGTTTATTTCGCGCTCCATCTCTACTGTGGCGAGTTTGTCAAATTTTGATTCGTCGATGTAAATCACGTCCGTTATCGTGTCGATTACGCCGTTGCCGAGGCTTTGGTTGGTATATAATAAAGTGTCGGGCGCGGCGGCTATCTGCGTCAGGTCGATGTCTGTGGTGTCAAAAGAACCCACCATCGGCTTGATTTGCAGGAGGTAGAATGTCGGCTTGCCGTTTTTGGCTTTGTTGAGGTTTACGGCGTATTCAATCTCCACGGGCGAGCCAAATGCATCCTTCACTTCTGCGAGGATTTTGCTGATGGCTTCGGCGAGCGGGAAGTAGTTGTATTGCAGGACGTCCGCAAAGTTGACAATTCTGGGGCCGTATTCGTCGAGACCGGGCGAGAAGGTGTCGTTGTCGGGGTTATAGACCGACGCGAGATGCTTCAACGAGCCGTGCTTCTCCGCCTCGTAGATGTTGAGGAGTTTGAGCGCGGCGAGTTCGCCATTATTAAGCAGGTCAACGTCTTTCAACGACAAATCCAATGCGTAAAACTTGGTCTGTGTGCTGTTCAAGAGGTCGTCTTTGGTGTACATCGACACTTCGGGGTACATCGGTGAAAATCTGTACGACGGCCATCCATTGACGACATAACAGCCCAATCCCAATCCCGCTACGGCGTATCCTTCTTCGGGTTTCATATTGGCGACGGGGTAGAAGTTGTAGGATTGAGCCACGCCGCTGATGTGTGGGTAGAAATAATTGCCAAACCTGCTGCCCACAACTTCCTGAATTACAATAGCCATCTTTTCCTCGGCGATGTTGTGGTGAACCGTGTCATAATAGCGACGCGCTGTGTCGGAATACATCGAGGCGTAGATGAGTTTGATGGCGTGGCAGACGAGTTCGAGAGTGGCCGCCTTGTTGTCTTTTTCGTTGGGAATTACAAACGTGCTAAATACTCCCGCAAACGGCTGACTTACAGAATCTTCCGATGTGCTTGACGAGCGGATAGCAAGCGGATTGTCGGTCTGGCTCAATATTATTGCAATCCTTTCGCGGAGTTGGTCGCTGAGGTGTCCGTTCCAAAACATCAACTTCAATTCCTCGTATGGCGTCTGCGAGTATATCGCCTTGTCAAACAGTCCGTTGGAAGAAATGAATTTGCTAAACTCTTCCGTGCCTACCACCATCGTTACAGGTGCCCAAATGTTGATGCGCTCGGTGAGCGGCGATTCGGCGAGGTTGTAGATTACGGTGTCGATGAAGGCGATGCCGCGACCCTTGCCGCCGAGCGAACCGGGCGCGAGGGTAACGATGTTGCGCTCGTCGATGCTCGATGTCTCGTCGAAGGAGAGTATCTTGCCGCGTTTTTTCACCTTGCGGTATTTGTTGATGGCGTCCAACAGCACCTGCCTCAATTCCTCAGCCTCCTCCACGGTGTCGGTGTGGAAATTCTTGAACTCCTGCGCCAATTGTATTTCGCCGCGTCCCATCAGCCAAATGGAAAACTGGTTTTTTCTGCCGTGGCGGTAGAGCGAGTCGGCGGGCACTTCTTTGAGCAGGTTTTCAAACTCTCGGAGCGAATGAGCGGTGCCGATTATCTTGTCGTCATTGGTCTTGAAGATAAACTCGCCGTAGCCCATATAACGTTTCAGGTAATGCTTGATTTCGTTGAGGAGGCGGGGGCTGTTTTTGTTGACAAAATACAACTTCGGATCCTTGTACAGGTCGGGCGCGAGGTCCATCGGCTGTTCGGTGCTTTGGAAGATGACCGGCACTGTGTATTGCAGGCTCCGCATATAACGCAGGAATTTGAATCCCGCCTGATGGTCTATTTCGCCGCCCCACTCAAACTCGATGTCGCTGATTACGCACATCAGGTTGTCGCGGTATTTGTTGAAGATGGCGATTGCCTCCTCGTAATTGCGGGCGTGGAGAATCTTGGGACGCGAGCGCATCTTCACGATTTTGTCGATTTCGTTTTTCTCCACTTCGGGTATCAATTGCGCCACCTGTCCGAACACGGTTGTGTATAATATTTCCAAATAGCGAGAATAATATACCGGCGAGTCCTCGATGAGCAAAATCACCTTTACGAGGCCTACCTGAGTGTCGTTTTCCACGTTGATGCTGTCTTCCAACGCCTTTACGATGGTGAAGAATATGTTGGAATCGCCGTTCCAAGTGTAGAGTTTTTTGATTGCGCTCGACGTATTGACAACTTCCTCATATTTAAGCACTTCGTTTTTCCTATTGACGAGCAGATATACCGGCACAGAAGGGCTGATTTCGCGGATTTTTTCGCTGAGTGCAACGGCTTTTGCGGGGTCGTTTGGCATTATGATTACGAGGTCGATGTTGGAATTTTCCATAGTTGCGATGGCGTCCTCGGCGCAACTAACTCCCGTAATCCTCGGCATCACATAAAGGCTGAATTGCATTACGTCGCCCATAAAACGCCCGAAGAAAGAGTCCTCGTTTTCAAGGCAGAATGCATCGTAGAGCGACGCCACAAACAGCACGTGCTTCACCTTGAATTTCATCATATCCAAGTAGATGTACTTGTCCAACATCTGTTGGTTGAAGTAATTTTGGAGTGGCTGATGGTTTTCGGTGAGTTTTCGGCGCAGAATGTCCTCGCGCTTCTCCATATTGGCGGTGGCGGCTGAGCGGAACAGCATATCGCGGCCAATGGCGTCGTTGATGAATCCGGCTGTGAGCCTTGCGATGTTGGTCAATAGGTCACATTCCTCTTTGAGAAACGCGCCATTGTATTCGGGCGGGAGTTCCTTGGTGTAGAATACCTCTATCATACCTTTGTTGCTGTCGATGGAGACAAACTGTTCCTTGATGCTGCGGTGAGTCATCAGGAAGTTTTGGGAGAGGTATTCCTTGCCGTCGTAACGTATTCGCGCACAGGCGTGTCGCGGGTATTGCATAGCGCGGGGCAGGATGTTGCAGATTTCGTTGAGCGTGCTGCCGATGTCGCGCCCCTCCTTTATAATTGCGGTGGTGCGGTTGATGGCGTCGAGTTCCTGCATACGCTTGGAATTGAATTTTTTCAACTGTTTCATCGTCGCGGTGTATGACGCGCCCGAAATCATCACCGCCAAATATCCCAACAAATAATGCTCCTCCACGAGGAATGGATCCTGGTCGTTGGCGGCGGGGCAGCCGTCGCGGTAATATACCTCGATGCAGCAATGGGTATTGTCCGCGCCCTCAAAACATTTTTTCATACCCTTGCCGCACTTCTCGAAACCGTCGGTGGAGAATACGTTGTTGCCAAAAGTAATCCTCGCCATTGCGTATTCGGGGTACTGCATCGCGAGGGGGATAGATTGGCAGATGTGGTTGATGGCAGTCATCAAGTCGTAAGAATCGTGTCCAAGCAGCAGCGACGCCTGATGGATGCTCGCCATCTCCTTGATGCGTTCGCGGTAGTTTTGGAAAAGGGTTCTGTATTTGACGGTGAGAGCCTGTTGGTGAATGATGATTGCCAAAAATTGCGACACCTCGTCAAACGCCTTTGGGAGTTGCCCCTCGTGGATTCGGTCGATGATTGAATCCTTATTAATATAGATGGTGACGGCGTGGCTGTTGTCGCTGTGATATTCGGTTGAGGTTGCCGTGGATGCGGGCGTCGGCTGATTGACGTCCGTCTGTTGAAGCGAATCGGAGATATGGACGTTGATTACAAATCCATAATCCGCGAGCCTTGTGTCTAAAAGTTGCTCCCAATAGTTGGTGAGGGCGGTTTTCTTGAACATACCCTTGTCCTCCCACCATTGACCGCCTTCCGATACAGCGTCGATATATTGTACAATTAATTGCTGAATTTTTTCCATTTGGTTTGTGTTATTAATTTGCGGCGTAAATATAGGGATTTTTTTGGAATGAGAGGCTACGAAAAACGCTAAAAAATTAATTTGGCGAAAAATATTCATCTTCTTTCCCGCAGCAAAATATGATTTTTTTTTTTTCGTGGTGGGAGTGGGTGATGCACTTTTTCAAGGGAGTTTTAGTGTGTCCGCTCCACTTTTTCAAGGGAGTTTTTGTTGCAATATGGAATTATGCAAAATTTTAGGGGTATTTTTGTGTGGAATTTTTTGCTGAGATATTCTTGTATTTATCATAATCAGTATTATCGCCACGATAATCTTTTGGGTTTTTAGTGGGGTAGGGGCGGCGCATTTTCCAAAAAAATTTTTTTCAAAAACTTTTTTATTCAAAACAACTTTTCTATATTTGTCGTGTCTTTCGGTTCCGAAAGCCTTAACGGGTGGAAGAGGAGAGGGACTGTACTAAAAGAAACTAAATTGTATTTGTTTATGGCTGGATATTATTTTAGATTGCCTGCAATACCACAGTTGACTATTCCGCAACAGTCTGCATTGGATGAGACAAAGCAAATTGCTTTGTCTGGTGGACCTGGAACGGGAAAAAGTGTTGTGTCCCTATGGCGACACATTCGAAATTATCATAAAAATCCTGTACCATGCGTAGCAAGTTTTTTATCAACATATACGACAACATTAAAGGTTTATTTAGCGGCTTGTTGTAGTGCTGTTAAAGATGTTTCTTATCCAAATGCAGAGGTATACGCCTCTCAAAACGTTGGTACTTCGTTAAAAAATTCAAACATAATTCATGGGCATATTTTTAAAGAAGTAATTATTGATGAGGCACAAGATTTGCCCAATGACTACTATGTTCAGATTCCATCGCCCGTTTCGTATGGAGCGGATGATTCTCAGATTCTATATCCAAAGCATTGTTCTCGGCAAGAATATTTGCGTTGTCAGTTCCCTGATAATGTTCAGTATGTTTTAGATAAAAATTTTCGCAGTACGCAGCGGATTATGAAATTTGCTAAGCAGGTTTTTCCGTCTGCCTATATTCCTATGTCTATAATACAGGGATTGCAGAATAATGTTGGGGAATGGCCTATATTAATCGTTACTAATGGGGATAAATATGAAGTTACCAATCAAGAGCAGAATAATGCAATTAAGCAGATTATAGACTCGTTCAAAGCGGAAGATCACAATATTGCTATTTTGGTTCCATGGCAAAAAGATGTCAAAACTTTCGAACAGGTACTTGATGGATTTGGGTATTGTAAAGGAAGTGATTATAGTTCATATTGTCATGAAGAATATTACCAAACGGGTAATGGCTGTGAGAAGTTGTTGAATGTACATTTAACAACATTTAAGTCTGCAAAAGGTCTTGAATTTGATACTGTAATAATACCAAACTTTCATAAATATAAAGAAATTTGTGGGAGTTATAATATTGGTTGGCAGGATTTCTACGTGGCATGTACCCGTGCAAGAAGTAATCTATACCTGATTAGTAATGATGATTTACCATCTTTGCATAGTGTAACTGAACGAAGTGCTATGGAGACACATTACAATTCATTTAATGATGATTTACCTTTTTAATATCATAACAATATGAAAGAGTATTATTTACCAATACAATCGACATCATTGGCTCATTATTTTGGCAATGCTATAATAAAGCCGGCCAAGTATTACAATAATAAGCCTCACGACATTCAGGATAAATGTCGCGACTTCTTATTGTTTACAGATAAGATAGGGACAACAGAAACTGATTGTTGTTTGGAAGTCGTATTGACAGAGGACGAATCCAAGAAATTAATAGATATACAAGGTGGTTGGTTTTTATATGATAAGCCATTGCCAATAACAAGAATAAAGAAGATACTCTTTGCTGACATAGCCCAAAAGGAGATAACAATATCAAACATTCGTTTGAGTACAGCATATGTACCTGATAGTTTGGTGGACATCAAGGTATTTGAAAACAATCCATCGAATTTTATAAAATATCCAACTAATTGTGGAATAAAAGATTGCACTAGTAATCTTAACAAGTTTGATAAATTTTTGGGTGCATTGGCTCTTATGAAAACGGCTGGCGAGTCGTATATGAATTATTCCGAAAATTACATTGCAACGTTGTCGTTTTTTAATTCGTTGATAAAAGACCAAATAAATAACGTAAACAATGGGTTCAAAGATAGTTTTCAGGGAATTTTCTATAATTCAAAAGGGTTTGAAAAGATATTGCCATATCTTAACAATTCCATAGATGAACAATGTCTTTATGAAATTGCAAGCCAAAATAAGCAGGAAATAAAAAAAGATAAAATCACCCGTATTATTAATTTGGATAGTATATGTGATACTTGGACATATACAATTGCTGTTTTAAATACCTATGGAGTCGGAGATGAATCCAAAAAGAAAAGGATTGATGGTCAAATTACTTCGCATTTTTCCGAACTAAAAAAAGGAAAGTCCGAGGGTGTCGCGCTTTGTTACGGTTATAACAGAGGATATTCCGCTTTTGCAAAAGATTATGGCTTTGACAATAAGGTTTCCTATAAGTATAAAATGGAAAGTCAATTGGATTATTACACTATTGAGTCTGTTTATCAATATGTTTTCAATGCTGTAATATCTTCAAACTTTGATTATTTGGATATATGGTGTCCTAAAAAACAAAATAATCTTTCAATAAGTAAGACTGATTATATGATACTTGATGAAGTTATTATCGGCAAGAAAAAAATAAGGAAATCCTGGGATGAATTGTGGAATGGTATTGTTCAAAGCATAAAGGAAAGGTTTCCGAAATCGTCAGATCCGTTTACTAAATTTTTTTTGTCAAGCATTAAAGAAGAAATAATGGCTGTAATTAAAGAAGAACAAGAAGAGAACAATTCTCTTTGGGTCAAATTGAACGAAAAAGAAAAAGTAATTGATAATTTAAGGGCGGAGTTAGTACAAAAAACTAATGAAATCGCAAAAATTACTCAAAAACAAAGCATATTCAAAGATGAATTTGTTTCTATTCCGCGTTTCGCTGAACCGGAAGTGAAATTCGGAGATGAATTGAATGAGAAGAATTTAAACAAAAAGAATAAAGACGAGTTAATTCGTTTGGCTAAGGAACAGGGATTTAATATACCTAAAAATGCAAAGAAAAAAGACATAATTGAACTTATTTTGAAACAAAATTTATCACAACAACCAAAACTTAATCTTTAAAAACTATAACTATGGACAACTTGTTCTCTATATTGATTAATAATACAGCAAATGCTCAATTATTAAGCGAGTTCATTCGTAATAATCAGTTACGAATTGAAGAATTTGCAAATGCAAACATTACTGATAAAAGGAAGGTATGTAGTGAGTTTACTCAATTTGTACTTCTCAATGTAAAAACACTTAATTCCCTTGATTATTCTGAGAGGTACAATAGGGCTTTTATATCAGTTTTATTCGATTTCGCGGAAAGAATGGGCGAGTCATCTGTGATTATTCAATTGTTACAGATTATACAAAAATATCGTCTTGATATCGGTTCAAGATTAGAAGCAGCGAGGCTTTACTTGAATAATATTCCAAATAATAATATTTATATTGAAAGATTTGATGAGATATGTACTTATTTGCAGACGGCCATTAATGAAGAAGATGATGATGACAAAAAGTCAATTGCTGTTTTTTTGAATTATTATTCATTCGTGGTTTATAATACATCGTCTTGTTACTCCTATGAAGTGCGAAATAAGGCTTTACAATCAGATAATGTGTTCCCATTTTTACAAAAAGATATTATTAAATGGGCTCTCTCACTTGATATAACGCAACAGGAATTTGTTTATGAAAGTATTCAAAAACAAATAGATGAATTTCTATGTAAACATATAATCTTTGATGTTCAGATTAATAATGAATTCATCATAGAAAATAATACTGATTATTCGAGGATATTGTCTAATACGCCGAAAAATTTTGATAATATACGTCAGATTTCAGTTTCAAGAATTAGTCAAGTACAAAATAAAGACGATATCTTTTATTCGCTTACAAGAGGGGTTGCTGTTATAGATTGTGAAAATCAATTGTTCGCATATATGAATAGTTACGGTTTGATGCATAAGGAAAAACTTTTGCTCGCGTTTTATCATTTCCCATTTCAAGAATTATTATATACAAATACAGAAATAATTGATTGGAGTTGTGGTCAAGGTATTGCGAGTATGATTTTATTTCAATTTTTGTCTGAAATGAATATTCAATTAACCATAGATTCGGTAACATTAGTTGAACCATCAGAAATTGCGTTAAGAAGAGCATCGCTTCATGTGAAGCACTTCAGATCGCAAATTAATGTTAAAACAGTTTTAAAAGATATTGATTCATTGTCATTCGATGATATTAAGACTTCCGATAATACTATAAAACTACATTTATTTTCAAACATCCTTGATGTTGAAAAGTATTCCATGGTACATTTAGTAGATGTAATTAATGGTTCGTGTAATACATTAAATTATTTTGTATGTGTTAGTCCATTTATTAATGATATTAAAACAGCAAGATTTGAATCATTTGCAGATTTTTTTAATAGAAATGTGTCTTATCATGTGATATATGAAGATAAATCACGTAGAGGAGAGTGGATAAATAATTGGACTAAGATAACAAAGATTTTTAAATGTGTTATTTGAATAATGAATAATAAATTAAAAAAGTCATTGCTAAACTTTCTATAATCGATATTATAATGGTGGTTTTATACTTGTGATGTGTGTGGACAAAAGTCTAATGTTTTCTATGCTAAAAAACGACGAATACTTTTTTATCTGACGAAAGAGAGGTTTTGTTTTTTTGCAGAGTAAAAATTTAATGCAATACTATGAAAAACCAAAAGAAATCCTTCCCTGCCTACACTCCGCCGTCCACCGTCCTCACTCTTGATGCGGACGGTGCGGAAAAGTATTTCCTTTCCACACCGCAATTTATGAACTGCGAGATGCCGGAATACATTGAGTTTGAGGGCGTTCTGAATTTCGTTAAAGAAAAAATTGGCAACAAGACTTTTGAGGAATGTTGCAAGGGCAATCCCGACAATCTGCACAACGTATCGCTCAACGTGCTTGCCAATAAGGACGGACATTACGCTGTAAGACCGTTGACATTGGCAAATCCGTACCTTTACTACTTCATTGTCAGGGAGATATGCAGCGAAGGTGCTTGGCAAAATGTAAAAAAATGTTTTGAAAAATACCACACCAAACACATCACCGCGTGCGCCATTCCCGTGATACCCAAAGAGGGCGAGGCGTTCCATAAGGCAACCACAATCCTTAATTGGTGGAACAACTTGGAACAGAGGGCGTTGGAATTGTCGTTGGAATACAAATATATGTTCATTACCGACATCACCAACTGTTACGGCACGGTAAATCCGCAGACGATAGAATGGGCGTTGACGTTGAAAGACACCGAGTTTGCCACCGACGAAAATAGACCGATGGCGCAAAACATCATCCGATATTTGGCGGCGTTGCAACAAGGGCGCAACATCGGATTGCCGCAGGGCGGAGTAGCGTTCAATTTGATTGGCGAGATAATTCTCGGATACTCAGACTTGTTGCTACACAATGAGATACAAAATTATTTCAAGAAAGAAAAAATCAAAGAAGATTACGAAATAATCCGCTATTGCGACGATTACAGGATTTTCTGCAACAATATGAAAGTGTTGCAAGATATATCGTATATTTTGCAGCGTGTTTTGGAAAGCCTCAATTTCCGTATGAACAGCCAAAAGACCAAAATCAGCACGTCGATAGTAACTGATTCCATCAAGCCTGACAAACTTTGGTATATTGAAAACACGCCGATTTTTAGGGGCAAGAATTGTCAGTTTGGCGGAATACAAAAGACGCTGATGTACATTCTTCTTTTTGGTCGCAAGTTTCCAAACGGCGGACAGTTGAAGACTATGCTATCTAACCTCAGTAAAAACATCGAATCCCGCAAAGCAATCGTCGAAAACGTCCGGGCGATGTGTGCCGTGGCTGTTCAGATTGCTGCCGAAAATGTCAACATAAGTCATTATGCGTTAAGAATTGTCAGTCAACTCGTTAAGAACATCGACAAGAAAGACCGCTGCGACATTCTCGACAAAGTTGTTACAAAACTAATCAACCGTCCCAATTCAAAATACGACCAACTTTGGCTGCAAAACATCACTTACGCCGACGACCGCAAACGCAAAAAACTTACTTACGAATACGATTTTCCGCTCTGCCAACTCGTTGACGGCAAGGAAGTTGAACTTTGGGACAATTCGTGGCTTTTGGACGAACTCACCGACGGTTTCCCGTATGCTTCGATTGTTGTAGAATCAAAACTCCCCACCGTTCCTTCTACCATAACATTCAGAGAAATAAGGGGTTACAATGAATGGTTGGATAGTTTGGATTATGAGGATTTTGAAGCCGTTCAATCAATGACGGCAGAGGATTTGGCACAAGGTGAGGTGGTAGGAACATTTACTGTTTGAAATCACCCCTCCACAATCCTCTTCTCCGCATAGCAAATTTTCAGATATTCGCGGCTTTGGTAATAAAGGTCGCTGTTGAAGTGTCATCTTTGTGTGCTATTTATCATAATCCGAATTACCGCAACGATAATCTTTTGGATGCTGTCGGGGTGGGGGAGGAAGAATTTTTTTGTGAAAATAAATTGGCGAAAAATTTTGTTGTTATAAAACAATTCTCTACTTTTGGGAAACAATAAAAGACAATGCCATCATCTAAACTATCCATCCGTTTCTACAACGACCGTGAGGTTAGAGCCATTTGGGACGAGGAAAAATCCCAATGGTGGTTTTCTGTGCTTGATGTTGTGGGGGCTATTAATGAACAGGACGATTATACAAAGAATCGGAATTATTGGAAGTACCTGAAAAACAAACTTAAAAACGAAGCCCCCGAAGTGGTTAGTGCCACTAACCAATTGAAACTTCTTGCACATGATGGCAAACATCGTTTGACTGATGTCATTTCACAAGAAGGCGTTTCTGAGTTGGCAAAGCATTATCCAAACAACCGTGCCGCCTCTTTCCTTGATTGGTTCACATACAGCGACAATTCCATCGACGGGCAGAGCCGTAAAAAGGCGTACACTTTTATAGAAAGCAATCTTGTGGCGGATAGCGACGTTGGTACAGTGAAGGCGTTGCAGCAAATCCACGCTTATATCTTTGGTGGATTGTACGATTTCGCGGGCAAAATCCGCACTAAGACCATTTCAAAGGGCGGTACGATGTTTTGTCTTGCGGAATATTTACAGGACAATCTCAAAAAAATCGAACAAATGCCACAAAATACTTTTGACGAAATAGTCAGCAAATATGTTGAAATGAATGTTGCGCATCCGTTTATGGAGGGCAACGGTCGTAGCACAAGAATTTGGCTCGATTTGATTTTCAAGAAGTCTTTGAAAACATGTGTTGATTGGAGCCAAATCGACAAAAACGATTATCTGAACGCAATGCGCAAAAGCATTGTTGACGACACAGAAATCCGGTCGTTGCTTCGTAATGCACTTACCGACCGCATCAACGACCGCGAACTTTTTATGAAAGGCATTGATTATTCGTATTATTATGAGCAAAATGATTAATTTTTTCCTATTTATCATAATCATTGTTGTCGCGCCGATAATCTTTTGGTAGCAAGGGTGGGGGAGGGTCGGTTGTTATATAGAATTATTATTAATAGCAAATCTTTTCACAATTCTTTTAGGGTTGCAGACGGTTGAAGTGTTATCACTAATAAAGAACCTTAATCTATTGTGAATTTAAGAAGTAACAACATGAAAGCAAAATTCTTGTTCGTTGCGGGACTTGCACTCGGTTCGTTGTGCGTGTCTTGCTCTGATGCCGATGATAGCGGCAGTAATGACGATGTGTATTACAATCCTTCAAAAGGCAGTTATGAATATGCGACAAGCGATATGAAAGGCGGCGATGCATACGGCGGCGAGCCTGATGCTGCGCCTGGCATCGATGGTTCGTCAAGCAGTCGCGATGGTGGCGAAGTAGTCAATTCCAATGACCGTATGTCAAACCGCCTGACCGCAGGCGAGTGGAACGACTTGGACAACTGGAAGTTTTGGCGCAATCTCTTGAACCAAAACAATTTCTACGACAAGCCCGAATACTGGCAATTCAGCCCCAAAAACCTCGTTGCGGTCAAGGTTGTGGACGCTGACAGCAACGCGATTGCCAATGTCCCCGTGGAACTTTTCAAGGGCGAAGCGTCAGAATTTGCCGCAAAGACCGACAATTCTGGACTTGCATATTGTTGGGTTGGACTATTCGGCGGCATGGCGGACAATCTCGATGCCAACAATTATTCATTGAAAATCAACGGTGTAGCCATCGACACAACCCTCAAGCTCACCACCAAACAGGATACCGCGCTCAATCTCAATGTAATTCTCAGAAAAGAAATCAAGCATCCCGCAGCCAAGGCTGATGTCGCCTTCATTGTGGATGCCACCGGCTCGATGGGCGACGAAATCGATTTCCTGAAATCAGACCTTGATTACATCATAGACCATGCCAATACTGGCAAAGTGGCTCTCCGCACCGCCGCTCTATTTTACCGTGACGAGGACGACGAGTATCTCACGCGCCACAACGATTTTGCTGACGATGTGGCAGTAACACAGAAGTTTGTGTCGGAGCAAAGTGCCGACGGCGGCGGCGATTATCCCGAGGCTGTGCACTCGGCTCTTGAAAAGTCGCTCCAAAACCTTTCATGGGACGAATCGGCACGTGCCCGCATTGCGTTTCTCGTCCTCGACGCGCCTGCGCATCACTATGAACAAGTGATTGCAAGTCTCCAAAAGTCCATCGCCCTCTACGTCAAAAACGGCATTAAGATAATTCCCGTTGCAGCGAGCGGCGTTGACAAGGACACTGAGTTTATGTTGAGGTTCTTTGACCTTGCCACCGGCGGCACATACGTATTCCTGACCGACCACAGCGGCATCGGCAATTCTCACATCGAGGCGTCCGTCGGCGATTACGAAGTGGAACACCTTGCAGATTTGATGGTAAGGCTTATAAAGAAATATACGGAGTAGGAGAGATTAAAATTGAGAGTTGAAAGTTGAAAGTTGAGAGTTGAAAGTTGAGAATTGAAAGTGGTTTTCAGTTTTCAACTTTCATTTTTTTTATGTAGATGTGTTTGCCATTTCCCAAAACTTTCCCTAACTTTGCCTTGCACAAAATCACTCAAAAACTTATGAACCAACTCGAACACAAAGCACGTCAGTTGAGGGACTTCCTCAACGAGTGCAATTACAAATATTACGTCCTTGCGCAGCCGGATGTGTCTGACTATGAGTATGATATGAAGATGCGCGAATTGCAGGACTTGGAGGCGCAATACCCCGAACTCGACGACCCCGATTCGCCGACGCATAGGGTGGGGGACGATAGGAATCAGGAGTTCCAACAGGTGGAGCACAAATATCCAATGCTCTCTCTTGCAAATACTTACAGCGAGGGCGAACTCCGCGATTTTGACGCGAGGATACACAAACTCTTGCCTGAGGGCGAGGAGTTCAGTTACTCGTGCGAATTGAAATTTGACGGCACGTCCATTTCGCTCACATACCACGACGGACGGCTCGTGCGTGCCTTGACACGTGGCGACGGCACCAAGGGTGACGACGTTACCAACAACGTAAGAACCATCAAATCAATACCTTTGAAGTTGACGGGTTCAGGATACCCCGACGATTTTGAGATACGCGGCGAGATATTGATGCCCCACGAATCATTCCAACGGCTCAATGCAGAACGCCTCGAAATCGGCGAGCCGCCGCTTGCAAATTGCCGCAATGCCGCCGCCGGAGCATTGAAAACCCAAAATTCTGCCGCAGTTGCCAAGCGCGGTCTTGATTGCTACCTGTATTATCTCCTTATGGATCAGTTGCCTACGGATTCTCATACCGAAAATATGGCGCAGGCTAAGTCGTGGGGATTCAAGGTTTCGGAGAATACTAAACTCGCCAAAAATATCGACGAAGTATGGGATTTTATCAACTATTGGGACAAGGAGCGCGAACATTTGCCATACGACATCGACGGCATCGTATTGAAGGTAGATTCGATGGCGCAGAGGGACAGGCTCGGCTTCACCGCCAAAACTCCCCGTTGGGCAATCGCCTACAAATTCAAGGCGGAGGAAGCGGCTGCAAAGTTGTTGTCCATTGATTATCAGGTAGGTAGGACGGGCATTGTAACGCCTGTCGCCAACCTTACGCCGGTGCATCTTGCGGGCACAGTGGTCAAACGCGCCACCTTAAACAACGCCGATTTCATCCGCAGCCTCGACCTCCACAACGGCGACACCGTTTATATAGAGAAGGGCGGCGAGATAATTCCAAAAATCACCCGCGTGGACGAAAATCTCCGCGAACCTGGCGCCACACCTATTAAATATATAGAAAATTGTCCAGTCTGCGGCGCGGCTCTCGTGCGCAACGAGGGCGAGTCGGGTTTCTATTGTCCTAATTATGAAAACTGTCCGCCTCAGATAATGGGCAAGGTAATCCATTTTGTAACGCGCAAGGCTATGGACATCAATTGTGGCGAGGCAACAATCGAACAGTTGTATAACGCCCATTTAGTCAACGATATAGCCGACTTGTATTCACTTAAAGTTTCAGACATTGAAGGTTTGGTGCGTCAGGGCAGGAAGTCGGCGGAAAACCTCGTGGCAAGCATCGAAAAATCCAAGCAAGTGCCATTTGACAGAGTGCTTTATGCGTTGGGAATCAGGTATGTAGGCGAAGGCTCGGCGCGGATATTGGCTCGTAAGTTCCACGACATCGATTCCATCGCAAATGCCACCGTGGAGCAAATTGCCGAGACCAAGGATATTGGCGAGGTGATTGCCGAGACGGTTTTTGAGTGGATGCACAACGACTGCAATATCAAGTTGATACAGCGATTGAGAGAAGCGGGACTTCAATTCGCGCTCGAAGTATCGGACGAAGACCTTGCGCCCAAGTCCGACAAACTCGCTGACAAAAACATCATCGTTACCGGCTCATTTGCGACGCCGCAACGCCGCTCCGAACTCGAAAAAATGGTGGAGGACAATGGCGGAAAACTTCAGTCGGGAGTCAACGCCAAGACATCTTTCATCGTTGCCGGAGCCAAACCGGGCGCGTCAAAGGTGCAAAAAGCCGAAAAATTGGGCATAAAAATCATCACCGAGACCGAATTTCTCGCGATGTTGGAGTAGGGGAGAAGGACGTAATGAGCCGTCAAAGGTTTGATTGTCAGATTGTTGGCGGTGTAATGCGAAGTTGTCATCAAAAAAAATGCACAAAAACTAAAAAAACTTCTCGAAAAGTTTGTTTATGTGTAATAAATTGATTTACTTTGCAGTCTGTAAAGAATAAAGAAATTTTAGACAAAAACAAAGAATAAGAAATGTCACGTATTTGCGAAATCACAGGCAAAAAGGTAGCGAGGGGCAACAATGTATCGCACTCTCACAGGAAGACCAAGAGGACTTTTATGCCTAACTTGCACACCAAGAAATTCTATCTTGAGGAGGAAGACCGTTGGGTAACGCTCAAGGTGTCTGCCGCCGCCATCCGTTCTATCAGCAAGAACGGCCTCAAGGCTACATTGGACAAAGCCGTTGAAAAGGGCTTTATGGCCGGCTATTAATTCAATTAAAAAACTGAACGTAAAACTAAAAAAAACAAAATGGCAAAGAACAAAAACAGGGTTCAGGTGATTCTCGAATGTACCGAGCAAAAAGAATCGGGTGTACCCGGCATGTCTCGCTACATCACCACCAAGAACAAGAAGAACACCACGGGTCGTCTTGAGCTCAAGAAGTACAACCCGTACTTGAAGAAATACACTATTCACCGCGAAATCAAGTAAAACATCATAAGAAATGGCAAAGAAAGTAGTAGCAACCCTCAAGAAAGAGGACGCAGGCAGCGCGCTCACCAAGATTGTGAAGGCTGTAAGGTCTCCCAAAACTGGCGCATATTGCTTCAAGGAGTTGGTAGTTCCCGCTACAATGGCGAAGGAAGCCCTCAAGGATTTGAAGTAGGACAACGATTCAACATCAAGATATTACAAGAAAAGTTGGAAGCCAAAACCCCGGCGACCAACTTTTTTTGTTTTTGGTTGAAAAATAATTCCAAATATGCTTGGCGGTTACAAAAATAATATCTAATTTAGCACGGTGTAATGTAATGTGTTACAAGTAACACGCTGACAACAAATATTTTAGAACAAAAACAATGGGTCTTTTCGGATTTTTTTCAAAAGAGAAGAAAGAAAGCCTCGACAATGGCTTGGCTAAGACAAAAGAAAGTGTCTTCAAGAAGATTCAACGCGCAATCGTCGGCAAATCAAAGGTGGACGACGAGGTGCTCGACAACCTTGAGGACGCGCTCATAACGTCCGACGTGGGTGTGGACACCACCTTGAAAATCATCAAGAGGCTCGAGGAGCGTGTCGCAAGGGACAAGTACGTCAATACCGCAGAGCTCAACAAGATTCTCAAGGAGGAGGTGGTATCGTTGCTCAATGAGAACGAGGGCAACAATTTCACCGACAGCATCGTCACCAAAGACGGTATGCCGTATGTGATTATGGTTGTAGGCGTCAATGGCGCGGGCAAGACCACCACAATCGGCAAACTCGCAAATCAGTTCAAGGCGGCGGGCAAGAAGGTATATATCGGTGCCGCCGATACATTCCGTGCCGCTGCCGTGGAACAGTTGGAGATTTGGGCGCAGAGGGCGGACGTTACAATCGTAAAACAGGCCATGGGCGCGGATCCGGCGTCGGTGGCTTTTGACACCCTCAATTCTGCCGTTGCCAACAAGGCCGACGTGGTTCTGATAGATACGGCGGGTCGCCTCCACAACAAGATTAACCTCATGAACGAGCTCGCCAAGATAAAGCGCGTGATGACCAAGGTGATTCCCGACGCGCCGCACGAGGTGCTCCTTGTGCTCGACGGCAGCACGGGTCAGAACGCTTTTGAACAGGCTAAGCAATTCACGAAGGCGACTGAAGTAAACGCCCTCGCCCTCACCAAACTCGATGGCACTGCAAAGGGCGGCGTCGTTATTGGCATCAGCGACCAATTCAAGATTCCCGTGAAGTACATCGGCGTAGGCGAGAAAGTTACTGACCTGCAATTGTTTGACAAAGAGCAATTTGTGGATTCGTTGTTCAATTAATCGCGTTATTGAATGAAACCTCATACGGAGATTTATTTTGCCCCGTTGCAAGGCTTTACAGATTATGTTTACCGCAATCTTTATGCGGAGACGTTTGACGGTGTGGAAAAGTTTTTCACGCCGTTTTTGCGTGTAGAGGGCGGCGAGGTGCGCAGGAAGGATGTCGCAGACCTCGATAATACCGCCGCCCATTCCGTCACTGTGCCGCAGATAATCGCCAGTTGCAGCGAAGATGTAGATATATTGGCGCAACTCGTTATAGATAAAGGTTTTGAGCATTGCGACATCAATTTTGGTTGCCCATTTCCACAACAGACCCACAAGATGCGCGGCGCGGGCATTTTGCCTCATCCCGATAGAGTGGAGGAAGTTTTGAAAGCGGCGGCTAAGTATCCGGAATTGAAGTTTTCGGTGAAGATGCGTCTCGGAAACTCCGACAAAACAGAATGTTTGGCTATCGTTGACATTCTGAATGATGCGCCTCTCTCTTTCGTTACCATTCATCCGCGCATCAGCAAACAGATGTATTCTGGCACGATTGATATGGCGATGTTTCAGGAATTAACGGCAAAAATCAATCATCCAATAGTCTATAATGGCGACATCAATACCGTGGACGACATCAATCGTATCACGTCGCAATTTCCTAATATCAAGGCTGTTATGATAGGTCGTGGATTGTTGGCAAACCCATTTTTGGCGCAGGATTATCAGAGGGATGGCAATTGCGGTTTTGATGTCAAAGTTTATATGAAATTCATCAGCAACCTTTCGTACGGCTACCTCATGCAGTACGACAATTCAGAATATATGGCTCTCGACAAGATGAAGACCTTTTGGGCGTATCCACCGCCCGGCGTCAGCAAAAAACACGTAAAGGAAATCCAGAAGTCCCGCTCGCTCACCGAATTTATTACAAATGTTGCAATTGCCGTGAACAATCTTTAATCTCCAAACTAAAAAAAACGACCGGGAGTAATCACTACTGCCGGTCGCATGGATAAATATTAACCTATGTATGTCCAATGATGTGTTTTCGTCACATTATACGAGGCCTTGTGCGAGCATTGCGTCAGCAACTTTCACGAAGCCGCCGATGTTGGCGCCCTTCACGTAGTTGATGTAGCCGCCTTCCTCTGTGCCGTACTTCACGCAGGTCTTGTGGATGTTGATCATGATCTGGTGGAGTTTGGCGTCAACTTCCTCGCGAGTCCAAGAGAGACGCTCGGAGTTTTGCGACATTTCGAGACCCGAAACCGATACACCGCCGGCGTTGGATGCCTTTCCGGGAGAGTAGAGAATCTTTGCGTTCTGGAACACCTCGATTGCTTCGGGGAGTGAAGGCATGTTTGCACCTTCGCATACGCACATACAGCCGTTGGCGATGAGTGCCTTTGCATTTTCCTCGTTTACCTCGTTCTGGGTAGCGCAGGGCATTGCAATGTCGCATTTGATGCCCCAAGGACGCTGGCCTTCGAGATATTCAACGCCGGGGAAGTTTTCTGCGTATTCTTTGATACGACCACGACGAACGTTCTTCAAGTCCATAATCCAAGCGAGTTTCTCAGGAGTGATGCCGTCCTTGTCGTAAACTGTGCCGTTGGAGTCAGACATTGTAACAACCTTCGCGCCGAGCTGGAGACATTTTTCAACAGCGTACTGAGCAACGTTGCCCGAGCCAGAGATGCAGACAGTCTTGCCTTCAATCTTGTCGTTCTTTGTAGCGAGCATTTCCTGTGCGAAGTAAACTACGCCGTAGCCAGTAGCCTCGGGACGGATGAGCGAACCACCCCAGCCAAGACCCTTGCCGGTAAGAACGCCGGTGAACTCGTTGCGGAGCCTCTTGTACTGACCGAAGAGGAAGCCAATCTCACGACCACCTGTTCCTATGTCGCCTGCGGGAACGTCGGTATCTGCGCCGATGTGCTTAGAGAGTTCAGTCATGAAGCTTTGGCAGAAACGCATTACCTCATTGTCAGACTTGCCTTTGGGATCGAAGTCAGAACCACCTTTGCCACCGCCCATGGGGAGTGTTGTGAGGGAGTTTTTGAACACTTGCTCGAAAGCGAGGAACTTCAGGATGCCGAGGTTTACAGTCGGGTGGAGACGGAGGCCGCCTTTGTAAGGTCCGATTGCGCTGTTCATCTGGATGCGGAAACCACGGTTGATCTGGATTTCGCCCTTGTCGTCAAGCCACGGAACACGGAACATAATCACGCGCTCAGGTTCTACCATGCGCTCGAGGATTTTGCCCTTCTTGTACTTGGGGTTTTCGTCGATGTAGTCCATGAGGGACTCTACCACCTCCTTAACAGCCTGGTGGAACTCGGTCTCACCGGGGTTCTTGGCGATAACTTTCGCCATGAAGTCGTTGACTTCTTTCTTGGATTGCTCAGTCATTTTTATTTAATGTTTTTTGTATAGTTTCTGTTTTTGATTTTGACGCTGCAAAGTTATTGCATAAAAATGTGCCTTCCAAATGTTTCTGGTGGATTTACGTGTTTTACGTATCAGATGTTTGTGATTGTTTTTAAGGGGACTATATTAATAATGTGTTGTAAAAAAAATAATCAAGATTTGATGTAAGTCCAATTTTTAGCAAGCAGTACTACCTTTAAAAAAATATTAACTCACCGTTAAAAAAAAATTGCTTTTTTTCTTTTTAATTGTAAAAAAAACACTATCTTTGCCGCAAACATTATTCTAAAAAATTTGCAAGATATGTTAGAAGATCTCAAAGAAAAAGTTTTCAGAGCCAACCTCGATTTGGTGAAAAACGGACTTGTCCTCTTCACATGGGGCAATGTCAGCGGCATCGACCGCGAAAAAGGCCTTGTGGTCATCAAGCCTTCGGGCGTTGACTACGATGTAATGAAGGCCTCGGATATGGTGGTTGTTGACCTCAACACTGGCAAGACCGTGGAAGGCGACCTCAACCCATCGTCCGACACTCCCACGCACTTGGTGCTCTACCGCGCTTTCAAAAACATCGGCGGCGTGGTTCACACTCACTCGCAGTACGCCACAGCCTGGGCTCAGGCCGGCAAGGACATTCCAAACATCGGCACCACTCACGCCGACTATTTCTACAAGGAAATCCCCTGCACCCGCGATATGACCGAAAAGGAAGTAAAAGGCGACTACGAACTCGAAACCGGCAACGTGATTGTTGAACGCTTCAACGGTTACAACCCCGACCACACCCCGGGCGTCCTCGTAAAGAACCACGGACCCTTCTCCTGGGGCACATCACCCGCCAACGCCGTCTATAACGCAACCGTAATGGAATACGTTGCAAAAATGGCGTTTGTGTCGTATTCGGTGAATCCGCAGACCACGATGAACCCCCTCCTCATCGAAAAGCACTATATGAGGAAGCACGGTCCGAATGCGTACTACGGACAAAAAGGACAGAAACATTAGTCTTTAACAACGGAACAAACAGAAATAACGGAAAAGAGAAAACATCAAAGAAGAAAGATTAAATCAAATTTTACAATTTTGATTTAGCGGAAAAAACGGAATTTGCGCAATTGAGCCTTCCGTGTTTTCCATTAAATTAATTTTTGAATAAAAAATTAATTATCCGTGTTTTAAAAGTATTCCGTGTTTTCCGTGCTTTCCGTTGTTAAAAAAAGATAATTGTACAAACACATTAAAATATTAATTGAAAATGGCATTTGAAAATCTTGAAATCTGGTGGGTGACTGGTGCACAGTTGCTCTATGGTGGCGATGCAGTTGTTGCAGTAGACGGCCACTCAAAAGAAATGGTTGAAGGCTTGAACAAGTCTGGCAACATCCCTGTAAAGGTGGTTTACAAGGGTACTGCAAATTCCTCGAAAGAAGTTGAGGACATTATGCGTGCCGCCAACAACGACAACAAGTGTATCGGTATCATCACCTGGATGCACACATTCTCGCCCGCAAAAATGTGGATTAAGGGCTTGCAGCAGTTGCAGAAACCGCTTCTCCACCTCCACACTCAGTACAACGCCGAGATTCCGTGGGACACGATGGACATGGACTTCATGAACCTCAACCAATCGGCTCACGGCGACATCGAGTTCGGACACATCTGCACACGTATGCGCGTTGCCCGCAAGGTGGTTGTTGGCTACTGGAAAGACGCTGACGTTCAGAAGAAAATCGCAGTTTGGGCTCGCGTGGCAGCAGGTGTTAACGACGCTCACAACGTCCGCTGCCTGATGTTCGGTATGAACATGAACAATGTTGCAGTTACCGACGGCGACCGCGTAGAATTTGAGCAGCGTCTGGGCTATCACGTTGACTATTACCCCGTTTCGTCGTTGATGGAGTACTTCAAGAAAGTTACCGACAAGGAAGCCGACGAACTCGTAGAGGAGTACAAGAAACTCTACACCATCAAAATCGACGAATCTGGCGAGCAGGTTTACTGGGAGAAGGTTAAGAACTCTGCAAAAGCCGAAATCGCACTCCGCCGCGTACTCAAAGACGAAGGCGCAACAGCATTCACAACCAACTTCGACGACCTTGGCGACGCCGACATCACCGCTCCCGACTTCTGCGGATTCGACCAAATTCCGGGTCTCGCATCGCAGCGTTTGATGCAGGAAGGCATCGGCTTTGGCGCTGAGGGCGACTGGAAGACCGCTTGTCTCTACCGCACACTCTGGGTAATGCAGCAGGGAATGACCAAAGGCTGTTCGTTCTTGGAGGATTATACCCTCAATTTCGACGGCGCAAGAAGTTCGTCGCTCCAGAGCCACATGCTCGAAGTTTGCCCGCTCATCGCAAGCGACAAACCCAAATTGGAGGTTCACTTCCTCGGCATCGGCATCCGCAAACAGCAGACCGCACGTCTCGTGTTCACCTCAAAGACCGGCTTCGGCATCAAGGCAACAGTGGTTGACCTCGGCAACCGTTTCCGCCTCATCAGCCAGGAAGTAGAATGCATCGAACCCAAACCGTTGCCCAAACTTCCCGTTGCATCGGCATTGTGGATACCTCAGCCCGACTTCCAAGTAGGTGCAGCAGCGTGGATACTCGCCGGCGGCACACACCACAGCGCATTCTCGTACGACATCAACGAGGAGTATTGGGACGACTTCGCCGAAATGCTCAACATCGAGTACGTCCGCATCAACAAGAACACCACCATCGCCGACTTCAAACAAACCCTCCGCAACAACGAGGTGTACTACATGCTCGGCAAGGCGTTGAAGTAATCTTCTTAACAAACAACGGAACTCACGGAAAGTACGGAAGGTTTCAAAAAAAGCAGAAAGATAAAAAATTGTCATTTTTTATCTTCTCGAAAAAACGGAATTTGATTTCACAAAGAAAGATGTATTCCGTATTTTCCGTGTATGCCGTTGTAAATTTAAATACCATTTTGGCAATGCTATACGAAAAAGAATCATACGCTCTCAACGGTGCAATGTTTGAAGTACACAAACATTTAGGTCCGGGATTACTCGAAAAGGTATATCAGGAAGCATTGGCACACGAACTAACGCTACAAAATATTCCCTTTGAACGAGAAAAAGAGTTTACAATTATTTATAAAGGTCATACATTGACGCAAAAATACATTGCAGACTTTGTTTGTTTCGACAAAATTATTGTAGAACTCAAATCCGTTGATGAAATTTCAGATGTATTTCGTGCACAAGTAATCAATTATTTGAAAATAACGGGATACAAATTGGCTCTTTTACAAAATTTCAATCGAACACACCTAACAACAGCAGAGCGTCTGATTAATTTGCCAAAGAAGGATATTAATTCAGGTTTCACAAATATGTAACAACAGAAAACACTGAAATCACAGATTTTATTTTTGAAATTCATACATAAACTTCGGAAACCAAATTCCGTGTTTTCAAAAACTAAAAATACTTGTATTTTTTAGTTTTAATTTCCGAAATTTTAAAAACCTTCCGTTTTTTCCGAGTGTTCCGTTGTTAAAAATAATGTAAACAATGACAGCAAAAGAGACAATAGAAAGTGGCAAAGCCATCCTCGGTATTGAGTTTGGCTCTACCCGCATAAAGGCCGTCCTCATCGACGGCGACAACAAGCCGATTGCACAAGGCAGTTTCGGCTGGGAAAACCAACTCGTTGACGGTCTGTGGACTTACAGCCAAGACATCATCTGGAAAGGTCTTCAAGACTGTTACCAAGACCTCCGCGCCGACGTTAAGAAACAATACGGTGTAGAAATCAAAAACCTCGCAGCCATCGGCATCTCGGCAATGATGCACGGTTATATGGCTTTTGACGCCAACGACCAAATCCTCGTGCCATTCCGCACCTGGCGCAACACCAACACCGCTCAGGCCGCCAAAGAACTCTCTGAACTCTTTGTCTATAACATTCCGCTCCGTTGGTCGATTTCGCACCTCTATCAGTGCATCCTCAACCGCGAGAGCCACGTCAAAGACATCAAGTTCCAAACCACCCTCGCGGGCTACATCCATTGGCAACTCACCGGCGAAAAAGTTCTCGGTGTGGGCGACGCTTCGGGTATGATTCCCGTTGACCCCTACACCAAGACCTACGACGCCAAGATGGTGGAGAAATTCGACAACCTGATTGAGCCTTACAAACTGGGCTTCAAGTTGTTAGACATCTTCCCGAAAGTACTCGTTGCAGGTCAGGACGCTGGCAAACTCACACAGCAAGGCGCAAAACTCCTCGACGTATCGGGCAACCTTCAATCCGGCATCCCGTTCTGTCCTCCCGAAGGCGACGCAGGAACAGGCATGGCAGCCACCAACGCCGTTAAACAGCGCACCGGCAACGTCAGCGCAGGCACATCATCGTTCTCAATGATTGTGCTCGACAAGGAACTTTCCAAACCCTACGAGGCAATCGACATGGTAACAACCCCCGACGGAAGCCTTGTTGCAATGGTTCACTGCAACAACTGCACATCCGACCTCAACGCCTGGGTAAACCTCTTCAAGGAGTTCATGGAGTTGACGGGTCAGAAAGTTGACATGCACAAACTCTACGACACCCTCTACACCAACGCCCTCAACGGCGACACCGACTGCGGTGGATTGCTCTCGTACAACTACATTTCAGGCGAACCCGTAACAGGCTTGGCAGAAGGCCGTCCGATGTTTGTCCGCAGTGCCAACGACAAGTTCAACCTTGCCAACTTCATGCGCGTACACCTCTACGGCTCAATCGGCGTCCTCAAAATCGGCAACGACATACTCATCAAAGAAGAGAAGGTAAAAATCGACCGCATCACAGGCCACGGCGGACTCTTCAAGACCAAAGGGGTAGGGCAGAGGTTCCTTGCCGCCGCCCTCAACTCGCCAATCTCGGTAATGGAGACCGCCGGTGAAGGAGGCGCGTGGGGCATTGCACTCTTGGCAGCCTACGTAGTCAACAACCCCGCCAAACAGACCCTTCCCGACTGGCTCGAAACCCAAGTCTTCGCCGGCAACACCGGCACCTCCATCGCCCCCACCAAAGAAGAAGTAGAAGGCTTCAACAAATACATCGAGGCCTATAAAAAGGGATTGGAGATTGAGAAGATGGCAGTAGAGCGCAAGGCGTAATACATTCGACAGTTGAGATTTGAAAATAGATAATTCCTCCTTGAAATAATTCATGGAGGAATTATTTTCAAAAAATTTCAAAAAATAATTTGTTATATCAAAATAATACTTTAAATTTGCAATGTAAATCATAAAAATATACAAGTATATGAATCTGAATACTAATACAGCAATAGCAAAGTGGATAGAGAAATCTATTCCTGATTATTATACCCTGTTTATCAGGGCTTATATACCATATAATGCATGGTATATGAAGAATTTTTATGACGAAAATACTAGAAAAACAGATAAAGATATTTTGTCGTATATTAGTACAAATTCAAATGTATTTAAAGATAGAATTGAAATGCTCTTGAATCATGATAATGAAGAATCTCAAAAATTTAAAATACTAATAAGTGAGTTAAATTATCAGTTAGAGCAGACTCCAATTCCTGATAGTGAAGAAAGAATTACTTTTTCGCATATTTGTATTTCTGATAATTCATCAGCAGGTCAGAATGGTGTTACGGTATCTGGAAATAATAACTCTTTTGTTGTTAAAGGACAAAAAAAACTTACTCCAAGAAAATGTTGGGAGTTTGAGGTTATTGACACAAGCAATAATAACCGAACAATTTCTATTATAACGCTTCAAAAATGTTCCATAAGTGAATTACATTCGAACTCTGATTATAATCTTTTAAATCGGACATATAAAACTACTGTTGACAAATGTCTAAACGAAATAGATCCAAGAAAAAAAGTTTCAATTGTTGTCAAACGAAACGAGCCAAATATTTGTATTGACAAGAAAAAAAAACTGTATTTTACAGACGTTATTGGAGATGTTAGTAAAGCAATTATGATTTTGCTGTATGAATTAAGATGTAAATTATTTCATGGCGAAATTGAACCTACTTTGAAGAATATGGGTGTATATGAGTGGGCTTTTAAAATTCAAGATATGTTAAACAAATCATTACAATAAAATTATGGCACACATAGCAAATAAAATAGACGCAAAGGACAAAAAATTATCTGAGATTTTCTCTAAAAACAGGTATAAAATTGATGTTTTTCAGAGAGAATATAGATGGAAAAGGACACAGATTGAGGCTTTAATAAGCGACCTTACTTTGAGTTTCTTAAACTCATATAAGGAAGGGGATAATATGTCCGATAGTAATATGTATGATTGTTACTATATGGGGTCTATAGTGTTGTGTCAATCTGAAAATGGAGATTTGTCAATTGTTGATGGTCAACAACGCTTGACATCATTTACGCTACTTTTGATTTATCTGTATCACAAACAAAAAGAACTGGAGGTTTGTGATGATAATCTCTTAGAATTAAAGGACTACGTGTATGTAAAGAAAGGCGGCAAACGAACTTTGGTATTGAACATTGAGAAGAGAAACCTTGTTATAGAGCAAATAATATCCGATCCTCGTAACATAAATAATTTAATTGAAGTAAAAGGGGTTGAAGACAATGAATCAAACCAGAATCTTATTGCTCGTTATCAAGACATTGAAATGTTCTTTCCTAAAGAAATGCTTGAAAAAAACATTCTTCCTATCTTTACTGAGTGGATGTTAAATAATGTTGTATTGGTTGAAGTTAGAGCGTATAGCATTGAAAATGCGTATTCTATTTTTGAAACTATGAATGATAGAGGCTTAACTTTAAATCCAACGGAAATTTTAAAAGCTTTTTTGATTTCTAAAATTGAGGACAAATATCCTGAAAACGAAAGGAAGGCAGAAGATGTGAATTCTTTTTGGAATGAACGTATCCAAAAAATACGTTTAGAAACAAAATCAGACAATGCTGATGTGGATTTTTTCAAAGCATGGCTTAGAAGTAAGTATGCAGAAGATTTGGGCTCAGGGAAAACCGATTTTGAGAATATTGGTTCTCAATTTCATACATGGGTAAAAACTAATACAAAAAAAATTGGGTTAAATTCCTATAAAGATTTTTACTATTTTATGCGTTCCGATTTTGATTTTTATTCGTCATTATATCTTAATATTAACACCTATAAGCAAAATTGTGTCGCTGGTTTTGAGGATTTATACATAACACGTTATTTTGGATTACCAGATTCTTTATCGTATCCATTATATATGTCACCAATATCTAAAATTGATGACGAGATTACAGTAAATAAAAAGATTCACATAATTAACAAATTTATAGATATCTACACCATTCTTCGATTTTTGCAAAGAGGTACCTTTTTTTTAAGAGTAGTGAATAGATATATAATTGATCTTGTAAAAAAAATACGCAATATTGACTATGATACATTACTATCTATTATTGAGAATGAGGTAAAAAAACAACCTAATTTTGTATTTGATTTCGGATATATGACAATGAATAGTTATTATTTTCGGTACTTTTATGCTCGTATTATGTTTGAACAGGATAAGAGTATTGAATTTTTTGAAAAACTTTCAGTTAGAAGCAACAGAGGATTATATGTGTTAGCACCTCTTTTATCTTACGACGATTATTTTGAGGATACTGTTGATGAATTAAAATCGAAAAAATACTCTGAATCTGTAGCAAATTATTGTTTTATGAAAAGAACAGATTATGATGAGTATATAGGATTATCCAACTCTAATGAAAAGATGTCTTTTTTAGTAGAAAAGAAATATATTAATAGTTCATATAATCCTGAAAGTTACATTTTGTATAAAAACAAATTATTGAACGAAGCGATTCATAAAATTTGGGGGGCAAATAATTTGCTGCATTAGTAAAAGTTGTCAAACAGATTTGTAACTTTATTCGTCTTTTTATCTTTTCCATCATATAGTAAACTCACGCAACTATGACCGACACTGCATATCTTTCAAACGAAGGGCGATACACCATTTTTGAGTTCAACGGCACGAGGCTAAAAATCATAGCCCCTGAGCCGTTGGTTAAGTATTTGAAAATAAATCAATTTGTCCCTGAAAAGAGATACATCGCCGTAATGACAGACTATGCTTGTTTTGACAAACCTGAGGAGGAGTACATCGACTTGATACCAACGTTGCACAACCTCCTCATTGATCCTGATGAATTTCTGAAACCTATAAAAAAATTGGAATTGAGATATAACTAATAACCTCTACCATTATGCCCATAACCTACTCACACACCCCTGCGTATCGTTGTGGTGGCTTACAATAAAGAAATCCCCTTTTACCAGCCTTGCGTCTTCACTTTTAGCGAAGACGCAAGCCCGATGTTTATAACGGAATTGTGGGCGTAGAGACTATCAGAACCTTCTTTTCGCACCCTCAACGGCGGCTACCACCTTGTCGCACCAAGCGTCAAACTCAGGGTCGAGAGCCTGACATTCCTTGTGGCTCATTACATAGTCGATGACGATGCGCGAACCTTCGTAGAATGATGTTGTGGCGCAGAATCCGGGGACGGCGCGTTTGAGTTTTGTGTTGTCGAAAACCACGGTGCAAGCCTTGTCGCCGAGGAGATTGCCGGCAAGATCGTACTCTTTGGGCGCAACCGCAATCAGGAAGTCAGACGAAACGTGCAGCGGATTGAGCGACACGCCAAGGTGCGACGCCACAGTTTCATAAATCTGATTCCACGTCAGAGATTCGTCGCTCGTTATCTGGAACGCCTCGCCGATTGCGTGAGGATTGCCGATTAAGCCAATGAATCCACGTGCGAAATCTTGATTGTAAGTCATTGTCCACAAACTACTTCCATCGCCGTGAATGATTACCGGCTTGCCTTCCATCATACGTTTCAAAACCTGAAAACTGCCCTTCAAGCCGTGGAGACCAAGCGGAACGGATTTTTTGCAATACGTGTGGCTCGGGCGGACGATGGTTACGGGGAAACCCTCGTAGCGGTATTTGTCCATCAAGAAACGCTCGCAGGCAATTTTGTTGCGCGAATATTCCCAATAAGGGTTCACGAGACTTGTGCCCTCGGTGATGATGTGGTTGCGCACGGGTTTGGCGTATGCCGAGGCGGAACTGATGTAGATGTATTGCTTTGTGATGCCGTTGAAAAGGCGGAAGTCGCGCTCCACGTGCTCAGGCACAAAGCCTATGAAATCGCAAACGCTGTCGAAGGTCATACCTTTGAGTTTTGCCTTCACGTCGTCCTCGTTGTTGATGTCGGCAGTGATAACGCGCACATTGTCAGGCAGAGAGGCGTTGTTGTTGCCACGGTTGAGGATGTAGAGTTCGTGGCTTGTGGCAGCCAATTGTTCTGTGATGGCGGTGCTGATAGTGCCTGTGCCGCCGATGAATAGGATTTTCATAATATTAGGGGTTAAGGTTTAATATTGGATGTCAGGTCGGGAAAATGGTTTAAAAATTACGGCTGCAATATAGTTGCCTTGCAATAATGCGGATAAAAAAATTACCGAAAATTCAATTGCTGAATTTTCGGTAATTTTTTACATTATCGTTTGCTTTTTTTCTTCTTCTGCTCTTCGAGCGCTTTCATCTGTTTGCGCTGAGCCTCTTCGAGGCGGGCGAGGAGTCCGGATTTTTTCTTGCCGGAGTTCTTTGCTACTTTTTCGTTGAGTTTGGCGAGGATTGCAGCCTCATCCATGTTGTTGCGGATGAATACTATCTGCAATATCGCGATGACGTTGGAGAGGAAGTAGTAGTAGGTGAGGCCTGAGGAGTAGTCGTTGAACCAACAGAGCATCATCACGGGCATCATATACATCATCAGTTTCATACCCGGCATCTGCTGTCCCGAATCCATCTGACCAGAAATCTTGGTCTGCAGGAGCATTGCACCCGCCATCAGGAGTGCAAACAGGCTTATGTGGTCGCCGTAGAATGGAATGTTGAAGCCAAAATCGAGTATGGAGTCAAATGACGAGAGGTCGTCGCTCCACAGGAATCCTTGCTGCCTCAATTCGATGGAGGCGGGGAAGAAGCGGAACAGTGCGATGAGCACCGGCATTTGCAGCAACATCGGCAGACAGCCGCCCATTGGACTTACGCCCGCCTTGCTGTAAAGTGCCATTGTAGCCTTCTGCTTGTCCATCGCCTGTTCGGGTTTGGGGTATTTCTTGTTGATTTCCTCCACTTGCGGACGGAGCACGCGCATTGCCGCAGTCGATTTGTACGACTTGTAGGTGAGAGGCAGCAACACAGCCTTTACTATCAGGGTGATTATCAAGATGATGAGACCGTAACTCGGTATGAACGAGCCGAGCCAATTGAATAGCGGGATTATCAAAAACCTATTGACCCATCCGATGATTGTCCATCCGAGCGGCACGAGGTCTTCAAGGTCGAGGTTGTCGTCGGGCGTTACTTCTATTTCTTTGAGGATGTTGAACTTGTTGGGTCCAAAGTAGAACGCCATCGAATCTGCCACTGCATTGCTCGGCAGCGAGAGTCGCGAGGCGGCGTATTTGAGGTTGTTGCGGCTGGAAGTTTTCTGGATTTCAAGTTGTCCGTTGGCGAATGTCGATTTTGAAATCAGTATCGACGAAAAATATTGACCCTTGAAAGCGACCCATTTTGTGGAGCCGGCGAGTTTTTCGTCGGCGATGTCGCCGGTGAGTCCGAGGTCTTCCACGTCGTCGCCGTCATATTTGTAATAGATGCCCGAATTGTTGAGTTCCCACGAATTGCCGCGTTCCAAGACGGGCAGGAATTGGTTCCAAGTCAGGTCGATGTAACTCGAATTTCTGTTGACAATACTTTCAAGGTTGTGGAATGTAATGGTGTAGTCGAGGATGTAACTGTCATCTGCCAACGAGTATGCAAATTCCAACCAAGAATTATTATCGACGTAAGCGCGGAATTTGGCGTCGCAGGGCGAGTTTTGCGTTGCCTGCTGTTCGCTTGCGCCGTCGAAGGTGAAGAATAGGTTTTTGGTGGAGATTGCGTTGTTGCCGGCGAAGAAGTCGAGGTTGATTTCATTTTGCGGGTCGCGTTTCATCACGAAAAGCGAGTCGCCGGAGTTGGTCTTGTAATCTTTGAGTTGCACCGACTTGATCATCGCGCCTTTTGTGGAGAAGGTAACAATCATCTTGTTGTTGCTGATGACAATGTCCTTGTCGGCACCTGTGGCTGCGGGTGCAAATTTTCCAAACTGCGCCTTGTAATTGGCCAATGCCAACGAGTCGCCGCCGCCCGACTGTGTGGTGTCGCTCAGTGCGGCAGTCGCCTTTTCAAGAGAGTCGCGGAGTCGGTCTTGAAGGTATTCCGCCTCTGCATTACGCTGTTGTACTTGCGCTATGGAATCACGGTAACGTTTCTGCATCGCCAACTGCTCCTCGCTCGGTCGGTTCCATATAGAGAAGCCTATGAAAATCGCAATGCAGAGCGTGATTCCGATTAACGTATTTTTATCCATTTGATGTTTAAGATTTGGGTTTGTATTTGTTTTTTACCCGTTTTTGTTTTCAATCATAATGCCAAAGCCTGTTTTATGACAGTTTGGCGTTTCCATGTTTTAATAATTGATGTCAAAATGACATTTTTTTTCCACGGAAAACACGGAGAGCACTGAATCCTTCCGTACATTCCGTGGTTAAAAAAAACGCTAACTAATCGCCGCCTTGATGAATGCTACGAACAGCGGATGCGGCTTTTCGAAGCGGCTCTTGTATTCGGGGTGGAATTGCACTCCGACAAACCACTTGTGATTCTTGATTTCAACGATTTCCACGAGGTCGCTGTCGGGGTTTTTGCCCACTGCAATCATACCCTTTGCCTCCATATCGGCAAGGTAGTTGTTGTTGAACTCATAACGATGCCTGTGCCTTTCTTGTATCATCTCCTCGCCGTATGCGCGGAAGGCGTTGCTGTCCTTGTCGAGTATGTGGCAGGGATATGCGCCGAGCCTCATCGTGTGTCCCATATTGGTAATAGACTTCTGCTGCTCCATAATGTCGATTACGGGATTGGCGGTTGGCTCAAATTCAGACGAGTTGGCGTCCGCAATGCCGAGGACGTTGCGGGCAAATTCGATGACGGCGCATTGCATACCAAGGCAGATGCCAAAGAACGGGATGTTGTTTTCGCGGGCAAAGCGTGTTGCTATTATCTTGCCGTCGATGCCGCGATGTCCAAATCCGGGCGCAACGAGTATCGCCTTCTTTTCGCCGAGGAGTTCGGCAACGTTTTGGTCGTTGATTTTCTCGCTGTGCACCCACTCAATGTCGAGTTTTACGTTGTTGACCATTCCGGCGTGGTTGAGAGCCTCGTGGATGGATTTGTAGGCGTCGGGGAGTTCCACGTATTTGCCTACTACCGCAATCTTAACGACGTTGGAGAGGTTGTAGAGTCGGTTGAGTTTGTCGTTCCAGGCTGCGAGGTCTGGCTCGTGGTCGATTGGGAGTCCGAGCTTGGTCATCGCCACTTGGTCGAGACCCTGTTTGAGGAACGAGAGCGGCACTTCGTATATAGAAGGCAGGTCGGGCGACTCAAACACGGCGTCCTTGCCTACGTTGCAGAACAAGGCTACTTTGGCGCGGATAGATGCGTTGAGATCGTGTTCGGTGCGGAGTACGAGGATGTCGGGCTGCACGCCGATTTCGAGGAGTTTTTTTACCGAGTGCTGCGTGGGTTTGGTCTTGATTTCGCCGGCGGCGGCAAGGTAGGGGACGAGTGTGAGGTGGATGCAAAGTGCGTCGGCGCCGAGTTCCCATTTCAATTGCCTTACAGCCTCGATGAACGGCAACGACTCTATGTCGCCAACTACGCCGCCTATCTCTGTGACCACGACGTCGTATTTGCCCTGCTTGCCGAGGAGCATTATGCAACGTTTGATTTCGTCGGTGATGTGCGGGATTATCTGCACTGTCTTGCCGAGGTAGTCGCCCTTGCGCTCCTTGTTGATTACCGATTGGTAGATGCGACCGGTGGTTACGTTGTTGGCCTGCGATGTTGGCACGTTGAGGAATCTCTCGTAGTGCCCGAGGTCGAGGTCGGTCTCCGCGCCGTCGTCGGTTACAAAACATTCGCCGTGTTCATACGGGTTCAGCGTTCCGGGATCGACGTTGAGGTACGGGTCGAGTTTTTGGATTGTAACGGAGTAACCCCGCGCCTGGATGAGTTTGGCGAGCGATGCCGCCAATATGCCCTTGCCAAGCGATGAGGTTACGCCGCCCGTTACGAATATGAATTTAGTGTTTTTTGCCATAACTATAATGTGTCAAACATTTGGAGTCTGTTAGTTTTTCTTGTCGCTTTTTGCGGCAGCCTCGTTGATGGCCTTGCCGATGTTGGGGATGAGCGACTGCAACGAATTGGCTTCTTCCTTCTGCTTCTCCATTTTTTTGCGGAAACTCTCTATCATAGCGTCGGCGTTCTTTGATTTGGCGAAGAATCCGAGGTTGTTTTCTGATAGAGCAATCTGCTGACGGAGAGTGTCGAGGCGGCTTTTGAGCCTGTCGCGCTCGTTGCGGAGTTTGTCCAACGCCTGGGGATTGGTCTGTGCCGCCTCTATCAGGTGCTTCATCTTGATTTCGTTGCGCTTGGCCTCGTCGATGTTGATTTTTGCAAACTGCATATCGATTGCCTTGCGGAAACGGTCGTAGAGCGCGTCCTTCTTGCTGATTGGCACGAGTCCTATCTCAGACCAGCGTTTCTGCATCTCTTTGAGTGCGGCGATGTTTTTCTCGTCGCTGTCGGCGGATTGGAAGTTTTCTACCTCGGCGATGAGTTGCTCTTTGAGACGGAGGTTTTCTTCCTGCTCCTTGTCGATGCTGTCGAAGTGTTTCTTCTTGTTGTCGAAGAAGGTGTTGCAGGCTGCGCGGAATCTCTGCCAAACCTCCTCGGAGTGTTTGCGCGGTACGGGGCCGATGGTCTTCCACTTCAATTGGAGGCGTTTGAGGATGTCGGTGGTCTTCTTCCAGTCGGTGGAGTCCTTCAATCCTTCTGCCTGTACGCAGAGGTCTTCTTTGAGTTGGAGGTTGTTTTCTTCCTCCTCCTTGTTTTGGGTGTAATACTCGCGTTTTTTCTCGAAGAACTTGTCGCAGGCACTGCGGAAACGCTCATATACGGCGTTGTTGTGTTTTTTGGGCGCAAATCCAATCATCTTCCAGAATTGTTGGAGGCTGAGGATTTCCTTGTTTTGGGCGTCCCATTCGGCGCGTGAGTGGTAGTCCTTGGCGATGATTTCTTCGGCTTTTTCGCAGAGGATGGTCTTGGCGCGGAAGTTGTTTTCCTGCTCCTTCTTCAAGTTGGCGTAGTAGTCTTGATGCTTCTTGTTGATGGTGTAGGTAGCCTTCTTGAAGCGTTCCCAGATTTCTTCCTTTTGGGGTGCAACTACGGGGCCTATCTCGCGCCACTGCTCGTGAAGTTTTTGGAGTTCGTTGAACGCCTTCACCACTTTTGGTTCGAGGAGGAGTTCCTCGGCGCGTTCGCAGAGTTTTATCTTCTGCTCGGTGTTCTTTTTGAGGTCGAGGTCGCGGAGTTCGCGGTTGATTTTCACGATGTCGTAGAACCTCTCCACCTGGTAGTTGTAGGATTCCCAGAGTTGTTTGGCGTCAGCCTGAGGCACGATGCCAATTTCTCGCCACTGCTTTTGGAGGTTTTTAAACTCGTCAAAAGTCTGGTTGATGTTGTCCTGAGTGTTGATCAGGTTTTCTATTTTGGAGACGATTTCCTGTTTGAGTTTCAGGTTGTTGAGTTTCTCCTGTTCGAGTTGTTCGTTATATTTGTTTCGCTTGTCGCGGTATTGGTCGAATAGAGCCTTGAATTTGTCTTCCAAGGGGTCTGGTGTGGCGCGGAAGTCTTTTGGCTCGTAGCCGTTTTCGATGAATTTTTCGCGCTGCTGTTCCACATCGGCGTTTATCTGCTTGTAAAACAACGTCTTGATGTAATCGACATACGATTTGCACTTGTGCACGTCGTCGCGGTTTACGATTTTTTCCAACGCCTCGATAAGGCCTTCTTTTGAAAGTTCGGCGTAGTTGATTGTGTCCAAGTCTTCCACGGGTTCGGCGGCTTCTTCCTCCTCTTGGTTGTTGGCGGGAGAGTCGGCGGTCAAGATGTCGGCGTTGTCGGTGTCCACGGGCTGCTCGGCGGCGGTGGATGGTTCGTCGATGGGTTGCGGTTTTTCCGACGGGGTGGGGGCGGATGCTTCCTTCTGCACCTCGTCGATGATTTGCGTAAAAGACTCCTCCTTACGGGCTTGGAGTCGTTGCAAGAGAAGTTCGGCTGCGCTCAGTTTGGGCGTGTCGTTCTCAGGAGTCGCTTCGGGGGTGTTGACGTTCGCATTATCGGGAGCCTGCTCCTGATTTTGGGTAGAGATTGGGTCTTGTGTTTCCATAAAATAAGGAAATTTTTGCGTTAAACAATATTAATTATCAATCAAAACAGCGCATCCACACCGAACGCGCTGTCCTTATATAATCTTTCTAATCCGTTGCCGTTCAACGGCTTTCGACAATGTCGAATGGAATGTTGACTACGCTTTTGAGTTCGATGCCACGGTCGCGCATCACCTCGTCGTTTTCGCGGTAATACCACGTTACGTGCATATTGGTGGTCTTGCCGTGCAGCTCCTCCGATGCTATGAGTATCTTCACGATTATCCTCGCCGTGGAAGAATTGAAGTAGTCGAGGTTGAATTCTATGTCGGTATCAGGATTTGGGTCGCTGTAATACTGTACGAACCAATTCTGTACCGGGCTGAAAAATTTGATTACGTCCTCGGGCAACGACTTGCCTTCAAACCTGAACACGCCCCTGTCCTTGTCCAATTCTACACGCGGAGTGTCGCTTGTAGCCTCTATTATGATGGGTTCCAACATTATCGCTTTTGTATTTCTTATTCGGGGTCAAAAGTAATAATAATTTTTGTAACAAAAAAAATTATTTTGCGCTTAATTTTGCCCGTGTGTGTTTATTCTAATTGTTGTTAATTGCTAAAACCTCACCTCGCCGCTTGCCTTTACGGTCAGGGAGTAGTTGACACGCTCCATTGGTTCGCTGAGGGTGATGTCTATCTGCCGGATTGTGCCGTATAGTTTGTGGAGGCGGGCTGTGTCGCCGGCGAGGATGTGTCCGTAGAGGTGTTGGATTTCGTCTTTGAGGGCGGGGGCTATCACTTGCGAATCGTAAACCATTGGAAATCCGTCCTTTACGTAAAATTTTTGCAACCGCAGACGCAGGGTGTCGGTCTTGGATGGTTGGGTCATTTCGTGGGGGAAAAAGATATGCCTGTCGCCAATTGCTACATCCAAGAGCCTCAGCGTGATGGCACCGCCAGTGTATTGCTGTTCGCAGCGTCCCACAGCCTTGCCGTCAACGTCAAAAAACTTGACTGCCACCTGCGCCGAGCCGTCGGAGCGGGCGATTACTTTGAGCCTCATCGGTACGATGGTCTCTTTGAGGAGGTGGATTGTTTTGCCGATGTGCACCTCGTCGTCGTGTTTTGCAAATAGCCACCATACCAACGCGCCGACGACTATTGCCGCCGACGCGCATACGATGATGAGTTTGGTTAGTTTGGTCATTTCTTACCTATGGATTTGAAAATCTTGATGTTGCCCAATGCGTTGAGTATCTTCTTCAACCATGTGAAATTGAGGGCTATGTAGAAGAATATCGTTGTGAGCCAGATGAACGCAATGTTGAACCAGAATGTCGGTATCTCTGTGTCGCCGATTTTCTTGACTGGGGCGTAGAAGTGCGAGCGTCCGTTGCGGAATCTTGCCTTGTGGTACGCCGGGTCTTTCATCTGTATCAACCTGCCCGACTTGCTCTCGATTACTTTGTCGAGGTCGTTCTTGTTGAGGAGGTATTCGTCGAGACGCTTGTTTTGGCTCGACATTTGGAGTGCCACAACATTATCCCTGCCGCCCATCTCGTCGAGGAGACGCTCGTAGATGATATCCTTCTTGTTTGAGGCTTCGTATTGGAGTTGTTCTGAGAGACCCTTGAAGTCGTCCAAGAAGGTCAGGAGTTCGTCAGCCACGGTGTCGTTGAATTTTTCGCGGCATATTTCGTCCAAGCGGGCAAATTTTTGACCGTCTCTGCCAACGATGTCAGCCACCATATTTTTTACAACGCGCAAGTCTTTGTCAACGCGCTCGTTGTCTTCGCCGAGTTTGAGCGAACGTTTGGCGTTTTCGATGCGGGTCTTCAATGCCGGCACGAGGAACGATGAGTTGTAGTTGTTTTGACTAATCTCACGCTCCACGAGATAGAAGTGACGGTTGTACTCGTTGTTTTCAAATTGTTCCAATGCCAACGCCTCGTATGCCCACCTCGATGTCATAATGTCGCCGACAATCGGAACGCACTCTGCGTCAGCCACGTTCTTGTGGATTTTGCTGAAACTTACCATCACGCCGCTAAACAGAAGTTCGGGTACTATTATAAAAGGTATGGTGATGTAGATGTTTACGACGCTGTTCAACGCCGACGAGATATTGAGGCCGAGCATATTGGCAAATGCCGACGTCGTGAATAGCACAAGCCAATATTCCCACGTAAGTCCGTGTATTTCAAGTACAATGTTGCCCACAAGCACAAACGAAAGGGTCTGTATTGCCGATATTACAAACAATACCGCCACCTTGGAGTTTATGTAACTTAGCCAACTCAGGTTCAGGAATCGTTCTCGACTTAGAATCATTCGGTCGCGTATGATTTCCTCCGCGCTCACGGTCAATCCGATGAAGAGCGAACATATCACACATATAAATATATATGCGGGGATGTTTTCGTTGTTGGCGAATACGTATGCGCCCGGGTCGTCGGCTGTGCCGCTGAAATATTTGATGAAGTAAGCCAGCAGGAACGCCAACACCGGCGATTCCAAGAGGTTGATGAGAAGGTATTGCTTGTCGGTGATTTTCGACAACACGTTTCTCTGCACAAAAATCTTGAATTGCGTCCAAAGACTTGGGATTTGGAAGTTGTTTTCGGGCAAATCTTTCTTAACGGAAGTGTCGAATCCTTTTTTGTGCTCCTCGATTTGAGGCGTTATTTTTTCGTTGAAGAGGTCGTACCATTCCTGCGGCGACACCTTGCGGGTGCGGGTGAGTTTGCCGTATTCGTCCACCATCTTGGCTTCGAGGTTGTAGAGGAGTTGTTCGGGGTTTACGTTGCCGCAGGTAGGACATTCGCTCTGTTCTGCCGCCACGTCGCCGCTTATGGTCTTGAAATACACAATCGCGTCCAACGGGTTGCCATAATATGCCGGATAGCCGCCCCTGTCCATCACAAGAATCTTGTCAAACATCTTGTAGATGTCGGACGAAGGCTGGTGGATGTTGACGATGACGAGTTTAGCCTTGAAAGTCTGCTCCTTCAAGAGTGTCATCACCATTTCGGAGTCGGCAGACGAAAGACCAGATGTAGGTTCGTCGGCGATGAGAACCGATGGCTCGCGCATAAGTTCAAGGGCGATGTTAAGTCGCTTGCGCTGACCGCCTGATATAAACTTGTTTAACGGGCCGCCCACTTTGAGGTTGCGGATTTCGTACAAGTCCATCTCAACGAGAATCTTGTTTACAGATTCGTTGATTTGCTTCTCCGTAAACTTGTCGAAACAGAGTTTTGCGTTGAAATATAGATTCTGATATACAGTCAATTCCTCAATCAGAAGGTCGTCCTGCGGCACATAGCCGATGACGCCTTTGAGTTTTTCGCTCTTTTCGGCGTAGTCGTAGCCGTTGATGGTGATGCGACCGCCTGCGAGAGAGTAATTGCCAATCAAAAGGTTGAGCAACGTCGATTTGCCTACGCCGCTGCCGCCCATGATGCCGATGAGGTTGCCAGACTCCTCGAAAAACGAGAATTTTTGGATGCCGTTCTTGGAGTTTGGGTAGTGAAACTCGATGTTGTCGGCGCAAAATTCAATCCTTGCCTTCTGTTCGTCGAGTATGAACCTATTGGAAATGTTGCTGAAATATATTGGCGATATTTTCGAGTTTTTGATTACCGAACCGTTGCCCAAAAGGTATGTTTTGCCCGGGTTGGTGGGTGCGTTGTTGAGCAGGATAGATTCGCCGTCGCCCACATACTTGAAAAACAGCATATTGGTGCTTGCCATACGGATTATCCTGATGGAACCGCGCAGGTTTTTCTCGTGCATAAACTTGGCACCGGCGAGGTTTTCTGGCAGTTCGGCATCTGATGATATGTACATAAGGTGGCTCTTGTCATCAATCCTGTCGATGTCGTACAGCACAAAAGCCCTCAGAGCCCTATATTCGGGGTCTGGGATATAGAAAGTATCAGCCACAGTGTTGATGAAGTCGAGTTCCTTGTCGGTAACTTCCTTGCCCACAAACTCCAACAGACGTATCACCACGATAACCTTGTCGTGCTGCTGCAACGATTCGTTGATTTCCTCGCATATTCTCAACACCTTCACGAAGTTGGAGGAGTTGCGTTTTCGTTGCTTGGAATCCGAAGTGTTTTTCACAGAGCCGGTCTGCACGGCAAGATACTCGTCGAATAGTTTGAGAAACTTGTCGGCGTATTGCTGGCTCAGTTGCTGCCTGAGATAAGAGGACACGACGCCCCTCACGTTGTCGAAGGAATCGTCCTTGGGATCCAACGAGGCGGCTATCGCAAACATCTGCATCAACGCAGTTAGTATAGACTCATTCATTATCTTATGGGTTCTTATTGTATGCTTTTTGTCCTTCAAAAGACTTCACAAATGTAAGAAACAAATATCATACCTACAAAAAATATGAAAAAAAGATTGAAAAAAATTTTTATGACTACAAAATTTGCCGTATTTTTGTTTTTTGTAATAGAACATAAAACATCAAAAATAAAATGAGCATATTGGTAAATAAGGATTCCAAAGTCATTGTACAGGGATTCACAGGCAGCGAGGGCACATTCCACGCTGGTCAGATGATAGAATACGGCACACAGGTCGTTGGCGGCGTAACACCCGGCAAGGGCGGACAGATTCACCTCGATCGTCCGGTGTTCAATACGGTAAAGGAGGCGGTTGAAAAGACCGGTGCCAACGTAAGTTGCATTTTTGTGCCGCCGGCATTCGCGGCAGACTCCATCATGGAGGCGGCTGAGTCGGGCATCAAGGTAATTGTGTGCATCACCGAGGGCATACCTACGCAGGATATGGTGAAGGTGAAGGAATACCTCAAAGACAAGGACTGCCGTCTCATAGGCCCCAACTGTCCCGGCATCCTCACAGTCGGCGAGGCAAAGGTGGGCATCATGCCCGGATTCATCTTCCAAAAAGGACACGTGGGCATAGTATCGCGTTCAGGCACACTCACTTACGAAGCAGTTGACCAAGTAACGAAAGCCGGACTCGGACAGACCACGGCAATCGGCATCGGCGGCGACCCCATCATCGGCACCACCACTCTCGACGCCGTAAAACTCTTCATGGCAGACCCTGAGACCGAAGGCATCATCATGATTGGCGAAATCGGTGGCAGCATGGAGACCGACGCGGCATATTGGATCAAGGAGCACGGCACCAAGCCCGTAGTAGGCTTCATCGCCGGACAGACCGCTCCCAAGGGTCGTCGCATGGGTCACGCAGGCGCAATCATCGGTGGCAAGGCAGACACCGCAGCCGCAAAGATGCAGATAATGCGCGAGTGCGGCATCCACGTTGCCGAGTCGCCCGCCGACCTTGGCAAATTGATGGCTGAGGCTCTCAAAAAGTAAGGACTAAGATTTTTTTTACTCATAGTTTTATTTTTTTCCGCCGGATGATCCCGTTGTTTCCATAATTAGTTTTTATCATCGTCCGGCGGTTTTTTCATAAAAGACCGATAATATGAAGACAATCAAGATAATGGCGGACGTCATCGAATGTAACAAAGAAGAACTCAATGCGGACGACCGCCGACTTGTGCAGAGTGCCGAAGATTTTCTTTCGCACGCATACGCGCCGTATTCCAAGTTTAGTGTGTCGGCGGCTGCGTTGCTCGACAATGGCGTCATCGTAAACGGAACCAACCAAGAAAACGCCGCCTCGCCGTCGGGACTTTGCGCCGAGCGCACTGCGGTATTCTATGCCAACTCCATGTATCCTAATAATAAGGTGTTGACTCTTGCAATATCGGCGTTCTTTGAGGGGCAATTGGTCAAAAATCCAATAACTCCGTGCGGCTCGTGTCGTCAAGTATTGTTGGAGACCGAAATGCGGTACAATTCGCCCATCCGTATCATTCTCGCTGGCAGAGACAAGTGCTTGATTGTCAATAGTATCAAAGATATTCTCCCGCTCAATTTTGATAATTCGTTTTTTGAATAATATTTTTATAACTAATTGATAATCAATTAGTTGTAAATGATTATTTGTATCAAATAACGCGGTGGGGGAGTGGGGGAGAGGTGCTCCCCATCTGCCCAAACTGAGTGGGGGAGGGGTGATACATCACCAGTTTTTATTCGTTGAAATTCGTTTATAATTAACGTTGAAAAAAAGATGAACTGCGCAGAAAAATACATTGAAATTCGTAGCAAACTTCCTGAAAAGGTTACCTTGCTTGCCGTCTCAAAGACCAAGCCCGCCGAGGACATTATGACACTTTATAATATAGGGTGTCGCGACTTTGGGGAAAACAAAGTTCAGGAGTTGACGCAGAAATACAACGAACTTCCCAAGGACATCCGTTGGCATCAGATAGGACATTTGCAGACCAACAAAATCAAATGCATAATCCCATTTGTGTATATGATTCACAGCATCGACAGTCTGAAACTTGCCGTCGAGGTCAACAAACAGGCTGCAAAACACAATAGGGTAGTGGACTGCCTATTTGAACTTAAAGTGGCTAATGAAGAAACCAAGTCGGGGTTCGACATCGAGGATTTGAAGCAATTGCTGTCGGAAGGAGTGCTGAACGAACTGACCAACATCCGTTTTTGCGGCGTGATGGGTATGGCTACCAACACCGATGACGAAGCCGAAATCCGCAAGGAATTCTTGAATGTAAAGGCTGTATTTGATTATATTAGAGAAAATTACGCCGACGAAGTAGGGGAGAGTTTCACCCAAATAAGCATGGGTATGTCGGGCGATTACAAGATAGCCGTAGATTGTGGCAGCACCATCGTAAGGATTGGTAGCACGATATTTGGCGAGCGAGATTACTCGCAATCGCAATCAAATTAAGAGTCGTCCGCAGACATAAAAAACAAAAAAGCGGGTGGCAAATTCCCGCAATAGGGGAGTGCCGCCCGCCTTATAATTATAAGAACTACGGAATTAGCGCGGATTATTTAACGCTATTGTTGTAGAAGACGTTGAACCTTTGGTTCAATTCATATACCTTGGGGTCGCCGCTTTTGAGGGCCTCGGCCTTGTTGATACAATCCTTGAAATCCTCGGGGTCGAAGTCGCCGCCTTCAAGATACCTCGAAGCCATATAGACGTACCTGTTAAACAAGCTGTCTATCTTGTTGTTGAGGGCGTCGTACTTAGTCTTTACCCTGTCGTTGTAGGGCTGTACAGACAACGCCTTTGCATACAAATCGAGGGCGACATTGTAATTGCCAATCTCGTCGTTTTTTATCAACAAGTCGGCCTGCTTCTCCAACGAATAGTCGTCGAAATTCTCATCGACACGGATATTCTTGGGCTTGGAGACAACATTCTTGGTCGTATCGACGACCTTTTTGGCATCAGCCTTCTTGACAAACTCGATAGGAATTACATTGTCGGTGTTGTAGGTATCTCTGCTATTGACGCTCATAAACACAAAGAGCATCAATGCAGCTGCAAACACAGTCCAAAAGCCTACCTTGGCAATCTTGGCAGCCTTCTTAGCCTTTTTGGTCTTAGCGGAGTTGGCATTGGCGTACTTGGCGAAAAATTCGTCGTACACATTGTCGGACTCGGGCTCGCATACAGGAGTAGCAGCCACAGTATTGTCGCAGTTGACATTGATAGCAAAAGGCATCTGGTCGGCGTTCAATACGCTCGACTGCTGGGGCACAGGCAAATTGTGCCTGTACTTGAAGTCGTAGGCGATGTCGTCCACCACCTCACGCAATGTAAGGTAAGGACGGTCGGTATCCATACCGTTGTGGATACGGCTGATGAGCGCACCTGTAAAGTAGGTAGGCGCGTCAGGCATCTTCTTGGGGAAGAGCGCAGTAGAATCCTCGGCGCAGGCAGACACATAGTGAACGCCCTCGAAGTTTTTCATAAGCGCAGTCTCAGGTGCGTCGCCCATCGCATTGTGGATACCACCACTATGGCAAGCATCGACAACGAAAATCTTACGGGAAGCCGCAGACCTGCTTATCTTCTCCAATACAGACTTAGCCTCGATGGCATCGGTGTCAAGGTAGTTGACATCCATGTCGGAGGTTGCAAAATAAAGCTTGTAGTTGTCAGGGTTTATGATACCGTGACCACTATAATACACGAAAAGCGTGTAGTCGGAATTCTTTGCCATGTCCTTGGCGTCAGTAATCTTACGCTCGATGGTCTTGGAATCCTCGTTGAGCGATACGATGATGTTTCGCTCGTTGACACCAATAAAACGCGAGTCCATAAACAAGTCCTTCATCAACTTGATGTTGGTCTCCACGTTGGGGATGTCGGCGTACTTGTGCGAATTGTATCGGCTTGCACCGATCAAAAGCACGACGTACTTGTTTTTCTTGATGAAATTTGTAGTTCTCATAATTCTCAAAAATTTAAAGTTGTTGTTAAAAAAATAAAGTTGTCTGTGTGCTAATTTTTCAATTTGCAATACAAATATACAAATAATATTTGTATTTTGCAAATAATTCGTTACAAATTTTGCATTTTTCTATATATATAGTGTGCTTTTGTAAAATATACGTTACTTTTTATGGTAAAAAAATATCACTTGCTTGAAAGTAAACTTTACAAAAAATTGGCTCTGTGGCACGTCTGTTGGGTGATTTTTGACGGCGATTTTGTGTGCGACCAAATAATGAGGTTCATATCGTTAAAAGATGTTAATTTTGTGGCAAAAACGCCAAAAACATCAAAATAAAATCCTTTTAAATGCGGCTGTTTCGAGAAAAATTGCTAATTTTGCACACTAAGTACATAGACAGTAAATCAACCTTAAATTATGTCAGAAGATACAAACGAAAACGAAAGAATCGTTAAAGTAAACATAGACAAAGAGATGCGAAATGCCTACATCGACTATTCGATGTCGGTAATCGTTTCGAGGGCGTTGCCGGACGTGCGCGACGGCCTCAAACCAGTGCATCGCCGCGTGCTTTTCGGCATGAATGAGATGGGTCTATTCAACAACAAGCCCACCAAAAAGTCGGCGCGTATTGTCGGTGAGGTCATGGGTAAATTTCACCCGCACGGCGACAGCTCTGTATATCTCACAATGGTGCGCCTTGCACAAGATTGGGTGATGCGCTACCCTCTCGTGGATGGTCAGGGTAACTTTGGCTCCGTGGACGGCGACCCGCCCGCTGCAATGCGTTATACCGAGGCAAGGCTCAAAAAAATAGCCGAGGACACCCTCATCGACTTGGACAAGGACGCTGTGGATTTCGTGCCAAATTTCGACGAATCGCTCAAAGAACCCACGGTATTGCCCACCAGGATTCCGATGTTGCTGGTGAACGGTGCGTCAGGTATCGCCGTCGGTATGGCTACCAACATGGCGCCGCACAATCTCGCGGATTCTATCGATGCCATTGTTGCTTACATAGACAACAACGACATCTCCATCGAAGAACTCATCAAAGTAATCAAGGCTCCCGATTTTCCGTCGGGTGGCATTATCTATGGTTATCAAGGAGTTAAGGACGCTTATATGACGGGACGCGGCAGGATTGTGTTGCGCTCCAAATACCATGTAGAGACCACCGCTTCGGGCAAGCCGCAGATAATCTTCGACGAAATTCCGTATATGGTCAATAAGGCGTTGGAAATCAAGCATATATCCGACCTCGCCAACGAGAAGAAGATTGAGGACATCGTTCACGCCAACGACGAATCTGACCGCAAGGGTATGCGCGTTGTAGTAACGCTCAAACAAGGTGCGATTGCCAACGTGGTAGTCAATAAGTTGTTTAAGCTCACACAATTCCAGACCACCTTCAATGTCAACAACATCGCCCTCGTGAAAGGTCGCCCGAAGTTGTTGAACCTCAAAGAGTTGATAGAATGTTTTGTGGAGCATAGACTTGATGTTGTAGTCCGTCGTTCGCGTTATGAACTCGAGCAGGCACAGAAGAAGGCCCACATCTTGCAAGGCTTGTTGATAGCTCTCGACCATCTCGACGAGGTAATCGCACTCATCAGGGCATCTGCAAATCCTGACGTAGCCCGCACTGGATTGATGGAGAAGTTTGGACTTTCTGACGCTCAGGCACGCGCAATTCTTGAAATGAGGTTGCAGAAGCTCACCGGACTCGAACGCGAGAAAATCAAGAATGAGTACGATGAAATAATGAAGTACATCGATTATCTCAACGCAATCCTCGCAAGCCGTGAAAAACAGATGGGCGTTGTTAAAGACGAACTTCTCGAAATTCGTGAAAAATATTATGACGACCGCAGGACTTCCATCGAGTATGCTGCCTCCGAGGACTTCAATCCCGAAGATTTCTACGCCGACGATGATGTTGTAATCACAATCTCAAAACTCGGCTACATCAAGAGAACATTGCTCTCCGAATTTAAGACGCAGCACCGTGGCGGCAAGGGCTCCAAGGGCAGCACAACACGTGACGAAGACTTCATTTGCCACATGTTTAGCGCAACGTGCCACAATACAATGCTATTTTTCACCAAGAAAGGCAAGTGCCTGTGGCTCAAGGTTTATGAGATACCAGAAGGAAACAAAACTTCAAAGGGTCGCGCCATCCAAAACGTGCTCAATATCGAGAGCGACGATTCGGTAATGGCATACATCAACGTAAAGACCCTCACCGACCCCGAGTACGTCAACAACCATTATATTATAATGTGTACCAAAAACGGCGTCATCAAAAAGACCCCGCTCAGCGAATACTCGCGTCCGCGTACCAACGGCATCATCGCCATCAACATCCGCGAGGGCGACGAACTCCTTGCCGCCAACCTTACAAACGGCAACAACGACATTGTACTCGCCGTGAAGGGAGGCAAGGCTGTAAGGTTCAATGAGACTGATGCACGTCCTGTGGGCAGAAATGCTTCGGGCGTCAAGGGCATTACAGTGCCAGAAGGCGACGAGGTGGTTGGCATGGTGGTTGCAGACGTCAACAATCAAGAAGAAAACATCCTTGTGGTATCGGAGAATGGCTACGGCAAACGCTCTCTGCTCGAAGACTATCGCGTAACGTCTCGTGGCGGCAAGGGTGTGAAGACCATCAACATCACCGACAAGACTGGTCAGTTGATAGCCATCGACAAGGTAACGGCGGAAGACGACCTGATGATTATCAACAAGTCGGGCATTACCATCCGAGTAAAGGGCGAAACAGTACCCGTATCGTCACGCGCTACACAGGGCGTGAAGCTCATCGACCTCGGCAGGCGCAAGGATGCCATTGCTTCAATAGCTGTTGTGCCCAAGAGCGACGAGGAGGACGAAAATGCAGAGGGCGCGGAGAGTGGTGCGGAAGGCACTGAGGAAGGAACAGAGAATGTAGAGGTGCAGAATGATGTTCAGACCGGTGCAGAATCTGCAACTAATGAAAGCGGAGACGGATCCACTCCCGAAAACACCGAAAATAGCTAACTTACTAAACATAAAACAATGAAAAGAACTTTAATGACAATTGCAGTCGCAGCTATGGTCTGCGGCTCGGTTATGGCTCAGAGCAACGACCTCAGAAAGACGGTTGACGGCTTCAAGGCCAAGATAGAGGCATCCGACAAGGAAATCAACGATGCCAAGAAAGGCGGACTAACCAAGACGTGGGAAGCTCGCGGCAAACTTATGGTGGAGGCTTTCCGTGCCAATACTAAGGGTGTATATGCCTCTATGCCCGCATCCAAGTCGGACGCTAACCTCTTCAACAACCTCGAACTCAACATGGGCGCGCCCACCGAGAAAAAGACGGAAGGCGAATACGAACTTTGGGTGTATCCCACTGTAACGTACTACATCCAAAATGACCAGGTGCAGTACTGGAAGGAGACATACGTAGCTGATGCTGCCGCACTTCCCAAAGCCGTTGACGCTTACAAGAAAGCAGCAGAACTCGACCCCAAGGGCGCGTATAAGGACAAGAAGACCACCAAGGATCTCATCAAGGATTTGAGGAATGCACTCTACAACGATGGTATCAACGCCTACATGCTCAAAGACTACAAGACGGCAGCAACGGATTTTTCAAAGGCACTTGAACTTGCAGACTTCCCCCGTGCTGAGAGCGACACTGTAATTCAGGACGGTCAGATTGCCTACTACGCTGCACTCTGTGCCAACGAATCTGGCGACAAGGCTCAGGCAGAGAAGATGTTTAAGAAAGCAGCAGAACTCAACTACCAGATCAGCAGTTGCTACCACTATATTTACTTGATTACCAAGGAGAAAGGCGACGAGGCTGCTGCATTCAGGATTCTCACCGACGCTTACAAGAAGCATCCTACCGAGGAGCAGCTTCTCTACGACGTAATCAACTACTACCTTGAGAAGAAGCAGTACAACGAGGCAGAAAACTATCTCAACACAGCCATCAACGATCACCCCAACAACCTCGTGCTGTACAGCGTAAAAGCAAGCATTTACGTGAACAATTACACAGCATTGAAGGAAAAATACAAGGCAGACGTTGACAAGATTTCGGCACTCAAAAAGGAGGCGTTCCGTCAGCGCAATAATCCCAAGGAGAAGGAGCGCGTTGAAGGTGAAATCGTTGCACAACAGAAAGTTGCCGAAGCTACCAAGGC
>ODAI012583209.1_pt1 | contig 54358 bp, 42 predicted proteins | sample 1539321 | NCBI WGS metagenome assembly ODAI01 (sample SAMN02144231, study PRJEB22623) | gut metagenome | biome: sheep rumen | host: Ovis aries | place: New Zealand | reverse complement strand
GCGCCGATGGTACTGCGATACAATGTGGGAGAGTAGGTAATCGCCAATTTTTTCAAATGAAACCGGCTGTCTGAAAAAAGACGGTCGGTTTTTTGTTATTATTGAAAATATTTTTTTCTATCATAAAATAAGGCTTATAGGTCAATTTCCGCTGTGCCCACCGTCATCATCCGAAATTGGAGTGGCGAAGTCATTGAAAAAAACTCGCAGAGATATTTGCTGAATAAAGATTAATTGTGCTTCAATATTTGCTTGTATCACTGCGATAATTTTCTAAATATTATATTCTGTTCCTGGTTCGGCTGCCATTGGCAAATGCTTTCCTGCGTCGGCGCCGCCTCTGAGCGACATGTAAATTTCGTCAGAAAATATGCCGAGGACTTGTTTTTTGATGTCGTCGTTGTTGAGGAGGAGCGTGAAGAAATCTTTGTTTTGTTCAAGGCCTTCTATCAGGGCGTCGTCGATGTTGTCGAAGTATGTGAACTCAAAATCTTTGGCGGTGTTGTTTTGCGCCGAGGCTTTCAGAGAATCGGATTTCATCATGATGTCCTTGATTTGGAGCATGGCTTTGACGGCAACCTCGTTGTCGAAGCTTTTGCCTGTGCGACTGTTGATGTCGGCTATTATTTGCGATAATTTTTCGCGCTTATCTTCCGATAAATTGATGTCTGCCAAGGGCAATTTCAGTACCGGTTTCGACACAAATTGCGATGTTTCGTGTTTCTCCTTGATGTTGGTTTTGAAATTGTTGGCGGAGATTTTGCCTTTGATGTTGAAACCCGCGCCCGAATCGTCGATGCTGAAATAAGAGAGTATCAGTTTCAAAAATCTATACTTCTTGTGCAACTCAACATCTTCAAAACAAGTGGCTTGTATCAAAAATTCGTAAAACCTTACAAAATGCCTGAATGTTACCAAAACCTCGCGTTGCTGTTCTTTGGTGCGGTTGTGCTCGATGTTTTTCTTGGTCTTTTGACAACAGAATGTTATCTGTTTTCGGTCCTTTGCCGACATATTGCCCTTGTCGTCGAGGGTGGCATTGTAGAGGATGTCGTTTACCTTTTCCACGTCCATCGGGTCAAGCACATAATATCCGTCCACTTCGGCTTCCAAATCGTAAATGGCATTGGGCGTAATGGTGTTAGAAAGCAATGTCGTAGTGTAATACGTTGAGAAAGCCGCCTCGATGTCTTGATAATCGTTGACAAAATCGAGAATGAAAGTTTTCTTTTCGTATGGCGGACAGATGCGGTTGAGGCGTGAGAGGGTTTGCACGGCGTTTACTCCGTGAAGTTTTTTCAAAATGTACATCGCACAGAGTTTGGGCTGGTCGAATCCTGTCTGATATTTGTTGGCAACTATAAGTACCTGATAATCATTTTTGTCGAATTTGCGTGGCAGAGCGTCTTCGCTGAATCCGTTGATGCCTTGTTCGGTGTAATTGGTGTCGTCGCCACTCAGCGTTACCTTGCCCGAAAACGCCACCAACGCCTTGATGTTGCTGTATTTCTTTTTGGCAATGTATTCGTTGAAGGCTTTTACGTATTTTACCGCACCTTCGCGAGATGCCGTTACCACCATTGCCTTGGCTTTGCAATCCAATTCTTGCATTACCGTGGTGCGAAAATGCTCCACAATGATTTCGATTTTTTGGGCTATGTTGGTATCGTGAAGTTCTATAAAACGGGCAATCTGACGTTTGGCGGCGTTGGTCTTACACTCGGGGTCTTCTTCTATCTCCTTGTTGAGACGGTACATCGTGGTGTAAGTGATGTAGTTTTGCAAAACGTCCAAGATAAACCTTTCTTCAATCGCCTGTTTCATGGAGTAAAGATGAAACGCCTCTTTTTGTCCGCGAGAGTTTTGCGTGCCAAACAGCGACAGCGTTGTAGCCTTGGGCGTGGCTGTAAAGGCAAATATTGATACGTTGGCTTGTTTGCCGTTTTTGGCAATTTCGCTGGTTATTTTGTCTTGAGTGTCGGCTTCTTCGCCAAAGGGAGTGTCAGAGCCAAGTGCCATTGTTACCGCCGACATATCTTTGCCCGATGTGGAGGAGTGGGCTTCGTCGATGATTACCGCAAACCGTTTTTTGTTGAGTTCCTTTACATCTTCGAGTATGAAGGGGAATTTTTGAATGGTGGTGGCAATTATTTTGGTGTTGCCGGCAAGTGCCATCGCAAGGTCCGACGAGTTGCATTTGTCGTCCATCACTTTTATAAATCCCGATTTGTGCTCCATGCCCAATATGGCTTGCTGCAACTGACGGTCAACCACTACACGGTCGGTAACAATTACCACATTGTTGAAAATGATTTCGTTGTTGGCGTCGTGGAGCGATGCCAAGCGGTATGCCAACCATGCAATAGAGTTGGTTTTGCCCGACCCTGCGCTGTGCTGTATCAGATAATTGCGCGACGAATGATTTTCGTAAACGTCGCTTAACACCTTGTGCACAACGTCGCGCTGGTGGTAACGTGGAAAAATTATTGATTCCTTTATCTTTTTGCGACCGGTGTCTTCGTTGGTTTCTTCTTTGGTTTGCAAAAAAATAAATTTGCTGATAAGTTCGAGGAGCGAATCTTTGGTCAAAACGTCTTCCCACATATACGACACGCTATATTTGTCTTCGTATATTGGATTGCCCGCGCCGGTGTTGATGCCTTCGCCGTTGCCCATATTAAAAGGCAAGAAAAATGTATCTTCTTTGGCAAGTTGAGTGGTCATAAACACTTGCTCCAAGTCCATTGCAAAATTTACAAGCACGCCGCTCTTAAACATAAAGAGCCTTGTTTTGGGGCTGCGCTCGGTGCGGTATTGGCGTATGGCGTCGTGGTAACTTTGACCGGCAAGATTGCATTTTAGTTCAAAGGTGATTATGGCAATGCCGTTGAGAAATATCACAAGGTCGATGCGCTCTTTGTCGGACGCCCATACCTCTTCCATCACCGAAAAGATGTTTTTATGATAGTTGGCAACGGCTTTTTGGTTGAAATCTGTAACGGGCTTGTTGTAATAGAGCGACAGTTTTTTGTTGGAGATTTCAATGCCGTGTTTCAACACATATCGATAAGGCTGCCTTTGGGCTTGGTGGTTTCCATATTGATGCAGCCGATGATGGTATCTTCGAGTTTGTCCTTATAGATTTTGCGCAAGGCTTCCATCTCGTCGGGCTGAGTGTCGAGTAGAAACTTCATCAACAATTCTGTATCCATCGCATACAGCCTGTTGTATTGCTTGCCGTTGCGCTCGATGTATCCGTTTTGGCTAACAAGATACTCGATGATATATTTTTGATATTCCTTTTCGGAGAGGATGGTGTTCATAGTCCTTAAATCGTTTTATTTCACACCCCTAAATTACAAATAATTATCCTACTGGCAAAAAATAATTGAAAAATAAAATAAATGGGCGGATGCGTATTATCGGGCGGATGCGTATTATCGGGCGGACACGCAGGTCCGCCCCTGCAAGATTCACATGATAAAAAATAATAAAATGGAAGAGGGAAGAATGGACGGCGAAGCCGTCCATTCTTCCCTCTTCCTCCCTCTAATTTTGCGGACTGTTGGGGCGGATCGATGGGGCGGACCGTTGGGGCGGACCGTTGGGGCGGACTGTTGGGGCGGACCGTTGGGGCGGACCGTTGGGGCGGACCGTTGGGGCGGACCTACGTGTCCGCCCGTTAGCAATAGATTATTAATCGAATTATAAATTGCGGGCGGACACGCATCATAAACGAACGGGCGGTTCATTGAATTTGTCTTCGTTCCATCTTTCGGGATTGGTTTTGATGTATTCTGCAATTTTTAAATACATATCTTCGTTTCTGATGATTACGTCGTAATAATCCCGTTGCCATAATGTTTTGTTGAACCTTTGCCAACCGTTTTCTTTGACGCCACGGATGTATTCATTTGTGGTCATGGTCTTGAACCAACGCACAATGTCTCCAACTGTATTTTCTTGTTGATTGGTGATGTGAATGATACAATGAAAATGATTTGGCATTACCACATGCTCCAAACATTTGATATTCTGATATTTGTTAGGCAGTTCATTATAACATTTTTCTACCATGACGCCAGCATCGTTCAAAATATTTTTATGGTTTTCGATACGTCCAAACAATCGTTCCCTATTTTGACAGCACAGGGTCAAAAAATACAACCCCCGCTGACTATAATCATAATTTTGCAGACGGTGGCTCTGACGATTTGGTAATATGTCATTCGTTTTCATCGCTTTATGTTTTTTTGTTGGATGCAAATATAATTTTTTTTAATGATTGTGGCAATTTTTTATTGGAGAAGGAGATGGAAAGTGACGCCCCAACAGGATTCCCGTTATAAATAAAATGGAAGGAGAGGAAAGGGGACGGCGAAGCCGTCCCCTTTCCTCTCCTTATCTTCTCCTCTCCAATAGGGGCGGACGTTGTTGGGGCGGACCTGCGTGTCCGCCCGTAACCAATAGATTATTAATCGAATTTTAAATCGTTGGCGGATGCTTCATAAACGAACTGGCGTAACGGGCGTAACGGGCGGACACGTAGGTCAGCCCCAACGAAGGAAACCGTTATAAAAACAATGGAATGAGGAGGAATGGGGACGGCTACGCCGTCCCCATTCCTCCTCATTCTCCTCCCTTCCTCCAAATCGGGATAATCAGTTGGGGCGGACCTGCGTGTCCGCCCGTAATATTAAATTTTTATTCGTTTTTTCAATTTTCTGCGGACGCGCAATCGTATCGGGCTGACACGCATCATCGTGGGCGGACACGCATCATCGTGGACGGACGCGCATCATCGTGGACGGACGCGCAATCGTAACGGACGGACGTGCAATCGTATCGGGCGGACACGCAGGTCCGCCCCTGCAAGATTCACGTGATGAAAAAAAATAAAATGGAGGAGGGAAGAATGGACGGCGAAGCCGTCCATTCTTCCCTCCTCCTCCTCTCTCCAATTGGGCGGACTGTTGGGGCGGACTGTTGGGGCGGACTGTTGGGGCGGACCTGCGTGTCCGCCCGTCACGCCCGTCACGCCCCGTCACGCCCCGTAAAATTCAATTTTTATTCTAATTATCAATTACGGGCGGGACGTTTTTCCCCGTCACATATTCGTAAATCAATGATTTTTTGTATGCCTCCAACGTGCTGATTTGCTTTTGCTTGTCGCTGATGATGCTGTCAAATTCCGTACATTTCGTATCCAAATACGTCGCGATGGCGTGCTGTTCGGTGAGAGGGGGGATAGGGATATAAGTATTCCCAAAATCTGAAAATGCAATATTTTTCCCATCTCTTAAACTTAATGTAAAAGAGTTCATTTTGTCAATAAATACAGAGGTTTTAAACAAGTATCTATAATATATCTTATTTATTGTTGTAATTGCATAGAATATTTGATAAGCCGGAGAACAAACACCTTCATTTTTAGAGTATTCAAATCCGCCTTGAAAACTACGTAAACTAATACAATAATCCCCTACGTGAATAGTTTTTAATAAATTCAGGTCTGTTTTTTCGTTCAATTTTACCGCTGTCATGCCGCTAATTTTTTCATATTCAGATTGCGGTATGACACCATATTTTTGGGAAGGAGTTAATAATTGTAATTTGATATTATTCCCTCTTTCATTTCTTTGAGCAAACATATATTTACCTTTCGTCACACTCCACCCTTCCGGAATCATTCCAATCCACTGAATACCGCTGTCTTTGAGTTTTGCATTTTTGTTCAAACCTTTTGTAACAGCCTCTGTGATAGTAGATTTTTTCAACTCGTTGAGGGTTTCAATCTGTTTGTTAATATCCGCAATCAAACCGTCTATCTCCGAACATTTCGCGTCGAGATAGTCGGCTATCAAGGTTTGGGTGGCGAGGGGAGGAAGAGGAATTGATTGCTCATTCCAAAGTGATGCAGACCAAGTTGGAATACTAACAGTATCAACCACAACAGAAGCAATGCTTTGTTGCAATGAATAACGAATAAATCTTTTGTCAAATTCTCCTTTTATATCTGCCCTTATTATATGGTCAGAATACAATGCATTAAGGTAAGGGAAATACACATAAGGCGTACCATTTCGAGCCAGCAAAATATCATTTGCCTTTGTATATTTCCATTTTGGAAATTTTGAATATGTTGAATGTATTGGTTCTATTCCTGCCGTATAAAAAAAACTTTTTTCTGTGTCAGAAGTCCAATATTGTTTATCAATTGATTCTCCCGTGTTTAATCCATTATGCAGATACTTAAATCTCACAACCTCCCAATCATTAGAAATCTCGCCAATCCATTGTATGTTAGAGTTTTTCATAGTGTTTCTGATAATTAGTTAAACAATTTTTCAATCCTTTCATTTACCGATTTTTCCAAATCCAAAAATTGTTTTTGAAGTTCATCGGATGGGGTTGGCTCTTGGTATTTGTAGAAATAGCGGGTGAAGGGGATTTCTGCGCCGGTTTTGATGACGGGTTTTTTTTTGGAGAGGTCTTCCTCAAAGAAATATTTGGCGTCGGGCACGTGCGGCAATACTTCCGCCTTCATATAGTCGTCGATATTGGTTTTATAAGGCACAATTTCGATGTCCTTGCTGTCGGGGTCGTAGATGATGTTGCCGGCTTTGTCGCGTTGAATGTCGGCGTTTTTGTCCATCTTGGAGAGGCCTTTGGCCACTTTTTCTACAAATTTTGCGAGGTCTTTGCCGTTGTATTTGTCGGCGATAAGTTTTGCCAATACCGGGACGAAGGTTTTGGGATTGTTGTAAACCTTGTCGGAAACGGCGTTGTTGAGGGTTTCGATAATTGAATCATACACCGGCTTGCTGGCTGCGTAACTATCGAGGCGGTCTTTTTCCTTGCCCGAAAGTTCTTCTTTGCCTTCGAGTTCAGCCACCTTTGCCTCGTCGTACAGAGCGGAGAGCGCACCGGACGAAATCATGTTGGCAATGCGCTCGTCAGTGATGGCGTAACTGCGCTGCAATGGCTGCATTACTGAATATTCGCGATACATGAAGTCCTCGTTGGAGTGTATCTGGCAAAATTCGTTTTCCTCAAAGTCGGAATACAATTTGGTGATAGCCTTGCGGTCGTCGGGCGAAATTTCGTTTCGCTTGTTGCCCAACGATTTGCGCAGGGCGTGTTTGAATCCCGACGCGTCTATCAGCTGCACCTTGCCCTTGCGTTTTTCGGATTTGCATTTCGACAGAATCCAGATGTATGTGGCAATGCCGGTATTATAAAACATATCGGTAGAGAGCTGTATGATGGCTTCCAAATAGTCGTTTTGCAACAGCCACCGCCTTATCTGCGATTCGCCCGACGATGTGCCGCCGGTAAATAGCGGCGAACCGTTTTCGATGATTGCGCACCGTCCGCAGGTGTCGTCGAGTTTGTCTAATGCCGACTGAACAAAGAGCAACTGCATATCGCCCGTGCCCGGCGCACCGGCTGGGAAACGTCCCGAACTACCTTTTTTTACTTCGGCATTAACAGCATTTTCGCAGCCTTCTGCCGCATCTTTGCCGCCCCACGCCGTGCCAAATGGCGGATTTTCTATCACAAAACGCATTTTGGTATCGGGAAAACAATCCATTTTCATTGAGTCTTGCAGACGGATATTGTCGGCGTTTTGACCACGGATAAGCATCTCGGCAAAGCACATGGCGTAAGATTCGGGATTGATTTCCTGCGAAAAGAGACGGATGTCTGCCGATGGGTTCATGCGTTTGATGTAACTATTTGCAATAGAGAGCATTCCGCCCGTTCCCGAGGCTTGGTCGAGAATGGTGATTACCTTGGCATTGTCGAAAATATCGTCGCAGCCTTCGGCAGTGAGCACCGACACCATAAGCTTGATGATGTCGCGTCCGGTGTAATGGTCGCCCGCCTCGGCATTTTCAGAGAATTTTCGTATTAACTCCTCAAAGATATATCCCATTGTCATGTTGTCAATCTTAGAAGGGTCGAGGTCGATCTCGCTAAACGCCTTTACAACAGCGTACAAGCGGTCGTGCTTGTCCATCTTGTCGATTTCCTTTTCAAATTCAAGGTTTTTGATGATGTTTTGCACATTTTCGGAAAAATCGCCGATATAACTCTTGAAATTAGAGGCGAGGTTGTCGGCATCATCTACAAGTCGCGCAAGGGTGTATTTGCTTTTGTTGTTCATCAAATGTAAGTTGCCACAAAGATAATGAAATTTTCATTGTTTTTCCATAAACACAACAAAAAAAATCCGCGTCATCTTTTCTGACAACGCGGATTTTTTATGTACTTTAATCTTTACTCTCTAATCTTTACTCTTATTTTTTCTTGCCGGATACACCGCTCGGGCTACCTACGCGGATCATGGCGCAGCGGAAGCCAAGGTCGTCGGCGCTGCGGTCTTGCTGCAAGAATCTCCTTGTGCCGGGTACCATCCAGTAGATGCGGTCGCGCCAGCCGCCGCCCTTGTAAACCCTTACACGGTCGTTTACGAGAGACGACATAGGATTGTCTTCTGTGCCCTTGTTGTGGTACATACGCTCGGAGCCGATGTCATCAGAGCCGCCTTCGTCTTCTGCACCGTTGGACCAGGCAGTCTTGTCGATGAGTGATTTCTGGTCACCGTCCTTGTAGTTGATATTGTCGGCGGTCTGATAGTTGACACGGTCGGCACTTTCCTCATCGGTCATATTGCGGTATTTGAGACGACCGGTGGTGTCGTCGAGGATGTATTCGTTGTTGGCGTCCATGTCGAGCACCTGGAATACGTTACCACGGAAGGGATTGAACTCCTCAACGTCTTGGTTGGTGAAATTACGGTAAACGTCCAATACCCATTCATTTACATTACCAGCCATACAGTAGAGGCCGTAGTCGTTGGGCCAGTAGCTGTCAACCGGTGCTGTCGGTGCGGCGTTATCGTTCAAGTAACCAGCCACACCCATAAGGTCGCCTCGACCACGCTGAACGTTGGCACGGAAGAGACCACGGTTGGCTTTTTCCTCGTTACGAACGTAGTGGCCGTTCCAGGGGTAGAGTCTTTGGTTGACGATACGTTCGGGGGAAGTTTGAGCGTTGCCGATGAGGGCGAGAGCTGCATATTCCCATTCTGCCTCGGTGGGGAGCCTATACGACGGGAGCAATATACCGTCCTCCCACTTTGCGGGACGCTCGCCGTCGGGCGACGAAGGCGAGGGTATGTTGCGCCTTACAGTACCGATGTACTTGCCAGCCACGTATGCGTCGGTGTTGAAGTTGTTGGAGCCTTTCTGCTCGGGGTCGTACTCGAGGATGCCGTAGTCGATGAGAGCCTTCTCGTTGACACGGTCGGTACGCCAGAGGCAGTAATCGTAAGCCTGGTCCCAGCTTACACCCACGGCTGGATAGTCGTTGTAGGCGGGGTGGCGGAAATAAAACATGACGTAAGGCTCGTTGTACGCCAATCGCCTACGCCAGCAGAGGGTGTCGGGCAGACTCTTGAAGTACAGGTCGGGATACTCGTCGAAATATACCTTGTAAATCCAGTTGAGGTACTCGCGGTAGTCCACGTTGGAGATTTCGGTCTCGTCCATATAGAAAGATGACACGGTAACACGCTTGCGCATTGAGTTCCAGTCGTACATGACGTCCTGTTCTACGCTACCCATCGTGAATGTACCGCCTTCTATGAGCACCAGACCGGGGCCAGTTTCCTGTTCAACGTACTCTGCAACCTCAAATCCGCCCATCTTCGGGTCGTTGTAAGCCCATCCTGTCTTGCCGGACGCGCCTTTACGCGGTTGGATCTTGGGGCCGCAGGATGTCATCATCAGCGAACTCCCTGATACCAAGCACGCTAACAAAATTATTTTAAATAGTGCTTTCATATTGGATTGAGTTTTTAAACAATTTTTACTATTAATAACTAAAAAGCAGGGCATAATATTGTTTTGCCACTACGATTTTTTTCTGATTTTTCAAATTTGTACTTAATTCCCACTTCGTATGAGCCGCAAGTTTGCCTCAAGACCGACGATGTTTCGAGTTCGTGGCCTATGCTTAGTTCCACTTTTCCGAAGTCGAATCCTGCGCCCATCACCACCGACGACGCCATCTTGTCTGCCTTTTCCATGCGGTAGGCGAGCGAGAGCAGCAGTCGGTAGCCCGAATAATACACGCCGGGCATTATCATATTGGCGTATCTGGAGTGGGTGTAGCACAATGTCGGCACTATAAACTGCTCCAGCTTGTGCTCCGTGCCGCCTATCTTAAACTTGTGGTTTATCAGGACGGCGATCACGGACGGCGAGTAGTTGCCGTCGCCGCTTATCACCATGTTGGCGAGGCGGTGTAGCCCGATTGCCAACATGGTCTCCTTGGTGTACACCGCAAAGCCGGTGCTGAATGTCAGGCTTCTGTATGCGTCGGCAGGCAGCATCTCCGTTGCGCCGCCTATGTTGCCGGTGGCGGGGTCTATCATCGAGTAATAGACCATGTTTTCCTGCCTGACGAATCGTCCTATGAATCCCGCCGACAGCCCGAAGCTGCATTTTATACGGTCGGTGATGCCGAAGTCGTAGCCGTAGAGCAGGTCGGCGCAGGTGGTGGAGAATGCGCTCTGTCCGCCATAATCGCCGTATATCCTCATGCCGATGCCGCTCGAATACGTCGGGAGCTTCTGTTGGTATTCTGCCATGTAGATTTTGTAGCCGCCGTCCACGCCGGGCCATTGGCTGCGTATTGCAAAGCCTACCTCGTTGTAGTCGCCCACCGACACAAAGGCTGGCGATATGCCGAGCTTGTCCAGGTAATATTGTGCAAAATTGTATTCCTGGGCACTCGACGCGCTGTACAATAGGCACGTCAAAAGCAGTATTGTTACATGTTTCAACATGGTATCGGATGCTTCTCTTTTTAAAAACGCAAAATTACAAAAAAAAATTACAAAAAATTACACGATTGTGAAAAATAAAAATTAGTTTTACACCCTGAAACGAAATTACAATTATGAAACATCTTATAATAATAGTCGCGCTGCTGTTGCAATGTATGACAACTATGGCGCAAAACTCAGGCAACGACCTGAAAATCAGTATTTTGACCTGTGCTTACGGCAAGGAAATTTACGCTGCCTTTGGGCATAGCGCGTTTAGGGTGCAATCCAAGTCGCGCAAGATAGACAAGGTGTATAATTACGGCACATTCAATTATCATCAGCCGATGTTTGTGCTCAAATTCGTGCGTGGCTTCTTGGATTATGCCGTTTCGGGCTACGATTACAGGATATTTTGCATGGAATACATCTCCGAAAAACGCGAAGTGCGCGAGCAGTTGCTCAATCTCACGCCGGAGCAGGCGCAGGCTGTGTTTGATTTTCTCGAATGGAACTCGTTGGAAAAAAACCGCTATTACAAGTACAATTTTCTCGAGGACAATTGCGCCACACGTATCCGCGACGTGCTCATCAACGCTTGCGGCGACAATATCATAATTCCCGACACCACCTATTCCTTCACCCTCCGCGACGCCATCGACGAGCGCATCGACGAAATGCCGTGGTTTAGGTTTGGCATTACATTGCTGATGGGTCTGCCGGTTGACAAGAAGGCAACGGCTTCTACGGCGATGTTTTTGCCCGATTATGTGTACAACACTGTGGACGCGGCGATGATAGTGCGCGACGGCGAGCAGGTGCCGCTTGTGAGCCGCAGTGGTGTGGCGGTAAGTGCCGACAAGCCGGTGAGCCGCACCGACATCCTTACGTACATAAGCCCCGCGTTGTTGCTGTGGATATTATTTGCGGTGTGGGCGTGGTTTACCTACAAGGAGGTCAAAAACAATACTTACCATTCCGGCGGCGACAAGGCGTTGCTATTTATATTAGGTATGTTTGGACTGCTGTTTTTGGTGATGTGGTTCCTTACCGAACACACCGTCACGGCGTGGAATATGAACCTGCTCTGGGCGTTGCCTACTCACGTGGTGGCGGCGTGGGCGGTCAAGTCGCAAAAAAAATTCTGGATTACATATTATAAGGTAACGGCTGTTATCACAGGCGCAATGCTAATTTTTGCCCCAGTAATACCACAACACTATGATCCAGCGTTTTATCCTATATTGCTGATGGCCACCATGCGCCTCGCAAGAATCGGATGGCGGCAACGGTAGAGACGCAAAATTTTGCGTCTCTACAAAACAAAATTTTGCGTCTCCACGTTTTTTTCAATTTATAATTATTTAATCATTTATGACAAACAATATATTGAAATCAATCTTGATATTGATGTTGATGGCAATGGTGTCGCAGGCGGGTGCGCAGGACATTATTGTTGTCAACCCAGAATTTAAGAAGACTGTGCCATACGAGTTCAATGGCGAGTGGCATTACCTCACGTCAGATTTGTACCTATTCAACGGCACCAAATTCCAGACCACGCTCAACGGCATCTACTCTGCAATACCCAAAAAGAAGCGCGGCGAGGCGCCCACCCCCGAAAATATCCTCATCACCGCAAGCATCGACGGCACGGCTCTTGGCAAATTGAGCTATCCTATATTCAATTTTACCGTAAAGGCAGCCGAAGGCTCGATGAAAACTTTTACTGCCGACAGTTACGAGGCGATAAGGCTTATGGACAATCTGCCGCTCACATCTATTGGCAATAGCAAGATAGATTGCAATATCAACATCGACATCATTACCAAAGCCACTCCAAACAAGATTTTTGATTTTGTGGCGACGCAATTGAAATCCATTTCCGATTTTTCGGCACCTCTATCGGCAGCCAAGACCCTCGTGGGCGAGCTTGGCAACCTCATTATTTCCAAGACCAACAACAAGGAGTACAAATTCAATTCCACCATTCGCCTGTACGAGGAGGAGGGATTTAGCAAGAGGGTGGCGTCGGTGAGCGTGTATGCCTTCATACCGTCGCAGCAAGGCTCGGCGGGCATCAATCCCGAACCGCTCTACAAGTACATCGACGAGACCGACAATCCCAAGCTCGACCGCGACAAGATAGCATCGTTAGTCAAGTGTGCGCAGTATCCCTTTATGGTGATTGTCAATTATAAATCCAAATACGCCTCCGACCCGGTAATCGGCGACCAAACCACATCCGAAACTGTGGAGGCAAGGCTCGCAAAGGTAAAAAAGGCATACGACAATCAGCTCCTCAGCCCAGAGATTTACACGCAGGAACTCAAGCTCATCGACTACCTCAACGAATTTGTAACCCTAAAATCGAGCATCAACCATTACACCCTCAATACCAAAAACCGCATCACCGACGACCTGAAGCCGATGTTTCTGCAGATATTTGAGGATTATATGAAACTCCGCGCCACAATGTCGTCGCGCATCAAGGAGTTTGGCAACAATCCCGTATTCAAAAACGAATTTTTGCCCACTTACCAGACCATCATCACTAACGCCGAGGGCTACCTCGATGGCGACAACAACCTCAAGAACATCAAAAACACTGCCCTCGCCATCGTTGAGTACAACACTGTGCGCAAGACCCGCACTCCCGAAGAAAATGAAAAGACGCTTTCCATACTGCACTCGATACAATTTCCCGAGCACAAGGCAGAAACCGCCGCTCTCTCTGAGTTGCGCTCACTCATCGCCAATATCGAAAACGAGCAATATACCAAGGTGTTTGCCAACAAGGTCAATCAGTTGAAAACGATGCACCCAGGCGCGGAGGCGACATCTTTCTGCGAAAAGCTCAAGAGCGAGGTCAATTCCACGTACTGCCGCCTGTGCAGCGAGAGGGCTACCACGGTAATCAACGACTACATGCAGCGTCAGGAGGACGAAAACAATCGCCTCGCCGCTCAAAAACTCGACGTCGTAATCGCCAACGCTCGCGACCAAGTGTTTGCGATATTGCAGAAAGAAAAAATAATCCGCCGTCATTTCGACAATGATTTTCCGGACGGCATGACCGAAGATGTGGCGTTTATCAAGGAAGATTTTGACCGTCTGCAGCTCAACCGCAAAAAACTTCAATCGGCCCTAAATAACGAATACTCAGGCCTCAATACAACACAAATTAACATTTTAGCCGAAGATATAGAGTATCAGGCGCAAGATTTGGCAAAAATTTTGGAGCGTATCTGCAAGCGTATGCCGTCGCTTTGTGATGAGTAACTATTCAAAAAAAAAACGACGGCATAAAATAAATATGCATCATAAACGTTATCAAATAAGATACGAGCAAAAAATAGAGTACCGTTATGAAGAAACTATTAATATACATAATAACCATTGTAACTCTGATAGCCGCCCGGACGCATACGGCAGAAGGACAGATTATACAGTTTTCGCAGTATTTCGCTGCGCCACTGTATCTCGCGCCGTCGTATGCAGGGGATTGTTTTGGCAGCAGGGTGTCGCTCAACTACCGCAACCAGTGGCCGGAGGTTGGCACTTTCAATACATACGCCCTCGCATACGACCAATTCCTCCCGAAGATCAAGAGTGGTGTAGGTCTCATGGTACTCAGGGACGAAGCTGGCGATGGTGCACTTGCGCTCACCACCATCGACATCTGCTACTCTTGGGAGACCAATATCACCAGGGATTGGGTCATAAAGCCGGGCATTGGTGTTAAATACAACCAGAGGAGCGTAGATTTCGAGAAGCTCAAATTTGGCGATATGTACAACGAACTCGGTGAAATAGCAAACGCCACCACGGAAACCGAGCCTATGACCCGCAAGCCGTTTCTTGATATGCAAGTGTCGTGCGTCGCTACATCCGACAAGTATTTTGGCGGCATTTCGGTTGACCACCTTTTGAGGCCTAAGGCTTCGCTTTACGACGACGACTCCTACCACGAGAATATGAAAGTGTCGGTATTTGGCGGTGCTACAATTTACGTAGGCGCACCCCAGACAGCTACCAGGGGGCGTCAGAGCAAGGGTGACATGCAGCACGTAAGATTTACATTATTGTACGATTTTACCAAGCAGTCAGACAACCTCAGTCTTGGTTGCTATTGGCACAAAGATCCTTTCACATTGGGCTGCTGGCTCAGGGGCATACCGGTAGCAGTACGCGCCGAATCTTACAGCAACCTCGACGCTCTCACGGTGTTGCTCGGCTACAAAATCTTCAATCTTCACATTGGATACAGCTACGACTTCACGATTGGACACCTTCTCAGCTCCACCGGCGGCAGCCACGAGCTTTCAGTTCAATACGAATTTCAGCCCAAAGCACGCTCCAAAAAACGCCACAGCGTAATCGCTTGCCCCCGTCTGTAAATAATGCATAATTCATTATGCATTATGCATTGTGAATTATGCATTGTCAATGCAGCACAGCTCTTTTAATCAGGAATGGGGCGAGGATTTCTTTGAATGGTAGGGCAACGTCGGCAGCTACGTAATCCATTTCGTACATGCCGCAATGGCTTCTGAGTCGTCCGCAAAAGTCTGACGAGAGGTTTCTGTATATCTCTTTGTATTCCAACGGATTGAGTGCAACTTGCCCGCCGGTTTCCATATCGACGAATTTGTAGGGGCGGTTTTCAAAATCGAAGTCGAGTTCGGTCTTCTTGTCCATCACGTGAAATAGTATGACATCGTGTTTGGCGTGCCTGAGATGCTGCAACGCCGAGAATACTTCCTCCTCGCTTCCGCTGTCCATCATATCGCTAAAAATCAATATAAGGCTGCGTTTGTGGGTGTTTTCAGCCACTTGGTGAAGGCATTTGGCGATGCTGCCGCCGCTCTCCGCGTCGCGTGGGTCTTCTGTCTTTTGAGTGTCAAAATTTCTGTCGCGCACTATGTCTTCGAGCTTAGAAAATAGCATTTTGGCGTGGGTGGTTGACACTTTGCAATCGGATTCAAAGTAGATGTCCTTGTCGAATAGCGACACAGAAACGGCATCCCTCTGACTGCGCAGAAGGTTGATCATGGCGGCGGCGCATACTACCGACAACTCGAGCTTGTTGTACTTGCCCGACTGCGGATACTTCATGCTCGCCGATGTGTCGATTACGATGTTGCAACGGAGGTTGCTCTCGTCTTCGTAGCGTTTTACAAAAAGTTTTTCGCTGCGGGCAAATAGTTTCCAGTCGATGTGCCGGGTCGATTCACCTTTATTATATAGGCGGTGCTCGTTGAACTCCGACGAAAAACCATGGAACGGGCTCTTGTGCAGACCCGTGATGAATCCTTCGGTAACGTGCGCCGCCACAAGCTCGAGGTTGTTGAGGTCGGTGATTTCAGATAGATTTGCAATCATGGCTATTTCATCGGCACTACATACTCTCTCACTTCGTTGCCGCTCACGGTGGCATCACAGAGGATGATGAGCCTTTCCAATACGTTGCGGAACTCGCGGATGTTGCCGGTCCAGTTGATTTTTTGAAGTTCTTCTATTGCGTCGGGCGTGAATGTTTTCATCGCCATATTGTATTCGCTGCTTATCTGCTTATTGAAGTAGTCCACGAGCAGCGGGATGTCTTCGAGCCTTTCGTTGAGGGATGGCACTTTTATAATGATGACGCTCAGGCGGTGGTACAAGTCTTCGCGGAAACGGCCTTCCTTGATTTCCTCCTTCAAGTTTTTGTTGGTGGCGGCTATTACGCGGACGTTGATGCTAATCTCCTTGTCGCTGCCTACGCGCAGAATCTTGTTTTCCTGCAATACGCGCAGCACCTTTGCCTGTGCGGCGAGCGACATGTCGCCTATCTCGTCGAGGAAGATGGTGCCTTGGTCTGCCGCCTCAAATTTGCCTTTCTGCTGCTTGCTTGCTCCCGTAAACGAGCCTTTCTCGTGTCCAAAGAGTTCGCTCTCAATGAGTTCGGAGGGGATTGCTGCGCAATTGACCTCGATGAAAGGCTTGTTGGCTCGTTTGCTCTTTTCGTGCAGCCAGCGGGCTACAACTTCCTTGCCGGTGCCGTTTTCGCCGAGGATGAGCACGCGAGCCTCTGTGGGTGCCACGCGCTCTATCATTTCCTTGACGTGGCGGATTTTTTCAGATTCGCCCACCATGTCGTATTTGTGGTTGATGCGGTGCTTGAGTTCCTTGGATTCGGCAATGAGAGCCTTGCGCTCCGTGGCGTTTTTGATGACCACGAGCAGGCGGTTGAGGTCGAGCGGCTTTTCTATAAAATCGTATGCGCCCTTCTTGATGGCTTCTACGGCGGTCTCCAATGTGCCGTGTCCCGAAATCATCACTATCGGGGTGTCAAGACCCATCTCTATCACCTTGTCAAGCACCTCCATACCGTCCATCTTGGGCATCTTGATGTCGCAAAGTATTATGTCAAACTTGTTGTTCTTGATGTTGTCCAATCCTTCCATGCCATCCGATGCCAATACAGGCTCGTGTCCTTCGTATGAAAGGATGTCTTTGAGGGTGTTGCGTATGGTACGCTCGTCATCTATAATGAGTATTTTTGCCATCTCGTATGTTTTTTTAAAAGTTTTCACAAAAATACAATAATTTTGATACAAAATTCAAAAAAATAAAACTAATTTTAGGAAAATTTTTTGCAGTGTCTTTTTTAACGATAATAATGTAAACAATTATGAGAAAAATATACGCAATAGGGGAGACTGTGTTTGACATAATGTTTGTGGATGGCAGACCTACGGGCGGCAATCCAGGCGGCTCTGTGCTCAATAGCGCGGTATCGCTTGGCAGGCTCGGATTGCAGCCTGTGTTTTTGTCTGACTTTTGCGACGACCCGGCTGGCAAGGTAATATCCAAATTCCTCCTCGACAACAATGTAAACCCGCAGCAGCTTGTGGACGGCTCCTCGATGCAGACGTCTATCGCGTTGGCTTTTTTGGACGACAATGGCGACGCCCAATACGAGTTTTACAAGCAGAAGCCGCAGTCGCCCGACCTCGCTAAGTTTGCCGCCGATTTTCAGAAGGACGACATTCTGCTCTTCGGCTCTTATTATGCCATAATGCCTGAGATACGCGAGGGCATGAGGCAGTTGATAACTATGGCGCGTCAGAAGGGCGCAATTGTGGTCTATGACCCCAACTTCCGCCGCCCTCATCTTAAGGATTTGCCTGTTGTAAAGCCTTTTATTGAAGAAAATATCAGTCTTGCCGATGTCGTGAAGGGCAGCGACGAGGATTTTTCGCTGGTGTTTGGCTGCGACAATCAGTCGATAGCCTTTGATGTGCTGCGCAATCTCAATAGAAATGCAGTATTCTTCTACACCAAGGGCAAGGATGGTTGTGCTTGTCATCAGCGCGGTATTACATTAGAATATACAGCACCACCCATCAAACCCGTAAGCACTATCGGCGCGGGCGACAATTTCAATGCCGGCATTGTGTATGGCATCGTCAAGAACAATCTCACCCGCAACGACATCCGCAGCAACGTCAGGAAAGAGTTGGTGGACGATATTGTTGACTACGCCACACGTTTTGCTCAGGAAGTTTGTATGAGCAAGGAAAATTACATTTCTTCAATGCATAATGTACAAAGCACAATGCATAATAGGGCTTATTCAATGCACAATTTATAGGTCAATGCATAATTCATAGGTCAATGCATAATTCATAATGCATAATGCATAATAGGGCGTCCGCCGGATGGCAATTATGCATTATGCATTAATAAAGCCTATTCAAGCTCGAAGGAGTTGATGAACTTTTTGGAATCCTTGTCGGAGATTGCCGAAGTGGTGGCGATGGTGCCAATCTGGTAATAGCGTTTGCCGACGAAGTAGCTCCTCATATTGATTTTGATGGAGTCGTTGAGCGTGCCGGAGAATGAGAGACCCTTGTTGCCGCCGAGACGCTCCTCGGATGTGCTTCCCGCCTTTGCTCCGAAGTTTTTGAGGAAGGCGTTGGCTTCGAGCTTGAGCTTGTCGTTCACCTCGTCGTCTTTGATTGCGCCGGCGGGATAGTCTTTGTACATTGCAACGTACATTCCGCTGTTGCTCACCTGGTCCAAGTACTGCACTACTTGTACCATTCCCGCCTTGTTGGTTTCCTCCTTCACGATTGGGCCGTCTGGTGGATTGAGGAAGTTGATGTAAAATTTGCCGTTGGGCGAGTGGAAGGTCTTGTCAGATTTTTTCTTGCCACTATCGTCGGTAGTGGTTGTTGTGGTGGTGTTACCATTCTCGTCGGTGGTGGTAGTGGTGGTGGTAGTCGTGGAGTTGTTGTTGGTCTTCTTGTTCTGGTAAGTGGTCTCCATGCAGCTTCCCAGCATCACTGCGCCGCACAATGCGGCTACAAAAAACAATCGTTTCATAGTATTAAAAATTTTATTGGTTTTTTCTTTGCAAATATAAGCAAAAATCTAAAAAAATAGTTTACTTTGCACTCAAATTAAAAAAAAACATTTCTTTTGCCATTTTTCTTGTGGTATGAAATTTGCGCAAAGGTAATTTAGACAGAAAATTAAGTTCAACCCAACAATAACAAGACATACAAGCCATGAAAAAAATTGTAAGGATATTTATAATGGCGTTTGTGCTGTTGCTCACCTGCAACACACTCGGCGCCAAAGACATCGATTCTACTAAAATTGCCGTTGGCGAAATCAATGGTCCCGAACTCATCGACGACCGCGAGCCGGAGCCTCCTGTATTTTGGTATTTTATCCGCATACGCCTCGACGGCAAAAAACGCGAGATAGAAATCACCGGTGGCGGCGGCAAAATTTCCTCCGGCACCAAAAAGGCGTTCTCCAAGGCTGTTTGGTGGGGCATCGCACACCGTCAGATGGCGGTAGGTCCGTTCTACAGCGAGGCTGAAGCTCTGAACTCCAAAATCTATTATAAGAAAAATCGCGACAAAATCAACGAACTCCCACAAGCCACCGCGCCAAGCACGATGCACTGGTTTGAGGTGCAGCTTACAGAATTGAAAAGGCTCAATAGCTTTGAGTTTACGCACAGTCCGGCGGCGGTGTCGAGCGGCTCTGCCGAAACTTTCACTGACGCATTGTACGAGGGTCTTACCTTCCAGCGTCTTTCTATCGGCCCCTTCTGGGACTACACCCAGGCTGAGGAGGCTAAGACCATCTACCGTCTCAATGAGTAAACGAAATGGCTGTTACTGGTCTATATTTCGGCTCTTTTAACCCAATTCACAACGGGCATCTGATGCTCGCCAATTACCTCGTGGAAAATTCGGGACTGGATGCGCTGTGGTTTGTCATCAGCCCCCAAAACCCTTTCAAGACCAAGGAATCGCTCTTGCCCGATTATCAGCGGCTCGAACTTGTGAACCGTGCCATTGAGGGCTACAAAAAATTTGCGGCTTGCGACATCGAATTTTCGATGCCCAAGCCGTCTTATACTATTGATACGCTCACTTATTTGGGCGAAAAATATCCCAAGCGCGAATTTGCCCTCATAATGGGCACCGACAATCTCGACCGCCTCGACCGCTGGAAGAATTACGAGCAGATAATCAACAATCACAAGATAATCGTATTCCCCCGCAACGGCTCCGACGGCGGCGCATTGCGCTCTCATCCCAATGTTAAAATAGTTGATACGCCTATAATAGAAGTGTCCAGCACCTTCATCCGCGAATCCATCCGCAACGGCAAGGACGTGAGGTTCTTTATGCCGGAGAAGGTTTTTGAGTATGTGGACGAGATGAATTTTTGGCGGAAGTAGCAAGACCGCAGCGCCGACGACCTTGGCTTCCATTGCGCCATGATTCGCGTAGGTAGTCCGAGCGGTGTATCCGGCAAGAAAAAATAAGAGTAAAGATTAGAGATTAAAGTTTTAAGATTAAAAAATCCGCGTTGTCTGAAAAGATGACGCGGATTTTTTGTTGTAAATGTATATGATTAAATAAAATTGCTGTATCGAAAAAAATGAGGTAAATATTTTTCTGCAATTGAAAAACATTTTTTAACTTTGCCTGTACAAAATACAGGCGTTTGCTAACGCTTTGCTATGACGCTTCGAGAACTTCGCAAATTCTTAACTAACTGTCAGATACAAAGCAACAGCGGATGTCCCTATGCGGATAAGTTATGTACTTTTTCCGTGCCGTAGCCGTATCACAGCGGCTACGGTTACGTGTTTGTATATAATAAAACGTGGGGCTTCGCGTTGCTCGTTCAGACAGTTAGGGCAATGCGAAGGCCTTCGAAGCGTGGACGGGTAATGGGTTCCACGCTTTTTTATTATGAACGGCATATTAAAGTACATACAAGACAACAACGAAGAAAACATAACTTGCTATTCGTCAAGGAAATTCTCGTTGGACGAAAATATAAAGGACACCGTAGGTGAAAACTCCGACGCTGACATCACGCCACAGTCGGAGCGTGGCGTTGTCGCAGAGGACGACCCACCGCAAGGTGAAACGGTAACAATTCCCGACAAATACATCAAAAATAAAAAACATCCGTGGTTTAAATTTTTTCTTGACGGCTCTCGGCACGTCTATAAGGTGGACGATATGACAATCGGAGAAAAAATTTATCCTGTCCTCGCTGGTCAGTATATCGTTGGTTGTTGCCGTAGAGATGATAGGGACACATTAAAAAAAGAAAAACTTACATCGAAAATTGTTCTCTCGCTGCCAAAATGTTTTTATACGAAACGAGGCAAAGCCGAAGATTTTGCAGCGGATTACTGCAACAAACTCAACGAATACCTGAGAACAGAAAACAAGTTTTTCGCCTCTCATCCTGATATACAAGTTGATAAAATCGTTTTTTACGACATTGACAAACTCGACGAGCAAGACCAAAACAAATACCGTAACAGTGGCATTTCAAAAATTCAAAACGAGATGACCGACGAGGAGCAACGGATGGTTTCACGCCTTTGCAAAGAGAAAAAACTCAACGACGACAATTGGTTGATTAAAGATGGGTCATTGCAATACAACCCTCGATTTTCAAATATGGAGAGGTCAGATTTTAACGCTATGCGCACTAATTATCAAAGAGTTGTAGGCGTTTCAAAATCTTTCAAACCTGATTTGCTCAAAAACTCCAAAGGCGAGAAAATGGCACTGTCAATCATCAAACTTGAACCTTTTACACGTACTAAGGCATACGTCTATAAATCGGCGCAGTCTGACGGTCAGAAATTTGCAATTTGGTATCTGCGTCTCAGGAAAAGCGATTTTAAAGAAACACCTTTTTCTGACATCGTAAAGTGTGAAATGGTCTTGATGGACGAAAACGACAAATTGTCGTCAGACGATATTAATTCAATAAGTGCGAATTTAATACAGGAAGCGTATCCCGTTTGTTACGGCAAAGACGCACGTTGGGCAAACCATCTTTACCCCGTGTATCTTACCGAAACATTCTGCAAATCAAATTATTTAAGCGACAACATCTTTTTAAGTCTGTTTTAACTATGGGAGAAAGAGTAATAGGCAAAGTTTCAGCAACGGAAAAAAATCCTTCCACGACGGAAGAATTTTACTTTTGGACTGACAAGAGAGAAATCCTCAGCCCTTTCGACATCGTGAAGGTAGAGCATTTTGACAAGTCGGTTACATACGGCGTTATCGAGGAAATCAACCACGTAACCGATGCTCCAGGACATTTTACAAGTTATATTTCGAGCGATTTTGGCGATACCTCAGCCGAAATTGGAAATATGAATCGATTGGGCATCAACTACATAAAGGCTCGTGTGGTGTCAAATACCCACAACACCTACACTCCATTGCTCAACGGCAGTCAGGTAATGATATGCAGTGCAGCCGACATTCAGAATGCTCTTGGACTTAATGAGGTCAAGAATCCTATCGTTTGCGGTTATTTGCAAATGTACAAAGGCGAAGAGAGTCAAAAAGTAAAAGTAACTCTCAACGGTAATTTTCTAATTGGACCCGAAGGCGCACACTTAAACGTTTCAGGCATTTCGGGCTTGGCGGCAAAGACCTCTTATTCGATGTTTTTGCTCAATGCTATCCAACAGAAATTTGGCGAAGACGTTGCAATGATTTTTTTCAACGTCAAGGGCAGGGATTTGTTGGCGATTGACGAGCCTAATGATAGTCTTTCCAATGAAGACAAGTCTATTTACAAAACACTGGATTTGCAACCAGAAACATTCAAAAACGTTTTGTACTATTACCCGTACAACAACGAAACATCAAACAAAGTTTTGACCAATGCAACTCCCAACGATGTTGTAAAACAACAGACTGAGGGCAAGGCTTTCGCGTACAAATTCAAGTGCGAAAACTATCTCGACAAAATCGACTTGCTTTTGGCAAACGAGGACGATTCAACGGGAACAATGGAAAGTTGTGTCAACTTCATTGTTAACGAGCAAGGCAATTTCAAAAACATAAAAACTTGGAATAGCCTGATTGATACTGTGAAAGCCTATGCAAATGCAGCGGCGACAGGACAGAAAAACGAAATCCTTCCGTCATCGTGGAAAAAATTTCTGCGCCTTATCAACAAAACCGTTGACCAACAGGGAGTTTTTCAAGACAATTTTACACCCGGCAAAGACAAAGATTTGACCGAGGTAATCAATTCGGAACTCAAAGGAGGACAGGTGATGGTGGTTGACATTACAAAACTCGACGACAACACGCAGAGTTTTGTTTTTGGCAGCGTAGCACGTGCAGTTTGGGAAATGAAATTCAGCACCGAGCGTAACAACATTCCAAAGAAGGTGATAATCTTCGTTGACGAACTGAACAAATACGCCTCGTCAGACACCCCGAAAAACTCACCTGTCTTGCACCAACTTTTGGACATTACCGAAAGGGGTCGTTCCTTGGGCATCGTATTGTTTTCGGTAGAGCAATTCCGCAGCGCAATCCACGACCGTGTAAAAGGCAACTGTGCAACGCATTGCTACGGTCGCACCAACGCCATCGAGATTTCCAAAGCCGACTACAAGTACATCCCCAACGTCTATAAAAATATGATGACGCGACTCCCTGCGGGCGAGTACATCATCTCAAATCCCGCCTTGCGGTCGCTTGTCAATGTGAAATTTCCGTACAACACTTACAAACAATTTCCTAACGGCTAAAAAGAAAAATGGCACATCAGACAAAAATAGGCAAGCATTTGATTGAAATGCTGATGTTCAATCTTTATGCTGACAACCGCGTAATATACCGAGAGTATGTTCAAAATTCCTCGGATTCAATACATTTGGCAATCAAGCAAGGTATTTTGACACCCGAAGATGCCCATATTACCGTCCATATCGAAATGGGTAAAATATCCATTGAGGACAACGGTACGGGAATATCTGTAAACGATTCCGAAAGAATCCTAAAAGACATTGCCAACTCACAAAAAGACGAAAGTCAGGCGGGGCGTTTTGGAATCGGACGTCTGTCTGGCGGCGGCTACTGTAGGACACTCATCTTTGAAACCTCACTGAAAGGCGAGGACAAAAAGTCGATATTACATTTTAATGTCGATAATATCCGGCAGATAATCAATGATCCTGACAATCAACCGTCAGCATCTGAAATTATCGATGAAAACACAACTTTTCGTGTTGAAAACGAAGATGCCAACCTTCATTATTTCAAAGTAACGCTAAAAGGCATTTTGCCTGAATATGCCAACATAATTTGCAATGAGCAACTTGTGACCGACTATCTTAGGGAAGTTGCGCCTATTAAATTTGAGGCGTCGTTCAAGCATAACATTTTGGACTGTGAAATCGACAACGACGAAAATGCGGACGTCAGGGATTATTACAACAATCTCGATTGTATCACTCTGACTGTCAACAACAAACTTGACATCCGCAAGCCATACAAAAGCAAAATTCAAAGCGCAAAAAACGACAAAATCGAACACGTGCGTTTTTTTGTAATTAAAGACGCTCAATATGGTGATTTAGCGTGGGGATGGGCAGGAATAACTCCATTTTCGGAAGTTATCAAAGAGCCTGACGACAATGCTGTTGTCGGATTCAGACTGCGTCTGCACAATATTCTGATTGGCACTAAAAACCATTTTGACGAACAACGTGTTTTCAAACAATCGCGCAGCAACAAATATTTTGTTGGCGAAGTACACGTCATCAACAAGAACATAAAACCAACTCCTCAGCGCGATGATTTGGCACCTTCAAAAGAAACAATTTGTTTCTACGATGGAATACGAAAATTGTTTTGCGATGAATTTGAACGTATCTACCAATCCGCCAACAACTTAAAAGTTGCGCTAAACAAATTCAATGAAGGTAAAATTAGCATTGACGAATTACGCGAAGAATACTCAAAGAAAAACAACAATCAATTCAAAAATCTCTTGGGCTACAAATACCTGTTGGATATTTACAACCCTAAATTCGAGGAGATTTTCGCCAAAATTGCACCAAAGCCCGAAGTGCCTAAACCGCAACCGCCACAAACTCCTCAAATAGACGTGCAACAACCACCGCTGCCGTCCGAACAGCCGCAGACAGATTCTCCTGAACCGCCACAACCTCCGCAGCCCGAAACAACGCAGCCTGACCTGCCGCGTCAGAATCAGCCCGAATCGCCAAAAACCGATGACAAAAAGTTGGAAAAATTGGAGAATCGAATTGGTGTGTCCAAGACGGCTGTCGTGGAAGAAATATTGAAAATTATCGATAAAAACTTCCAAAGTAACAAGAAAAAAGAAACTGTTGCAAATACTGCAAAAAAAATTAAAGCAATAATTCTCAGAGAATTAGGCAGGAAAAAATGAAAAAAGTTTTGCTCATAGAGCCGGATTACAACAACAAATTTCCGCCCGTCGGTCTTATGAAAATTGCAACTTATTACCGCAATCTTGGTGGTTGGGAGGTGCATTTTTACAAGGGCGACTTGAACCTTTTTGTTGCGGAAAGGTTGGCGGACGGTTTGATAGAAGATTTAGACCGCACCGAAAAATGTATCAAAGGTGATTGGCTGTTTTGCAAAAAACAGTTGGTCAACTATATACGGTATCGAAAGGCGGATTTTTTGAAGGATTTGAATCTCGAAAAATACGAAAAATCCATAGAAATTCAGAGGCTCATTGTAGATGCAAAAGATACTTTTTATAAGCGAACTTGGAAAAAAGAATGGGACAGAGTTGGTGTTACAACATTGTTTACATTCTATTGGAAACAGACTGTCGAAACCGTTATGTTTGCCAAGGATTATTTAGTAAAAAATCCTGACAATCTGATGGTTGGCGGCGTATTGGCATCCATTCAGCCAAAAGAATTGGCTGATGCAACAGGTCTTAAAATGCACGTTCACGGACAACCGGGCGGCATCCATACAGGAATTTTGCGCCCCGGCGATTTGGACGAAAGCGACACGCAACCAATTGACGAATTGGAACTTGACTATTCAATTTTGGACGAAATAGATTACAAGTATCCAATGTCAAACGCATATTACCGCTACACCACAAGGGGCTGCGTCAACAAATGCGCTTTTTGTGCAGTACCGACATTAGAACCTGATTATCAAGAATATATACCTTTAAAAGAACGTCTTGACCGTGTAAAACAACTTTACGGAGAACAAAAAGATTTGCTGTTAATGGATAACAACGTCTTGGCATCCAATGACTATGAAAAAATAATTAAAGAAATCATTGACTGTGGATTTCAAAAAGGCGCGAAATTCGTTGCGCCCGATTACCTTGCCATCGCTATCCGAAATCTTAATGACGGAATCAATGACCGTGCATACACAAAAAAATCATGGCGGCTGATTCTTGATTTTTATGACAAACTAAAAAACTCGTCGGAAGTCTATAAAATATTGGATGCCCATAATATGTTTTATGACTATCCGCCTCGTAAAAACGACATTATATCCGCCTACGAAAAAATCAAAGATATTTATGAAAAACACAAGGTTATAAGCAAAGGTGTTTTACGTTTTGTGGATTTCAACCAAGGTATGGATGCTCGTCTGTTTACTCCCGAAAAAGCGGAACTATTGTCGAAAATAGCCATACGACCCGTCCGAATCGCCTTCGACGACATAAAAACCGAAAAAAAATATAAAGCTGCAATTGAAATGTGCGCAAAAGTGGGAATCCGCGATTTTTCAAATTATTTGCTATACAATTTCAAGGACAAACCCGTCGATTTGTACAATAGGCTAAAAATAAATGTTGAATTATGTGAGGATTGGAACGTCAATATTTATTCATTTCCAATGAAGTTCCATCCGATACGCAAAACTGCGGATATGGACGATGATTATTCGCACAACCGTGACTACATCGGCAAGCATTGGAATAGAAAATTTATCCGTGCCGTTCAAGCCGTCCTCAATAGTACAAAAGGCAAAATTGGCAGAGGAAAAGAATTTTTTGAAAAGGCCTTCGGCAAGGATGAGGATGAATTTATGAAAATACTCTATATGCCTGAAACAATGATTATTTACCGATTCTTTTTTGAATGGCTTGGCACAGACGAAGCACATTGTGCAGCAAAGGAAATGTCAGGCAACGACGAAATATGTGAATTTTCGGTTCAGGCTTGGTGGGACTCTTTTTCGCAATGTCAAGACAATAATTTAAAAGCCGTTATCGAGACTGGCAGTTTTGTCGACGAATATTCCGAAAAACTGTTGAATTTTTATACAAAAAACCGCAAAGACATTACGGAAAAAGATTCATTGCTTTGGAAATTGAAGGAATATTATGAACGGGCGCATAATGTTAAAAAGGCACATTATCACAAAAGCATAGAGTAGCACATCGCTAATCCTGTAACTCATTGAATAATTCCTCTATTGGTCGTGCCTGTATTTTGTCCTCTTTCAAAAGTTTAAGACCTTTGAAACCCTCTGTAAGACTATATTCGGAAGTGTCGCCGCGTTGATATATCTGTTTGTGTCATTTAATCCATAGCGAGAGCATTTTGGAGAGCAACCCAAAGAGCAATTTTAGAGCAAAATTATGTGAGTTTTGTTAATTCTGCAAATGTGGAGATGGTTATTAAATAGGGTTGAAAAAATATTAACTCACTTAAAGACAAACAGATAACAAAAAAGACCGCTTTAAAGGCGGTCTTTTGGTCGGAGTAGTGCGACTCGAACGCACGACCACTTGCACCCCATGCAAGTACGCTAGCCAACTGCGCTATACCCCGATTGCTTGGTGTCATCCTTTTCAAATGACGATGCAAAGGTAAACACCTTTTGCGAATTAAAAAAATCTTTTTGAAACTTTTTTTCTAAAAATTTGCATTTATGTATCTTTCAACGTCTAACGCGGCTCTGCATCCGCTTCCCGCAGCCACTACTGCCTGACGATAGACGGGGTCGGCACAGTCGCCGGCGGCAAAAACGCCTTCGATGTTTGTCGAAGTTGAGGGTTGATTGGTCAGGATGTAGCCATTGTCGTCCATAGAAATCTGTCCGGCGAGGAAATCGGTCTGCGGCTTGCGTCCAACGGCGGCGAAATAGCCCGTTACGGGAATTTGTCGCGTGGATTCGTCCGGTGTGCCACGGCGATAGACTACGGTAACGCCTTCCACACCATTCTCGCCAAAGATGTCGGTTACGACGTGCTCGGTGAGGAGTTCGATGTTCGGAATGTCTTTCATACGGTCTTGAAGAATTTTGGAGGCGCGGAGATACGGCTTGCGGACTGCGAGATAAACCTTGTTGCAAATTTTGCTCAGGTAAATTGCATCGCCAACGGCAGTGTCGCCGCCGCCAACAACGATAACATCCTGTTTGCGGTAGAAGAATCCGTCGCACACCGCACATGCTGAAACGCCCTGTCCACGATACTTTTGCTCGGCGGGAAGTCCTGTGTATTTGGCTGTTGCGCCGGTGGCAATGATTACCGTGTCGGCTGTGTAGAGGTCGCCAGAGTCGGTGGTCAATTGGAACGGACGCTGCGAAAAGTCAGCCTTGACGATTTCGCCGGTCTCGAGTTGCGAGCCAAACTTAACTGCCTGTTGTTCCATCAATTGCATCAGGTCGTAGCCGCCAATGGCATCGGTGAAACCGGGATAGTTTTCGATTTCGTGGGTGTCGGTGAGTTGACCACCCTGCTGTGGGCCGGCGATTACGGTGTTTTGGATGCTCGCCCTCGAAAGGTACAGCCCCGCAGTGTATCCTGCAGGACCAGAGCCTATTATAAGGCATTGTGTATGAGTTGTAGCCATAATAATTATTCTTTTTTTAATGGTTAATATTGTGTATTGGAGTGTCCTAACGGACAGAAATTCAACAAATTTTTTCAAATCGTTCAAAAATGTATTTGAATGATTTGTAAAGATTTTGAAAAATTTCTCGCGAAGCGATTTTATTATCGTTTCAAAATCAGGAATATTGTGGGACGCTTGTCGATGTCCACCTTTTGCTGTTTCCACGCCGAAACGGGCATTGTCTTTATGTATTCCGTCGGCAGGGTGATGTCGCAGGCTATTGTCAACAAAGTATTACCACTCAGCGTGTTGCATAGCGTCTCAATAAAATTATTGTTGCGGTACGGCGTCTCAATGAAAATTTGCGTTTGGTTGAGTTTTTGGGAAATATCTTCAAGCCGTTTGATAGCCTTGCCACGCTCGGGATTTTTGATGGGGAGGTAGCCATTGAAGGCAAAACTCTGACCATTCAATCCGCTCGCCATCACCGACAATAATATTGACGACGGCCCCACAAGCGGTATAACGCGGATGCCCGCCCTATGCGCACTTAACGCAACACTCGCCCCAGGGTCTGCAACACCGGGACAGCCAGCTTCGGATATGACGCCGAGGTCGTTGCCTTGTTTCACAATATCAAAATACATCGAATAGTCAAAACTCTTGTTGTGCTTGTCCATTTCGTGTATTGTAATCTGCGGCAGCAACTCCCTCATTCCCAACGAAATGAAATAGTGCCGCGCAGTCTTGGCGTTTTCAGCGATGAAATACCTCAGCCGTTTGATTATATCCAATACAAACGGCGGCAGAAACACACTGTGCTCCACCTCGCCAAGGTTCATCGGTATCATATAAATATTGCCCATTGCTTTCTAATTTTAATGCATAATTCATAATGCATAATGCATAATTCATAATGCATAATTGCCATCCGGCGGATGCCCAATTTTTAATTTTTAATTTTTAATTTTCAATTTTTAATTTTTAATTTTTAATTTTCAATTTTCAATTTTCAATTTTCAATTTTCAATTCTCTCTCCTGTCTTCCCAATTTTCGTCTTCGGCAGGAGTTTCGGGTTCGGTGGTTTCAGGTTCGGAATTTTCGTCGGGGATGTTATTATCAATATCAACGCCCTCTTCAACCTCGTCAGCGTCTTTCTTGATTTTTTCGCGCTTGGTGTAATACTTTTCGCCCTTGCCGAAGGGTACGAGGTACGATACGCCGACAGCAACATTGCGCGAAGTCATATAGTTCATCAACGATAGTTTGCCGAGATCCTTCATCTTCGACATTCCGACAGAGCCGTGTCCCAATATCTCAAAAACTCCGTATTTGGTGCATATCGCAATGCCCGCCTCGCCGTAAAGACCGTATGAAAGTCTATTGTAACTACCTGAATGTATGTGAGATACAATTGACGAATCAATATTGTCGATATTGTGACGTGGCTTGGAATAATCCACAAGCACATTGAAATACGGGCCTATCGCAAATATAGCCTTCACCGAGTATTTGCCGATGTTGACGTGCGCCAATAGCGGCACAGTAACATATTTGATGTTTTGCTTGTAATACGTGGAATCTGTTGGCTCGATGCGGAATCCCACATAATCATAATTGACCTCTGCCTGAAAACCTATCAAGTTTCTCAGTTCCATGTGTTTGTACACGAAGCCGCCGCCAAATCCCGGCTCTGCAAATATCTTGCGTTTCATACCCGAGGAGTCCACGGAGATGGAGTTCATCGAGTAGTAGCCGTTGACGCCAAAAAGATTCTGCGCCGTGCAATCTGTCTGCACGACCGCCGCCAATACTGCCAATATTATTATAATCCTTGTCATCTGTAAAAAATGATTTTCATTCGGACGGCAAAGTTACAATTAATGGCTAACTTTTGGAAATTTCCCGTAACAAAAAATTATCGGGTCGGGCGTATCGAGCGATTTTCCGCACTGCTGACTCGCCGCACGGCAGCCGCCCTTGCACGTCGCGAAGTAGTGGCAGCCCTTGCAAAATTCAGGCACAGTGTCGCGCCATTCGTCGAGCGCGGGGCTGTTGAAAATCTCCTCCACTGTATTGCGGAAAATATTGCCAAGCACCACTGGCGAATGGTTGCAAAATCTCAGATTGCCATTGTAATCGATTGTAATAGCGCGTTTTGTGAGGTCGGTGGTGCAGCCCGAAAACTGTATCCCGCGATAGTCTTTGGGATTGAGGATGCACACTGGCGTACAAACGCTTGACAATACCGTAAGTCCCTGAGACAAAGCCACATCCGATACTTCACGGTATGCCTTTATCAATTGCTCCTCCGTCGGCAATATTTCAGACGGATTGCCAACGCCCGCACCGCCAATGTTGTAACGGTTGAGCATTATCCTCTTGATGCCAAGACTCTCTATAAAACGCACTGTATCAACGGCTTGGTCGGCATTATACTTTGTAAGTACGATTACTGCAACGGGCGTCACGCCATTGGACAGGAGTGTTTTTATTACCGTCAACGACTTATTATGCGCCCCATCACGCCGCGTCATCAGGTCGTGGATTTTTGGGTCGTGGCTGTGGAGTGGCAATTCAAAAAGGTTGACACCAAGTTTTGTCAATTGGAGATAACTCTCAGGGGCGGCGAAGTTGCCGTTGGAGATGATGCCAACTTTTGCGCCGTGCATCCGCGCCGTCAATACAAGTTCCGAAAACCTCTCGCCCATAAAAGGTTCGCCGCCGGTGAATGTTATCTGCCCGACGTCAAACTTCTTGAAAATCATCTTCAACGCCTTCCTCGCATCGCTGTAAGACGACGGCGCAGGCATCGCTCCCACACCTTTGTAATGATTGTAGCAAAACAGGCAATTGAGATTGCAACTCATTGTTACCTCAAAACTTACAAGCGGAAGTTTCGGTTTCATTTGGTATCGTCTTTTATATCAAATGTTATTGTGGTAACGTACTGGCAATTGTCGCCATACAGCGCGCCCTCAGTAAGATGGAGTTCATAACTGCCCGGAGTGGCCTTTTTGCCAGTTGCTATCGTAAATTGTCCGGTTGTGTCCAATTCTATCGCACCTTTTGCAAACTCCACCTCGCTGTCCTTCGGCGTAATTTTATAGAAAAATTTGCCATCCTCACCTTGTTTTTCGCCAGTGATGGTAAGCGTGGGTGTGTTGGAGATTTTGCCGAGGTCAAAACGGTACGGCTCGTATGCCACATCGTAGCACGTCACCTCGGGTTCGCCAGTGTCGGGCGGACGCGCCGTGTCGTAGCAAGTCGGCTGGAAAACGCCGCAGCCGCTCGCACCGCCAATAATGCTCGAAAGGGTCAGGAGCATACCTCCAACCTTCAATTTCTTATCAACCCAAAATTCCGACCTGCCCCGCGTCAAAAACACCACGACCGCCACAAGCCCAAACGCAATGCCCACAAACACGATTGCAAACACCGCCAAAATTCTGCTTCCCATATCGCTGTATATTTTTAATGTTGATACTTGCCGTCAAAGATAAGAAAAAATTTTATAATTCAACAAGTCGAAGTAAAAAAGTATCTTTACTTTTCGTCGTCATAGTGTCCGTATGCGGAGATAACAAGGACGAGGATTTCTGCGCCGTGTATTTCGTACACAAGCCGATGCTCTTGGTTGATGCGTCGAGACCATGCGCCTTGTTTATCCTCGCGGAGCGGCTTGGGGATGCCAGAACCGGTAGTGGGATGTTCCTCCAATTCTGAGAGGAGACGGAGGAGTTTTTTATAGGCGGTTGGGGCTTTCTTTCGGAGCATATTAACATCGTCAATGGCTTTTGGGGTGAAGTCAACTTTATACATGGCTCATACGTTTGAAAAATTGGTCGAATGTTTCATCGTCGCGTTTTGAATAGACTTTGCCCTCCCGTGCCTGTTGGCGAGATTCTTCAAGTTTCTTAAAGAAATCCTCCTTCGACATAAGCGTAGGGTCTGGTTTCTTCCGCGTAAGTGAGCGGAAAAAATCGAGCACCTGCTGGAGTATATCTTCATTGTCGGCGTACAAGTCCATTTCATGGGTCAATTCCGCCCTGAGTTGCATTGCTGTCATAGTGTTTTGATGTTTGGTTTGTGCTGCAAATGTAATCAAAATTGAACCATTTTGCAAATGTTACCCCCAATAATTGCAAAAAAATTGGGAAGGCAACGTAAATACACACTTACTCCGTCAGGCTAACGCTCTGACCATCATTGAGACTGACAACATGCCATTCGTCGCCAAACTGTTTTACAAACATCTCTGGACTATCCGTATGGATGGGGATAATGGCCTTTGGCTGAAGTATTTGGAATAATTGGCGCAAATCTTCCATGTCAATATGTCCGCTGGTATGCATATAAACATAGTTGCCATCCAAAGAGTTGTCAAGATTTTCTTTATAAGCGGCAGTGCCTTCTTTGACGTAGCCGTCCCACATAGACAGCACTTTAACTTTTTCTCCTGGTATTTGCTCAAGAAATTTGTCAAACTTTTCAATACTCCGAACAGCAATAACATAACCTTTACCAAGAACCTCTTTAAAACTATCATTCACAAGGAATTGTCCCCTCTGAGACATCAAAGGTATTGGCTCATATTTACCATACTTAAACAAATCGGAGTTAGTCCACATAGATTTGCTTTTGACTATGACATCCATTATCTCTTTCTGGTAACTATCGACATAAAAAGGTCTTCCAACTGCTAATGCAGCACGATAAATGGCAAACATTCTGTCAATATTTGTGGACGAGAGGTAGACCACAGTGTATTTATTCTCCTTGAATAAAGAAACAAAGTCATTTTGAAGTGCTGATTCACTCTTGCTGGCTGCACTTTTTCGCATAATATTGGTAGCCTCACAAACTACATAATCGACCTTGCCAACATATTTTTCTATCATATCAAAGAATCTACCGCTTCTAAAACCATGCAAGCGGAAATCACCTGTATGATAAACAATTACCCCATCGGCTTCAATCCTGAATGCGTATGCATCAAATGCAGAGTGATCCACCGTCAAGGGCTTTATTTTAAAAGACCCAAACGTGAAATTCTTTCCTGCCTCAAAAGTTTGCGCATTTTGCAGCAAATTAGCCATGTCTTTGTGGGCGGGACACACGGACTTCAAATGGTCTGACAGAATCAACTGTATTTCACGAGAGACTTTACCCATATATATAGGCAATCCATTTGGCAACTTTGTTATATTGCCAATGTGGTCATTATGATAATGAGTAATGAGCAACGCACTTTTCGACAAGTCGCCATACGTCAATCCTTCGACCTGCAAATCTCCAGTCTTTGGTCCGCCAGGCAACTCCTCGCCATAATCGACAAAAAGACGCCAGCCATTATGTTCGTATTCCGTGACACAACCGCCTATTTGGTGAGTGCCGCGATGAATCGTGATTTTCATAGGCTTTCGTAATTATGAACGACATCTTCAATATTCGAATGTAATCCCACACACACATCTTGAATTGCTTTTACGGCAGCATCTCTTAATGGGTGTTTTTTTGTATAAATTTGTTCTATATACAAATAAACATAATCACATACAGATGACGGAACAATATCTGTGCGTGAAATACCTATTTTTTTCATTATACGAACAAGTTTGCCATAATATTCAACTATTATCGGCTCAGAATGTTCTCCTTTTATTTTTGCTGCTTCATTAAGGAACTTGCCATAACAATCCATTTGATTAAGGATCTCAGCCTTTTTTTTCCCGGAAGGTCTAAGCCTGACATCACTTACCAATTTCAGTTCCTCAAAGCATATTCTTCCATCTTCTGAAAGTTTGACCAAGTCAATCCTTATTTGAGTTTTATCATCCAAGGACAAGGCAAATTCTGTATCTATATAGGATTTGTTATTAAGATACAATTGCGACTGAACAAATTTTTCGCTTGAATAATTTTTCCCTTTTTTTTCATCACCATCAAGGCACGCCACATTCTTTTTGTTGGCTTCTACACGCTTTTTTATAGTGGAAATTCTACAAACAATATCCTCTGGGTTACTCTTCACATTACCATATTTGACGCCCAAAAGGGTACAAATCTCTTTCTCATAACCAAGATAATAATTATGAATCTCACAGTTAACCTTATTGTCTTCGAAACAAAGACTCATGATAGAAGCACCACGATAATAGACATTAACCCTATTATCCTTTCTAACATTGCAGTACAGGTCTCCATCCTCTAAGACACATTTCCACCATTGTGGCATCTTCGTCAGAGCGTTGAACAAAGGAGCATCTTCGTCCAAGTTAAAATAACTCTTTTTCATAGGCTTAGAAATTAAGATTAATAAGGATTTATACAAAAACAACGAATCACATCTCTGTAACTCGTTGTCATCTGTAAATGTAGCGGGAGCCGGGAATGATCCGGCGACCTCATGATTATGAATCATGCGCTCTAACCAGCTGAGCTATCCCGCCATCATTATGTGTCGTCTTTTATTTTGACGCTGCAAAGGTAGATACTTTTTTCAATACTTGCAAATTATTTTTGTAACTTTTTTCATATTTTTTTTTAATTGGCTGATTATAAGCATAATTAAAACATCAATATCTACATTATCGCTGCAACGCCAATCCCTTGGCTTGATATTTGAGATAAAAAAATTAAACAAAATGTTTCGGCATAGACAAATTTTATGTATCTTTGCCGTTGATTGGTTTCAATTAACAGTTGCAACTATGAAACTGAAAACAAAATTGCCATTGTTTACGAGTATCACGGTGCTGATGTCGATCTTCCTTATCGCATTCAACTCCATATATAGCTTCCGAAAACAAGCTATGCAGGACATCGAATCATTCAGGGAAGAGGAGACGGAATCCAACAAGAATCAGCTCAAAGACATTGTAAACATTGCCTACGATATGATAGATTACTCGTACCGACAGAGCAGCGGCGTGGGAGTGAGGGAGCGTTATGGCTTCAACTTGGAAGACACACTCGAAGACAGCAACGTCAAGATGGTGGCGGTCAATATGTTGAAAATAACGCTTGAAAACTTGCGCGTACTCCGTTTCGGTACCGAGGGTTACTTGTGGATCAATGATTACGCCCCACCGCACGCCGTTGTGATGCACGCCGCACAGCGCAACCTCGAAGGCGAGCCGCACGTCTTTTATATTGGCGACACCGACGTAAATATGTACGACGAATATTCTGCCATCGTCAAAGCAAACAACGGCGAAGGATACCTCAAATATAGCTTCTACACCCTCGAAAGCAAGGAATGGCGTCCAAAAATCGCATTCATCAAACTCTATGAACCCCTCGGCTGGATTATCGGTACGGGTGTCTATGAGGACTACATCGACAAGGCTGTGATGGCTAAGACCGAAGACCTCAATAAGCGCATCAATGGACTTGTGCGCGATACAATCGTAATCGGTATCGTCCTGACGCTCATCGCTACATTGGTGCTGTACTACTTCGGCAACTCGGTGTCGCAGCCTATCATCACCATCGAGCTTCTGCTCGACCAGATGTCGAAAGGCCTCATCGTGAAAAAACTCGACATCGACCGCAACGACGAAATCGGTCAGATGAGCAACTCGCTTAACGCCCTCATCGACGGTGTGACGGCATACGCCGGCTTTGCGCGGCAGATTGGTGAAGGCAACCTCGATTCCAACTTCGACCTCCTCTCATCAGAAGACAACCTCGGCAACTCGCTCCTCGAAATGCGTAACTCCTTGCGCCACGCCCGCGAAGAGGAGGAAAAACGTCAACAGGAAAACAAACGCCGTCAGTGGGCGGCGGAAGGTCTTGCTGTACTCGGCGACATCATCCGTATGGGCTCGGGACGCTCGTCAAGGACAATGTTCAACAGGGTGCTGCAAAAACTCACCGACTACATCAACGCAACGATGGGCGGCATCTTTGTACTCAACGACGACAACAAGGACGACATACACCTCGTACAAGCCGCCACCGTGGCATACCAAAAGACCAAATTTGTGGAACACAAGGTATATCCCGGCGACGGTCTTGTTGGCACGTGCTATCTCGAAAAAGAAAAAATCTTCCTCACCAAACTCCCAGACAAGTACATCGAGGTGCACTCCGGTCTTGGCGAATCTAATCCCAAGTGCCTGCTTCTCGAACCTCTCATTATGGATGAGAATGTGCTCGGCGTGCTTGAAATTGCATCGATGGAAATCATCGAGGATTATCAGGTGGATTTTATCGAACACGTGGCGCAATCTCTCGCCATCGCGATAGCATCTTACAGGATAACGTCGGAGGTGAAGGATGTGGCGTGATAGTAGGAAAGAGGAATTGTGAATTAAAATAAACCATCCCATAATAATTATGTTAATATTCTACAAGTCAACGACTTCCGCGATATACGCTGTCAAGTTTAAGCAGGCGTTGTCGCAGGAGGACGACGAAAAGTTGGTTTGGTTGTTTGGCAACGCCCAACACCTGAGCGACAACAAGATTGCAGGCACTTTTGTAGGCCCGCGCAAGGAAATGATTACTCCGTGGAGCACCAACGCCGTGGAAATCACCCAAAATATGGGCATCCAAGGCGTGGAGCGCATAGAGCGTTTTGAACCAGTGGCAGAGGGCAGCGAACCTGTTTTCGACAAGATGCTACAACGTGTGTATCAAGACATTGACGAAAATGTCTTCACCATCGACAAAAAGCCCGACCCCGTTGTGCATATCGAAGATATGCGTGCCTACAACCAGAAGGAAGGTCTCGCTCTCAGCGAACCCGAAATCCAATACCTCGAAGGACTCGCCAAACAACTCGGCAGACCGCTTACAGACTCCGAAGTGTTTGGTTTTTCGCAAGTTAACTCCGAACACTGCCGACACAAGATTTTCGGCGGCACTTTTATAATTGACGGCAAAGAAAAGCCAAAATCACTCTTCCAACTCATCAAAGATACTTCCAAGGCAAACCCTCGCGGCATTGTGTCCGCATACAAAGATAATGTGGCGTTCCTCGATGGACACGTCGCAGAGCAGTTTGCGCCCGAAAAGCCCGACCAACCCTCCGAATTTGAAATCAAGGACGTGGAGACGGTGCTTTCGATGAAGGCTGAGACACACAATTTCCCCACCACCGTGGAGCCTTTCAATGGTGCTGCAACAGGTTCGGGCGGCGAAATTCGCGACCGTATGGCGGGCGGCAAGGGCAGTTTCCCGATTGCTGGTACGGCAGTTTATATGACATCGTACCCGCGTTTTGAGGACGACAGCCGCCGTTGGGAAGGCAAGGTAAAGGAGCGCAATTGGCTCTATCAGACCCCCGTGGAGATTCTCATCAAGGCTTCCAACGGCGCGAGCGACTTCGGCAACAAGTTTGGACAGCCGTTGATTAATGGTTCGTTGCTCACATTCGAGCACGAGGAAGACGGCAGGGTGTATGGTTTTGACAAGGTGATAATGCAGGCGGGCGGCGTTGGTTATGCGCGTCGTCAAGATAGCATCAAAGGCACTCCTACCCCCGACTTGCCAATCGTGGTGCTCGGCGGCGACAATTACCGCATCGGTATGGGCGGCGGCGCAGTAAGTAGCGTTGCCACGGGTCAATACAAAAACGACATCGAGCTCAACGCCGTGCAGCGTTCCAACCCCGAAATGCAAAAGCGCGTCTATAACGCCATCCGTGGCATTTCCGAAATGGATACCAACCCGATTGTTTCCGTACACGACCACGGCGCAGGCGGACACTTAAACTGCCTCTCCGAACTCGTGGAAGACACCGGCGGCGAAATAGAAATCGACAAACTCCCCGTTGGCGACCCAACCCTTTCGAGCAAGGAAATCATCGGCAACGAATCGCAGGAGCGTATGGGTCTTGTAATTGACCCCGCGAAAGTGGAACTCCTCCAACGCATTGCCGACCGCGAACGCGCCCCGATGTACGTGGTGGGACACACCACCAACGATATGGTGTTTAAGTTTGTAAACCCCGACAAAACCACTCCCATCAACCTCAAACTCGAAGATTTCTTCGGCAAGCCGCCCAAGACAATTATGCGCGACGAAACCGTAAAGAGGAAATATTCGCCGCTCCGTTACAATCCGCGCAAATTTGTGGAGTATCTCTCTGAGGTACTGAAACTTGAAGGTGTCGCTTGTAAAGATTGGTTGACCAACAAGGTGGACCGCTCGGTAACAGGCAAGATTGCCCGTCAGCAGAATGTGGGCGCATTGCAATTGCCGCTTGCTGACCTTGGCGCGGTGTCAATCGACTACACCGGCACACGCGGCATGGCAACGGCTCTCGGACACGCTCCCGCAATTGCGTTGATAGACGCTGCGGCTGGTTCGAGGATGGCAATTGCTGAGGCATTGACCAACATTGTTTTCGCACCGTTGGAGAATGGCATCGACTCCATCTCCCTGAGTGCCAACTGGATGTGGCCCTGCAAAAACAAGGGCGAGGACGCTCGTCTGTATTCGGCTGTGGAGGCTGCAAGCAAATTTGCAATTGCTCTCGGCATCAACATCCCTACCGGCAAGGATTCGCTCTCGATGACCCAAAAATATCCCGACGGCAAGCAGGTAATGTCGCCCGGCACGGTAATCATCACGGCATCCGGCGAGGTCAATGATGTCAAGAAGATTGTAACGCCCAACATCAAGGACGTTCCCGAATCCACACTTATATATATAGACTTCTCCAACTCGTCGCCGTCGCTGGGCGGATCAAGTTTTGCGCAAGTATTGGGCGGATTGGGCTACGACTGTCCCGATGTGGCAAGTCCCAAGGCGTTCCGCGAAACCTTCAACGCCGTACAGACACTTATCAATCAAGGACTTGTATTGGCAGGACACGACGTTTCGGCGGGCGGCATCATCGTTACGCTGTTGGAGATGTGCTTCGCCAACGTGAAGGGCGGCGTTGACTTCCGCGTAAAGGACGACGATATGTGCCGCGCCCTGTTTAGCGAAAATGCGGGCGTCGTAATCCAAGTATCAGACCTCCGCAGCGTGGAGCAAATACTCAAAACCGCCAACGCCGACTATACCATCATCGGCAAACCCGTGCCGGAGCGTGCGTTGGTAGTGCGCCACGATTTCAATATGACCAAAATCGACATCGACCTCTACCGCGACCAGTGGATGCACACGTCGTACTTGCTCGACAGATTGCAGACCGCACAGCCCTGCGCCGATGCTCGTTACAAGAATTACAAGAAGCAACCGTTGGAATTTAAGTTCCCCACAGATTTCACCGGCAAACTCTCTCAATACGGCATCGACCCCAAGCGTCGCACCAAGACCGGCATCAAGGCTGCCATCATCCGCGAAAAAGGCATCAACGGCGACCGCGAAATGGCTTACACAATGTATCTTGCAGGCTTTGACGTGAAGGACGTACACATGACCGACCTCGCCACTGGCAGGGAGACTTTGGAGGATGTCAATTTCATAGTTTATTGCGGTGGATTCTCCAACAGCGACGTGCTTGGCTCTGCAAAGGGTTGGGCGGGCGCGTTCAAGTACAACGAGAAGACTCGCCAAGCCCTCGAAAACTTCTACAAGCGTCCCGACACTCTGTCGCTCGGCGTCTGCAACGGTTGTCAGTTGATGAACGAATTGGAACTCATCTATCCAGGTCGTCCCAACCATCCGAAATTGCTGCACAACGATTCGCACAAATTTGAGTCGTCGTTTGTAAACGTTGACATTTGCGAAAACAATTCTGTGATGCTCCGCTCGTTGGCGGGCAGCAGGATTGGCGTTTGGGTGGCTCACGGCGAAGGCAAATTCAATCTTCCCGACCCCGAAAACACCTACAATATCCCGATGAAATATTCCTACAGTGAATATCCGGGCAACCCCAACGGCTCGTCCTACAACGCTGCAGCGATTGTTTCAGACGACGGACGCCACCTCTCGATGATGCCGCACCCCGAGCGCGCCATCTTCTCGTGGCAATGGGCCGATTACCCGGCCGACCGCAAATCCGACGAGGCTACACCGTGGTTGGAGGCGTTTGTCAACGCTCGCAAATGGGTAGAGGAAAAGGTATCGAAGTAAACGAAGGCAACAGGATTCCAACGCCTTACGGCGTTGGGGTCTTTTGAACGATAATTACCGAGAATTTTAAGAGAATTACCGTCAATTTTGGTTGAAGAAATTGGCGGTAATTTTTTTTACTTAAACAAAAATAGCCGCCAGAAATGAATGTTTCTCGGGCGGCTAAGATTGTTAAGAGAACGAGTGAATTACTCCACAACACGAACAAGGCGAACTGACATACCTTCATCGCGGTCACCGCCATAAAGCGTGTCAATACAGTAAGCAAGAACACATACGCAGTAGGCACATCTGCCAGTTGTACGCTTTTCTCCAGCATAAGGTGTACGAGACCAATAATAACCATAGAAACCGTATCCACTGTTAGAATAGAATCCCGAATCACGATAAACATCGGAAGTGCAATTACGATGTCCTGCCGCTGGCAAGAATACAGCACCAGCAGCCTCCATCTTAGTCCACTGCTCGGTATTGTATTCATTGACTGACTTGAAAGAGTCTTTGTCATTTGAATCACCTCGTCCGTTATTGAAGTTAAGACCGTCGGGTAGAACGAACTCATCAGGCAGAAGAACCACACCATTGATACCATTTACCGCAGCCACGCCTTTCTTTTTGGAGGCATCTTCACGTTTTGTGAGAAGATACCCCCATTCAATGATGCTGAGGGTGAACCAAGTGGAATCGTCGCCAATGTTCTTGCCCCAGTCGTTGAATGTCGGATAGTCGGAATAGGACTCTGACGATTTGGTGGGATTGTCGCCTGTTCCCCAACCAAAGAGGTCTATCCAGCCGTCGTATGATTCAGAAATCATCTCATTGGCAACGCCAATAGTGTCGGTCTGATTAGGAGCAAAACGCCACGTCTTGGTGCTTGCCTGATACTGAAGATTGCCGGAGGAAAAAGCAACCTTTTTGTCGGTGGATACGGAGAATACACCCGGAAGCGATGCAAATCCATCTTTTGCACCGTTGTTCGGCTTTTGGTCGTCCTCCTCGTCATCATCGCCACACGACGCGCCGATGATTGTGCCTACGCATAGCAATGCGCTCAGCATGAAAAATTTGAACATTTTCATTTGTGGTTGAAAATTAATGTGTTAGTAAAATCGGAAGGAATTGAACTGGGTATTCGCACAACAAAAGCGTAGTCATTTTTTGATGTGTTATATCTAAGTGAAGGTTGTGGAATACCCAAGTCGAACTATAACACAACTGACCACGCTTGAACATTGCAAGCGCGGCAGTTGCGCGGTAACTTCGACTTTGAAAACTTCCACATTTTCACTTAGATTACAGCACAATGCCTTTCTTGTAATTAAAAATCTCGTCGGATAAGTCAATATCCGAACGCAAATATAGAAATATTTTAGATGTGTACCAAATAATAATGCAAATTTTTAAACAAAAAAAATCAAATCCCCTTAACAGAATATCACAATGCTATCCTTATCGACCTCAAAATTGAGGTTTTGGTCGAGGCGGACGGTTTCGCCGTCGAGGTTCACCCAGCGTTTTTTGTTGCCGAAGAGTTCCACGTGCTTGCCTTGCAGTATTTCAAAACACTTGGACTTGTGCGCACGACCAAGGGCGATGTTGAGGAGTACGAAGGGAACACGCCAAGGTTCTGGCTTTTTTACGATTACAACGTCCAAAAGTCCGTCGTTGAGCGATGCCTTGGGCGAAATCCTGAATCCGTAGCCGTATTGCGACGAGTTGCAGACCGTTACCATCAGCGCAGTCCTTTTGATGGAAACGCCGTCGATGGTGATTTCGTATTCGATTGGTTTGTATTTTTGGAATGATGTTATGATTGCCCAAAAATACGTCTTGAACCCGCGCCCCGGGAAAAATTCGTAACGGCGAGCCACTTGCGAATCGTAACCCGCGCCCGCTACCGAAAAGAAAAACTGTCCGTTTACCAAGCAAGTATCAATCTTCCTGAACTCCGCCGAATTGAGAAACCTGACCGCCCGCCACGGCTGTATGGGTATGTGCAAAGCCCTCGCAAGACCGTTGCCCGACCCACACGGAATTATCGCCAAGGCAGTCTCGGTCTTTACGAGAGCCTTGGCGACTTCATTGATAGAGCCGTCGCCGCCTACCGCCGTCACAACGTCGTAAGTACCTTCTTTGGCGGCTGCGGCTGCAATTTCGGTGGCGTGTCCCGCGTATTGGGTGTATTCAATTTTATAGTCAAATTTTTCCTTGTTGATATGACGGTTGAGTATTTTCTCAAAACGCTTCTGCTTGCCAATGCCCGAAATGGGGTTTACTATGAATAATATTTTGATTTTTGGCGACATAATCAAATGTTATCTGTGGCTTGAACTGCCCGTGCGCGAACTGTTGCTTGAACTGCCCGAACGACTCGAACTGCTTGAACTGCCCGAACGGCTCGAACTGCCGCTTGTCGTGGACGACGATTTGCTGCTCGGCGTGGACGACGTCCTGCTGTTTGTGCTGCCGGAGTTGTTGCCCGAACGGCTCGAACTGTTGTAACTGCCTTGGCGGTGGTTACCGCTGTTGTTGGAGTTTTGACGGGTGTCCTTGCTTGTGCTGCTGTTGTTGGAGTTGCCCTGACGGCTGTTGTTATTGTTGTTGCTATAACTTCCGCCGCGGCTGCTACGACTGTTGTTATAGTTGTTGTTATTATTATTGTTATTGTTGTTATTATTGCTATAATTGCGATTGCTGTAACTGCCGTTGTTGTTGCGATGGTGGTTGTCGTTGTGATAACCATTATTATTGTGATTGTAATTATGGTTGTCGTGATGATAACCGTGGTCGTGGTGAGGACGTGCCGGCTCGTGGTACGACGGACGGTAGCGATAGTCGTAGTGGTAGGAGTAGCTGTGGTGATAGTTGCGATAATACGACGGATGACGCTCTATCCAATACGGAGTGGCGTGATATACGTGTACGGGCGTGTGCCAAAAGTAGTGGGAAGGCCTCGGCTCGTGCCAAATTACTGTGTGATAATGAGGACGCACATAGAACGGACGCCACAATATCGATGCCGATGCCACCGTAATTACCGTGGATGCCGACGGAGCAATGTACACATTGTCGTAATAGGTGGTAACTGTTACCCTCGGACGATGGAATCTCTTGATTCTCACCTCGTAAGAATCGTAGATGTCGTCCTCTACGTAGTAAACGTCGCTGCTGTAAATCTGCGCGTTGGCGGATATTGTGGCAATCACCGCCATTATTATGAGTAGAAGTTTTTTCATTTTGAGTAGTTTTTTGGGGTTAATACTTTTGATTTTATAGTCGATGCAAAGTTACAAAATCGAATGATATTAGGGTGCAAAAAAAAGTTAATTGCCAAAAATATTTGGTATATTTGCAACGTTAATCTTAATCGCTTTTATTGAATATGCACCTAAAACTTTTAATATTGTCATTTTGCGCACTTCTTGCCATCACCCCTGCCACGGCGCAGGATTGGAGTTCCAATGCATACGGCGAGGCGTTGTGCGGCGCGGTGTCGTGCCTGACGGGGAGCGAGGCGGCGGGATTGAATCCGGCGGGGGTGGCGTTGTCGGATTGGTCGGCGGGGATTGGGTACAGCAACAGATTTATGATGAAGGAATTGTCGCAAAAGTCGGCGCGGATTACAATGCCGGTGCTTGGAGGAGTTTTCACGCCGGAGTTCAATTATTATGGTTTTGCACTTTTCAATACATCGAGGGCGTCGTTGGGATATGCCAAAATACTTACCAAGACCATCTGCGCAGGCATCAACCTCAATTTTCATAACGTCCATATCGACGATTCTCCTACAAACGCCAATACCCTGAGCGGCGACTTTGGCATCATCTACTGTCCATTAAAATCCTTGACATTAGGCACTTACATCCGCAATATCTCCAATTCTCAATATTCTGGCAGCGACACAATAATCCCGGCTCAAATTCAAATAGGCGCGGCGTACAATTTCTATGGCGGACACGTGATTTGCATCGACATCGACCGCAACAGCCTCATCCACGGCATCACAGCCCACATCGGGATAATATGCCAACTGCGCGACAATTTCCGCATACTCGCCGGGGTTTCCACGCAGCCGATTACCGTGGGCGTGGGGTCCGAATTTGAGTTCAAAGGGTTTGCGCTGCAATTTGCCGCCCGCCGCAACCAATATTTGGGCTGGATACCGGCGGTGTCGGTGTGTTGGCGGCGCGGCGCAGACAAGGGATGGGAAGGGTGATGCTATATTTTCACTTAATTTTTTCCACCAAGAAACACAGATTGTCTTTGTTTGATTGCAAATATCTTGCGGCCTTGAATGCCTCAAAATAGTTGGTAGCATATTCGGAATTTGGGTTGTCTTCTGGATGAAATTTCTCGGATTGGATTTTAATGGATTTTGACGCCTTGAACACAAATTTAGGACAGCCGGGCGCAGGGATTCCGTTGCGGTCAGTGATTACAAGGCGCATAATGGAAGAGGTGTCAGGCGTGGAGATGCTGATTTCCTTCAATACCAACCAATATTCTTGATAATAGAAATCCACACTCCCCGACTCCACCTTGCCGCCGCCAATAATGTCGGTCGTCAAGGGCGCAAGCGTGAGAAATGGTTTTGATTTTGACAAGCCAAGTATTTCTGTTTCGCCATAAACGCTGTGATTGGTCGCGCTATCAAAATTCTTCATCCACATAAAACTATACGTGCAATAGAGCGCAATCACCACAAACAATACGATGACTATTGTCCTAAATTGGGAGCGGTAATGTTTTTTTTCGGCTTCTACGGCGGCAATCTCTCTATCGAAACCGTCAAAATATTGCTGAACGTCGGGGTATTTTTTGTACTGGTCCAATTCCTGACGCAACGCCGCAATTCGCTGACGGAGTTGAGGATCGAATTGTTTTTCTTTTTTGTTTTTAATCCACATAATTATCGCAAACACAAAAAACACCGGGATTACAAAAATCATTGCGATATAGAAACCCAAATCGAGCGAAGTCGCTGAATAAAAGAACGTTACCAACGGCAGTAAAAACACAGCCGCAATGATAAGGAATATCGGGAAAAAATTGCGCACCAACGCGCCCAAATTGCGCGGATACTGGTATTTGTAACTATTGAGGTATTGTTCCAAGGTTGCGCTCGCCGACTGGAACACGGTCTTGCTGTCGTTCATTGTCGTAATGTTTTATAAGGGTTAATTTCCGTATGAAATCTCAAAAAACTGCGCACGGTCTATCACGCTCTTCACTGCGTTGAAATCGGCGGCGGTGTCGCTCGATACAAATTCGGCGTAATAACTGCCCGCCCCACGGCTCAGAAGGTTGTAGATATTGTCGGCGCAATTGGTCTTGAAGTCGATGGTTTCGAGCCGTGTGGATTGGAGTCCGGTCTCCACGATGTTGCCGTCCTTGTCATAAAGCAACAACGAGAGCCGCGCAGTGTCAGCATTTGGTAGAGCCTTGCCGGTGGACAATAGTTTCACGCCGTGGATTCTGAGTTTGCAGAGCGGCTTGCCGTCCAATATATGCCAATCGTTGAATCTGAGGTCTTCGGGGTCGGGTATCCCCTCTACGCCCGCCGTCGCGACGCCCTCCACAGTCAGGTACGGCGAATAACTGCGATGTACCGGCGTAGAGAATGGCGAAATTTTTTTGTAGGTTTCCGAGGCTTGATACACTTCGGAATATTGTTGGCGGTTGTTTTCATATTTGGAGACAGGTCCACGTTTCAATAGCGGCAACAATACTGCAACCGCAATCACAGCCAAGAAAGTAAGGGCGATTTTTTTGCGGTTGGAATCGCGGTTTTGTTTGAGGACAGCGATTTCGTTGTCATAATTTTTGAGCAAAGCCCTCGCCTCCGAATCTTCGCCATAGAGCGAGGCAGTGGTGCGCGAATACATCTCCTGCGTGTAGAGCGCATTGTAATAGGCACTGTCGGCTTTTGCAACGGGCGAATTTTCTTTTTTGGCAACGAGCAACGCCAATATCGAAACGCCCAGGCACGCCATAGAGCATAATGCCAATGACGCGCTCGACTGCGAGATAGCCATCACAAGCAACGCCGCCGCCAATACAAACAGGATTATTTGTATGCGGAATTTCACCACGTCCATAAATGTTGGCTTAGGCACGTTGCGAAGTTGAAGTATGCTTTGGTTGATATTGCGGATAAGATTGTTGATATGCGTCTTAGAATCAGCCTGTTCGCGTAGCACGTGATTACAATACGGGCAAACATTGCTTATGAGCGGGAAGTCTGCGCCACAATTGGGACACTTGTCGATGTCGCGCTGTTGCATCGCCGTCAGTTCATTTTCGAGGTTGATGACGGCAGCCTCGTCACTTGTGATTTTCACGTATGGAGGCGGCTTGGGCGCATCCACTGGCAAATCCTGCATACAAAACAGGCATTTGTCGGCTATAAGCGGCACTTGCGCACCGCAGGAAGGGCAGCGTTTGAGTTCGTCCTTCGAATAATGGGATTCGAGACGCTGTTTGAGCGCGGAGTTCAGGTATTGTGTAATCTCCTCAACGGGCGTTCCCTCGGCTACGGCGGCGTCGATTATGGTGGTTTTCTCCACTGGCGTCAGCACCCGGTCTTTGAGCGCGAGTTCAGTAAGCCCGATTATTTTCTGTGATATTGCCATACTTCAAGTATTTGCATTGGTTAACGCCACAAATATACAATTATTAATACAAAAAAACACGGAAATCATCAGAAATATTTTCCAATGAATTCCGTGTTTGTGGTTTTTCAAAAAATGAAAAGAATCTAAACTTCCTACTTGAACTTGATGGAGTTGATGATTGCGCCGACATATTTTTCATATTCGGCAGCCTTGTCTTTCGGGAACTCAATCGTACCCAAAAGTGCAACCTTGTCCTCTTTCAGAACGCCGTAGTGATACTCCACCATGTTTTCGTCAGTAGCCTTGATGACGAACTTGTTGCCCTTTACAATCGGAGTTTCGGTTGTCATATCGGTTGCTCTTACTGCGGCTGCCATATTTGCGGCAAAATCTGCCCAACCGTCGAGGTTCACTCCGTCGGTGTTCCAGGTGCCGTTGATGGATACGTAGCCGCTTTCGTCCTTGATTGCGCAATCGTCATCGCCAAATGCCTCCTTGGGGCTGAGCGACGAAGGATATTGCAACGAGTATTTGCTGTTTTCGAAGGTCTTGTCGAGTTTTGCCGATGGGTCAACAGGCAAAATAGGTTCGTTGGTTGCAGCCTTGCTTGCAGAGGTGCTACTCGATTCGGTGGCTGCACCGTTGGAAGTGGCGTTGTTGTTGCCACCGCCACATGCGGCAAACAAGAGTGAAGTTGCCGCAACGAGTGTCATGATAGTTTTTTTCATTGTTTTGATGTTGTTTTTAATGTCAGTTAATATATCATTTTGTTATTTGTTTGCATATTTATAACGGCGATATGAAATTTTTATTATACAATCGCTCATTTATTCCTTCGCAAATTCTTTTCCGTTCCAAATAAAATCTTCAAACGAAGAAATATCGTCGGAGGAATGATAGTAATGCAATCCTTTGGCATCGAAATCATACGTCGAATTATCGCCGTTGCCGCTCAATGTCGGAGCGGGGATTTTATAGTCGGTCGGGGTCAAGGTGCCGTTCTCGTAATACCAAAACTTACTTTCACAAATGTTATTGTTTTTATCAATCTTCGCCAACACTACCAAATATTTGCCGTCAGCCTTATAAATGAAGTAATTGACTTCCACACCATCACCCCAACCATATACATCAGGGTTGGACTCGGCAGGTTTATACTGAATATCCATTCCATTTTCGTAACACCAGACTTTATCAAACGTACCGTAATCTTTATCGTTGAAATTCAATGCTTTGAAAATAGTTTTGGCATCATTGGAGAGGCTGGTGTCGCTGTCAATTTCGCTTTGAAGAGTTACAATGAGCGGTTTGGAATATACCCTGATGGTTTCGATGGGCGAATTTCCATCTTTGGCTGTCAATTCGATGAAAACATCACGTTTGAGGAATTTTGTATCGTGATTAATTAGTTGATTAACAACATATTTGCCATTCTTGACTTCTTTGTTGAGCGGAGAGTTTTTCACAATCCAACAATTTCCTTTGTACGCGCTGATAGGCAGACCAATTGCCACAGGATTTCCAAATGCGTAGCCATTGCTATCACGATCTTGAATAATTCCACACGTTGGGTCCAAGAGCGTGTAGCCTTCCACGATACCGTCTTTTACGTCAAATTTTGCAAGTTTCTTTTTGTTATAGACGTAATAGTTTTTGTCGTCCAATGACATATCAAAAAACCTATCACCGCCTATCATAGGAGGGAAATATAATGATTGGACGTCGTCATCTTTCGGATAGCAATACGCAAAATGACCGCCTAATAGCACTGACTGACAAATTATTTGTGAGGTGTTTTCAAATGTCTTGCCGTTCCAAACAAACCTCAACGGCAAAAACTCATAACTTGAATAGGTGATTTCGCTATCGCCGAATACGACGTTGTGATCTTCAAAAATATTGTTTCGGTTATTTGCAATCAATTCCAAAGCCTCCATCGACGGGAAGAATTTGGTGAGTTTTGGATACGACATTTTGCCTTTTTGGTATGTTGCGACTGCGATTTTGTCATAGGCATCTTGCTCGCTCAGTTGCTTGCCGTGAAAATCGATGTCCAACACTGCCACCCATCCGCCGTCAAGCATTTGGTAGCACCTCATCTTCATTTTGGCAAAAATGTCGTATTGATATGTTGTGTCAACATTATTCCGCACGAAATCAAAACTCATTTCGGTCTTTGAATGGAACTGCACGGCTTTGTCGTACAATGCCTTGTCGTAGGCTTCCGCCTTGGTGATGGCGGGCAATTGTTTGATTTCATTCCAAAAGATTCTCACGATAGAATCTTTCGGCTCTGTGTATTTGTAGGCGTTTTGCGCCTCCGCCGCGCCGCATATCATCATTACCAACACGGCAAGAATTAGAAGTTTTTTCACGGTCAGTGTTTTATGTTATTAATATTTCGACAGCAAAATTAATGGAATCCGCCGAGACTGCAAAATAATTTTTGGAGAATGGAGCAATGAAAACGATTTTTTTGTTTACCTTTGCATATCTATTGACGATATGAAAATCAGATATATGAACTACGAAAACCAAAATACTGAATATAAGGAAACTTGGCGCGACGAATATTTGAAATGGATTTGCGGCTTTGCCAACGCGCAGGGCGGCAGATTGTATATCGGCATTGACGATAATGGCGATGTACGCGGCATTTCCAACGCTCACAAATTATCCGAGGAAATCCCCAATAAAATTGTGGCATATTTGGGCATTGTGGCAGATGTAAACATTTTGCATAAGGACGGCAAAGAATACATTGAAATTGATGTTGCACCGAGCAATGTGCCAATCTCTTTAAAAGGCGTATATCATTACAGGTCAGGCTCTACGAAACAAGAACTCAATGGAATAGCACTGCAACAATTTGTACTTAAAAAACTTGGGCGCACCTGGGACGACATAATTTGCGAACAAGCCACCATAGAAAATATCGACAGATCCGCAGTAGATTATTTTTTGCGCAAGGCTGTTGACGCCCAACGCCTTCCGGAAGAATCGCTCAACGAATCTACGGAAAATGTACTTCAAAATCTCGGTCTTGTTGACAATGATGGAAAATTGAAAAATGCTGCCATCCTATTGTTTGGCAAAGCGCCGCAACGTTTTATCACGGGTGCAGAATTCAAAATAGGCTTTTTTGGTCAGGACGATACCGACTTGATTTTCCAAGACCTCATCGACGGCAACATCATCAAAATGTGCGATACTGTAATCAAGACTCTAAAAGCGAAATACTTGATTTCGCCCATACACTACGAGGGATTGCAACGTATCGAACCACTCGAAATTCCCGAAGATGCCCTGCGAGAAGCAATTTTCAACAGCATAATCCACAAAGATTATATGGGACCGCAGATACAGATGAAGGTTTTTAGGGACAGAATCGAATTGTGGAATTACGGCAGACTTCCCGAAGAAATTACTATCGAAAAACTTTTAGGCAGGCACTCCTCCAACGCCCGCAACAAAAACATCGCCAACACATTCTACAAGGCTGGCTTCATTGAAGCGTGGGGGCGCGGCATTTCAAAAATTGTTTCACAATTCTCAAAGGCTGGATTAGAAGCACCTGTTTTTGAGGATTTTTGCGGCGGTGTGCTTGTTACCCTATATCGCAATACCAACTTGGTGGAGGAAACCATCGCCCAAAATTCTAACAGCAACAATGACTGCACAAAGACTGCACAAAGACTGCACAAAGGCCTCCACGATGCTGCAATAAGGACTTTTGACTGCATAAAGGACAATCCAAAAGATACAGTAGAGCAACTTGCTGAAAAACTAAGCATTTCCAAGCGCAGTGTTTTGGCACACATAGCCTTGCTAAAACAAAATGGATTGATTAGGCGTTCTGGTGGAAAAACATTCGGACATTGGATTATCACCGAAAATGAGGACAACATAAATTTTGAAAATTAAAATGGATGTTTGGCTTCACGTCTGAAATTTTTTGTTTACCTTTGCAGACTGATTTAATGAAAGAATAACCAACATACATCATAAAAATGGCAGATTTCATAACCAAGAGGGCGGAGGACTACTCCAAGTGGTACACCGACCTCGTTACTAACGCAGACCTCGCCGAAAATTCGGCGGTGCGCGGCTGTATGGTCATCAAACCTTACGGCTATTCCATCTGGGAAAAGATGCACGACGAACTCGACAAGATGTTCAAGGCAACAGGACACAAGAACGCATATTTCCCGATTTTCATCCCAAAATCGTTCTTCGCACGCGAGGCGGAGCACGTGAAGGGCTTTGCCAAGGAATGTGCGGTGGTAACGCATTACAGGCTCAAAAATTCAGCCGACGGCAAGGACATCGTAGTTGACGAGGACGCTAAACTCGAAGAGGAACTCATCGTGCGCCCCACGTCCGAAACCATCATTTGGAACACTTACAAAAACTGGATTCACTCTTACCGCGACCTCCCAATCCTTATCAACCAATGGGCTAACGTGGTGCGCTGGGAGATGAGGACAAGGCTTTTCCTCAGGACTGCGGAATTTCTCTGGCAGGAGGGACACACCGCCCACGCCACCAAGGAAGAGGCTCTCGAAGAAGCTCGCAAGATGCTCGACGTATATGCCGACTTTGCGGAGAATGTGATGGCAATCCCGGTTTTGAAGGGCGTCAAGACTCCCACAGAGCGTTTTGCAGGCGCGTTGGATACATTCTGCATCGAGGCTATGATGCAGGACGGCAAGGCATTGCAGGCTGGTACGTCGCACTTCTTGGGTCAGAATTTCGCCAAGGCATTCGACGTGAAATTCCTCAACCGCGAGGGCAAGCAAGAGACTGTTTGGGCAACGTCGTGGGGCGTTTCCACAAGGTTGATGGGCGCGTTGATAATGACTCACTCCGACGACAACGGCCTTGTATTGCCTCCCAAATTGGCTCCGTTGCACGTGGTCATCGTGCCGATTTTCAAGAATGTGGAGGAAATCAACGCCATCTACGACAAGGTGCAGCCCATCATCAAGGCATTGGAAGCCAAGGGATTGACGGTAAAATTTGACGACGCCGACAATCAGAAACCGGGTTGGAAATTTGCGCAGTACGAATTGCAGGGCGTTCCCGTGCGCCTCGCCATCGGTGCCCGCGACCTCAACAACGGCACTATCGAGGTATGCCGCCGCGACACCCTCGAAAAACAGACTGTCAGCATCGATTCCGCCGCCGAAGTTGTCTATAACCTTATGGACGAAATTCAGAAAAACATCTTCCAAAAGGCTCTCAAATACCGCGAGGAACATTCGTACAAGGTGGACACCTACGACGATTTCAAGGCGGCTCTCGACAAGGGCGGCTTTGTTTACGCACCGTGGGACGGCACAGCCGAGACCGAGGCTCAAATCAAGGAGGAAACCAAGGCGACAATCCGCTGCATCCCGTTGAACAATCCCCTCGAAGACGGTGTAGATATGATCACCGGCAAACCTTCAAAACAGAGGGTGGTGTTCGCAAGGGCATATTAACAAGGGATTGAAGTGATTGAAGTGATTGAAGTAATTGAAGTAATTGAAGTAATTGAAATCCCGCGCAGGATGCAGATTGCAAGTGCGCGGGATTTTTTGTTGGTTCCCATAATATTGTTTATATTTGCGATGTTAAACAATAAAAACTACCGAATATGATAGATCCAATGAAATTTAAAACAGCCGAGGAGGTTATGGATGCCGACCTCACAATTGACGAAATGGACGCTGTTGTTGAGGCAAGACCTGACCTTTTCGACAGTGAACGCGAGTATGCTGATGTTGACGACTATATAACTGACGAGGATATTGCAAACCATTATGCAAGAGGACGAAAATACTCCGATATGCTTTATGGTCAATCGTAAATTTCGTTATTTTGGCTGCTCAGATTGTAAACTTTTTTCAATTTATATTTGTGGGTTCAAAAAATGTTTGTACATTTGTAATGCCTTGAAAAAGGAAGCGTGTGCTACGGCACGGCGCACCGCGGGAGCAGTTTTTTACTGCTTGCCGCTTTTTTTATAAATGGTCGTTAGTTTGAAACTCCCGACATAATGAAATACGAATTCAATACAGCCACCTGAATTAACTATCAATGGTTAATACCAGGAAAATGTTCAACCAAGCGAACGCTTATATCCTCAAAATGCTCAACGATACGCACTTTGATTTTTGCAAAATGCTTCACCTTGCGAAACTCACAGCAAGACGGATTGGAACTGTCAACCAAGCGGACATCAATATCCTCAAAGTGGTCAACCAATTTGATTGAGATGTCTTCAAAATGGTCAACTATTTCTACGTCGCCATACAAGTCGAATGTTTTTCCGGTCTCTTTGTTAGTGATTGTGCAGACATTCTTGTCAATGACGAATTTTCCAAGTTCAATCTTCTGCGCACTCGCACTGATGGCGGACATCACGGCGGCAAAAAGCAAGGTAAAAAACAGTTTTTTCATAGCGTTCAATCGGTTTTAAAAGTTTTTTGTATAGCGCAAAGATAGCAAAATGTATTACACGGCAAAAGCAGAGATACTATTTTTTGCAACTTTTGTTTGTTGGGTTTGAAGATTGTTTGTACATTTGCAGTGCTTAAATGCTTCGAGCATAGCCGAAGGCGGCGCGATAACTTCAAGTTTAGCCGGGGCGTAACGTGTAATGCGTTATCCGTTAGGGGCAAACGCCCCTTTTTTAGTCCAATCTCTTT
>ODAI012468786.1_pt1 | contig 54393 bp, 49 predicted proteins | sample 1539321 | NCBI WGS metagenome assembly ODAI01 (sample SAMN02144231, study PRJEB22623) | gut metagenome | biome: sheep rumen | host: Ovis aries | place: New Zealand | reverse complement strand
CTGTTTGAAATTATGTACAACCATTTTTCTAAATCTGTCTTGCAGTCTTCACGCTTGTATTTGCGGTACTGCGGCAAGTTGACCAACCAAAAATCCTGTTTGTCTGAATATTCGCAGCCGTTGGTGTAGTCGTACAGACCGCAATGCCTAATGTCCTTGTGCGCCAACTCGCGTTTCTCGTTGAAGTTCATCATAAAGACGCCATAGACTTTCTTTATGCCGAATTTCCACAAATCCTCGCCGACTTCGCCCTGCGTGGCTATCGACCGCCCCATATAGTAAATGACGCGGTCGTCGAAATACTCCTGACCGCGTTTCTGCATCTCTACAATGAAGTAGTCGCCGTCCTGAGTCTTGCATTTCAGGTCGAAAACTATGCGCCTGTCCTTATGCACTTCGCCAACTTCCTCGGTGTTCAAATATGTAACGTCCGTTACACATTCTGTTTTGTTATAAGTCTTCAATAACGAATTAATGAACGAAATCATAAATTCCTTGCGCTTGAAGACCCGCTTGAAACCAAAATCGGTGGTCAAATCGATGAACACCGGCATCTTCGGACTATCTGTGTATTCTTCTTCTGCCATTTAGTGATGTCTGCATACATTAATACTATACGATTGCAAAGTAAAAAAAGTTTTTTCATAATAACAAAAAAGAATGGTAAAATAATGTCATTTTTCTGGATTTCTCCTCAATTCCTTGGCTCATTCAAAATTATTTGTTTATCTTTGCCCCAATCAAAACCAACAAACTCAAAAACATTATGATAGTAACAGTAAAGCACAACCACTCAAAAGAGGAGGCTACGGAGCGCGCCAAGAAGTTCCTCCAAAAACTCAAAGAGGAAAACGGCTCGCGGGTTGACAACCTCCAAGAAAATTGGAACGGCAGCACCGGCAACTATTCCTGCACGTTCAACGGCATGAAATTCGCCGCAAAAATCGTCGTTAAGGACGACGAAGTAGTCGTGGACGGCAAAGTACCATTCTTTGCATTGCCCTTCAAAGGAGTAATTGAAAACGCCATCCGCGACAGTATGTTGAAGGCTATGAAGTAATCACACCAACAACAGCAGCCTAACGACGTCTGTTGTTTTCTTTAAACAAAAATTACCGTCAATTTTAACATCAATTATCGTAAATTTATTTTCAAAATTGACGGTAATTGACGAATCAATTGACGGTAATTTTCGTTTAAAACCTCGCCGCCGCAAGGCGGTTCAAATTTCTGATAATTAGCGCTTTGGCATCGAGTTGCCGTCCACCTTCACCACCTCGCCCTGCAAATAGTCGAGTGTGGATTCGAGAAGGCCGTCTTCGCTGTAGAAACGCCACGTGCCGTTCTCGTTGCCGGCGGCGTACTCGCCATCCACCGAGAGTTTGCCGTCGGGAAAATATTGACGGTATTCGCCGTGGAGATTGCCAGAGAGATATTTGGCATCAATCTTCAACTTCTTGTCGGGCATATAATACACCAAAAAATCGCCATGGAGCGTGCCGTCGCTGTATTTCTCTATCACGAGGGCATCGCCGGTGTTGGTGCGCCAAGTGCCGTCTTTCTCGCCAGCGTAATACTGACCCGACTGCAACGTGTCGCCCGCGTGGGACAGTTCGTAATAATCGCCATCCTCCTTGCCCTTAGCAAAATTTTCCACGCGGCGGATTTTGCCGTCGGGATAGTACCATTTCCAAGTGCCATCGGGATTTCCTTCCTTATAGACGCCCTCCTGCGCGGTCTTGCCATCGGCATAGTAAAAATACCACTGACCATCGCGCTTGCCGTTTCGGTAGCGACCCTTAGCGTTTACGACGCCAAGGCTGTCGTATAGCGTCCATTTGCCCTGCTCGCGGCCGCGTCCATCTACAATGCCGTCGGCAATCTTGCGGCCCTCGCTGTCGTAGGTAACTCCGCCATTGATTTTGCCATCCTCGTTGTAAAGGCGATGTACACCCACGGGCACAGAATCCTTGTAGCCGCCGCTGCTCTTTACACCGCCATTAGGGTAATATTCATTCTTGACCTTCACGGCGTCCTTGTTGGAGGCGAGCGAATTTTTGTCTTCCTGCTGCAATTGTCCCATTATGTAGCGGGCCACTTTGGTCTCCTTGCCGCGCTGGTCAAATTCGCGGTAATAGCCGTTCATATAGTCGTCCTTGTAATAACATTCCCACTTAACCTTTTTGTCGGGATAATAGCCGCGAAAAACGCCTTGTTTGCGACCTTTGTCGTCGATGCGGTTGATGAGATTTTTGTCGAGAAGTTGACCATATTTGTAGGTGAGGAGTGCGATTACCGTGCCTTCGCTATTATATTGGTACCCTTCGCCGTGCTTTCTGTCGTCTTTGAAGGGGATTTCGGTATCAAGAACGCCTTTCACGTAATAATACGCAAATCCCTGCCGCTTGTCGTCCCGGTAAAGTTCACGCGACTTCACTACATTGTGGTGCAACGAATCGTTATAACTCTCGTAGGTGCAAAAAAAGCCGTTTTTCTTGTCGTGATTATAATTGACAAGACTCGTGGTGTCGCCCGTCTCGTCAAAAAACAACCACGTGCTATCCAACTGAAAATCAGTGCGTCTGCCAATAGATTTGAGTTGTCCATTAGGGTAATAAGTCTTCCAAAACCCATCGGGCTTGCCGTCGCGAAGATTGCCCTCCGACGATATGCTGCCGTCTGGGTAATAAAACTTGTTGTAGCCGTTGGGATTGACGTCTTGGGCGTCGGCACAGGTCGCCGCCACAAGAATTGTAATCAACAACAAAAATACTCTTTTCATAATGTTTTTAATAATCATAATATCAACAATTTATGAGGATGCGCACGGTAGAGACGCAAAATTTTGCGTCTCTACGACATCGTCAGGTAGTCGCTACGCGAGAAATCCTACAAATTATTACAAATCTTTCAAATCCTTATTTGTTTGATTTGTAGAGATTTGTACGATTTATGTCCGTCAGGACACTGCCCGATGCAGAGACGCAAAATTTTGCGTCTCTACGACATTGCCATCATCCTTTCGATACACACCTTCGCCTTCCTCGACAACTCCTCCGGCAAATCGACCTCGGGAAATTCGTATTTAAGCGTCAAGTAAATCTTTTTCAACGAGTTGCGCTTCATATTGACGCAAACGTTGAGCGGATGGCCGTGCTCGTTTGGCACGGGAATGAAGGTCTTGTTTGGGCTGCGCTTGGTCATTTCATAGAAGATGCCCGGCTCGGTGGCAACAATGAACTCGGTTTCGGGCAGTTCGTATGAAGCCTTCAACAACGCCGATGTCGCGCCGATGACGTCAGCCTGCGCCAAAATCGACTCGTTGCACTCGGGGTGGGCGAGAACCTTTGCCGAAGGGTGCTGCTTTTTAAGTTCGGCGAGACTATTCGCATCGAAATGGTCGTGAACGTGGCACCCACCGTCCCAAATCACCATATTTTCCCTGCCCGTTACCTTCTTTACGTAATTGCCGAGATTGCGGTCGGGACCAAAGATGATTGGCTCGTCCTTGGGCAACTGCGAAACAATCTTCACTGCGTTTGACGACGTTACAACGATGTCCGTCAACGCCTTGACCTCCGCAGTGGTGTTCACGTAGGAAATAACGGTGTGGTTAGGATACTTCTTAATGAACTCCGCGAGCGACTTCTCGTTCACCGAATCGGCGAGCGAACAACTCGTCGCAAGGTCGGGAATGAGTACTTTTTTGTTGGGCGACAATACCTTAGCTGTCTCCGCCATAAAGTGGACTCCCGCAAATACAATAATATCTGCGTCGGTCTTGGCGGCTTGTTGGCTCAGTCCGAGGCTGTCGCCGGTGTAGTCGGCAATCTCCTGTACCTCGGCGGTGGTATAGTAATGCGCCAAAATCACGGCGTTCTTCTCCTTCTTCATACGGGCAATCTCTGCCCTGAGGTCGATGCCGTCGGGTACCGGCATATCTATATGACCGTTTTTGAGTGTCGGTTTCAGTGTCTCTTCCATTGCGTTTCGGTTTTTATAATTATATTTTTTTTAATTTTTTAAATCTATTATGATTTTTATAGCCTGTTGATATTGTTGAAAACTCAATTTTCTGTAATTTTGTAATGAAGTTTTCAACATCGTAACTTTTTTTGGCTAAAAGTTATCCACCGTTGCAACTGTTTTAGCATTAGCGGATTATGGATGTTATCAACAATGGGCGAAAAAAAGTTACACAAATTTTACACTTCGTAACTGTTTTCGGTTTCTAAGTTACAAATTTGTGGATTAACGGTGAATATTTTGTGGAAAAAAAGTTGTTTTTGTTGATAATTTTTAACTTTGTCGCGGATTTCGCGAGTTGTCAACTTACAACCCACACTTTTCCACACCGTTGTTAACACTCATTGTTGAAAACCTCGCCGAAATCCTGACTTATAGCGTGTTACAGCTATATTTGTGATATTTTTATATAACGCTAATGCGCTTAATTTCAGGATTTTCGTTAACTTTGCTGTATAAAAGTTATCAACACTGTAAATTATAGTAAACATTTTAAATAATTTTTTATAGTTAATATTATGAAAATCAGCAAATTATTCATAGCCTCCGACCACGCGGGCTACGAACTGAAACTTTTCGTGAAGGATTACCTCCAAAAGAAAGGTTTCGATGTTACTGACCTCGGCACCAACTCCGCCGAGAGTTGCGATTATGCCGACTACGCGCATCCTCTCGCCGTAGAGGTCGAGAAGTCGCCCGATTACTACGGCATCACCATCTGCGGCAGCGGCAACGGCATTGCAATGACCGCCAACAAGCATCAGGGAATCCGCGCTGCATTGTGTTGGAACGAGGAAATCTCGCGTCTCGCTCGCTCCCACAACAATGCCAATGTGCTTTCGATGCCCGCCCGCTTCATCTCGAAGGACGAGGCAATCAAGATTCTCGAAATGTTCTTGAACACCGAGTTTGAGGGCGGCCGCCATCAGCGTCGCATCGAGAAAATGCCCGTCAAGTAGCTTTATTTCAGGTTTTTAGCAAACCTAATCAAGTGCTTGGCAACCAAAATTCCTGCCAACGCGCCGAGGGTGTCGGCGAGCATATCTGCCCACTCAAAACTACGCCACGGCAGGAATGATTGCACTACTTCTATCGCCGCGCCAAATCCCGCGCACAATGCGAGTGTGAGCAGGTCTGCGCGGCGTTTTTCGTAGGTAATCAGGAATCCCAAAACGCCAAAAATGCCAAAATGCACTATTTTGTCCATATAAGGGATTTCGATTTTGGGCATTTCGTCGCCCGGTTTCATTGTGGTTGCAAGGAGCATTATCAACGCCCAAATGATGCTCAGTTTGTATTTTTTTAAAAAGTTCATTTTTATAATACTCTGTATGTCAGGTCTTTATGTACATATCCCGTTTTGTGAGAGCAAATGTGGCTATTGCGACTTCTACTCCATAAAACGCTACAAAGATAGTGATTTTGCATCAGATTTCATAAAATCTGTGGTAGATGAAATCACACAGAAAGCGTATTTGTTTAAGAATCAGACAGTTGATACCATTTATTTTGGCGGTGGTACGCCGTCGATATTGCCTTTGGAGCAATTGGAGCGCATCTATAAGGCAATTGCTGACAATTACAATCTTTCCTCTTCCCTCTCTCCTCTTTCCTCTCTCGAATGTACTTTGGAAATCAACCCAGAACACGCAACCGACGAATATTTCTCTGATTTACAACGACTTGGCTTTGTTAATAGGTTGAGTACTGGATTTCAGTCGATGACTGACGATGGTCTCAAATATCTTGGCAGAAGGCATACTGTTGATGACAATCTCCGGTATTTGCGTCTCTGCGATAAATACGGATTTTCCAACTATTCTGTTGATTATATCTTTGGTTATGAGATACTTACGGCTGATGAAATAGAACGTGCTTTCCAATTTTTGATAGGGGAGGGCGTGCCACATATTTCGGCGTATAGTCTTGGTATTGAGGACAATACGCCTTTTATGCTCAAACTCCGCAAAGGGCAGATTCACAAGATGGACGATGATTTTTACCTGTCGCAATTCTTGCAAATCCACAATCTTTTGGAATCCAACGGCTACAATCATTACGAAATCTCAAACTATTCGTTGCCCGGATGTCATTCCCGACACAATTCAAACTATTGGGAATCAGTGCCTTACCTTGGTTTTGGACCTTCGGCACATTCTTTTTATGATGGTACGCGTAGTTGGAACGCCCGCAAACTCTCTGATTATCAACAACAAATCTCCAACCACGAACTCTACGCCGAACACGAAATTCTCTCCGAAGACGACCTTTTTAACGAGTATATAATGCTCAGACTGCGGACTCGCCAAGGAATCGACATTGAGTATTTGACGTTGCATTTCGCCAAATATGTTTCACATTTCTACAAAATCCTCCGTCGTAAAGAAATGCTTGGCTTTTTTAACGTTAACGACCGTTATGTAAACCTCAATTTGAATGGCATTTTCATTTCCGATCACATCATATCAGAATTTTTCGTCTAAAATTTCAGTTTCAACGTCAATTCAGTTACAGAATCGTAATGTCGATACTTGTCGCTTGGGATTTCGGAGCGAAATTCGTAGTTGTAATGCAGGTCGATGTAGAAATGTTTGCTAAGTTTGTTTTCCAAATGTACAGTTAGATTGAAGATGTAATCGTCAAAATTCTTGATTGCCGGTTGGTAAAACGCTATCATTGAGAACGTTAGATTTTGACTGAGGCGTTGATAAATCTTTGGTCGCACGGAGATACGCCATACTTCCTTGTTAAGGTAAGTGTCCTCGTCGGTGTAATTCACATTGTCATAGACGATTGCGCCGCTGAGTGAGTATTCGCAAGTGTCCGGCTTGTACAGGAAATTGTACTTGGAGCCGGTGAGTGCACTCATCTTGCAGTCGTAACCCTTATAATGATTGCTCACCATCTCCAACGCCACAAAGATTGACCATTTGCCAAACTTGTAGAAGTCGTAATTCATACTTCCGTTGAGTCCCTTGTTGCTTTCGCGACCATTTTCGAGTTGGTAAATGAACTTGTATTTGGTTGCAAAACACATTGTGGAATCCTCGTAAACCACTGAGCCTGTGTTTTTTAGGCTGAAATTGTCAACATTGCCGGAGTTGTCTGTTGCGCCGAGTCCGAGTTCTGAGTTCCACTTCTTTTGTGCTGTTGATATTGTCGTTGTCATCAGCAATGCAACGAGCAATATGATTTGATTTGTTTTCATATTTTTTGTATCTTTGTATTTTGTTTTACAATATGCTATAAGTGTTATACTCTAACTTTATACATAAACTTTACACTTTAAACTATAAACTTTAAACTAAACTTGCAATGGGCAAACTTAAACAGCTTGCAGGCCAAACATTTATCTATGGGCTGAGTTCGATAGTTGGGCGCATACTCAACTACTTTCTTGTGCCGTTATATACCCACTGTTTCCCGTCGGAGGAGTATGGTGTGGTTGTCGAAATGTACACTTACATTACATTCCTGTTAATCATACTTACCTACGGTATGGAAACAGGCTTTTTCAATTTCTCCAAGTCGGAGAATAATCCTGAACTTGTGTTCACCACGAGCATAACTTCCTTGTTCACAACGAGTTCGCTCTTTATTTTGCTTGGTCTTTGGTTTGCGCCAAATGTTGCCCATTACCTTGGATACGACAATCACGTCGATTTTGTGTCGTATGTTGTCATCATTCTTGGACTCGATGCGCTTACCTCGATACCATTTGCCCGCCTGCGTCAACAAAACAAGGCTATCAAGTTTGCCTTATTTAAGTTGATTGGCATCTTTGTAAATATAAGTCTCAACCTTTTCTTCATACTTTGGCTGCCAAATTTAGCGCAAAATTATGAATTTTTTTCGTCAATTTACTCAAAAGATTTTGGTGTGGGTTATGTTTTTGTGGCAAATTTGGTATCGAGCGTTTTGACATTGTTGCTATTTGTGCCTGATTTTCTGAAAGTTAAGTTTCAATTTGATGGCAAGTTGCTAAGGCGAATGTTGGTATATTCATTACCACTTGTAGTTTCTGGTTTGGCGGGTATGATCAACGACTTTTTTGATCGTGTTGCAATCAAATTTTTCTATACGGTTCCCGATGGGGTAGAGGATGCTAATAAGTTCATACTCAGCGAGATGGGTATTTATGGTGCTAATGCCAAAATCGCCGTGCTGATGACATTGTTCGTGCAATGTTTTCGCTATGCTGCTGATCCGTTTTTCTTTTCGCAGAAGGGCAGCAAGGATTTCAATCAGTTGTTTGCAAATGTCAATAAGTACTTGATTCTCTTTGGGTTGTTCATCTTCCTCGGCATTATGGGCTATATGGACATTGTAAAACACTTTATTGCAGCGTCTTATTGGGACGGATTGAAAGTAGTTCCGTTGTTGTTGATAGGACATTGGCTCGTTGGGTTGGTTTATTTGCAGTCGTTTTGGTACAAGTTGGGTGGCAAGACGGTCTATGGCATTTATATCTTCCTGATTGGCAGCGTGTTGACTATCGTTTTGGATTACTTGCTCGTGCCAAGGATGGGTTACATCGCCTGTGCGTTGACTAATGCATTTAGTTCGTTTGTGATGCTTGTTATAACATTCGTGTGGGGCAGGAAGCATCTGCCGTGCGATTACGATTTTCGTAACATCATCATTTTCTTCGTATTAGCCTGCGTTTCATATTTCTTGATTACGCTCGTTGATGATTTTGATTTTTGGATCACACTCTCGATTAACACATTGATTATCATTGCTTTTGCGGCAATTGTTATAAAAGTTGAAAATCTTTGGCAACCGCTAAAAAACTTTGCCAATAAATTGTTAAAGCGATGAATTTTGATTAATTTTGTCAGATAATTTATAAATTGGAAGTGCTATGTTGGTAAAAATTATTAATAAAAGCAACAACCCACTGCCGAAGTATTCCACAGAATTTTCGGCTGGGATGGACATTTGTGCAAATCTCACTGACGACTTGATAATCAAGCCGTTGCAGCGTGTTTTGGTTCCAACTGGATTGTTCATCGAACTCCCTGTTGGCTACGAGGCGCAGATACGGCCGCGCTCTGGGCTTGCCATCAAGAGTGGAATCACCGTCTTGAATACGCCTGGCACGATTGATTGTGATTACCGTGGCGAGGTCAAGGTTATTTTGATTAACCTTTCTGACCAAGATTTTACGGTTCATAATGGCGATAGGATTTGTCAAATGGTGATTGCTAAATACGAACAGGCTGAATTGCAACAAGTTGAGGTCTTGTCTGATTCTGTGAGAGCCGATGGAGGTTTCGGACATACGGGAGTATGAAGAAGATTTTAGTCATATTATTTTTGATTGTAATTGCTTGTCCTATTGCTACTTACGCGCAGAAGGACAGTAGCAAAACGTTGTCCCCTGAGGTGAGGTTTCAGGATTCTTTTTCTCAGGCTAATATCCATCTATTGAAGGGCGACAATGCTAAGGCTGTGTCGTGCCTTGTCAACTGCCTGAAAATCAAACCTCAATCGTCGGCTGCTAATTTTCAGTTGTCGAGGATTTATTATCTTGACCGCAATTATGATGTTGCGCTCAATTATGCACTCAAAGCGCATCAACTGAAACCCGACAATCGTTGGTACAGTAGGTTTACTGCTTTGATTTACGAACAACTCCACGATTACGACAAGGCAAAAAAATATTTCCAATATTTCCTGAACTCGAATCCTACTTACGATGATTACGAGTCGTTTTATTCTTTTCAGTTGGATTTTGGTAAAATCGACGATGCCATCGCGACGCTCGACAAGATGGAATCGCTTTTTGGTTATGAAACTATGTACTCATTGCACCGTGCCGAGCTTTACACCCAAAAAGATGACATCAACCGAGCCGCCGAGGAGTACAAACGCCTAATTCGTATAGATTCCACAAATTTGAGTGCATACGGTTTGCTCGAAGAATTGTATTATAATCACGGCAAACTTGCTGAGGCACAAGAAGTTCAAAAACGAATTGCACGAATTGACCCAAATAATCCGCTCTCACATCTCTCTCAGGCTATGTTGTGCCGAACATCGGGTCAGGTGGATTGTTTTTATGAAAATCTCGTCGAGTCTTTCAAGAGCGACAAGATTACCATCAAGGACAAACTTTTGATTATCTCAGATATTTTCAACGACAGCAAAATTTTTGACGAAGACAAGGTCGAAACACTTTTTCAGACGTTGAACGATTTTTTCCCGGAGTCCGCTTTGGTTCATTCCAACTTTGCGGATTTTTATCTTTTTGTCAACAAGCCCGACCAAGCACTCGAACAACTCGAACTCGCCGTCAAGCACAACCTCTCCGACTACAAAAATTTTCACACTATTTTCCAGCTCTACTTCATTTGCGAAGATTACGAAGGTTTGCGAAAATTTGTTGACAATGCGTTGGAGATGTTTCCCGATGTAGCCGAGGTTTATATGTATTCGGCGGTTGCGGATATGGGTCTGAAAAAATTTGACGATGCGTCGGATGGTTTCAGCAGTGCGCGAGATTTTGGAATTGAGTTTTCGCCTGCTGCCAACGACTATTGTTTTTATTTTGGTTATTATAACTATTTGCTTAATAGTAAGAAAATTGCGTTTGATTATTTCGACAAATATTTCAATGGTAATTCGCTCGATTGGTACTTCACATTGCGATATGTGTATTGCCTTGTGGATTCCCGTCAAAATCTTAAACGTGCCGAACAGCTTTTGGCATCGTTGGACAAGGAGCATCACAAATATTACTATTATTATTATGTGAGTGCATATTACAAATACGTGATAGGCGATGTGTCAGGCGCAAAGACTGACATTGCCACGGCATTGAGGCTCGAACCTGACAAACCGTCAGTGAAAAACCTCGCGGCAGAAATTGATAAAATGAAATAACATTATAGTTAACGATATGAAAATTAAGGTTTTACTCGGATTATTAATTGTAACGTTTTTGTTTGCCTCCTGTGGCAACAAGAAAAAACGTCATAACAAAAATACTGACACTCCGGCAGTAGAAGTTGTCAGTGGCAGTTCTGACCCGGCGTTCTTCAATGCCGTGAAGGATTGTTTTGCCGAAAAAGATACGTTCAGCACTGTTGAAATTGGCTTCAACTTGAAGTTAAATTCGCCTGAGAGAAATCTCTCTGCATCAGGGCAGTTACGCATCGCAAATGATTCTGTGATTTGGCTGTATGTGAAGGCTCTCGGCTTTGAGGTTGCACGTGCAAAATTTACCAAGGATTCTGTGGCAGCAGTTGTAAAATTAAAGAATAGTTATTTCAAGGGCGACTACTCTTTGATGAAGCGTTATATTCCTGTGGCAGTGGATTTTAGCGTGTTGCAAAGTATATTTTTAAATCAAGTTTTCTTGTTTCCGGAGAATGATGTCAAAAATTTGAGTTACTTTGATTTTTATGATGCTGACAATCTGCTCAATGTTACATCTTTTGGTAATGCAAACTATGCTAAAACGTTTGGTTTCAACTATTTGTTTAACATCGACAAAACCAACAAACACCTTTGCAATGCCACTGTTGAGATTCCGAAGTCGGGCAAGTTAGTCAAGATAGAGTATTCTGACTATAAGTCAGTGGCAGGACACTTGATGCCGCACGAACTCCGTATTACGATGGACGATTACGAAGTTACATTCACGACCAACAAGATTACATTCGGGAAAAAACTTAATTTCCCGCTTACTATACCGTCAAGTTACAAACCGTTTGAATTTTAAATGAGCAAGTTACGCAACATATTAATTATCTTTGTCTTCGCGTTGACGGCGAAGGTTGGATTTGCGCAGATGTCGTTGAGCGATCAGAATGCGTTTTTGGATTCTGTAATCAAAGATATGTCGGATTCATCGAGTGCTGCTGTGCCGATTCTTGAACAGCAAGTTGCTATCAAGGAGCAGGTTATCAGACAGTTGAAGGATTCGATTGTGCAGATTGACAAGGATATTCGCAATCACGAAATATATTATGACCGACTCAGCGCACAGTTGGAATATGAAAAAAATATCTATTCCGATTTGGTGGTGAAGGCTTACCGTCTTCGCAGTTTGATGTACGAAAATTTTGACATTTTTAGTTTCGACAATTTGTACACGACATACCGTCAGTTCTTGTATGTCAAGTGGTTGTCGGATTATAGAAAGAAAAAAATCCTCAACATCAAAAATCTTAAACGCGACATTGAAAAGGTGGTTTCGGAACTTGAATTTTGCAAATTGATGAAGGCAAACAAGGCAAAACAGCAGGGAGTAGAGGAGGGGTTTCTCCGTCAATACACGTCGCGAAGGTCAGAATTGCTCCGTCATTTGAGAAACGAAACAGTCGTTGATGGCGAAATCCACCGAAACAATCTCGATTCTATCCGCAAAGTATCGCAATTCGCGGCAGTGGATTCGCGGTCAGATTCGTCAACGCTCTTTCAATTGCAGGAAGGATATTTGATTTGGCCCGTGCATAAGGCGGTCATTATCAATTATTATGGCGTAAAACCGCATCCTGTTTTTGATAATGTCAGGATTAAGAATGATGGAATTGATTTTTGCGTACCGTCGTCTGCCAAGGTTCAATGCGTGTATGGCGGCGTGGTTACAAAAATCACTTTGTTGCCTCGCAATCAATACGTTGTGATTGTTAAACACGGCGTTTATTATACAGTTTACAACGGTTTGGACAATACGGAAGTGTCTGTTGGCGACGAGTTGGAGCGCGGCGATGTCATTGGTTCGTTTAGCGACGAGCAGAGCCACGCCAACTTCAATTTTCAGATATGGAAAGGCACAGAAAGCCTCGATCCATACAAATGGTTAATTAAATACAAGAAGAAATGATGCAGTCGAATTTTTCAGTCATAGAATCCAAGTTGGACGATTTTGTGAGGAAGTTTTATTCCAACAGGATTGTTGTGGGCGTGTTGCTGCTGCTTTTGGTGGCGGCGGTTTCGCTGTTTTCGGTGTTTTTGATTGAGAGTTTTGCATTTATGACGCCGATTGTAAAGACCATTTTATTTTACTTTTTGTTGTTTGTCTTTGCAGCGGTTTTTGTGTTTTTCATTGGGATTCCGCTTTGCAAATTGTTGAAAATTATTCCTTATATTTCATACGAAGAGGCGGCGGGCATCATATCCGAATATTTTTCGGATAGTAGTGATATGTTGCTCAATGTCATTCAGTTGAATAGGGGAGAGAGCAACGATTTTCTCGTGGCAGCCATCAATCAAAAGATTGAAAAAATATCGCCGTGGAATTTCACTCACGCCATCAATTTTCAAAAAACTTGGAAATTTCTGTATGTTTCGGGTGGCATTTTGGCGTTTTTGTTGTTGATGAGTTACTTTTTCAGGGCAAAAATGTCGTCGGGTGCGTCACGTTTTATGAATTATTCTGTGTATTATCAGCCTGACAATCCTTACACTGTGCGCCTGCTCAACGATTCTTTGAGGTGTGCCAATGGTGATGACTTTACGGTGCTTTTGGAGGTTGACGGGCCGTCGTCGCCGCAGGATGTTTATGTGAAAACCTCGGTTGTGAATGCCCGTATGAACGTAGATTCTGCAAATCATTATTCTTATACATTCCGCAATTTGACGGCGGATGTCGATTTTTCGTTTGGATATTTGGGCTATCAGACCGACGATTTTACGGTTTCTGTTTTCCAAAAACCGCAAGTTTTGGGCGTTACAGTGTCGGTAACTCCGCCCGCTTACACTCAAATCAAGGGCGACGAATTTGAAAACACTGGTGATTTTACAGTCCCTTTTGGGTCGCAAATTTCGTGGAAATTTGATGTTGCCAACTGTCAAGGCTTCAATTTTTACGCTGATACAGCCCTCGTTGAGTCCAAAATTGACGGCGAAAAGGTTGTTACGAACCGCAAAGCCCTCAAATCTTTCGATTATCGTTACGATGCTACGGGCGATAATGGCTTCAAATATTCCTCAAATTTGTTTCACGTGAATATTGTTCCCGATTATTATCCGCAGATTCAGGTTGTTTCGGCGGTGGATTCCACCACGGCAAACGCTGTTTTCTTCTCTGGACACATCGCCGACGACTACGGTTTTCACTCGTTGACGTTCAATTATTACGACACTAAAACTCCTCAAAACATCAAGTCGCAGCCGATAGACGTTGCACAGTCGGTGTCGCAAGATTTTTATTTTTACTTTGATTTCAACAATTTGCCAAAGTCGGTTTCTTACTATTTTGAGGTTCGAGATAATGATGCTGTATCTGGTTTTAAGGCTGCCAAGACGCCTATTTCGGTTTATACGACCATCACAAACGAGGAAAAACAGGAACGTGTTGACAATTTGAATACGTCGATTTCTGACAAAGTTGACCAAGCCAAGCGCATTTTGAACGAATTGACCAACGATTTGAACGATTTTCAGAAGTCAATTTCTGCCAATGATATGATTTCAGATTGGGAAAAACAATTAAAATTGAACAATCTGATGGAAAAACAGAACCGTTTGCAGCAGTTGATGCAGGAACTTTCACAAGAAAATTCGTCGAAAAACGCCTTTGAAAACCAACTTTCGCCCGAAATGTCGGAGGATTTGTTGGAAAAACAGCGTCAGTTACAGGAACTTTGGGACAATCTTCTTTCTGACGACATCAAAGAACTTTTAGACAAGATTAATGAGATGAAAAATTCGCTCAACGAGAAGAATTTGCGTGACAATATTTCGGATTTGAAGTTTGATTTTGACCAAATCAACGAGCAGTTAGACCGCAACAGTGAGTTGATGAAGATGTACAATGTTGACAACAAATTGCAAAAATTGACGCAAGATTTGAACAATTTAGCGGATGACCTTCGTGATATTTCACGTGAAATCAAAGAGCAAGGGGACAATCCAAATGTTAATCAAAGCAACAAAAATAACAAATCAGACAAGAATAATGCGAATAAGTCTGACAATAATGCCGATAACAAGTCGCAAAACGACCAAAATTCTGACGCTGACAATCAGGATTTGGCTCAAAAAATGGAAGATTTGTTGAATCAATTCAGCGAAAAATTCAAAGATTACAACGATTTGATGCGATTGAATGAGGAGTTAGGAGACAACAAACTCCAAATTAATGACGTGCAATCGCAGTTTGAAGATTTGAAAAGTAACCTCCAACATCAGCAAAATGAGTTGAACGATTTGGAAAACAAGCCTAACAAGTCTGACAATAATGCTCAAAACGGTGACAAATCTGATTCGCAGAATCAGAAAAAAGACGCCAATAATGATAATAATGACGCTCAGAAATCGGATTCGCAGCAATCTGTTTCACAAGAAACAAATGCTCAAAAGCAAGATTCGCAGCAGTCTGTTTCACAAGAAACAAATTCACAAAAGCAAGATTCACAGAAATCTGACACGCAAAAACAGGATTCGCAGCGGTCTGATTCACATAAAACTGATTCTAACAAAAATCAGAATCAGCAAAATGGCAATCAAAACCAAAATTCGCGTCAGCGTCGTGAGCAACTTTCGCAGCAGATGGAGGAGTCTTCGGAGCAGATGGAGGATTTGGCCGACCAAATGCAGGGCTTGCAGATGCAAAATCAGCAGAAAAAATATCAGGAAAACATCAATGATATACGTCAGATTTTGGACAATTTGTTGACTATTTCTTTCAACCAGGAGTCTATGATTAATCAGTTGAAGTCAAATACTCAAATTGTTTATTTGTCAACGGATTTTTTACGTGCTGAAAATTCTATTCAGAAGGATTTTGCACTCGTGAAAGATTCGATTTACGTGCTTGCAAAACGTGTTCCTGAACTTGGACACGCCGTTTATGAAAAGATTGATGACATCAATACTAATTTCAACAAGATTTTCAGCGGCATCAACAACAATTCGCGTTCATCTGTGATGTCGTCGCAGCAGCAATTGCTCACCAACGTCAATGATTTGGCGTTAATTTTTAATGAAATTGCTGACCAAATGCAGAATCAACAGAATCAGCAGGGCAATCAGTCGCAGCAAGAGCAGGAAGAATCTACTTCACGCAACAAGAAGGAAATGCAACAGCGTCAAGAGAATACTCAACAGATGAAAAATCAGCAGCAATCCCTCAAACAGCATCTCCAAAATATGCTTCAACAACTTCAAGAGGGCGGCAAACCGTCGTCGCAACAGTTGGCGGAAAGCCTAAAAATGCAGGAGATGATGATGCAAAAGTTGCAGGAGATGAAGGGACAGCAAGGACTTTCGGGCGAGGAGCAGAAGTTGATGAACCAAATTCAACAGTTGATGGAGCAAAACAAGAACGACATCATCAACCGCAACATCAATCGTGGTATGTTGAACCGTCAGGATGCCATCTTCAACAAACTTCTTGACCTCGAGAAAGCCGAAAAATCTCAAGATTTTGAGGAAAAACGTGAGAGTAAACAAGGTTCGGATTTTCAAAATATTAATCGCGACAATCTAAACCTTAAATTGAAGGATTTTGGCGTCAAGGAATACATCAATCTTTCGCCTGTAAACCTCAATTTGTTTTATCAGAATATTTACAATGATTATATACAAAACTTAGACTAATTGTATCGTATGAAAACATTTATTACAATCACATCTGACATCGAAAACATAAAGGCGGTGGAGAATTTCATCGACCAGCTGAGTGCCGAGTACCATATTGCCGAAGATTTGTATGGCAATATACTCGTTGCCACATTGGAGGCTGCCACCAACGCCATCCGTCATGGCAACAAGTGCGACCTCACCAAATATGTATTCATCAGTGCCAAGATAGAGAATGGACAGCTTGTGCTTTCCGTCAAGGACGAAGGTCTTGGCTTTGACTACGACAATCTTGCCGACCCCACGCTGCCCGAAAACATCCAAAAGTTTAGCGGCAGGGGAGTGTATCTCATTCGTGAACTCAGCGATAGGGTGGAGTTCCTTGAGGGCGGCACCCTGGTCAACATGTATTTCAATCTGGAGGGTTAATACGCGATGAACATAGATTTCAACTTTGAAGATGTCAATTTCGTCCTTCCCGACGAGCAGTCGTTGAAGGGTTGGATTGACTACACCGTGAAAAACGAGCATTGTTTCACGGGAAACTTGTCGTATATTTTCTGTTCCGACGAGTATCTTTGGAACATGAACAAGCAATATCTCGGCCACGATTACTACACGGACATCATCACTTTTGATTATGTCGAGGATAAGTATGTGAGTGGGGATATGTTCATTAGCTACGACAGGGTATACGATAATGCTGAAAAATTCGGTGTTTCGCGTGAAACAGAATTGCTTCGTGTGATGATACATGGAGTGCTTCATCTCGTCGGTTATGACGACCTCACCGACGAACAGGAGGCTGAAATTCATAGAATGGAGGATTTTTATATTGACGTTTACAATAGCAAGTTCAAGAAATGATTGAAGAATACGATGTGATTGTAGTGGGTGCTGGACACGCTGGATGCGAGGCTGCGGCGGCTTCGGCAAGGCTTGGAGTCGAGACGTTGCTCATTACGATGGATATGTTTAAGTTTGCGCAAATGTCGTGCAATCCGGCGATTGGTGGCATTGCAAAAGGGCAGATTGTGCGCGAGATTGATGCTCTCGGTGGTTTGACTGGCATCATTACAGATATTAGCAGCATACAGTTTAGAATGCTCAACCGTTCCAAAGGTCCTGCGATGTGGTCTCCGCGTGCGCAGTGCGACCGTGTGAAATTTTCTGTGAATTGGCGAAATGAATTGGAAAGAATTCCCAATCTGTATTTTTGGCAGGACGCTGTAAAAAGCATCGACGTCGAAGAGGGTAGAGTAGTGGGCATTGAGACTGTTTTCGGCGTGAAATTCAAGTGTTCCAAAGTGGTCGTTACAGCCGGCACATTCCTCAATGGTTTGATGCACGTCGGCGGAAAACATTACGAAGGCGGACGTATTGGCGAAATTCCGAGCCACGGTTTGACTGAAACTCTCCTCGCTGCGGGCGTCAAAACTGGCAGAATGAAGACCGGCACACCTGCCCGAATCGACGGCAGGACGATAGATTTCTCTAAAATGACAGCGCAATCGGGCGACGAAAACCCCGATTCTTTTTCATATTTGACGGACGAAAATTCGGGAAAAATCAAAATTGATGGTCGTGAATATTCTCGTCTGCCGCAGAGAGATTGCTATATTTCTTACACTAATCCTGATGTTCACGACGAATTGAGGAAGGGTTTTGACCGCTCTCCGCTCTTCAATGGCACGATAAAATCCACCGGCCCGCGCTATTGTCCATCGGTGGAAACCAAGATAATTACCTTTGCCGACAAGCAGTCGCACCCAGTTTTTCTCGAACCCGAAGGCACAGAAACTTGCGAATATTACCTGAATGGTTTTTCGTCGTCGTTGCCTTTTGAGGTGCAATATGCAGCCATCCGAAAGATTCCTGGTCTCGAAAATTGCAAAATTTTCCGTCCGGGATATGCCATCGAATATGATTATTTTGACCCGACGCAATTGCTTCACACGTTGGAATCAAAGGTCGTGAAAGGTTGCTATTTTGCTGGGCAGGTGAATGGTACGACAGGATATGAAGAGGCGGCTTGTCAGGGATTGATGGCTGGTGCGAATGCTGCGTTGTCGTTCCTCGGTAAGGATGAGTTTGTGCTTTCGCGCAAGGATGCCTACATCGGAGTTTTGATAGACGACCTCGTTACCAAGGGAGTTGACGAGCCGTACAGGATGTTTACGTCGCGCTCTGAATACCGCATACTTCTCCGTCAAGACAATGCCGACGAACGCTTAACTCAGCGAGGTTTTGATATAGGTCTGGCGTCCGAAGAACGGTTCAAGACGTTCAAATCTAAAGAATCAAACGTCAACAAGATTCTTGAATATTGCAAGGAAACATCTGTTTCACGTGAAAAGATAAATCCGTACATAGAATCCAAGGGGGGCAAACCGCTCACGCAAGGCAACAGACTCTCTGCAATTGTGCTTAGGACGGAAGTTTCGCTTGCAGAATTGACCAACATTTTCCCATACTTGAAACGTTTTGGACGTTACGAAATAGAATCGGCGGAAATCAAAATGAAGTATCAAGGCTACATCGAGAGAGAGGAACAAACGGCGGAAAAACTTTCGCGGTTGGATTACGTGAAAATTCCTCCGCAATTTGATTATGAAAAATTGCAATCGCTCTCCATCGAGGCACGTCAAAAACTCGCTCGAATCCGTCCCACGAATATTGGTCAGGCGTCAAGGATTCCCGGCGTAAGTCCGTCGGATATTAATACGCTGCTGATTCATCTCGGGCGGTGAGGGTTGACAATGCAATTTATTTTTTACAATGCATAATTCATAATGCATAATTGTCATCCGGGGTGGGGGAGAATGTGATGGAATTTTTTTTAACAACGAATTAAACGAATGAAACGAATATTTGGTTGAACGGATTGATTGTAGAGACGCGATTAATCGCGTCTCTACACGAATTAAACGAAAACAATTTTTGTTGCGAATAGGATTTGATGAAAACAAATTTTGTTGCGAATTGAATTTGACGAAAACAAATTTTGTTACGAATTTAATTAATCGAAAATGATTTTTACCATTAATCTTGGTCGAATTTATTTCCGTTTTATTCGCGGTAGAGACGGTGTGCACACCGTCTCTACACAATTGAATGATTCGTTTTAATTTGTTTAATTCGTTGTTAAAAATAGCACAATACTTTAATCGTTAAATTCAATACTTATGGAAAACACTCTCGAATATAAAGTAAAGACGTTGCCGACCTCGCCGGGGGTTTATAATTTTCTTGATGAAAATGGGACGGTGATTTATGTGGGCAAGGCGAAGAATTTGCGCAACAGGGTGTCGTCGTATTTCCGTGAAAAAAATCAGGTCGGCAAGACGCGATTCCTTGTAAGGCATATTCACGACCTGTTGCATATCTGCGTGAATACAGAGACTGACGCGTTGCTATTGGAAAATAAGTTGATTAAACAATTCCAACCGCGTTACAATATTCTCCTCAAAGATGACAAGACTTATCCGTGGATTTGCATCACGCACGAAGATTTTCCGAGGGTGTTTTTCACACGCAAAAAGGTTAATGATGGCACCGAATATTTCGGCCCTTACACGTCGGTATTTGCGATGCGAGATATTTTGGAAATGATAAGGCGGACATTTTCGCTGAGAACTTGCCGTACTGTTTTTAGCGAGGAGAGCGTCGCGAAGGGCAAGCACGATGTGTGTTTGGATTATCATATCAAAAATTGTTGTGCGCCCTGCGTTGGCAATATTACCAAAGAGGAATACGCTGTTTGTATCAATCATGTCCGTCAAATCCTCAGTGGCAAAACCAATGTTGTGCTCAATTATTTGCGTTCCGAGATGGCTTCGCTTGCCGAAAAACTCGAATTTGAAAAGGCGCAAATCATCAAGGGAAAATACGACATCCTCAATAATTATCACGCCAAGAATGTAATCTCCGTGCATGTGCCAAACACGGTGGAGGTGTATTCGATTCTCAAAGACGAAAGCGACGATTTTTATTACGTCAATTTTATGAAGGTAAGCGACAGCGTCATCATTCGTTCCTTCACGCGGGAGATCAAAGACCGCGCCGACGATTCGCCCGAAGATATTCTCCTGACGACGTTGGCAGACATTCATTTTTCAGAATTGAATTTGGGCGACAAGCCGACGGAATTTTTGTTGCCGTTTGAGATTGATTTTAATATTGACGACATCAAAATCACTGTCCCAAAATCGGGCGACAAAAAACAGTTGCTCGATTGGTCGCTGAGAAATTGTCGGCTTTATATGGCGGAGCAACAACGTCAACGTTCGCTCGTTGACCCCGACGCGTCGGCAAATTCCTTGATGAAAAAGATGAAGGAAGATTTGCAACTTGACGTGGAGCCGAGGCATATCGAATGTTTTGACAATTCCAATATCCAAGGTACAAATCCCGTTTCGTCGTGCGTTGTGTTCCGCAATGGCAAACCTTACAAACGTGATTACAGATTGTTTAACGTGAAAACCGTGGTTGGCGCGGACGACTTTGCTACGATGCGTGAAGTTGTATATCGCCGTTACAAACGGTTGAGCGAAGAAGGCAAAGAATTGCCTCAGTTGATTGTCATCGACGGTGGCAAGGGGCAATTGCGTTGTGCATACGAAACTCTCCAAGCGTTGGGGCTTGATGGCAAGATTGCTGTTGTTGGTTTGGCAAAAAGGTTGGAGGAGATTTTTTATCCAAACGATCCTATACCATTGTACCTCGACCGCACGTCGCCGACATTGAAGGTAATCCAACATCTTCGCGACGAGGCGCATCGTTTTGGTATTACGTTCCACAGGAACAAGAGGTCGAAAGGAATGATACATTCAATTCTCGAAGACATACCGGGCATCGGCGACAAGACCATCGGAAAACTTCTCACTACTTTTGGCTCTGTAAACAAAATCGCCGAGCTCCCACTCATCGAACTCCGAAAAGTAGTAAATCTTGACCGCGCGATGAAAATTTACCAACATTTTCATCCCGATGACAACGATCCGGTGCAGTCGAGTAGAATTGCAGCTGAAACTGTTGAAAATGATAGTTCGGTAGAGTAAGGGATAAGTAATTGATTATTAGATAGTTAGAAAAGTTTAGCAATTTCTATATCTTGATTTCCTTTCGATTGTTTTGCTTGGCGTGTGCGGCAAGTCGAGTGAGGAAAAAGAAAACGGGATATGAATTTTTGAGTAGAGTGCGGGCGGCTTGCCCGCTTTCCAATATTTTATCGTGCTTTGGAAGTGGAGTGCGGGCGGCTCGCCCGCGTTCCAAAATCTTGTCGTGTTTTGGAAGTGGAGTGGGGGCGGCTCGCCCGCGTTCCAATATTTTATCGTGCTTTGGAAGTGGAGTGGGGCCATCTTGCCCGCACTCCAAAAATCTTGTCATGCTTTGGAAGTGTAGCGGGCAAGATGCCCGCACTCCACAAATCTTGTCGTGCTTTGCAAGTGTAGCGGGCGAGCCGCCCGCACTCCAATGAACCGCGTGAAATGACGTAATTTTCGGCTGAATTTAGGCGTTTACGATCGCTGTCAATAAAAGACATATTCCAACGATTTTGCGCCCGAAAAATTACCTAAAAAATGGGTATAAAAAAGACCGGCTGAAAAAAGTGCCGGTCTTACTACTCAAAAATCAAACGTACAAGGAAAAACAAAAAATATCTAATCTTCTTTCTCTTTAATTCTTCATTAGCTGTTGCGCGAATTTAACACATTGTCGCACGACTCTACATAAACTGCACGGAGAATCCAATCTTGTTGAAGGGCAGCATCAACAGTTCGGAGTACTCTTGTCCAGTTTGCTGCATATCGTCGTCGTCATCGGGATAATACCAGTTGATGACCACGTCGTTGCCGTTTTTGTACAAGGTCTCCCACCTGTTGAACATCTCCAACAGAATCTTGGACGAGGCGGTGTTGAAGTAATCCAACTTCAAGTTGACCTCGGTCTTAGGGCATGGATTCTTGCCGTACTCCTCTATCCAATCGATGACGGGCTTGTAGAAGGCCGTCACATCGGCAGGGAACGACTTGCCTGTAAATTCGCAGACACCCGTGTTGGGATCCATGTCAATGCCCGGGGTGTCAACCGACTGTTCTAATATCAAATGTTCTATCATGGCTTTATGAGTTTTGTCGTATTATAGCATCATTTTTACCATTTTATGTAATAAAAATTATGCCAAACTATGCTTTTTTCACGTAAATTTTCGCTCTTCGCACTTTTTTAGAGACGGTGCGACAACTCAGCCACATTTTTGTCCTCCTCGCTGTCGTTGAGGAAAAACTTGATGTCGATGTGCTCGCTGTCATATCCACGTGGCACTACATAGTAGTATGTTACCGTTGCGCGGCGGGTGTGCCCGCTAAATTCTATCGTTGTGACAGAATCCTTGCCGGTGACATTGGGAATAGCAACAAACTCACAAAGTCTTGAAGGCGAATACAGATTGATTGTGTAGCAAAATACTGTACAACTGTCAGATGAAGAAGTGATAACATTGATATCTTTTATCGTTATCGAAGGATTGTCCAATGTTAGCATTTCTGTTTTGATTCTGCAAGCCGTCGTTACCAACACAATCGTCAATAGTAGAATCAGTAAATTTGCTTTCATAGTCTCTTCGTGAACCGTTTAGTTATTTCACGGCTCAAATATATGAAATATTTTTTATATAAAGCAAAACTTTAAGCAACTTTTTTTAAAAAATTTTTCATATCGGCATTTTAGACCATTGTAGGCAATCTATTGATTTTTCGGAAATTTTTAACGGTTCAGTTAATTTGGACAATTACCATTGCATCAAATTACGTGCCGAAACCGTTTTCGCTATTTTCCCGAAAGAATTTTCCGATAGAGAATTGCATCGTTGAGCACTTCTTGTGCTTTCTCTATGAATTGGTCGTGTCGCAGCGAATAGCGTATCATTCCTTCGTCGTAATAATACCGCCGGATGATTTCGGAACCGAGCGCAGTGCTTATTTGCGGCTTCTGTCGCTCGTATTCTTTATGTTTTTCTGCCTCTATCTGCTTTTTGAGCGTGTTGAGGGTGGAGGCAATCGTAGGATTGGCGTATTCTGACTTGATGTCGGTAGCAAGGTCGGCGAGGTCTTCGTCCACCATGGTATTGTATTTGTAAAGACGGTTGCCTGCAAAAGCCTTTAAATCAAGTATTTCGCTATCGGTGATTTCAAATTCTTCCGGGCTTTTTACCGAGGCGTGGTTCTTTTGGTACTGCGTGGCGTAATCGAAGATTATGTTGCTGTCAATGAGATTTTCCAAGATGTATGCCATCGTGTCGCTATTGACAACAATGTCGGGCATTATGCCGCCTGCGTCCTTCACTGTGCGTCCGTTTTTGGTCTTGAAGGTTCTTATCTGCGATTCAGAAATCTGCGTGGCCTTGCCTGTGGAGTCCTTGTGTCCGTAGTCGAGTTTTTGGATGCAACGTCCCGAGGGAATGTAGTATTTGGCGGTTGTTACTTTCATTGTCGAATTGAACACCAATTTTTTTGTTGTCTGCACGAGGCCTTTGCCGTAGGTCTTTTCACCGATGATGACTGCGCGGTCGAGATCCTGCAACGCGCCCGAGACAATCTCCGCAGCTGATGCAGAATTGCCGTTTACGAGTACTACAATGGGGATTTCGGTGTCAAGCGGTGCGTTTTCGGCGCGGAAGGTGTTGTTCCATTCTTCTACGCGGCCCTTCATCTCCACGATTTTTTCGCCCTTGTTGACGAAGAGGTTCACGATGTTGACAGCTTCCACGAGAAGTCCGCCGGGATTGAAGCGGAGGTCGATGATGAGTTTGTCGATGTGTTTCTCGTTTTTCAACTGCACGAATGCATCGCGGAATTGTTTGCCACAGTCTTGTGTGAAGCCCGAGAGGTTGATGTAACCAATCTTTGGCGCAATCTCGCCGTAATATGGGATGTCCGGGATGTCAATCATTGCGCGTTTCATACTGAGGGTCTTCTTCTGTCCGTCGTGTATCGCGCTGATATTGACGGGTGTGCCCGCTTCGCCTTTGAGGATGAGGTCGAGTTCGTCGTATGACTTGCCAGTGATGTCTTTGTCGTTGATTTTCAGGATAATATCACCAATCATAAGTCCGGCTTTGTCGGCAGGCGAGTCTTTGTAAATGGACGAAATGATGTATTGTCCTTTTACTTCCTCGATGTTTGCGCCGATGCCCGCGTATTCGCCTGTGTTCATCATCCTGACATCCTCCACGAGCGATTCGGGATAATAAACTGTATAAGGGTCGAGTGTTTCGAGCATCTTGTTGATGGCGGTGTGTATGAGTTCGCCGCTCGATGTCTCCTCCACGTACATCACGCGGATGTCGCGCATCAGGGTGTGGAAGATTTCGAGATTTTTGATTAGTTCGAAGTCGTCGTCGTCGTCCTTCGTGAACGACAGCAGCGGAACAATTGTCGCAATCGCCACTACTGCAACAATTATTTTGGGCTTGATGAATTTTTTGATTTTCATTGCGTTTGATGTTTTGAATTAATTTTTTTGTTTAATAACAAAAATAACGAATCTTTATTCCTCGGCATCCTCTGCATCGTCCCAGTATCCTATCTGGATTGCGGAGAGGCCTTCGCTATCGAAGATTGCCATCAGGCTTAGGTCGTCAAACATCAGGATGCGCTCCTTGGTCTCCTTGTCAACCTCAATTTCTGGGTCGGCGGCTTTGAGGTTGTGGGTATATTTGATGAGTGTCTCTTCCGAATCGCCAAATTTGATCTTGTTGTCGAGGGTGTATTCGGGGTTGGTGCAGAGGATCGAACTCAACTTGAATACGTCGTTGCCGTCCTCGTCTTCGTCGAGGTCAAAGGAGAAGTCGGTCATCAACTTGTCGTAATAGAGGGTGAGGGTCTTGTCGTCGGGGTCGTCGTCGTAGGCTTCCTCCTCGCGCTCGTCGGGCTTGCCGAAAAGGTCGATGATTTCTTCTTCTGTCATTCCGAATTTGGCGGGGCCTACGCCCTGTCCAATTACTATGGTTCCTATTTTGCTCATTTTTTTGTGGTTTTTTGATTGTTAATGAAATATTTTTTGCAGCACTTCGAGGCTCTTGATGTTGTCGAGATTGTCGAAGTGCAGGCGGTAGTAGTCTATTGTTTTTTGTAATAATTGACTTCTGGTGTCGCCGCTGAGCGTCAATTGTTCACATTCAATAAAATCGCTCTCCAAGATTTGATTGAATATCAAAGTGTAAGGCGGCATTATCAAATGTTTTTCTTTAATATCAATTCCCATGTATTTGGTAAGTTGCAATAGGAATTTGATGTGGAAGTTTGCCCCTTTGTATTGTTGGTCGTCGAGGATTTGGAGGCTCGTGGCGATGTAATTATATAGGTCGTCGTTTTTTTCGGCGAATGTCAGAGTCTTGGTAAGTATCTCTGCCAAAAACATTACGACTGACATTTTGGCGGTGTCAAACGGTATTGTCTTGTATGTGAACATCGGAGTAATCCTCGCGGCGCGGCGGATGTTGCCCTTGGCGGTGTATTCGATTTCGTTTTGGAATAGCGGCTGACAGTAGGGCAGGGCGGAGGTGCGGTTGCGCGATGTGGGCAGCGTGACGCTCAACGCCATCCGCCCGCTCTCGCGTGTGTATGCGTTGAGTATCAGGCGGTTGTCGCCGTACTTGACGTTGCTGAGCATTATCGCTTCCGTCTTTTCCATGTGGTGTTATTCGTTGGTGTATTTCAATTGTATGTTGTAGCAGTCGATGTGTTTTTTGATGGTTTCGTTTGAGTGGTCCAGTACCCATCCTTTCAGCTGCTTGACTTGTTTGTTTGGGTTGGTCTTGAGCATTACGCTTACCTGCCTCTCCTTGCCGTCCTTCACTACGCCATAGACGGAGTTTTCGTCGGTGGTATTGTCGGTATATACTACGATGAGCGTAGTGCGTGGATTGTCGGAGAGGTCGTCCTCGTAATACGTTACGTCGCAGGTGAGGGTGTAAGTGCCGTTTTTCTTGGCGTCGATGTTGAAGGCGATAGGGTTGGTCTCGCCGTCGAGTGGCAGATTCCAATCGCTGCGCATATTCCAAATGTCGTTGGTGTCGCGGTCTGCCTTCACCTCGTAACGCTTCGCCTCGTCCTGCTCCATCTGCGAAACTTTCTTGATGACCTTGTCGTAGAGGTCTTTGTATTGTTTTGGATGGTTGATGTACCAATCAATCGCCTCCATAAACTGCTTGCGCGTGATTCCTTCCTTGATGAAGACGTCGTTGTAATACGACAACGAGTCGTTTTTCAAGGAGTTGTCGCTGAGCCCTTTTACGTTGAGAATCGCGTCGGCGCGGTGCATTTGGAAGATGATTTCTGCAAACTTGTCTTCCGGTATGTCGGGCTGCGGCTCGCCACACGAACATATCGCCGTTACAATCGCTATGGCTATAATTATTTTCTTCATATTTTTCTTTTGTAATTTTTCGACGGCAAAGTAACAAAAAAAATGCGAAAGTTTTTGCATTGTTTTGCCCTTAATTTATGGATAAAGTTGTTATATTTGCTGCAAATTAACTTTATTAAAACGACAATACGATGAAAACAAAATATACCACAGACGAAATTAAGGCGATCGTTGATGGCACAGGCATAGACGTTTCTGCCATAACGGATGTTGACCAATATGAAGTTGGGCGTTATTACTATGACGAAACAACCCACGAAGAAAAATTCCGTCCTTACACGATGGACGAAATCAATGCGATGCTTGATAGGGCGGAGGCAGATATTGCGGCAGGGCGCGGAATACCTGATGAAGAAGTGTGGCGTGAGTTTGATGAAGAACTTATGCACGCTATGGTAGAAGAATCGGAGCGGCAACTTGCTTCGGGTAAGTGGCAGGACAGCGAAACTATGATGCGCAAACTCCGAAACAAGTATGCAAAAATAGAATCTATCTTTTGGGACTGCCGACAAAATCCCCAAAAGATATTAAAACTTATTATGGACGAAGAAAAACATTTGGATATATGATTTCTTTTTTATATAATTGCATCGTCAACAATCAAGGCATTTTACTTTTGTAAGTGCTTGGTTGTGAAGAAAACTAATGTTTAACGTAAATTCTTCTCAGTATGATGGATGCAGAAACTCTAATGTATTACTACAAGAATGTAGTGCAAAAAGAAGAAAATAATAATGATGAACTTGGCCTAATAACAAATCCTAATGCCCAAAAGGGTGGAATCTTGTTGGTAGGTATGAATCCTTCTGGAACGGGTCAGGAGATTTATAAATATCTTGATTGTCATGATGGATTTTGGGAATCAAAACACACTATGATGGGGGCCTATAACCATAAATGTGGTTTCATTGATTTGTTGCCTGTAAGAGGTGGTGATCAGAATCTGATAATTGAGCGAATTAAGACTGACGAAAATTACCGTAGATATTGTGGCAAACTACTTGCTTTTACAAGGGATTATGTTGAATTGTTACAGCCCCGTTTGATAATTATCGCAAATAGAGGAGCGTGGTTTTTTTGGGGAGTCGTGAATAAATGGAAATGGATGGGGTACACATTTAATAACGAATTTGCATCCCCATGGGAAGGTAACCGTGTTTGTGGTTATTGGTCTTTGTCTCAGATTTGTGGCATAGAGCCGACAGGAGTTAATCGTAATTCTACAACAACTAATTTGGTTGGAACCTATATCTTAATGTATCGTCAACATGAGTGTAAGGGTGGTACTGTACCTCCTGAAAGAGAACTTCGTTTTGAGCATATTCAAACAATCGCTCGGTTCATTGATCCAGAGTGGGAGAAAACGCTCTATTGATTCAACCAAACTTCAACTTCTAACAAGGTTGTGCCCTAATCCCGCACAACCTTTTTTTATTAACACTACAACATACATATTTTTGTTATGATTCAAAAGAAAATTCTTTTTATATTTGCAGCAAAATTAATTTATTAAAACGACAATACGATGAAAACAAAATATACCACAGACGAAATTAAGGCGATAGTGGATGGCACGGGCATAGACGTTTCTGCCATAACTGATGTTGACCAATATGAAGTTGGGCGTTATTACTATGATGAAACAACCCACGAAGAAAAATTCCGTCCTTACACGATGGACGAAATCAATGCGATGATTGATAGGGCGGAGGCGCATTTGGCTGCGGGTCTTGGAATACCGGGTGATGTTGTTATGCGTCAACTTAGAGAGGAGTTCGCGAAAGAAGATGCCGCAGATGAAGCCACATTAATGGGAGCATCAGTAGAACATGATTTATTATTGGAGGCAGTATGACAACAATTTGGGATCCTGATGCAATAGAATCATTGAGGGATGTTGCCAATTATATAAAAAGAAGTTTTGGCAAAAAGGCTCGTCAAAATTTTATGCTTAAAGTGTATGAAACGGAGGAGTTGTTGAAACGCAATCCAGACATTGCGCCAAAAGACCCTTTATTTGAAGACCGCGTCGATGTTTATCGCAGTATCTTTATCAACAATTTGAGTAGGTTGGTCTATCGTGTTGATGGCGATGTTGTCAACATTGTTGGCTTTTGGGACTGCCGTCGCGACCCTGTGGCGCAGGCAAAACGTGTAAAATAATCTTTATTATGCAAATAAACACCATCTATAATAAGGCTCTTGATTTGCAGCCGATTACAATCGACGAGGGCGAGTATCTCTTTAACAACGCGCCGCTCGCCGAATTGTCGTATATTGCCAATGAAATAAAAAACAAATTGCGCCCCGCCGAGGATCGCAAAAAGGTCGGTTGGATTATCGACCGAAACATCAACCTCTCCAACATTTGCTCCACGCATTGCAAATTTTGCAACTTTTCGCGGGCGAGCAACAGCGATGAGGCGTATGTAACCACGATGGACGAATACAAACAGAAAATCGGCGAACTTTTTGCGGCGGGCGGTCGTCAAGTGCTTTTGCAGGGCGGTATGCACAAGAAGTTTGGTTTGGATTTCTATTGCAATTTGTTTTCGGAGTTGAAGCGGTCTTTCCCCGGATTGATTCTTCACGCATTGGGTCCGGCGGAGGTGGCTTTCATCAGCAAGACCGCCAATTTGAGTTTTTACGAAACGTTGAAACGGCTTCACGAATCGGGTCTCGACAGCCTGCCCGGCGCGGGTGCCGAAATCCTCGTTGACCGTGTTCGCAAAATCGTTTCGCCCGCCAAATGCTCCGCCGCCGATTGGCTCGAAGTGATGCACCAAGCCCACGTCCTCAATCTTCCGACCTCGGCGACGATGATGTTTGGACACGTGGAGACCGTCCGCGAGCGCATTGAACATCTCGCCGCACTCCGTGAAACTCAAAGCCGTAAACCCGACTATTCGCAGGGCTTCGTAACCTTTATTCCGTGGCCATTTTGCAGCGACGGCACGCGGTTGGAAAAAGAGTTGGGGCCATTCGCACCTATTGAGGGCGACGAATATGTAAGGATGATTGCCATTTCGCGCCTGATGCTCAACAATATACGCAATATTCAGGCGTCGTGGTTGACTGTCGGCAAGTCTATCGGTCAAGTTTGCTTACATTCGGGCGCAAATGACTTCGGATCCATTATGATGGAGGAGCACGTTGTGAGCGCGGCGGGTGCTAATTACTCCCTCGACAGCAACGAAATGGTGGTTGCAATCCGTGAGGCGGGCTTTGTGCCGTGCCGAAGAAATTCCCGTTATGAGTTTGTCTGAACTACGTCTTCCAAAAGTGTCAATTCTCGTTTTTCCACGTCCATTCTGACCTTCGCGCCGATGGGCAGCGTGCAGCGGGACTTTACGTGTCCGAAACTGAAATCGGTGATTATCGGAATGTCCAAGCCTTTGATGAAATCGTTGATTACTTGCGAGAGAGTCAGGCTGTTTTCGCCCTGAGCCTCGCAGCCCTTCATTTTGCCGAATACGATGCCGCGCAGACCGCTGAAATTTTTGCACATCCTTAGATGCGTCAACATTCGGTCTATCTTGTAAGGCGGCTCGTTGATTTCCTCGATGAAAATGATTTTGTTGGCGAGGTTGAAGTCGTACTTTGTGCCGATTAACGCCTCCAAAAGACAAAGATTGCCGCCAATCAACGTGCCTTGGCTGCGATTTTTAGACGGGGTGGGGGAGATGTCAACTTTTGGCGACTCCATTGCTTCTGATGGGTCACAGGCTATTTTGGCGTTGCGAATACCATTGCCAAAAATTTTCCACATCATACTTCGCGTGTATTCGTTGTCTTCTGGCACGAGCATCGAGGAGTGAAAAGTAATCAAGCCGGTCATTTTGTTGATTGCAATTGCCAATGCGGTGATGTCGGAGTATCCGCCGATGATTTTTGGGTTGGATTTTATGAGGTCATAATCCAAAAGGTCGAGGATGCGCGTCGTGCCGTATCCGCCGCGTGCGCAGACGATGGCTTTTACGTCTTTTTGTGCGAATAGGCTGTTGATTTGATTTGCGCGAGCCTCGTCGCTGCCCGCAAGATAACCATACTTGTCTAAAATCCCGTCAGCCATAACAGGTACGTATCCGGCGCGGCTGACGTTCCAAGCGGCTTTTTGAGCCTGTTGCTCGGTGATAGGGCCGGCGGGCGCTACGATTCCCACCTTGTCGCCGGGGCGCAGGGCGGGGGGGATGAGAGAGTTCATTTGTTGATTTGTTGAATTTTTGATTAAGGATTAATACGCCACGAATCCGAACCTTTTGACGTATGTGGGCATTTCCTGCATTGCTTTGCTCATTATGCCTTTGGCGGTGTAGCGCGGGAAGGTGGCGATGGCGTTTAAGAGCCACAGTTCAAAAACAAAACTTGTCATGAAATCTACGTCCTTGGTGTAGCCGGTAATCATTCGTGCGTCGGTGTTTTGCTTGAAGGCGATGATGTCTGCCTCCTTCATCCTCAGCGAACTGCACGACCCAAAATGTACGTTGCGGTTCAAGAAAAGTTTTTTGTGTTTGTTGCCAAATGTGCTGAGGTTGAGATTGACGCCGTTGGCAAATTCTATCGCGCTTTTTGCTCCGTGAAAACACAGATAGACCATATCGTAGGCGGAGTACGAATTGTGGTTGAGGTGGTTGATGTAATATGCAAAATCCTCAGATGTTGCCACCTGACGGAATGCGTAAGGGATGTCGATGGTATTTTCCAAAAATTCGAGCAGCGACTTTGCCGCCGATTTCTTTTTCAAGTCCTGTATCGACTTGTCCCATTCGGTCTCCAAACAAAAAATTCTGTTCATCCTTGTAAAAACAAATGTTGATTTTCGCAGCGCAAAGATATAAAATTTCAAATATTTTCGCTAATTTTTGCAAATATCCATGCAATATTATTGCTAAATGCTTACTTTACATTAATTTTGCAACCGAAATTGGGATATAATTCGTTTTTATTTGTGTTCCCAAAAAAGAAATTGACGTCATAATGCGTTATGTAAGAAAAACATTTAGAGAGAAGAACTAATTATGAAAAAATTACTATTGATAGCGTTGATGTTGTCATTAGTCAGTATATGCAATGCGCAGGTGATATTGAGGGGCGACGCTTTGAAGGATGCGGAGAGGATGAAGCGCGCAGATGTTGTGGGTGCGTATATAGTGGGCACCGACACCGTTTTGGTGGTGACGCACCGTCCCATCGTATGTATGCCGCCGTATGTCTTTGTGTCTCGGCGTCAACAGGAAAAATACACTAAACTTGTCCGCAATGTCAAGAAGGTTTGGCCATACGCCAAAATCATCAAGCGCGTTTATGCCGAACTCGTGGACTCCATCGCCAAAATCCCAACCGAGGAGGGTCAGAAGGCTTACGTGAAGTCGCAGGAGAAAAAACTCCGTGCGCAGTTTGAGAACGAACTTGTTAACCTCACAATCACTCAGGGGCGTATCTTGATAAAACTCGTTGACCGCGAGACCGGCAGTACCACATACGAAGTGTTGAAAGAATTGAAAGGCGGTTTCAGCGCGTTCATCTTCCAGGGTATCGCAAGGCTCTTCGGCTCCAACCTCAAATCCGAGTACGACGCCAAAGAGGAGGACAGGATGATTGAGGATATAATTGTCAGGATTGAGAACGGGCAGATATGACGAAATTTTTGCATTTATCAAAAACTTCCATTATCTTTGCCGACGAAGAGTTAACCAATTAAAGACATACTGCAATTTGACGATATGGCAGAAGAAGAATATACAGATAGTCCGAAGATGCCGGTGTTCATCGACATGACCACCGATTTTGGTTTCAAGCGGGTCTTCAAGCGCAAGGAGTTTATGATTTCGTTCATTAATTCGCTGTTGAAGACTTACAATAAAACGGAACGTGTAACGGACGTTACTTATTTGAACACCGAGGAAGTTGGCGAGGTTCATAAGGACAAGCGCATAGTCTTCGACCTGAAATGCAAGACGCAGGACGGAGAATATTTCATTGTAGAGATGCAGAAACGTGGTCAGGAATATTTCGACGACCGCATCATCTATTATATGAGCCGCTCGATAGCCACACAAGGCGAAATCGGCGACGATTTGTGGAAATTTGGCATAAAGAAAGTCTATGGCATCTTTATGATGAACTTCAATGAGAAGCGCGAGTTGGCGCACAAGAACATAAGGCATTGCGGTCTATATGACTACACCAACGGCTGCGAATATTCTGACAAACAGGATTTTTGGTTGGTCAACTTGCCGCAGTACCGCAAATACAAGCGTGAAGACTGCAAGACAGATTTAGAAAAATGGTTGTACATAATTTCAAACAGCAATAAAATGAAAACGATGCCTTTTATGCGGGAGATGCCGGTTTTCAAAGGTTTGAAAACGGCTACTGAACTTGCCCTGATGAGTCCTGGCGAGCGAGATACGTATATGTGGGAGTTTGATGCGCACCGCACCGACCTCGCAGCGTATGACTATGCAATAAAGGAAGGGTATGAAAAAGGAGAAGCAAAAGGAATGGCAAAAGGAATGGCAAAAGGAATGGCGCAAGGTGCAAAAAATCAAGCCATTGAATCTGCCCGTCGGATGTTAGCCAAAGGATTTGACATAGAGACAATTGCGGACTGTACCGGCCTCACCCCCGACGAAATCGCTGCACTTTAACTCCTGTTCCAACCCAACAAAAATGATCCTTAAACAAATCCTTCGTGAAACCTTGCAGCATTTCAAGTCCAATTGGATGAAATTGATGCTGATGTCGGTGGTTGGTTATTTGCTGCCGTTGGGGGTGTTCGTGTGGTTTACAGTTGCGATTTTTTCAGAAGATATGGATGATTGTGCGCCGTGTGCTTTGGCTGCAATGTTTATCGAATTGTTTTTGGTTGTTGGGTTAAGCTTTGTGTTGAGTTGCGCAAAAATTTTCATTCGCGCTTTTTGTCATAAAACTCTTGACAATAAATTTAATGGTTTTGGGAATTTAGTTTCGACGAGTGGTTTTCGGTTTTTACCGTTGGAATTTACATTTGATATATTTTGTCTTGGGCCTTGGCTGATATTCTTTGCAATGTTCAGCGATTTTATAGAATTGCAGATGATAATCATTTTGTGTACGCTGCCGTTTTTGATGATTTTGATTTTGTTTGTGTTTGTACCATACGCTTTGTGCAGTTCAGACGTGAAGTTTTGGATGAGTTTTCGGGTGTCTAATAATCTTGTTAAAAGCAATTATGTAATTGTTTTGAAAACAGTTTCTCTCTGTTCTCTCATCAGCATCCTTTTGTATTGCACCGGCGTTGGCATCGTCGTCGCCCTCCCGTTTTCAATTCTTATGAAAACGATATTGTATCGGAAGTTAGTCGGTTGATAAATCTCAATCCAATCGCTTCAAGGCGAAATTTTTCATATTTTTCTCCAAATTTTATTGCCAAATGCCCACTTTACATTAATTTTGCAACCGATATTGGATTATTGTTGCTAAATAAAAAAATATGTACGAATATATTTCAGGAACTTTGGCAGAATTGACGCCATCGTATGCAGTCGTAGAAAACGCGGGCGGCATTGGGTGGCTCATCAACATATCTCTCAACACTTATTCCGCCATCGAGCATCAGGAAAAAGTAAAACTCTATGTCCATCACGTCGTCAGGGAGGACGCGCAACTCTTGTTTGGTTTCGCCGACAAGACGGAGCGTGAAATTTTCAGGCTGTTGATAGACGTGTCGGGCATCGGACCAAACACCGCAAGGGTGATACTCTCGTCGATGTCGCCGTCAGAATTGCAGACCGCCATCCTCAATGAGGACGCCAAGATGATAAGCCGCGTCAAGGGCATCGGCGCAAAGACCGCGCAGCGTGTAGTCATCGACTTGAAGGACAAAATCGGCAAGGCTCTCGGCGATGCAATCATCACCACTCAGACCGTCAAGGGAATCTCCCCTCACCGCGACGAAGCTATTGCCGCGCTTGTGATGTTGGGCTACCAAAAGGCGCAGGCGGAAAAGGCGGTGGAACTCGCGCTCAGCAAGGAGCCAAATATGAGCGCGGAGGATTTGATAAAATTTGCTTTAAGAAACGTCAAATAACCCCAAATGAAAAACTTAACCCGCACAATCGGACTTGCAGGAGCGGCTACGTTGTTTGTAGCGTCGGTGATGAGTAGTGTGGCTTATAACAAGCCGCCCGAATCCAACGACTTCCGCCCGCAGTGGGAGAAGCCGTCGGCAATGCCCGACACATCTATTCCGTCCATCTACCGCGAGGATTCGCCTATCAGACTCAAAGACCCCGCCAACATAACCACCGAGACGCAGTACGACCATGCCACGGGCGACTACACGACGGTAAAGAAGGTCGGAGACTTGGAGATTGAGCGTCCGCAGACTCTTTCGGACGGCGATTACAATTCCAATCAAAACCGCTCCGAAATGCGCGAGTATTGGCGCAAACAGATGATGGACAATTACAAGCGGGACGAAAGGTCGCAGTCGGGTCTGAGCCGTTATCTGAATCCGCGTATAAATGTGAATCTCAAGGGTTTTGACCGTATCTTTGGCTCAAACATTATCGACATAAAGCCGCAGGGCAATGTGGAGGTTTCGTTGGGTGTTGACATCTCAAAAATCGACAATTTCACCCTGCCCAAAAAACAGCGCAACGACGTTTCTTTCGATTTTGATATGGCGATGCAGGTGGGCGTCACGGGTACTATTGGCGACAAGATGAAGGTAGGCATCAATTACAACACCGAATCCACTTTTGAGTTTGAGAACAAGCAAAAAATGGAGTACGTGGGACACACCGACGAAATCATTCAACGCATTGAGTTTGGTAACGTTTCTATGCCGCTGGACGGTACGTTGATACAGGGAAGCACTACGCTCTTTGGCGTGAAGACCGACCTGAAATTTGGCAAACTCACCGCCACCGCAATCCTCTCGCAGCAAAAGGGCGAGACCAAAAACATCGAGGTCAACGCCGGTGCGGTAAGCACAGAATTTAAGATTCAAGCCTCTGACTACGAGGCTAATAGACACTTCTTTTTAAACCATTATTTTCGCGACCATTACGAGGAGGCACTGAGAAATTTGCCGGTGGTGGTGTCGGGCATCACGATTACAAACCTCGAAGTTTGGGTAACAAACACGCGCCTTGCAACCGAAAATTCGCGCGACATTGTGGCGTTTCTCGACCTTGGCGAGCCGACGGAGATTTACAACAAGTCTGCCGTCCACAAATCGTCGGGCGAATTGCCGTCCAACACCGCCAACACTCTTTATAACACTCTGACCAACAATTATAAAGCCGTCCGCGACATCAATTCCGTTACAAGCACATTGAACGGAGTCTGGGAGACCGGCGCGGATTACGAAAAAGTGGGCAACGCCCGCAAACTCGGCTCCAACGAATATACATTCAACCCTCAGTTGGGCTTCATTTCGTTGACATCTGCATTGCAGGACGACGAAGTGTTGGCTGTGGCGTATGAATACACCTACAAGGGCAAGACCTACAAGGTGGGTGAACTTTCGTCGGAGGTAAATTCGTCGCAGACGTTGATACTCAAATTGTTGCGCGGTACGTCGTTTTCGCCGAAATTGCCGAATTGGAAGTTGATGATGAAAAACGTGTATTCCCTCAACGCCTATCAATTGAGCAATGAGGATTTTGACCTCCAAATCAAATATCACAACGACAAATCCGGCACGGAACTCAATTATATGGAAGTCGGCGACATTAGCGGCACGATGTTGATAAAGGTTTTCAATCTCGACAATGCCAATTCCCAACTTGAACGTGTGCCCGACGGCAAATTTGACTTCATAGAGGGCGTTACCGTCAATTCCGAAAAAGCAAAAATCTATCTTCCTCAACTTGAACCGTTTGGCAGTTATCTCGCGGCAAAAATCAACGACCCGGCGGACGCGGCGCGTTACTCGTTTCCGCAGTTGTACGATTCCACCAAGACCATCGCCAAGCAAAACGCCGACAAGGACAAGTTTTACCTTGTGGGCAGTTACAAGTCGAGCAGCGGCAGCGAAATCAGCCTTGACGCTATGAACATCGAGGAAGGCTCGGTGAAAGTTACCGCCGGCGGACTCACGCTCACCGAAGGCACTGATTATGTGGTGGATTACTTGCTCGGTACGGTGAAAATTGTCAACGAGTCCATCCTCCAATCCGGCAACAAGATTTTGGTGTCGGTGGAGAGCAATACCACCTTCAATTCCACCACTAAGACGTTGATGGGCACGCACTTGAATTATCAGTTCAATGATAATTTCAACATCGGCGGTACGGTGATGAGGCTGTCGGAAAAGACAATGACCAACAAGGTTTCCATCGGCAGCGAACCCATCAAAAATACCATTTGGGGCTTGAACTCGCGTTATTCCACGCCGTTGCCTTTCCTGACCACTCTCATCGACAAGATGCCGCTCATTAGCACCACGGCGGAGTCGAGGCTTGCGTTGGAAGGCGAATTTGCATACCTCGTCCCTGGACACAGCCGCAGCGTCGATAAGGCTGGAACGTGTTACATCGATGATTTTGAGGGTGCGCAGACCAAATTGGACGTCAAGTCGATGACCAAATGGGTATTGGCGTCCACACCGTCAGGCACGCGCAAATACCGCGAGGGCGGTTTCAATAATGACCTCCGTTATGGCTACAACCGTTCACTCCTTGCGTGGTACAATGTCCTGAGCGACTTGCAGGGCACGTCGGTGAGTGGTTCGGGCATCACGCCGAGTTACATTACCAAGGACGACCAATCCAACCATTATATCCGCGCTGTCTATGAGCGTGAAATTTTCCCAAATGCTCAGTCTATCAGCGGAATATCAACACAGTTGACGGTATTGAACCTTGCATATTACCCTTCAGAAAGAGGCCCTTACAACTTTGACGTGGAGGGCGAAACTGGTATTTCTGCCGGTATTGATGCTGACGGCTACCTCAATAAGCCCGAATCCCGTTGGGGCGGCATTATGAGGGAATTGACAACCACCGATTTTGAATCCTCTAACATTGAATACCTCGAATTTTGGATGCTCGACCCTTTCATCTACGAACAGGACGGCATGGGCGCGGATTTGTATTTCAACCTCGGTCATGTGAGCGAGGACGTCTTGAAGGATTCGCGCAAATCGTTTGAAAACGGCATCCCGTACCCGATGGACGAGAGTTTTGTGGATACCACGGCGTGGGGCTATGTGAGCAACAAGACTTTTCTCGTAAATGCCTTCGACAACACCAACGGCGCAAAGGAGGCTCAGGATTTGGGTTTTGACGGTATGAATGATGACAGCGAACGCGATTTTCACGCCAAGTACCTCGACCGAATCGCCCGTCAATATGGCACAGAATCAGCCGCCTACCGCAACGCCTACAACGACCCTTCGGCAGATAATTACCATTATTTTCGTGGTGACGATTACGACCGCCAGCAACTCTCTATCGAGGAGCGTTACAAGCGTTATAATGGTCCGCAGGGCAATTCTTCGGACGTGAGCGGCTCGTCGAGTTATTCCACAATCAAAGACCGCTATCCCGACGTGGAGGACATCAACCTCGACAACACTCTCTCCGAAACCGAATCGTATTACCAATACAAAGTCCACATCGCTCCGGGAAGTATGAAGGTAGGCGAAAATTACATTACCGACATTGTAGAATCCAACGTAAAGACCGTAAACGGCGAGACCGAAACCGTGAAATGGTATCAGTTTAAAGTGCCTATCTATGAGCCTGATAGCGTCATCGGCGCAATCTCCGACTTCAAGAGCATCCGTTTTCTCCGCCTGTACCTCACCAACGCCAAGAAAAACATCATCCTTCGTTTTGCGGAGATGAATCTCGTGCGCGGCGATTGGCGCAAATATGCTGCCACAATGACCTCTGCGGGCGAATTTGTTACCGATGTGCAGTACGATGAGGGCGTTCTCGACATTACAAACGTCGGACTTGAAGAAAACGGCAGCAAGACGCCTGTCAATTATGTCCTGCCCCCCGGCATCGAGCGCGAGCGCGATTATATGACCAACCAAGTCGTGGAGCAAGACGAAAAGGCGATGGCTCTCCATGTTACCAATTTGCCTGACGGTCAGGCTGTTGCGGCTTACAAAACCGCCGTCCTCGACCTCCGTCAATACAAAAAGATGAAAATGTTTGTACACGCCGAGGAGATGTCGGGCGAGCCTTTGAACGACAACGACCTCCACATTTTCGTCCGCATCGGTAGCGATTACAAGGAAAATTATTATGAATACGAACTCCCATTGACGGTAACCCCGGCGGGTCATTATGCCGACGACGACAATGGAAGGCTCGCCGTTTGGCCCGTGCAAAACAATGTGGAGATTGTTTTTGAGGATTTGCAATTGGTAAAGCAACAGCGCAACAACGCCTACCGCGACGGCATCAGCAATGTAAGTAGCACGATGCCGTATTCTGTGGAGCGCGACGACGGCAGCCGCATTACGATTATGGGCAGCCCAAATGTCTCCAACATCAAGACCGTGATGATTGGTATCCGCAACCCCTCTCAATCCACCAACCGTGGCGAGGACGACGGCATGAACAAATCTGCCGAAATTTGGGTCAACGAACTGCGCCTTACTGACTTTGACGAGGATGGCGGTTGGGCGGCTCGCGCAAAGGCTGAATTGCAATTGGCTGACCTCGCAACTATCTCGTTATCAGGTTATACGCATACGCCTGGATTTGGAAGCATTGAGAAAAAAGTTTCGGAGCGTCATCAGGAGACTGTCTATCAATACGATTTCAATTCGATGTTGCAACTCGGCAAGTTTTTCAATAATGACTACGGTGTCCGTATGCCGTTTTATTACGGATATTCAGAGAGTTACGAATTGCCAAAATACAATCCCGTCGATCCCGACATCGAACTCAAAACCACTCTCAAAGACCCGACTCTCACCAAGGAGCAAAAAGACGAGGTGCGCGACCGTTCCATCACTTACGAACATCGCAAGAGTCTCAATATGACCAACATCCACATCGAGGGCCGCAGCGATGAGGCTAAGCGTGATGCCAAACTCCAAAAACTCATCAAGGCAAATCCCGATGCCGACCCCGCGACCCTGAAACTCGACGAACCCAAGAAACAGAAGCAAAAGCCATTTTTCCACGTCTCCAATTTTACCGCCGGATTTTCGTACAGCGAATACCTGATGCACAACATCACAATCCGCCAACAGTTGGACAAGGCGTTGCAGTCGTCGTTGGAGTACAATTATACCTACAATCCCAAAAACTACCGCCCGTTCAGCAAATGGAAATTCCTCAACAGCAAGAATTGGGCGATTATCAAGGATTTCAATTTCTATTTGTTGCCGACGATGGTAGCCTTCAATGCCAACATCGACCGCAAATATTCCTCGATTCAGTACCGCAACATCGCCTCCGACGCCGAACTCCTGACGCCTTCTTACCGCAAGGATTTCAATTGGCGGCGCGGTTATGAACTCCGTTACAAACTCTCCCAAAACTTGACGATGAACTTCTCCGCCAACAACGAGAGCCGCGTCAATCCCGACGGCAAGATAGACAATTACGCCGTAGAGCAAGCACGCGACCGCGACACGTTGTTCCTGAAATTCTTTGACCTTGGTTACAATACGCATTACGACCAAACTATCAAATTCAATTGGCAGACTCCTATCAACAAAATTCCCGGTCTGCGCTGGACTTCGCTTAATGCTATCTACAACGCCGACTACGAATGGAATCGCGGCCTCGACCCTATGAAAGTAGCGTCGGATATGAACGAAGATTACACCATCAACTACGGCAACACAATCTCCAATTCCGCAATTTTGACATTGAACGGAAGCCTCAATTTTGAGCGGCTGTATCGCACCGTGCCGTATTTCAAGAATGTGATGTCGCGTTTCACCAAGGACGGTCGCAAGAAGGCAAACACCGAGAAAAAGGAAGTTACCTACACCAAAAACCGTGTCCGCCTTTCCAAAGGCATTCCGCGCACCATTTACCACAACCTCGGTACTACGGAGGTGGAGCCAACAATCGTTGGACCGAGCGGCGAGGAGGTCAAGGGCAGTTTTGATATTGTTGACAAAGACCGCGTGAAATTCACGCCCGACGACGATTGGGCAAACTGCACGGTAACTGTTGTCGGCAAAAAAGAAATGCCCGACAGTCCTCTTCTCGTTGCCTCCGACTATCTCACAATGGCGCTCTTGAGTATCCGCACCGTGTCGGTTTCCTACAAGAACCAACGTGCAAATACATTGCCCGGTTTTGCGCCCGGCACCAAGATTTTGGGCATGGAAAAATACGATGATTTTTGGGCTCCGGGTTGGGATTACATTATGGGTCTCAATGATGAAGATTTCCATCACACCGCCGCCAACCGTGGATGGCTCGTCAATGATACCACGCTCGCCACGCCCGTGCATTACACCTGTGGCAACAATCTCAACATCCGCGTCCAGGTGGAGCCTATCAATACGTTCAGGATAGATGTAAGTTTTGATAGGACAATGCTCTACAATACCGAGGATTATTTCTTCTACACCGACGAGGGTCATCAGTCGCTCAACAAAATCATCAGCGGCAATTACCGTATGAGTTACAATATGTTGCGCACGGCGTTCCATAAGGTGGGCGACGATTATTCTTTGGATGTTTATAATGACTTCCTCAACAATCGCGACATCATAGCCGACCGTCAGGCGTCGTCGCGTCGTGGTCATAATGGCTACAACGGCACTCCGCAGGTTGACAATGACGGCAACGCTACTTTTGGCAATTATCCCGACGGCTATTCCAACACGCATCAAGACGTGCTTTTGCCGGCGTTTCTCGCGGCGTATGCAGGCACAAAGCCCGACAAGATTGGTCTCGATCCGTTCCTGAAAATCCCGATGCCAAATTGGACTATCCGTTACAAGGGACTCTCCAACGTGCCTTTCCTGAAAGAATTTGTCCGCTCGGCGATGATTACCCACGGCTACCAATCCACTTACGCCGTCTCCAATTTCAAGTCAAACGCCAATTACAATTTCGACCAAGAGGAGGAGTTTGGCAACAGTTTCGCCCGTTATGACGCCAACAATCTTTTCATCCCAAAATATGAAATTGGTTCGGTAACATTGGAGGAGAGGTTCAATCCTTTGTTGGGCATCGACATTTCGTGGGCTAATATGATGAGCACAAAAATGGAATACCGCCGCACGAGGCTCATCACCCTCGCCTTTGCCAATTCCCAAATATCGGAGGCATACAAGAAGGAATGGGTGATAGGATTTGGTTACAAGTTTGCGCAGTTGCCGTTCAATATCCGCACCGCCTCGGGCGTTACGCGCACCAAGAGCGACCTCGACCTCCGCGTGGATTTCGTAATCAACGACGACAAGACCATCCTCCGCGAGATTGAGGAACTCTACAACGAAATCTCCGCCGGTCAGCGCAGTTATTCCATCAAATCCACCGCCGACTACCAAATTTCGCAGCGTTTCAAGGTGCGCTTGTATTACAATCACAATATAACGAATCCTTTGATTTCGACGAGTTACCGCACGAGCAACATCAAGTTTGGCGTTACGGTGTCGATGGGGTTGGATTAATTTTGCGTAATTCAGATTTTATTAGTAATATTGCGTTCAAAATATTTAACAAAAACAATTTAACTATGCAAGCGACAGTTTTTAATCCGGTTCAATTGTACTTGTTGCAATTGTTTTCGCAAATGAACTCCGAACAAGAATTGATGGAGGTAAAGCAAGTATTGTCGGAATACTATTTTAAAAAAGTGGAGCAAAAGGCAGCAAAAATCTACGCTGAAAAAGGATGGTGTTCCTATGTAAAGTGAAACTGACTGCCGAGAAATCCAATACTTTTCGGAAGTATTTTTTTGTAATTTCCGAAACAAATCTTACCTTTGCCCTCAGAACCAAACAGCAATAAACTATGGGTTACGAACACTTAATGGAACGATACGTCAACTTCTACACTGACTTTGCGTTCAAAAAATTTTTCGGCACACCCGCCAACCAGGATCTTCTGATAAGTTTCCTGAACGCTTTGCTTGACTTTAAGGGCGAGAATCAGATAAAAGAGATAACGTACCTCAATTCCGAGCAACTCGGCAGCACTGCAAACGACCGCCGTGCCGTCTATGACGTGTATTGCAAGACGGAGAAAGGCGAGCGTTTCATCGTGGAAATGCAGCGCGCCTCTCAACAGAATTTTAAGGACAGAAGCCTGTATTACAGTTCGTTCCCGATGCAGGACGAGGGCATCAAGGGGAAAATTCAGGACGTGGACAATCCTGACAAAAAATTCTATTGGGACTACGAACTTCATCCGATATACGTAATTGGCATCCTCAACTTCTACCTTCCCGGCAATGAACAGAGCGACCGTGTGATTACCAACGTTTATTTAAAGGACGACGACAACAACATTTTCAATCCTCACTTGCGTTTTGTCTATGTGGAGATGCCCAAGTTCATTAAGACCGAAGACAAGCTTGACGGTATGTGCGACAAGTGGCTGTTTGCGATGAAGAACCTCTACCGCCTCGCTAACCGTCCCGACCAGTTGTTTGAGAAGATTTTCCAGCGTCTTTTTGAAATTGCTGAAGTCGCGAAATACAATCCCCAGGAACTCGGCGAGTACCGCGAATCTCTCAAAAACTATCGCGACTACTACAACACGATAGACTATGCAAAGACAACTGCGGAAGCCAAGGGTATGGAAATGGGCTTGGCAAAAGGTCGTGCAGAAGGACTTGCCGAGGGCGAACTCCAAGCCAAACTCGCTGTCGCCCGTTCACTCAAAGTCGCCGGAGTGGACATCAGCATCATAGCCAATTCCACCGGCCTCACCCCCGACGAAATCGCAAAACTTTAACATATAATAATGAAAACTTTCAACGAACTTCGCGCCCTCGTTGAGGACGAAATTAAGAATATGAATTTGCCCGCTGAGCCGAGCAATTTTTACGAGCCGATAAGGTACATCCTGTCGCTTGGCGGCAAGAGGTTGCGCCCTGTGTTTGCGCTGATGGCTTGCAACGTTTTTAGCGACGACGTGGCAGCCGCCGTGAAACCCGCCGTTGGTATGGAGATTTTCCATAATTTCACGCTCTTGCACGACGACATTATGGACAACTCAAAACTCCGCCGCAAAAAGCCCACCGTCAACGCCAAGTGGAACGACAATGTGGCGATACTTTCGGGCGACGGAATGATGTATATTGCGTCGCAGTATGTATTTGCCGCGCCGGAGAATGTTCGCAAGCAAATTATGGAATTGTATCACAAGACCGCCATCGAAGTCTGTGAAGGTCAGCAATTTGATATGGATTTTGAGACGAGCGACGACGTTACGCTCGATGATTATATCCGTATGATAACCCTCAAAACCGCCGTCCTGCCCGCCGCCTGCCTCAAAATTGGCGCGTTGATTGGTGGTGCGTCTGAGGATGAGGCGCAGAAGTTGTATGACGCCGGCATCAGTTTTGGCATTGCGTTCCAAATGCAGGATGATTACCTCGATATGTATTCCACGCCAGAAGTCCTCGGCAAGCCCGTTGGCGGCGATGTCAACGAGTGCAAGAAGACTGTCTTTTATCACAAGATGACGGAATTGATGCCGTCGGAAAGGGTAGGGGAGTGGAAGACCTTCTATGCCAACAAGAGTTACGGTTTTGAAGAAAAACTTCAAATCGCCCGTGATTATTTCTCTGAATACAAGGTCGATGCCGCAGTTCAAAATATCATTGAGGATTACTATGCAAAGGCATTCGGCATCCTCAATGCCATCGCCGCCGCTGACCGCATTGCGCCGCTCCGCGAATTTATGGAGAAATTGCGCGTCCGCATCGATTAATGCACAATGCACAATGCATAATGCATAATTGCCATTCGGCGGGAGTCGATGGGCGTTGGTATTCAATCACTTCAATTATTTCAGTTATTTCAATTACTTGAAAATGACTATTTTAGGCATAGACCCCGGCACTAATTTTATGGGATATGGCGTTATCGAGTGCAATGGCTCCAAGATAGAGTGCAAGGCGATTGGCATTCTCGACATTCACAATGTAAAGGATACTTACCTTAAACTCAAAATGATATACGACCGAGTGTCGGGGCTTGCGGTGAGTTATAAGCCTGAAGAGTTGGCGATTGAGGCGCAGTTTTATGAGAAGAATGCGCAGTCGATGCTCAAACTTGGTCGCGCACAGGGCGTGGCGATTGCGGCGGCGGTCAATGCCGGGATGCAGGTGTTTGAGTATGAGCCGCGCAAGATAAAACTTGCCATTACCGGCTCTGGCTCCGCGTCCAAGGAACAGGTGGCGCGGATGTTGGCTAATACTGTAAAAATCAATGAGTTTCCAGACAAGTACGACGCCACCGATGCCCTTGCCGCCGCCGTTTGTCATCATTACCAAAAACGCCTTCCTGTCCAAAAATCCGGCTCAAATTCCTGGGCGGCGTTCATTGCAAACAATCCCGACCGTGTCAAGATTAGTTAATATATTATTCCTATTGTTGACATCCTTCACTGCCTCCGCGCAGTGGACATTGCGGCCGTCTTTCAACGATGTCAAGGCGTGGCACGAGTATGGCGGCGGTGTTTTTTGCCGCTGTGCACATGGCGCGTTTATTATTGACAGAGATGGTGAAATCAACACTCTTACAAAGATTTCGGGGCTTGCGTCGGCGGCGTTGACGGCATCTGCGGCGGATGTCGGCGGCAAGTTTTGGGCGTTGGGATATGGCGACGGCAGCATTGACGTTTGCAAGGGTGGACGGATTTCAAATTTTTTGCCGGCGATTCAGGTCGATGGAGGCGTTGCTGATATGACTTGCGACGGTGGTATTATTTTGGCGGCAGTAGGCGACGTGGTGGAGTTTTTTGATGTCAATAAAACCGAACTTTTTGCGTATTGCGATTTTGGCGAAAAGATTTCACGTGTAGCCTTGTCGGGCGGCGTGGCGTATGCCGAAGTTGGCGGCGAGGTTTTGGCTATTGATGTTGATGCGCCAAATTTGCAGGATGCCGAGGCGTGGCGGCGGTCGGCGTTTGATTTTTCAAAAACAACCAATTCTGATTCACACGTTGATTATGACGGCGCAACGCCGCGAGGTGGTATGCCAGAGGACGACATTAACGCAATGACAGCCGCCGATGGCAAATTGTTGGCTGTCAATAAGTTTGCATCGTTGATAACTCGTCAGGGCGTGGAAAAAATCAAAAATCCTGACGATAAACAATTTACGGCTGCATTTTTCAATCCATACAAATCATCGCAATTTTTCCTTGGCGGCGCGGATGGCACTGTGTATGAGTATGTTGACGGCTATTTGAAAGCGCGTTACAATCAGCTCGCTGGTGCGCCAATTGTAAGTATGGATTGCAATCAATCGGGCGACCTTTTCATATTGTCGGCGTCCGAAAAAAAGCCTGTATCCGTCTTCGACCACAGCGGCAACTGGCATACCGCAACTTCTTTTCTATCAATGAAATCATCAACGCCAAAACAATTACTTTTTGTAAATGACAACATTCTACTCGTCAATATGGGCAAACAAGGGATTTTTGCAGTTGAACTTGGTGGCACGCCGTTGGATTTTAGTGATGACAAGACCTCTGTGTGTCAAGTCGTTAGCGGTGGTGCGCGTGTCGGTACGGAGATTAATGCGATGAGGCTAAGCCAGTCGGGATATTTGTATGTTGCCACCGACAAGGGCGTTGCATATACATTGACACCCGAACAGATAGTGGACGGCGGTGTGGGTTTCATCCGCCCGATTGTAACTGAAACAAATGACCGCGACGGCGATTATTCACAGTATCTATTATCTTCAAAAACAGTAACTTCCATTGCCGAAGATGCCGCTGGTCGCAAATGGTTTGGCACAAGAGGCGCAGGAGTTTTTGTAGTTAATGACGATTGCAACGAGCAAATCCTGCATTTCAACACCCGCAATTCGCCACTGCCGTCCGACACCATCCACGCCATCGAAATCGTCCAAAATACCGGCGAAGTTTTCTTCCATACTTCCAATGGCTTGGCGTCCTACGTTTCCGATGCTCAAAAATCTGCCGACGACCTTGATAACATCATCATTTATCCAAATCCCGTGCGTCCCGATTATGACGGCGACATTCATATTTCGGGGCTTGAATCCGGCTCAGACGTGCGCATCACCGACGTTGCGGGGCATTTGGTCTATAAGTCCACCGCCGAGAGCGGACTCCTCTCCTGGGACGGCAACAATCTCAATGGCAGGAAATGCGCCACGGGCGTGTATCTCGTTTTCGTCTATAATGTGGAGACCAAGGACAAAAAAGTGAAAAAAATGCTGATAGTGAGATAAGTTTTCTTGTTGATTATTACAGAAATTATTATTATCTTTGCGGCGTAATTCAACGGTAGAATTGCAGATTATAATATTATGAAAGACAATCAATATACAATCCTTCTTGTTGACGACAACCTCGACAACATAGAATTGCTTGAAGAAATTCTCCAGGCGCGTGGCTACCGCACATTGAGGGCGCAGACGGGATTCGACACACTGAGGCTCGCCGCAAACGAGCAGCCCGACCTCATCCTCCTCGATATCGCAATGCCTGTGATGGATGGCATGGAAGTATTGCACGTGCTAAAATCAGACAGCGTTACCGCGCACATTCCCGTGGTGTTCGTTACCGGCATTATGGAAAACGAAAAGATACTCCGTGCAATCGAAAATCATTCCGTAATCGATTATATTTCTAAACCAATAGTAATCACCGACTTATTGGACAAGATGGCGATGTATCTGCCGGGCTCTGGAAAAAAATTATAACAAAAATTTGCATTTTATTCCAAAAAAAACTATTATCTTTGCACCGTGATTTAATAATTGCCTTATGGAAAAAAAGAAAATTTTATACGTGTCTCAGGAAATGGCTCCCTATCTTCCCAAGTCGGACCTTGCGATGATGGGCAGGTATTTGCCGCAGGGCATCCAAGAGAAGAAACGGGAAATCCGCACTTTTATGCCAAGATACGGCGTCATCAACGAGAGACGTCACCAACTCCACGAGGTAATACGGCTTTCGGGTATGAATCTCATCATCGACGACACCGACCACTCCCTCGTCATCAAGGTCGCGTCCATCACGGAGGCGAGGATGCAGGTGTATTTCATCGACAATGAAGATTTTTTCCAACGCAAGGGCATCGTTACCGACGAGGAGGGCAATTATTACCCCGACAACGACGAGAGGGCGATATTCTTTGCGCGTGGCGTATTGGAGACTGTCAAGAAACTCCGTTGGTCGCCCGACTTGGTGCATTGCCAGGGATGGATAACGTCGCTCGTGCCGTTGTATCTGAAACACGGCTTCAAGGAAGACCCGTTGTTCAGCAAGTCGAAGGTGGTATATTCGGTCTTTGACGACGCATTCCCGGGCTCGTTCCCGCAGAATTTCGCACAGAAAATCAAGGTGGCAGGCATCAGCGAGAAGGATCTTGCCGTAGTGAAGGACAATCCAAATTTTGCCAACCTCTCCAAACTCGCCATCAATATGTCTGATGCCGTCATCAAGGGACATCCTACCATCGACGCCGAGGTGGAGCAGTATGCCCTCAAGTGCGGCAAGCCGTTTTTGGATTACCAGTCGCCAGACAATTACATCGATGCTTATTCAGATTTTTACGACACGATTTTTGCGCAGGACGCGCAGCCTGACGACAAGAAGGCTAAGAAATAATTAGTTTTTTTATCAACAATTTAAATGAAAACGTACCCTGTTGTAGCCATTGCGATGGCGGCACTGATTCCCACGGTGATGGGATGCAACAACGAAGAAGGTATGGGCTCCGAACTTCTGCCCGCATCCGACCACGCCAATATTGTAGTAGATACTATCGAAGTGAAGGCATACACCGAACTCGAAAAACCTGTCAAAAGTTCCAACACGACGTATATGCTGCTCGGAATGATGCAGGATCCGGTATTTGGCGTTACCGAAACGTCGTTTGCCTGCAAATTTTCCAATTCTTCTTACGGCAAATACGAGCAGGGCGACATCTGCGATTCGGTGGTATTGACGGTGGGCGTTGATACTACCTCAACTTTTTTCTACGGCGACAGCAACAGCGACATCACAGTAGATGTTTACCGCCTTACAGAGCCTATTGTGGACACTGTAGATTATTACAACAATTATGACATCAATGGCAAGTATGACGCCACGCCAATTGCCTCCACTACTTTCAAGCCCAATGACATCGATACGATGATTACATTCAAGGTCAACAAGGATTTTGGCGACTTGGTAATCCAAAACGCACTCGCCACCACATTTGACCAAAACATCTGCGGACTTTATTTCAAGGCTACTTCGGGCAACAGCATAGTCAAGTTTTATAGGTCGAGCAAATTCACTCAATACATATTGTATCATCACGTTCCTAATGAAGACACGGTGTCGTCGTCGGTAACGTATTCGGTACAGACCACCGATTGCAGCATCAATATGTCGTCGCACAATTACGCCAATACCAATTTGGCTAATGTCAGCGACAAGGCTTCGGGTGCGCAGGACCAATATGTTTATCTTCAATCGATGACCGGCACGCGCGTCCGCATCGACATTACTGGCATCAAAAAGATAAAGCACGGCAAATATTTTTCGCTGCGTGGGGCGCATCTGATAGCACCGTTGGCAGACAGCACCGTAAGCAAGCAAAAGGATTATCCCGCAATAGATTACGTGGTGTGCGCCGGCATCGTCAAGGCGTCGGATAAGGACACTGTGTTCAATGAGTTTGTACTCAAGATGGGCGGCTCTACGTCCGTCAATATTTTGTCGAGGGATGTTGTCAACAATTGTTACCGCCTCAATATGACCGGGCGCGTGGCAGATTTGCTCGAATTGTCGGACAAGGGCGCGGAGCCTGATTATGATATTTATCTCTATCCCAACGCCCGCACCACCGACTTTAACCGCAGCGTTATTTGCTCGCCGGTCAATAAGCAGACTCCAATGAAACTCATCGTGGAGTACGCCAATTATGATATGTAGATAATTAAAAAAAAAATTGCAACTATGTGTGGCATTGTAGGTTATATTGGATTTAGGGACGCTTACCCGATTATAATCAACGGCCTCCGTCGGCTCGAATACCGTGGATATGATTCTGCGGGAGTTGCCATTGTGGACGGCGGCACTCCTTATATTTACAAGGTGAAAGGCAAGGTGTCTGATTTGGTGGATTTTATCGGCGACAAGCCTACTTCCGGCACTATCGGCATCGGACATACACGTTGGGCCACACACGGCGCACCTAACGACATCAATGCGCATCCGCAGGTCTCGATGCACGGCAAGTTTGTTGTGGTTCATAATGGAATCATCGAGAATTATTCCATCTTGAAGAAAAAACTCACTTCGCGTGGCTACACTTTCCATTCGGAGACCGACACTGAGGTCTTGGCGGATTTGATTGAATATATCTATGAATTTGGACACGTTTCGGCGGAGGACGCTGTGAGGTTTGCTCTCGCCAAAGTGCGCGGCGCGTATGGTCTCGCTGTGTATTGCACCGACGAATCCGACAAACTCATCGCCGCCCGGTCGAGTAGTCCGCTCGTCATTGGCATAGGTCAGAAGGAATATTTCATAGCCTCCGACGCTTCGCCTTTTGTGGATTTTACCGACCAAGTGGTATATCTCGACAATGAGAATATCGCCGTAATCAGTCGCGAAGGCATTGTAATCAAAACCATAAAAAATGTAGTCGTTAATGCCGAGACCAAGAAGATTGACTTCGACAGCGACGAGGTTGAGAAAGGCGGTTTTGAGCATTTTATGTTGAAGGAGATATTTGAACAGCCGCGCTCCGTGATGGACACTTTCCGTGGAAGGATTAGCGAACATCACAATCAACTCACTCTCGGCGGCATTATGCCCGTGATGCCTCATTTGATGAATGCAAGGAGGATTATCATTGTGGGCTGCGGCACGAGTTGGCACGCGGGTCTCTTGGGCGAATACCTCTTTGAGGAATATGCGCGGATACCCGTCGAGGTGGAGTACGCCTCGGAGTTCCGTTACAGAAATCCAATCATCAATTCTCAGGATGTTGTAATTGCTATAAGTCAGTCGGGCGAAACCGCTGACACATTGGCTGCCATACAACTCGCCAAAAAATGCGGCGCGTGTGTCATTGGCGTTTGCAATGTCGTGGGCAGTAGCATAAGCCGCGCCACGGATGCGGGCGTTTATACTCACGCGGGTCCCGAAATTGGCGTTGCAAGTACCAAGGCTTTTACGGCGCAAGTGGCGGTTTTGGCTATGATGGCGTTGTTTATCGGTCGCAGCAAGTACAATATCTCCGCCGAACAATACAGCGAACTCATCCAGGAATTGTATTCCGTGCCGTCGATGATAGAGGAGGTCTTGAAGAAGGCGGACAAGGTGAAGCGTGTAGCCGAATTGTATTATCAAGCATCGAATTTCCTGTATCTCGGTCGCGGATGTTATTATCCCGTGGCACTTGAAGGAGCACTCAAACTGAAAGAGATAAGTTACATTCACGCAGAGGGTTATCCCGCCGCCGAAATGAAGCACGGCCCCATTGCACTCGTGGACGAAAAGATGCCCGTCATCTTCATCGCCTGCAAGGACAAGAGTTATGAAAAGATTGTCTCCAACATTCAGGTCGTCAAGGCTCGTCGCGGCGTTGTAATTGCCATTGTCAACGAGGGCGACACCACGGTAGCGGCTATGGCGGATTATGTGCTCGAAGTTCCCAAATGCAACACCGCCGTAGGTGCTTTGGTTGCCGTGGTGCCGTTGCAGTTGTTGAGTTATTATATCGCCGTATTGCGCGGATGCAATGTTGACCAGCCGAGAAATTTGGCCAAGTCCGTTACGGTGGAGTAGGGGAGAGTTTTAACAAATTTCCCAATATCCACCACGCGCCGAGCCGATGCGGCGGATGAGGCCTTCGTCACGCATGTCGGCGATTATGCGCTCGCCTTGACGACGTGACAGACCCAACTTGTCGGCAATCTCTTTGATGGTAAGTTTTTGATTTTTAGATATTAATGCCAATATTTTTTGTTCCGTTTTACCGACATTATTACCGACATTATTACCGACATTTTCACCGACATCGGGCAATTCTTCGCCTTGTCGTGCCTTCAATGCGTCATAAATGTTTTGTAGCATAAAGTCGATGAAAATTGTGCTGTCGTTGATGGCACGGGATTTTTCGATGGCGTTATAGTATTCCTGTTGGTGCGAATGTACCATATTTTCTACTGGCAGATGCTCGAAAATTGGATTGAGCCTGCCTAATATCAATGACTGCCAAAGTCGCCCCATTCTGCCGTTGCCGTCGCTGAATGGGTGTATGTATTCAAATTCGTAATGAAAAACACTACTCCGTATCAACAAATGATGGTCGGATTTGCGCAGCCATTCAAACAGGTTGCTCATCAGCGGCGGCACCATTGTGGGCGGCGGAGCGAGATGTACGCATTTGCTGCCAGAAAAAACGCCTACGCCCGTGCCTCGGTATCGTCCGGCGTCGTCTTGGAGCGCGTGCATCATTACTCCGTGGGCTTTGAGAAGGTCTTTTTCGGAGAATGGATTGAGTGAGGGGTAGAGGTTGTATGTGGCAATTGCGTTTTTCACTTCTTGAATGTCGCGAGGCGGCGCAACGACGTTTTTGCCGTTGATGATGTCTGTTACTTGGCTTTCTAACAGGCGGTTGCCCTCGATAGCGAGCGAGCCATATACGGTTTTGATACGGTTGGCCTTGCGCAGGCGCAGACCGTCCTCTTGTTCGAGCCTTATCGCGTACCGCTCTATTTGTGCGGAGATTTCGGCGATTAGGTTGATCGCTTTGGATGATATAGTGAATGGCGGTGTGTCCATAATGATTGCTTGTGTTTATTCCCCTGCATAGTATCCGCCGCTCTTGGTGGCGCCCTTGAAGATTATCTTGCCTTCCTCGCGGAGGGCGCGGATGATGCGGGTCATCTTGGTGTAACTTATCTTGGGGAAATTCTTTTTCATATCTATCGACTTGACGCCCGGATTTTGGCGGATGTGTTCGAGGATTTCGGTCTCGGGGTTGATGCCGCGTATGTGCCGCGTCTTGCGGTCGCTGTATGTGGTGCCGAGGTTGGAGACTGCGATGTTGAGCGTTGTGAGGCAACATTTGCGTAGGAAGTCTGCGAAGGCGTCCTCGTCATAATTCTTGATGAGGGCGTCGTATTCTGCCTTCCATTTGTTGGGAATCACGATTGCAGGATAGCGGTATTTGTGCATAGTCAATGCCAATATCAGCCGCGCGAGATGCCCGTTGCCGCCTTTGAACGGGTGCATATAGATATAACGCCTGTATGCCGTGGCGGCGGTGTGGAAACATTCGGTGTTGTGATTGTCGTTGAGCCATTGGAGAAAGTCGTTGAGTTCCGCCTCGTAGTTGCGCCGCTCGGTGTCGGGGCGAATGAGACCGGCGGCTGTTTCATCGATGCGGCGGTAAAACAGGCGATGCATATCGGCGACGTCTTGTGTCTGGATGGCTGATTGTTCGGCAATGGTCAACATCTTGGTATATGCGTCGCGGAGTCCGAGTATTTCAAGTGCCACTTTAAGTGTTGGATCGGCGAGAGAATCGATGTTTTTGAGGGTGCGCATAGTATTGACACGCGACACGCGGTCGCCTGCGATGTTGACGCTGTTGTAGATGAAGTGCGTCATCAGTTCCTCGTTGGCGTGGTGCAGCGATTCTTCTTCGGTGTCTTTGGCTGCAAGTATCCTCTGTCGGAGTTCCTCTATCTCGTCGTCTTGCGGTATGTAGTCGATGTCCTTTTGCATAGCGTGGCTTGGTTATTAATGATGACGCTAAGTTAATATTTTGTAGCGGGATTTGCAAATAATCTCAAATAATTTTTGTTGCATCATACAAAAATATTGATTATCTTTGCCGTCGAAGACATTTTACTGAGATTAATTATGGCAAAATACCTCAACCCGAAAATCGATTTGACCTTCAAGAAAGTCTTTGGCGAGCATCCCAACCTTGTCAAAAGCCTTCTTAACGCCTTGCTGCCGTTGCCGGAGGGGATGGAGATTTTGACAGTGGAGTACCTCACCAACGAAACTGTCCCCGACAATCCCGGCAAGAAACTTTCCATTGTGGACGTCCGTTGCACCGACAATTACGGGCGTGGATTCATCGTGGAGATGCAGTCGCTGTGGAACGGAGAATTTTTTTCACGCACATTATTTAATGCGGCGGCAATGTACTCCAAACAGTTGGACAAAGGCACATCTTTCGAAAGGTTGCGAGAGGTATATGCACTTGCACTCGTCAACGACAATGCCTTTAAATACGATG
>ODAI013942070.1_pt1 | contig 54430 bp, 31 predicted proteins | sample 1539321 | NCBI WGS metagenome assembly ODAI01 (sample SAMN02144231, study PRJEB22623) | gut metagenome | biome: sheep rumen | host: Ovis aries | place: New Zealand | reverse complement strand
TTTTCCTTTAAGGAATTGGGTAGAAAATGCCGATAAGTAAATCGGGACGGCTCAAAGCGAGCGTCGCCTAAATAAAAATTAGCTGAACATTGATTGAGGAGCAACCTCACTAAAAAGAATCAAGTACAATGACATAGAAAAAAGTAGTCGGCTCGAAAGGGTCGACTACTTTGTATTGCCGCGCAGATTTTTTTTTGCTATAATAACTAAAAAATTGAAAGGAGAATTTTCATGAGGCAAGAAACGCCCTCGCTCCAACAGCTGCTTAATTCGGAGGGAATCAAACGCCGTTTTGAAGAACTTCTGGACAATTCTGCGCCGTCGTTTATTTCGTCAATACTGACAATCGTTAATAGCAATCCCAAGCTCAAGGAATGTTCGCCCAATTCTATTTTGAGTGCCGCCGGTATTGCCGCCGCTTTGAAACTTCCCATAAATCCTTCGCTCGGTTTTGCGCATATCGTACCTTATAAAAGCAAGGGTGGAACGCAAGCTCAATTCCAGCTCGGTTTTCGCGGCTACGTTCAGCTAGCAATGCGTAGCGGACAATATCGCACGCTCAATTCCGGCGCGGTTTGTGAAGGTCAAATTAAAGAAATTGACTTCGTGACGGGCGAAATTATTCGCGGCGAAAAAATTTCTGATAACGTCGTCGGCTACGTCGCCTACATGGAATTGATTAACGGTTTCAGGAAAAGTTTGTACATGACTAGCGAAGAACTTCAAGCGCATGCCGAAAAATATTCGCAAAGTTACGCTTACGATTTGCGCTCCGGCAAAAAATCTTCTGTCTGGTCGACGAATTTTGACGCTATGGCTAAAAAAACTGTCCTTAAAAAACTCCTTAGCACGTTTGGAATAATTTCTATCGACCAACAAAGCGCGGCATTAGCAACGGCTCTTCAGGCTGACCAGGCCGTCATAACTGATGAAGGTTTCCGCTATATCGATAACGAACACGGCGAGGAAAAAATTGTCCCGTTCAGCGACGTTATCGAACTGCCTAACGACGATTCATCAAGCGACTACGAACCGCCCGAAGATAATCCACCGACGGACGCCGACAAAAATTAATCTTCGCGCTTAAACTCTGAACGTCGGGTAATTTTGCCCCTCAAAATAATCGTCTTTTTCAAGTTCGCGTTGAATCCACTCGCGAAGCTCTAAAGTAACCTTATCGAGCGATTCTTGAAAATCTTCGCGCTCCGCTTCGGACAAGGTGACATAAAGTTCTTCGTAATCGGGCTTTTGTTGCTGGAAAATTTCTCCCTTCTCAGTCAGCTCGATAATCATTGCGCGTCTATCTTCTTTGGAGTGATAGCGAATTATGTAGCCGTTCGCCTCCAATTTCTGCAGGAGTTCGCCCAAAGATTGCGGGCGCAAATCTAAGATATAACAGAGTTCTTTTTGCGTAATGCTGTGCATGCGGCGCAACGCATTGAGAATACGTCCTTGCCCCTGCCACGGGTCGAGTCCGCCGAAATTTTTCCCGTACCACATAAGGTGATAGCGGTGCAACAAGTTATACATTTCCAACAGGCTTTTCGTTAAGTCTTTTTTTTCTGCCACTTTCGATTCCTCCTTAAAAATATTCAAGGTACCCTGTAAAAAATAATACATGGTACCTTTAGAATAGTCAATATGTTTTCGAGTTTTTTTTATTAAAGTTTAAGGTCGCTGAGGAGAGGAGACTCTGTAATTGATTTTTTCGCTTTCGTGCATTATACTTTTCAAAAAATTTTGATTCTGCTGGTTAAACGAAAGGAAATTATCATGAGTAAAATTTTTCAAGCGTTCGCGCAGGGCAAAGCGTTTATCCCGTTCATAACTTGCGGCGACCCGAATTTGAAAACGACTGCCGCTATAGTCCGAGCTGCCGTTGCAAACGGTGCCGACTTAATCGAACTTGGCATTCCCTTTTCCGACCCAACCGCCGAAGGCGTCGTGATTCAAGCGGCTAATGTTCGCGCTCTTCAAGGCGGCGTCACGACTGATAAAATTTTCGACATGGTAAGAGACCTGCGCGGCGACGTGAAAGTTCCGTTCGTCTTTATGACTTATGCCAACGTCGTTTTCAGCTACGGCGCGGAAAAATTTATTTCGACGTGCAAAGAAATTGGCGTTGACGGCTTGATTTTGCCCGATTTGCCCTTTGAAGAAAAAGGAGAATTCTTACCGACGTGTAAAAAATATGACGTCGACTTAATTTCTATGATTGCGCCGACTTCGGAAAATCGTATTGCGAAGATTGCCCGCGAGGCTGAAGGTTTTGTTTATATCGTATCAAGTTTGGGCGTGACGGGCGTGCGCAGTGAAATTAAAACTGATTTATCTTCGATAGTTGCGGCAGTTCGGGCTAATACTAAAATTCCGTGCGCGATTGGTTTTGGTATCTCGACTCCCGCGCAGGCAAAAGCTATGGCGAGCATTTCGGACGGCGCGATTGTTGGCAGTGCGATTATAAAAATTATTGCTAAGTACGGCGAAGCGGCTCCGAAATTTGTTGGCGAGTACGTTCGCGAAATGAAAACTGCTTTAAGGGAGGCTTAGTTCATGTTCAAAAAAGTTTTTATGCTAATCTGCGCGGCGTTGCTGATAGCAGGTTGCGGCGGCGGCGATTCTGCCGACAAGGAAGCGCAAGATAAAAAATCCGCCAATAAGCTAGTGATTTACACGTCAATGAAAGAATCGCTAATCGGCGGCATTGTCGAAGGTTTCAAGGCGAAAAATCCCGGAATTGAAGTAGATTGGCAATCAGCGGGCGCAGGAAAGATTATGGCGAAACTCGACGCCGAACGCCAAAGCGGGCATCTTATGGCGGATATAATTTGGACAAGCGAAGTGCCCGACTTCTACCAAATGAAAAATGAAGGCTTGCTCGAAAAATATCAGCCCGCCGGCTTCGACGAACTCTTAAACCCTTTCGACGATTATGACGGCTCGTTTACTGCGGCTCGTCTCGGCACGCTCGGCATTGTCATTAACACTAACAAAGTTACGGCTGACCCTGCAGGTTGGGAAACAATCGCCACCGACCCGACTTATAAAAATTCTTTCGGCATTGCTGACCCTGCGCTTAGCGGTACAGCTTTTATGAGTATCGCGCTACTTGAAAAACAATTTGGTTGGGATTATATTATTCGCTTGCACGACAACGGCGCGAGTAAAAGCAAAGGTTCCGGCAGAGTTGTCGACGATACCGCTGACGGCGTTTTGAATGCTTGCTTGGGCGTCGATTACATTACCGCCGGAAAAATCGATAAGGGCGCACCGCTCAAAATGGTTTATCCTCATGAACTGCTTATGGTTCCCAGTCCCGTCGCTATCTTCAAGAACGCTGACCATAAAGACAACGCTAAAAAATTTGTCGATTACCTTATGACGCAAGAGGCTCAACAAATGGTCGCTAATGCCGGTACAGTGCCCGTCCGCGCAGATGTTCAAATGCCCGAAAAATATAATCTGCCCGCGCCCGTCGACGCCCTTAATAACGGTATCAAAATTAATTATTCCGAAGTCCTCGAAAACAAAGATGACACTATCAAGAAATTTTCTAACCTATTCAAATGAAATTTTAATGCATAAAACTGTTAAAGCCCTTCGACTTGTGCTATAATCGCCGAATAATCGAAGGTTCTTTTTTTGAAAGGAGAGGATAGTTTATGGTAGATTTTGATATTAGCTCAATCGTCAACTCAACCAACAATTCAGTTACTGTTGCGAGCACTCCATTTGAAGGCAACGATAACGTTAATCAGTTCATTTACAACAACATTAGTGGCGCGAAGATTCAAGCCCTAACTGGTAGCGACGTTATCGTTAACACCGCCGATAATGTTTCAATTCAAGGCGATAAAAAGAATAGCGGTACAGATAATGACATAATAATAAACAGCGGCAATCGTATTAGTAGTAACGGCGTGCTCTCAGGCAACGGCGGTAACGATACGATTTTCAACGGCTACACTTACGAAAATGGAATTGTAAAACCCGCTGAAAACGCTGGCTCCAAAATGGTAATCTGGGGCGGCGCGGGCGATGATTTGATTTATAATGTCGGCTCTCAAGCAACAATCTACGGTCAACAAGGTTGCGATTCCATAACCAATTACGGCGACTATGTTACAATTCTTGGCAATGACGATGATTCCGCCGATTCCATTACCAATTCCGGCTCGAACGTTTCAATCATCGCGTCTGTTGGTGCCGATACCATTTCCAACGGCGGCGACTACGCAACAATTTCCGGCGGCGCACATGACGATTACATTTATAACGTCAGCTCAAATTCTAAGCTCTCAGGCAACGACAACAACGATAACATTGAAAACAGCGGCAACGACGTGACAATCACCGGCGACAATGGCAAGGATTTCGTTTTGAATAAAGGTAACAGAATTTCAATCGACGGCGGCAACGACGACGACACTATTTCAAACGAAGGCTCTTACACCACAATTCTAGGCGGCAACGGGGCTGATTCAATTTCTAACAGCGGTTCAACCGTAACAATAAACGGCGGCGCAGGTGCTGATTCAATTTCCAATGACGCCGAATCCGTCACAATTTCCGGCGAGGCTGATAACGATTTTATTTATAACACTAAATCAAAGGTTTCAATCGACGGCGGCGCGGGCACCAACACCATTTATAACACCGCCTCCAATACAACAATTATCGGCAACGCGGGCAATAACGTAATCAGCTTAGGTTCAAGCGCGACAAATGTCTGTCTGCAATTCGCCAGTATAAATAGTAGTCCTAACAATACGGTTAAAGGGTTAAATGAAAATTCCTTCCTGCTAATCGGCGACGGAAAAGCCACTTACGATGAAAAGACAAACGGTGAAGACGTTCTTATTACTGTCGGTTCAAACAAGATAACTCTTGAAGGCGCGGCGACTTTGCCTTACTACAATATTAAAGGACAATATAACGGCTCCGAAAAAAGAAGTTTCAGCTTAACCGCAGACAATACGACTATAAATAATGCTCTCAACAGCGCGACAATTTACGGCTCAAGTATTGCCGATTCCATTTTCAACAGAGGGCTTTTTGTCTCAGTTCTTGGTAATGTGGGGGACGATACCATTACCAACAGAGGCGATTATACTTCAGTTTATGGCGGCGAGGGTAATGATTCCATTGAAAATTACGGCTCGAATCTTTCAGTTGAAGGCGGCAAGGGCAACGATTCCATTAAAAATTACGGCTCTAATCTCAAAATCGAAGCTCAGTATAGCGATAGTGGCTCGGATGAAAATTATGTTTACAACGACACCGTTGCGACAAACGTCCAGATAAGCGGCAGTAACGGCAAAGATACCATTGAAAATCACGGCTCGAACGTTTCAATGAAAGCTAATGACGGCGACGATAAGATTATCAACACGGGTAATAACGTCACAATCGCGGCAAGTGGCGAAAAAGAAAATGGCAACGATTTCATTTCTAACAGCGGCTCCAATGTCTCAATATATAGCGGCAACAATAATGACTACATTTTCAATTCCGGTAGCAACGTAATAATCAGTGGCAACAACGATAGCGATACTCTTGCCAACAACGGCACCAACGTTACATTAAACGGCGGCGCGGGTAACGACCTTATCAGTTTAGGTTCAGCCGCCTCACTCAATCTAATTCAATACACTGCGGGCGAAGGCAACGATTCAATCAGTGGTTTTAACGATTCCACAACGCTCAAAATAGTAAACACCTTAACAAGCTACAAAACTGAAACCGTCAATTCTTCCGACGTTCTCTTAACTGTAAACAATGGCACTATCTCTATTAAAAGCGGCGCAACTTCTGCCGTGCGTTTGGATATGAAATTTGCTGACAGCGTAGTTTCTATTGATAACAGTCTTGCTGCCACAATCATGGCTAACGATAAGGATAACGTGATTAAAAACACCGGTGCGCAGGCTTCAATCTATAGCGGTTACGGTGCCGATTCAATTACAAATAGCGGAAATAAAACTACACTCAACACCGGCGCAGATGAAGATATTATCGACAACAGCGGCAATGAAGTTTCAATCAACAGCGGCTCGGCTAGCGATTCAATTAAAAATTCCGGTTCCTATAGCACAATTCGCGCAGGAGCCGGCGACGATACCATTATAAATACCGGCTCAAACGTCTCAATCGTCGGCGAGGCAGGCAGAGATTTAATCAGCTTGGGTGCCGATGCGGCAAGCATTTTAGTTCAGTACACTACAGAAACTCAAACTTCGGCAGTTTCCAATGACGATACGATTTACGGCTTTAACTCAACTTCGTCCTTGCAAATTGGCGGCGGCGACGGCACTTACTCTTCCACAAAAAGCGGAAATGATGTTATTGTCACAGCCTCCACAGGCAAAATAACTTTAGTCGGCGCGGCTAGCTTAACTTCCGTCAATATTTCGGGAAAAAACATAGATAATAACGTCACCAAATATCCAGAAGACATAGCCACAGTTAACAATACTGTCAGTAGTATAATGATTCAAATGCTCGCCCAAAATTGTAGCGTCACAAATAGCGGCAATAACGTTTCCGTAAGTTGTCCTAACGGCTACGATTATGTTTATAACAATGGCTCTGATTTCACACTCGAAGGCGGCACGGGCAATGGTTCCGTTCAAAATGTCGGCGTGAACGCTATAATCAATGGTCAAGAAGGTGCTGACAGCTTAGTCAATAGCGGCTCTTACGTCACGCTAAATGGCGACGCAGGCAACGACGAAATTTTCAGTAGCGGCAATTCCGTCATAATCAACGGTGGTAGTGGTGCTGATTCAATAAGCAACTATAACGCCTCTGTGACAATCGACGCGGGCGCGGAAGACGATTATATTTATAACTCAAGCGTTGGCTCGGCAATTTCCATAAACGGCAACGCGGGCAACGATTTAGTTATCAATTACGCCGAAAAAGTTACAATGCTCGGCGGCGAAGGCGACGATTCTATTGCTAATGCCGGTTCAAATTTCTCCGCGAGTGGCGGCAACGGCAACGATACCATTAATAACTATAACGCTAATTCGACAATCGCCGGCGACGAAGGCAACGACCATATTTATAACTCAAACGTCGGTTCTAACGTTTCAATTTCTGGCGGCGCAGACGATGATTATATCAACAGTTTCGGCGATAGCGTCACAATGGACGGCGGCGCAGGGAATGATACCCTTTTCAATAGCGGCTCCAACGTCACAGTCAACGGCGGCGAAGGCGCAGATTCTATTGCAAACTGGGGAAATAATTTTACCTTCCATTACAAAGCGGGCGACGGCAACGACACCATTTACGGTTTCAACGAAACGTCAGCAATTTCAATTAGCGGCAGTTACTCCAGCGTTCAAAGCGGCAGAAATATCATCTTCAGCGTTGGCAACGATTCGATAACTTTAGTTGACGTGTTAGATTATTCAGACCCTGCAGACACAGACTCCCATAAAGACGACGAAAATTATATTTATAACGGTCAAGATAGCGTCGTAGTCAAAGCAACCGACGCCAACGGCAATTACATTAACAACGTCGGCAACTTCGTTACAATTAACGGCGGCGCGGGCGACGATACTATAAAAGCTGTCGGCGCGGCTAGCAGTATCAAGGGCTTAGAAGGTATCTATATCAATGGCGCGGCAGGCGATGATTCAATCAGGGCAAAAGTTTTAAATTCGACTATCGCAGGCGACACGGGCGACGATATTATTGACTTGCTGACTTCGCCGGGAAATAATCTGATTAACTACACGGCGGGCGACGGCAACGACACCCTTTATAACTTCGGCAGTAGCGATTCGCTAAGCATTGCGGGCGGCTCTTATTCTTCCATGATAAGCGACGACGCTTTGATTCTCACCGTCGGCAAAGGTAGCATAATTATTCACGACGCAGATTTATTATCAACAACTAATATCGTAGGCTCTTTGTCCGGTGGCGGTGAGACGCAACTCGTAACGAACAACATAAGCTCGCCCGTTACTGTCGGCTCCGACGTCGAAAATATTATCTCTTTCGGCAGGACTAAACCCGTTCAAATTACCGGCAATGCTAAAGCTAACTCAATCGTCGGCGGCAAGGGCAATGACACGCTAAACGGCGCGGCAGGTAACGATAAGCTAACTGGCGGCAAAGGCAAAGATATTTTCGTTCACACGGCGGGCAATGACGTTATCACAGATTACGGCACCGGCTCCGATAAAGTTAGCCTTGCTTCAACTATTTCCGACGTTTCGATTAGCGGCAATAACGCCGTGCTGACAATGAATAACGGCTCAACCTTGACGATTACGGACGGCTACTTAGTCAGAAATTCTAGCGGAAAACTTACAAAGAAATATAGAAAAGTCACACTCGACGGCGGCAAGAAATCAACTGCTTACATGTTCGATAACCACGAAATTTTCAACCGCAGTAGGAACGGCGTAACACTCACTTCCGGCGCAACCAATAACACTATAAGCGATTTAGCTACGAAAATAAAAACTATCGACGCAACCGCCGCTTCCAAAGTTAATAGTATCACCGGCAATAGCAAAGCTAATTCAATCCTTGCAAGCACAAGCGATTCAACGCTTAACGGCGGCAAGGGAAATGATACGCTCGTTGGCAATTCCGGCAAAGATGTTTTCGTCTACAAGAAAAATGAAGGCAAAGACGTTATCCAAAATTACGCGGTGAACGATACGATTAGCATTGAAGGCGCGACGATTGATAATATTTTCGTCAAGAAAGATGATGTCGTTTTCAAAGTCAACGGCAAGAGATTGAGAGTTAAAGACGCGGCTGATAAAACAATCACCCTAAGCGAAGACGGCACGACTAAAACTTTCTCCGACGGCGTGCTTTATACCGGCACAACTTCCGCGATACTCTCCGCTACTTTCTCCGCAAAGTCTACAACGACAATCAACGCTGTTACAATCGACGCTACCAACATCAAGAAGGCCTCCAAAATTTCGGGCAACAGTTCAGCAAATATAATTATCGGCTCCAAGAAAAATGATACGTTCTACGGCGCGGGCGGCAATGATTCAATTTTGGGCGGCAAGGGCAAAGATGTTATCTACGGCGGCGCAGGTAAAGATACTTTGACTGGCGAAAATGGACGTGATAAACTTTACGGCGGCGACGGCAACGACATTTTGACCGGCGGCAAAGGTAACGATAGTCTTTGGGGCGATGACGGCGCAGATAGTTTCATTTACAGCAAAGGCGACGGCAACGATTATATTTACGGTTTCAGCAACAACGATACGCTGACACTAGACGCCGTGATAAGAGATTCTAACGTTAAGAAAGACGCTATCACCTTAAAGCTTAGCGGCGGCTCCGTTACGTTTAAAGACTATACCGCGACGACCTTCAACATAAACAGCGACACTTATCAAGTCAAAAACGGTGCTTTCGTTAAGAAATGATTTGGAGTTAAAACCGTGAAATTCAACATTCATAAAAAAGTATTGATATTGGTGCTGGGTACGGGGCTTGCAACGTTCCTCGTACTCGGTCTTTTTTCTTACGTGTCCAAAGAAATAGTTCAAAGAGATATGGCTAAGATGAGTAACGAACTTGGCGAAAAAAGCGCGACTTATACCGACGACATTTTGGCTAAAGAACTTGCACAAACACTCGGCGAACTAGCAAAAGCTAAGGCAGAATACATTAATCGCGAACTGGTAATAACGCGAGATGACGCCGCGACTTTGGCAGAGGCTATGACCGAAATAATTTCGCACCCAGAAAATTATTTGCCAAAAACTAAGCCCGACCCGCGTACTCAATCCGTCAAGAACGGGCAAACTTATCTGATATTTGCTCCCGATATTCGCGATAACGTCACGCCTGAACTTATGCAGGAAATTTCTATTGCTTCCAATATCAGCTATATGTTAGAAGAAATAACTAAATCTCATAGCATGTATAATTGCACAGCTTTTGTCGGTTCGGAGAATGGTTGGTATTTATGTAGCAGAGTTGTTTTAGACAAAAACGACAAAGCCAATTTCAATGAAACTATTCCCTTCTCTCGCGAAAGAATTTACTCTTTCGACCCCAGAAAACGTCCGTGGTATAAAAAAGCCTTCACCGCTCAAGAACCTGTCATCAATGATTTATACATGACGCTGACTGGCGAAGGGGAAAAAGGTTATCAGCAAATTGGCGCGTCTGCTCCCTTCTATGACGCTAAAGGCAACTTCGCGGGTGTTGTCGGGCTTGATTACTCTAATATAGATATTTACAAATGGATTAACAGAAAGTCTTTTGCTAAAAGCGATTTAAATTTCGTTCTGAACGAATATAACGAAGTTCTCTTCACTTCCGATAGCGTTGATAAAAGATTTTTTACTAAAACTATTCAAGCTATTGATAAAGGCAATTCGGGAGTTGTTCAGATAACTATTGACAATCAAGATTATTATGTAGCCTGCGCACCAATGAAAGACATTAATTGGACTTTCTGCATGATTGTTTCCGAAAACGAAATTTTAAAATCGACTAAAAGCACCCATAATTATTTCCTTCAGCAGATTGAAAATCTAAAAAAAAGAATGAATCAAGAATACTCCTATATGAAGGGGATTTTTGTAATAATTCCCGTGCTCTTGCTGATAATTTTATTCTTAATGAGTACGAAACTTTCGCGGCAATTCGTTAAGCCAATTAATGAACTTACTGACGGCGTGCGCGAAATTGCCGGCGGCAATCTCGATAAGAAAATTAAAATCTACACTGGCGACGAAATTGAACACCTTGCGATTTGCTACAACGCAATGACTGACGAGATTAAAACCTACATGAAAAATTTGGAGATCGAAACCGCCGAAAAGGAACGTATCGCGACTGAACTTGACGTTGCTAAGGATATTCAACACGGCATGCTCCCGAAAGATTTCCCGACCCGCGCAGATTTTGAAATTTTTGCAACTATGGAAGCGGCTAAGGAAGTCGGCGGCGATTTTTACGATTTCTACATGCTTGACGAAAAACATTTAGCGATAACGGTTGCGGACGTTTCCGGCAAAGGAATTTCAGCCGCGCTGTTTATGGTCGTCAGCAAAACTATTCTCAATAACTTTGCTGAAACTTTCTACAAGCAAAACGGACTTGCGCCGGTCGTCGCCGCCGCCAATGAGCAACTTTGCGCCAATAATGATGCTATGATGTTCGTTACGGTTTTTATCGCCGTGCTTGATTTGGAGACGGGCGAATTTACTTACGTCAACGCGGGGCATAATCCGCCGGTGATTTACCACGCCGCAGAAAATCATTGCGACTTTTTGGATGTTAAGAAAAATTTCGTTATGGGACCAATGGACGGCATTCCCTTCGCCGAGCAGAAAATTTCTTTAGCGGCGGGCGATTTGATTTTCATTTACACCGACGGCGTAACGGAGGCTTTGAACGTTGCAGACGAAGAATATTTGCCCGACCGCTTGATTAAATTCATGAACGAAACCGACTGCCGCGCCGATTTGCAAACGTTGCTGAAAAATATTCGTGGCGATGTTGCCGAACACGTCGGCGAGGCGGCGCAATCAGATGATATTACAATGTTTGCGCTAAGGTTTAACGGCAAAGTTTAAAAAAATTATCCCCCGCGCAGTCGTAGGGGATTTTTTTGTTATAGGAAAAGCTTTTATCGAAAGTTTTGAAGTTCCGCAGGGTCGGCAAGCCAATCTTCGAGCTTTGGATTGTTTGAAGGCTCCCAATTAATTACTCGTGTTTGTTCTGCGCACCAATGGCACATCTCAACATTACCATCGAGCATTTCGAGTAGCGACGAAAAATTTGGTGAATAAATATCTACGCTTGTTGACGCAGGGAAATTTTTTATCCCGAATCTTTCCGCTAATCTGAACTTTAAAGCATCAATCGGACATTTATAAATTCGACCATCGCGCAAGAAACGACAATTATTATTATTACAAACAGCACGTGTTTTCATTGGATTATGTCCTGCATTAATTGACAAGAATACACTAAATTTTTTATCAGCAGCCGAACCTCTAATATCGTAAAGAATTTTATTTGTATTTAAAACAGTTTCTATCTTGTCAAGTATTTTGGCGGTTGGCGGATAATTTGAAATACTGACAAAAAAATTATTCTCTCTAATTGAGTCGAGAATTTTTTGCGATGTTGACGGAATGAGCAAGCCGTTCGTTACAATTCGTAAGTCGGATTTCGGCAGATATTGTCGCGAGATTTTTATATATTCATCAAGATTTTTTAAAAGAAACGGTTCGCCGCCGAGCAAGAAAAAAGCTACAATATTGCACACTTGCGAAATTCTGCGAAGGTCTCGACGAAAGTTTTCGGGCGGATAAACTTCATTTTTATTAAACAGTCCGGAAAAATGCGTGCAACCTTTGCAATTTAAATTACAACCGTCAGTTATATTGACTTCAAGTTGAGTGAGATATGCTTTTTCAGAATCTAGCCAATGAATCGGAATCAATGGATGGAGAAAAACCAAATCCATAATTCCTATATTTGGAATGCCATAGAATTTGCAAGTTTGAACAATCACTTTTGTAAAGGGAATTCGTCCATCTTCAGCGATAATCACGCCGTCAAGTTCGCCCGCGTTTACGAGCCGCCTAAATTCAAAAAAAGTTATCGGCGGAAGGTTAGTTGATAGTTCGCCCCCCCCCACTCGATTTGATACAAAGTCACGGATAAAAAACTTAAACTCAATGTTGCTGTTTTTCAAACCCTCTTGAACTTGCAGTGCAAACGGCGGATAACCGCAAATAGCAACCCTCATCAATTAAGCCTCCTATAAAATCTTTGATAAAAATAGTTTCGTGCGTTCTTCCTTAGGGTTCTCGAAAACTTCTTTAGGATTGCCCTGCTCGACGATATAACCGCCGTCGACGAATAAAAGCCGCGTCCCGACTTCGCGAGCAAAGCCCATTTCATGCGTAACGATTATCATAGTCATTCCGCTTTCAGCAAGCCGTTGCATAACGTCGAGAACTTCGCCGACCATTTCGGGGTCAAGCGCACTCGTTGGCTCGTCGAACAGCATAACTTTAGGATTCATAGCCAAAGCTCTAGCGATTGCAACGCGCTGTTGTTGCCCGCCGGAAAGTTGATTGGGGTAAGCATCCGCCTTGTCGCCCAAGCCTACGCGGTCGAGTAAATCCTGCGCGGTCTGTTCGGCGCGAGAACGTTCAATTTTGCGAACCTTCATAGGTGCAAGCGTAATGTTTTGGAGAACTGTCATATGCGGGAAGAGATTAAAACGCTGAAAAACCATGCCGACTTCCTCGCGCACTTTATTTATATTGGCGTCGCTGTCAAGCGGAATGCCGTCAACAGTAATCGTGCCGCTGGTCGGTTCCTCCAAAAAATTTATACAGCGCAGAAGTGTCGATTTTCCCGAACCGCTCGGACCGATTATTACGACGACTTCGCGCTCATCAATATGTAAATCAATTCCTTTGAGGACATGCAAATCCCCGAAGGATTTTTTTAAGCCATTTATTTCTATCATACTGCAAAATTCCTTTATAAACGTTCTGGCACGGCGATAACCTTCAAAGTGTCGGAACATTGCAACGCGCACACTGTTTGGTTACTTTCTAAAAGTAACCCTTTGAGGACGTGCAAATCCCCGAAGGATTTTTTTAAGCCTTTTATTTCTATCATACTACAAAATTCCTTTAGCTGACCATACCAACTTGATTAACCGAAGTATCAAGCATAGTGTCTTGCGTCTGAACTGCCTTAGCGTTCGCTTCGTACATGCGGTGATTGTGAATCAGCTCGACCATTTCAGTTACAATCGCCGTGTTCGATTTTTCCAGAGAACCTTGAAGAATTTCTCCGGAGGCGGGGCGCGGTTGAAAGTCAGGATTCATAATACGCGCTTGAACGTTTTGCCCGACAGCTTGCGGTACGGGCTGATTACCTTCGTTGTCGTTGACGAGATAATAAAGATTATCGCCCTGCTTTTGCGTAGCAAGTCGATTGCCGAACTCCACAAATTGAATTTGCGCGAGTTGCTGACGTTGATTCAAGTCGCCTATTGCCGTCCAACGATTGGTTATAGGGTCAAGGCGCGTTTCAGTGCCAGGAATTGAAATGACGCCGTCGCCCGGAATGAAAACTTGCGAATCGGAAATGTTATCGGGAATGCGAATCGGATTGCCCTGCGTGTCAAGAAGATTATAGCCGCGAATGTCCTGCAGATAACCTTGCGTATTTTTGAAGAACGCGCCGTTGCGAGAGTAGCGGACGCCGTCGGGCGTTTGAACGGCAAAAAATCCGTCGCCGACAATCGCCAAATCAAAAGTATTGCCCGTCGACTCAAGTGCGCCCTGCTGATAGTCAACGGCAATCTCGTCAATGTAATCGCCTAATCCGAGTTCGCCGATACCTGGACGATAGAACGGATTAGCACTAAAGCCTTTAATCTGCGTAACGTCATCTTTCGACGTGTTCAGCTCCGCCATTGAGCCTAAAGGCGTACCCTTCACGCCCAAAAGGCTACCCTCGTTGAAGTCGTTGACGCGCTTAATAAACATTGGGTGAAATTCCTTGTGAACAGTCACGTCGCGTTTGTAGCCAGTATTGGCGGCGTTAGCGAGATTGTTGGCGATAACGTCAGTGCGTTTCATTTCGCTAATCATGCCGGTTGCCGCCGTGTAAAGTCCGCGCCACATTTCATTATCACTTCCTCTTTTAGTTTGCAAAAAGGATTTTAAAGCTTTGCACAGAATTTTTCAAGGAATATTTTGGGAGGTGCATTAAATGGCAGATGAACGACTGATAGTCGCGCTGGACTTGCACACAATGGACGACGTAAAAAAGCTCGTCAACGATTTGGGCGACAGCGTAAATTTCTACAAAGTCGGAATGGAACTTTTCTATTCAGTGGGCGCGGGTGTGGTCGAGTGGCTCAAGGCGCAGGATAAGAAAATTTTCTTGGACTTGAAACTCCACGACATACCAAATACGGTCGCGGGCGGCTTATGCTCGTTAATGGGTTTGGGCGCAAATATTTTAAATGTTCATGCGTCGGGCGGCTTTACAATGATGAAAACTGCGGCGGAGGCTTTGCACAAAGAATCCGAACTGCGCGGCGTCGAGTGTCCGAAGTTGATAGCTATAACCGTGCTCACAAGTATCAATCAGGCGGAATGGTGCGGCGCGTTGAAAATTTCGGAGCAAGTCGCAGAATTCGCAAGGCAAGCACAAGCGGCAGGGCTTGACGGCGTAGTTGCGTCACCGCAGGAAGCAAAATTGATTCGCGAAACTTGCGGGGAAGGATTTTTAATCGTGACGCCAGGCATAAGACCAGCGGGAGCCGATATTAACGACCAGCAACGAATTTCAACACCGGCGTCGGCACTTCAAAACGGCGCGACGCATTTAGTTATTGGCAGACCAATTCGGGCGGCTAAAAATCCCCGCGAAGCGGCAGAAAAAATTTTAAAAGAAATGAGAGGCATTTAATATGACTGAAAAAGAAGTTTACGATTTACTTGTTGAGACGGGCGCGATTATGACTGGGCATTTCAATCTCACGTCGGGTTTACATAGTCCGCATTATGTCGAAAAATTTAATGTGCTTCAGCACCCCGAAATGACGGAGAAACTTTGCCGCGCTATGGCTGAACATTTCAAAGACGCGCATATTGAAACTGTTGTTGGTCCCGTGACAGGCGGCATTATTCTTGCGCACGAAACCGGCAAAGCTCTTGGCACCCGCGCAATTTTCACTGAGCGCGTTGAGGGCAAAATGACTTTCCGTCGCGGCTTTACGTTGCACGAAGGCGAGCGCGTCTTGATTGTTGAAGACGTTGTCACGACGGGTGGCTCTGTTCGCGAAGTTATCGACGTTGTTAAGCAATTCGGCGGCGTGCCGGTTGCAGTCAGTATGCTTGTCGATAGGTCGGGCGGCAAAGTTAATTTCGGCGACGTTCCTAGCTTCGCGCTCCTGCACATGGACGTTGAGACCTACAAGCCCGAAGATTGCCCGCTGTGTAAAGAAGGCGTCCCGCTGACTAAACGCGGCTCGACGGGTAAAAAATAAATGCTCAAAACTTTGACGGTTGAAAATTTCGCGCTGATTGAAAATATAACAGTTGAATTCGGCGCGGGCTTGAACATCTTGACTGGCGAGACTGGCGCGGGCAAATCAATTTTGATTGAGGCACTCGGCGCGATTCTCGGAAATAAAATCGGTGCAAGCAAAATTCGCAAGGGCGCAGATTATCTGCGCATCGCGGCGAACTTTTCTAACGGACTGAGAATTTCGCGGACAGTTTCGCGTACAGGAAAAAATTCAATCACGCTCGACGACAAGCCGATAACTTTAGCGCAACTTAAAAAGCTTAGCGCAGATTTAGTTGACGTTCACGGGCAAAATAAAAATCTGGAACTCCTGCGCGAAGATAAAATTTATCAGCTGATTGACGACGAAAATATTTCTGTTGAGCTGAAAACTTTCCAGGAACTTTATCGCAAATTGATTTCAAAGGCGCGGGCGTTGGAAAAGAAAAAATCTGCGCGGGCTGAAAATCTGGAGCGGCTAGACTTTTTGCGCTGGCAGGAACAAGAAATATCTTCGGCGGCACTCAAGCCCCATGAAGACGAAAAACTTGACGCGGAGATAAAAAAACTTTCGCATGCAGAAAAAATCGCCGAGAACGTCCAGAAATCCGCGCAGATTCTCAACGACGGCGATTCCGATATTTTAACGGCATTGGCTAGGGTCGAAAAGAAATTGGACGATGTGGCGCGTTACGACGATAAATTGAACTCTGCGCGGAAACTTTTGGAGGACGCTCAAATTTATCTGCGCGAAGCTTATGACGAAATCCGCGACTACGGCGCAACTTTAGATTTTTCGCCCGAACTTTTAGACGAACTCCACGCTCGCGCCGATATAATTTCTACGCTCAAAAAAAAATATGGCGCGTCAGTCAACGATATTCTGCAACGGTTGGAAAAAATTCGCGGCGACATTGCGACGATAGAAAACTTTGATTCGGACGTTGAAGACTTAAAAGCAGAAGTCACTACACTTGAACGCCAAACGAAATCCCGCGCAGAAAAACTTTTAACACTGCGCCGGGCGTCGGCAAAAATTCTGGGTGCGAAGATTGAATTAGAACTTCAACGCTTGGGAATGGCGCGGGCGCAATTTGAAATTGTCTTGGAGCCAACCGAAAAACTTTCCTCAAACGGTGGCGATAAAGCAGAGATATTTTTTTGCGCGAACATAGGCGAAGAAAAATTGCCTCTGTCAAAAGTCGTATCGGGCGGCGAACTTTCTCGAATTGCGCTGGCAATAAAAATTGTTCTGGCAACGGAACGGCGCGGCGATTTTTTCCAGACAATGATTTTCGACGAGATAGACACAGGGCTAGGCGGCGTTACGGCTAAAACTGTCGCAGAATGTATCGCGCAAATTTCGCAAGGTTGGCAAGTTCTTTGCATAACGCACTTGCCGCAAATTGCGAGCATGGCACAAACTCATTTACAAATAATAAAATTGGAAATCGACGGGCGTACCGTCACAAAAGTTAAACTACTAAACAAAGAAGAGCGCGTTAGAGAAATTGCGCGAATGGCTTCAGGCGACGAATCACCAACCGCAATAAAAAATGCCCGCGAAATGTTAGCATCGGCAAAAATTTTTGTAGAGAAAATTTTATGCACGAAGTGATTAGTAGGAGGGAATTTTATGGAAGCATTGCACGGCGTGATTAACGATATTAACTCCGTTCTTTGGACATACGTTATAATTATCGCGCTGATTGGTTCGGGCATTATCTACACGTTCAGAACGAAATTTGTACAAGTGCGTTTAATCGGCGAAATGCTCAAGCTGATATTCGGGAGCGCGGGACAAAAGACGACCGGCAAAGAAATTAGTGGCTTTCAAGCGTTTTGCGTCTCTACGGCGTCGCGAGTGGGTGTCGGCAACATTGCGGGCGTCGCGATTGCCATTGTCACTGGCGGACCTGGCGCGGTTTTTTGGATGTGGATAATTGCGTTTATCGGTTGCGCGACGGGTTTTGTTGAAAGTACGCTTGCGCAGATTTACAAGATACCTAGAGGCGACGGCGCATTTTTCGGCGGACCAGCGTATTACATGAAAAATGCCCTTCACATGACGGGCTTAGCGAAACTTTTTGCGGTTTTAATTTCCGTGACATTCGGTTGGATTTACGTTTCAGTTCAAGCGAATACAATCGTTGGAGCGGTCGAGACGGCATTTGGCATTGACCACGCGATAACGGCATTTGCAGTAGCGGCTTTGACGGCTCTTGTAATTTTCGGCGGTGTAACGCGAATAGCGAAATTTGCTGAAATGCTCGTGCCAAGTATGGCGGGGCTTTATCTTTTGAGCGCGATTATAATAATCGTAATGAACTTTGACAAAGTGCCGGCAATGTTCGCGCTTATTATTCACGATGCGTTTAGTCCTCAAGCGGCGGTCGGCGGCGGTTTTGCCGCAGTCTTTATGACGGGCGTACGTCGCGGCTTATTCAGCAATGAAGCGGGCGAAGGTTCCGTACCGAACGCGGCGGCGACAGCTAGTGGCAAGCACCCTGCGCGGCAAGGACTTATTCAAAGCTTTGGCGTTTACGTCGACACTTGGCTTGTATGCTCGGCTACGGCTTTTTCTGTTTTGCTGACGAGTGAATATGCAATCGGTGGAGAGTTGACGGGCGTTTCACTTGTTCAAATGTCCTTAGCTAGCGTCTATGGAACTTACGCGCCGCATGTCCTTGCGTTTATAGTTTTCCTGTTCGCGTTTAGCTCAATCGTCGGCAATTACTTTTATGGCGAAGTTAATATCGCGTTCTTTGAGGGCGACGAATCCGGCTTTTTGCCAAGTTCAGTTGCTCGTCACGCAATGAATCTTTTCCGCTTAGGCGTCGTGGCTATGGTTTTGATTGGAAGTTTTTCCGACCTCGCTTTAGTTTGGGACGCGGCGGATTTATTTATGGGCTTTTTGTGCTTGACGAACCTTTATGCGGTAATTCGCCTGTGCAAATACGCTTTCATTGCGCTTGATGATTACGTTACGCAGAAAAATCGCGGCGTTGAAGAGCCGGTCTTTGACGTAAACATTATACCGGACAAAGAAGGAATTCACGCTTGGGGAATTGACGACAAGAAATGAAAGAGGAGCGATTGAAATGAATCAGCGAGGCTTCGCAACATTAGAAGTCATCTTAATGGTTATGGTTATAGGAATTTTGGCGTCGATAGCCGTGCCGCGATTTACTTCCGTCACTGCCGCCGCCAACACTGCCAAAATTCAAGCAGACCTCTCTACTCTCGACACGGCGATTGCGATTTACACTATGGAAAATGGAGAACCAACTTCAACTCCCACTCTCACAACGTTGGCACCTTACTTAAAAGATGCCGAAAATATTAAACCGCCGACAGGTTCAGCATTAATTAAAGGTAATCAAGAAAAGATTGAGGGAACGACTTACGGATTTGAGCAAGTAGCCATAAGCAGTACTCAAGGTGAATCCAAAAAAGATTGGCGAGCAGTTTTACAAATGTCAGACGGAAACAAAACATCTGGTTATTTTGTAAAGTAAAAGTTTTCGGTTAGGGGCTATGCGTTTTAGCTGAAAATTTATTGACGCCTAAAAGTTTTTTTGATAGAATCTGCCGCAGGAAAAAATTTTTTTCTGGAAAGCTTAATGAATCCACGTTGATAAACGATAAGATTAACAAGAGACAATGACGAGTACTAAGTTGCAACACTCGTTACGCGTGCGAGGCGCAGTCTTCCGGCGACGGTCGGAGACAGGCAACAAGCTCGTTTGTTTGGCGGCGGAAAGGAAACCGTCGACTAAGGAAAAATTTTTCTAGGAAAGATCAGGGAGGAAATAACCATGGCAATGGTAGTAAAGAACAACATGAGCGCAGTTCGTACGCTCAATGTATTGAATCAAAACAGCACCGCGCTCCAGAAGAGCTTAACGAAAGTAGCAAGCGGCATGAAAATCAATGGTGCACAGGATGACGCCGCAGGTTACGCAATCTCCGAACGTATGCGCGTCCGTATCCGTTCGCTCGACCAGGCAAATCAGAACAGCCAGAACGACTCCGCATTGATGAAAACCGCTGAAGGCGCAGTCGCTAACACCATCGAAATTTTGAAGGCTCTCAAAGAAAAAGCCATTAACGCAGCTAACGATTCCAACACCGACGAAGACCGTCAGACTATTCAAAAGGAAATCGACCAATTCATTGACCAAATCGACGACAACGCACTTGTTCAATTCAACGGCAAATATCTCGTCGACGGTTCCAAAAACAATGTCGTCTCCTCTTCCAAAACTATTCTTCTCAACCAGTTCTTGGACACTGGGACTGCTGTTGGTTCCAAATTGACGGATCTCAAGAACCGTGCGGGCGATTCTCTCGAAATTCTATCCACCGATAAATATACTGTTTCTTGGGTTATAAATGGCAAAACTACGACAACCAGTGCTGACGTCGGTGCTAATACTACTTTAAATAATCTTTTGAGCCTCGCCGGTACTACTGCGGTGGGAGATGCTAGTACCGCTCTCGGCAAGGATAAATTCAATGTTGACGTTTACACGCCCGATAAAAGCGCAGGCATTGCTCTTGTGGCTAATACTGCCGGCGTAACCAATCAAGTTTCCGGCTTCACTATCAGCATTATGGACGCGCAAGGCAACGTCAAGAAGGCGGCTAATGCGGCTCTCGACCAGTTCAAGCAATATCAACGCGCTGAAAACCAAACCGGCGACAAATCCTTAACTTTCCATGTCGGTTCGGAAGCTAACGTCGCTATCAAAGTTGGTATGGGCGATATGCGTTCTGAAGCTCTCGGTCTTAAAGGCTCTTCGGGCGAAAGAATTCTTGTCACCACCAAAGAAAACGCTAACGCCTCTATCAACGTCATTGAAAACGCGCTCACTAAAGCTCTTGACCAGCAAACCACTATCGGCGCAATCGAAGCTCGTCTCGAATACACCAGTGCTAACCTCACGACTTCTAGCGAGAACGTCCAGGCGTCTGAGTCCACGATTCGTGATGCTGATATGGCTAAGGAAATGACCAACTACACGAAGAATAACGTTCTTCTGCAGTCGGCTCAAGCTATGCTCGCTCAAGCTAACCAAAACTCCAGCGCAGTTCTCAGCTTGCTCCAGTAATCCCCATAAAAAGCTGAGGATACAATCAAAGTCTAAAAGTGTGCGCATTACGCGCATGATGTTCGATACTAAAAAAATCGTCGGCGTAAGTCGACGTTTTTTTTTTAAACTAATTCAAGTACGGCACATAACTGTTCCGACGCTTTCAAAACGGCTCGGCGATTTTTTCTTGCAACTAAGAACTTTCTTTGGTATACTAAAAAAAATTTTTATGTGCCCTTAAGCATTCCGATGTGTCAACGATAAAATTTTTAAAGAGGTACGGGAGGCGAAAAGGAATCTAACGCCTACATTTTTCGTAAGTCAAGGAGGAAATTATTATGAGTATGGTAGTTAAAAACAACATTGACGCACTACGAACCGTCAATTTGTTGGACCAAAACAACAACATGCTCCAAAAACATTTGAGCAGGGTTGCAACCGGTATGAAAATTAATAGCGCGCAGGATGACGCCGCCCCGTGGTCTATCTCCGAACGTATGCGCATGAGAATTCGCGCTCTCGAACAGGCCAATCAAAACGTCCAGAACGATTCCGCTTTAATGAAAACCGCTGAAGGCGCGGTCTCTAGTACTATCGAAATTTTGAAGGCACTCAAGGAGAAGGCGATTAATTCCGCCAACGACTCCAACACCGACGAAGACCGCCGGACAATTCAAAAGGAAGTCGACCAATTCATTGACCAAATTGACGATAACGCCCTCGTCCAATTCAACGGCAAATATCTCATCGACGGCTCGAAAAACAATGCTGTTGCAGATACATGTACTGTTTTTCTCAATCGAAATATATCTACCGCAGCAGATCAAAATCAGGGTACTCAATTGGTAAATTTGACTAACTCTTTTGGTGTTAATCTCGGTATTCAATCAACTGATACATGGAGCATTTCGTATGTTATGAACGGCACAACCACTACAACTAGTGGAACTGTGGGAAACCAAACACTGCAAAATATAATGAATGTTAGTAGCAAAATTAACGTATCTCAAGGTAACGGTAATGAGAAAAATCAGTCACCTCGTAAAGATAAATTTGATCAAGATTTGTATTCTCCAAACAAAGAAAAAGCTCTCTTCCTTTATGGTGGTCCGACTACGGGTACTGCAGGTCAAATTGCGGGCTATACTATCAGTATCTCGGACGCACAAGGTAATATTAAAAAAGATGTAAATGCAGTTCTCAATGATTTCAAACTTTTGCAACGCGCCGAAAACAAAACCGGCGATAAGTCTTTGACTTTCCATACCGGTCCGGAAGCGAACGTCGCTATCAAAGTCGGCTTGACCGATATGCGCACGCATGCTTTGGGGCTAAAGGGTAGCGACGGTTCAAAAGTCAGCGTCACGACCAAAGAAAAAGCCAACGCCGCTATCAACGTCTTCGATAACGCCCTTAAAATGACTCTCGACCAGCAAGTAACTATCGGCTCCGTGCTCTCCCGCCTCGACTACACATCGTCGAATATCATCACCGCCAGAGACAACGACCAAGAGTCCGAATCCGTAATCCGCGATGCCGATATGGCTAAGGAAATGACTAACTACACTAAAGCTAACGTCCTCACGCAGACCGCGCAGGCTATGCTCGCTCAAGCTAACCAAAACTCCAACGCGGTCCTTAGCTTGCTCCAGTAATCCGAGCTTTAATATTTTTTTCAGAAACCTCTTGACAAGCCAAAAATTTTCTGAAAAAATACTTCGCCGTTTAGTTGACACCAAAAGTTTTTCTTGATACAATGCCAAACGAAGATTTTTCTTTATCGAATCGTTTATCAACAAGGTTTTAACAAAAATTTTTCAAGAGTCAAGGACGAGGTCACGATTGAGGCACTCGTTACGCGTGCGAAGTGTGGTTTCCGGCGACGGTCGGAAAGCAATCGTACTTGTTCAGCGCGGCGGAAAGGAAACCGTCGTTTCAGGATGGATTTTATTCTAAAAAGGATATCAAGGAGGAAAGGATTATGCAATCGACAATCTATACAAACATGGATTCTGTTCGCAATTACAACGTGTTCAATAAAAACGCCAGTAATGCGAGCAGAGCTATGGAACGCGCCACTACTGGTCTTAAAATCGTTAGCGCAAAAGACAACGCTTCGCAGTACGCGATTTCCGAAAAAATGCTTGAACGCATTAACGCGAACAACCAAGCAAGCCAGAACGTTCAAACCGACAACGCATTGACGAGAACCGCTTCGGGAGGTATCGCCAACACTATCGATATTCTTAAAGCGTTGAAGGCAAAGGCCATCGACGCCGCCAACGACTCCAATACCGATGCGGATCGTCTCAACATTCAAAAAGACGTCGACCAGCTCATCGCGCAAATCAACACCAACGCTCAAAACGTGAAATTCAACGGCAAAACTCTTCTCGACGGCTCTTACGACGAATCAGTTGGTTGTGCTACAAAAACCGCCTTAATGGCTGTAGTTAGTAGCCCTGATGATACTCTGAATGCATTGGGGCTTATTGATGATGGTGAAACAGCTACGGCAATTGTATCTTGGGCGGACGCAACAGGCAAGGTAAATACGGATAAAACCATATCAACTCTTGCTTGTGGTGCTAAGTTAAGTGAAATTATGACTTCGGCAGGTGATAAAGTTACTAATGTCACTATCAAAAAAGTGGCAGGGACTAGTAGTAGTGCTGCTAATACCGATGCGAAGGACAAAATTAATCAAACTGTTAAAACTAATGAAACCGGATTCGTTGCGGTTGCTGATACAGCGGGTGCTTCAACTAGATTCAGCGGTTTGACAATCAAGCTTGTATCCAATACAGATCCAAGCAAGTCGCTTTCTTATACTTTTGATACCGTACTACAACGCGGCAAAGACGCAAAAACAGATGGGGGTTTGTCGTTCCAAATCGGCGAATTAAGCGGTATGTCAATCGACTTGGCAATTGAGAACATGTCGGCGGGCTCGAAAGGTCTCGGAATCAGCGGACTCGATGTAAAGTCAAAAGACAATGCACAAGGTAGCATAGGCGTTATTGACAACGCAATTACTGCGGCACTTCAGCAGCAGACGAGTATTGGCGCGATGGAAGCGCGTCTCGGCTATACGGCGGACACTCTCGACACAATCAACGAGAACTTGCAAGCGTCCAACTCCGCAATTCGCGATGCTGACATGGCAAAAGAGGTTTCCAATTACATGAAGTGGAACGTTCTTATGCAGGCGTCGCAGTACATGCTTGCGCAATCGAATCAGAACGCTTTCGCTACGCTCAACTTACTCCAATAACTCCGGCCGCAAATTTTGCTAATGCGGGAGATGCGGCTGCCAGTTCAATGGCCATTCGAGCATAAGAACTAACAAACGCATATTAAAAGACCGTCAGCAATGGCGGTCTTTTTTCGTGGCTTTGCGGTTATCAAAGGTCGACATAAGATTACAAGCCGCGAAAAGGTAAGCGTATAGTCTGTGCTTATTTATGTGAACTCCTCCCGCCTATAGAGGCGGGAGCTTCCTGAATCAACGAGGTTGCGCCTTTTGTTGCGTCTTATTTCCTCTCATACAGGCTTTACTTTCCGCAGTCCCTGCGGTAGTCAGGTTTAAATCGATATGTTGCAAAAATTCTTTGTAAGGAATATCCGCGCTGTGAATGATTCCGAGCCTGCCTCTTCTATCAATTACGGGCTTGCGCCAATCGTCGAAACAGCTAGTCAATATTTTCTCATAACCAATCGGCGCAGGCAATTCAATCGTCTCGAACGGCAAATAAATAGTCTCGCGGAAACAGGATTTCGATTGCGGCATTAATTTTTCCATGCGAACAAATTGCTCAATCCAATCAACGTTAGCAGAATAATCAAAAACGCCCTCCGCGAAAATTTTTACAAATTCAAATTGGTCATTTAAATTCTTAAAAGAATGAAGCGTTTCGATAACCGACCAATCATTGACGGTCTTGCCGCCCTTTTGCACGTGCTCAACGATTGCGGGATAATTATAAATCGTTCCTAAAAGTTCGTTTATCGCATTAGTCGCAAAAAAGCTGTCATTTGTGCCGTCAAACGTAACGTCTAGCGGAAAAATATCAATCATTAAACCTCTAGTTTTTTCGATATCAATATTTTTATCAGCGAGCAAAGTTGTCTGCGAATGAGAAATTTTAATTATAGAAAAAACGTTGCGCTCGATTTCAAATAGACTGCCTGCCAATTCATCTTTTATAACTTTGCTGAAACGATTAAAATCCGAACGCATTATGCAAAGGTCAAAATCCTCGTCCCAAGGAATGAAACCTTTATGACGCGCCGCGCCCAAAAGCGTGCCATAAGCCGCCCAGTAAGGTATTTTGTGCTTGCGGCAAATCCTGTCGACTTCTTGCCAAATTTCCAGTTGCCTATTCCAAACCTTTTTCATATCGGATTTAACAAGCCAACCGTCGCGAATCTCATCTTGATTTAAACCTTTAATGAACGCCATTTATAAGCCTCCCGAAATTTAGTTACCGATTGTTTTTTCTGGCGATATAAGTTCAAAATTAATACGTTGCAAAAATTCTCTATACGGAATGTCCGCGCTGTAAATGATTCCGAGCCTTTCTATTCCGTCATGAACAAATTTATGCCAATCACCATAACATCTCGTCAACACCGCCTCATAACTAATCGGCACGGGCAACTCAACTGTCTCAAAGGGCAAATAAATCGTTCTTCTAAACCATTCTTTTTGAAAAGAATTTTGGAGACGTTTAGTTGAATCTAAGAGCCAGTTTATCTGCGAAGATTGATTGAATAACGCTTCCGCATACAAAGTGAAGACTTTACATTGCTCACGCATGTCGGAAATGGAATGAAGCTTTTCAATAACCGACCAATCGTTGACGATACTGCCACCCTCTTTAATGTGCTTATCGATTACAGGGAAATTGAAAATAGTAAACAATAGCTCATTAAGCGCGGTAAACGCCAAAAAACCATCCTTAGTATCGTCTAAATCAATATCTAAGGGAAAAATATCAACCGCTATGCTCGGCAATCTCATATCAACATCTAGAAAGCCAGTAGTTATAAGCGTCGTTTGAGCATGAGAAACTTGAAGAAAGGAAAAATTATCGTTCTTAATTTCAAACAAACTGTCTTTCAATTCCTCATCTAAAGCCTTACGAAAACAATCAAAATCCGGACGCATCATGCAAAAATCCATATCTTTGTCCCAAGGAATGAAACCTTTATGACGCGCCGCGCCCAAAAGCGTGCCATAAGCCGCCCAGTAAGGTATTTTGTGCTTACGGCAAATCCTGTCGATTTCTTGCCAAATTTCCAGTTGCCTATTCCAAACCTTTTTCATATCGGATTTAACAAGCCATCCGTCGCGAATTTCATCTTGATTTAAATCTTTGATAAAAGCCATTTACGTGCCTCCCATAATTATTTTAATCTACCGAGCCGATAGCCGAAAAATTTCGCGGCGTCCCTGAAAATCGCGCCGACGCAATCAAGCGGATTTTTTTTAGCTAATTCGGAAAGTTTCATTAGGACAAATTTTTTCCCTGCGCCCTCCGCCGAACCGAAAGTTTCACGAATCCAACTTTCCTGCGCATGAAATTTTCCAATCTGAACATAGCGTTGAAACTCCTGCGCCGCCGTGTAGTTATGCGAGTGATAAACCTGCGCGGACGCCGCATAGAAAATTTTCCAGCCACTCATCAACATTTTTGCCGCGACGTACATATCCTCACAAAGCGGAATATTTGACGGAAAGCCGCCAACACTTTGCAACGCCGCAACCCGATAAGCTGCAAAAGAATTCGACGCAAACGCCGTTTTAAGCCCGAAAGTTTTTCTATCGTCAAAGGAGCGCAGTTGACTTTCAGGCGGATAGTTGAAAGCGCGTAGAAATTTCGCCTCATTAGTCGCGCCTTCGTGCGGGAGTTGCCGACCGTAGGACAAGCCAACAGATTCATTTTCGCCGAAAATTTTAACTAGCATCGCAAGCGATTGTTCGTCGCGAAATAAAACGTCCTGCGTTAAAAAAATTATAACGTCGAGCGGAAACTTTTTCAGCAGGTGCTCGAGCGCAAATTGCCTTGTCGCGCCGTGATTGAAAGCTTTTCGAGGTATCGTCAAGACCTCAAGTCCGAAATTTTCCGCGCAAGTCAAAGTTCCGTCGGTTGATTCCGAGTCGACGATTAATTTTTTCGTTGGCAGTGACTGCGCGGCGAGCTGTTCGAGTAATTTTTTAAATTGAGTTCCCGCGTTGAGTGTCGGGATTATTAAGCCGCAATTCATTTATCACACTCCAAAAATTTTTGTCCATGATAGCAAAAAAATTTATTCGTTGCAAAAAATTTTCGCCAAACGTGATATAATATCGCCGCTAAGATTTTTATAGAAAGGATAGGCAAATGTTCAGAGTAAAAATTGCCGCCGCTCTGCTAATTGTCGGGCTATTCTTGTCAATACACCTTATCGCGCCGGAATTTTTGCCGGAAGTCGTCGACCTTTTATCACGCGGGGACATCGTCGAGACGGCGGAATATATAAAAAGTTACGGCTCGTTGGCGGTGGTGTTTAGTTTCCTGCTAACACTTTTCGTCAACGCGATAGGCTTTCCGCCAGCGATAATTTTTTCCACAGCGAATACGCTAATTTTCGGAATAATGCCGGGAATAGTTTTATCAGTCATTGCGGAGACAGTCGGCGTGACGATAAGTTTTCAGCTACTGCGATTTTTCTTCCGCGACAGTGCAAAGAAAATCATTAAGAAAAATAAACGCCTAAGCAACGTCGACAAGTACAGCGCGAAAAATGGCTTTACAGTAATGCTGATTGCGCGAATGGTACCGTATGTGCCGAGCGGGATTTTAAATGCGGCGGGCGCGTTAAGCTCAATGAGTTTACGAGATTATTTCTTGGCGTCGCTTGTCGGAAAGTTTCCGTCGACAGGAATTGAAGCGATAATCGGACACGATGCAATTTTGCAAGAGGAAGATTTCACGCGGATAATCGTCGTGGTTATCTTCGCGATAATTTTAATTGGTTGGGCGTGGTGGTATCAGAAGAAAAATCACCACTGAGATTTTTGGAGGTTTTTATCATGAAGAAAATTTTATCAGGCGCGTTGTTGGCGGTAATGCTTTTAGGATTCAGCGCGTTTACGGAAGCAAGTCAGGTAGAGCAAGAAAATATGTGCTGTCGCGGAAATTATTATTGCGCTCAAGATTGCGACTCCTATGACGGCGAATATTGCGGGCGTTACGGTTGCGGGCAAGGCGGCTATCGTGGCGGCAGATAATTAACCATTGATTCCAAAAAAATTCCCTCTCGATTTAGAGAGGGATAATTTTTTATTTGAACACACACGCTATTAACTTTTAGGTTCGCTGAAAAAATTTGCGGCAAGTTCGTCGCTTATCGTGAATTCCCCAAGCTCGTTGACGAATCTGGACGACGTTCCGTGAAAATCGCTACCGCCAGTTATTAGCAGGTTATATTTCTTCGCTAGGAAAAAATAGTGCTGAACTTCCGCCGGCTTGTGGTAGGGGTAATAAACTTCTAACCCGTCCATTTTCTTGCAAAGTTCTTCGACTAAATCGTCGTCGCCAACGAGTTTCGGGTGAGCCAAGACAGCTTGACCGCCTGCTTGATGAATAACGTCAATTACTTCGTCGACTTCGGGCAGATAACGCGGGACGTAAGCCGGTTTGCCCTTGCCTAGCATTTTGTCAAAAGCCTCTCGAACACTCTTAAACGCGCCAATTTTAATCAAAGCTCGCGCAATGTGCGCCCGCCCGATTGAACGACTTGTGCCCGCGATTTTCAGAACGTCTGCTTCGTGAATATTATATTTATTGGCTTGCAACGTGCTGATAATTTCGCTGAATCGTTCCCAGCGCGACTCAATAATTTTGTCAATCATCTCTAAGAGTGCTTCGTTGTAAATGTCAATTTTGTAACCGACAATGTGAATATCCCGTTCGGGGTGATTTGCGCTTAGCTCCACGCCGGGAATGATATTAATACCTCTGCCCGGATAGAGCCCGTTTTCGTACAGGTAACGGACGCCGTCAATAGTATCGTGGTCGGTTATGCTCAGATAGTGCAGACCGATTTTTTTAGCTGCCACGACGAGTTCTTCCGGAGAATATGAACCGTCGGAAAAATTCGTGTGAGTATGCAAATCGCTCGCCATTGAGCTTTCCCTCCGTTGACTGAATGTCCGCCTTTAATTTTTGATGATAATGATTGCCGAGACGAGGAATTAACGCGGTTCGACTATGAGCTTAATAGCAGTGCGTTCACTCCCGTCGATTTCAATGTCCGTAAATGCAGGAATGCAGATGAGGTCTACGCCGTGCGGTGCCACGAAGCCGCGTGCAATGGCAACTGCTTTAACCGCTTGGTTCAGCGCTCCAGCACCTATCGCCTGCATCTCGGCACTTCCGGTTTCGCGGATAACTCCAGCTAGTGCGCCGGCGACGGAATTGGGGTTAGATTTGGCTGATACCTTTAGAATTTCCATGATTGTTCCTCCTCTCTTGTTGCATTTTGGTGTTGTAGTTGTTTTCTACCTGCTGCGGCTCCTTCTGCGTCTAAAATGTCTTCCCTGTTAATTCTTCAAACTTAATTTAAATCCTTCACTGCACGTTAGGTTTTTATTATATATTTTATTGGTGTATGCAATATTGTTTGTTTATGACTTGATAAAAATGCGCTCGACATTAACGACTTTATTAGTTTTATTGTTGGTTTCAATGAGAAAAGCGCAATAGATTGCGGCACCTTCGGCGACTTCAAATTTGCTCGGACGCCCCGTCAGAAATTTTTTAATCACCGGCTCAACCATTACACCCAAAATAGAATTCTCTGCACCGACCATGCCTAAATCGCTGATATAAGCTGTACCTTTCGGCAAAATTTTTTCGTCAGCCGTCTGAACGTGCGTATGCGTGCCGACAACTGCTGTAACTTGTCCGTCGAAATAATGCGCAAGAGCAAGTTTTTCGCTAGTAGCTTCTGCGTGGAAGTCAATCAAGATTACGTCGCAATTTTTCTCTATGACGCTTAGAATTTTATCGCCGAGCCGAAAGGGGTCGTCCATAATCGGTTGCATGAAAGTTCTGCCCGACAAATTGATTACGCCAACTTTTTTTTTGCCGACAGGATAAATGCAAAAGCCTTTGCCGGGCGTATCTTCGGGATAATTGGCGGGTCTTAGCAGAAATGGCTCCGTGTCGATAATTTGCAAGACAGTAGGATTATCCCAAATGTGATTTCCAGTCGTTACGACATCTGCGCCGCCGCGAATTAATTCGTCGAAAATTGTCGGCGTCAAGCCTTTGCCGTGTGCGGCATTTTCCCCGTTGACTACGACCATATCTAGTCTAAGTTTTTGTTTAAGTTCTGGGGTTTGCTCCATAAAAAAATATCTGCCGGGTCTGCCGACAACATCTCCAACCATCAATATTCGCAAATAATCCTCTCCTTAACGGGCATAAATTACAACGCGCTCGCGCTCGCGAACTCCAACGAATCGCCCTTCTACGCGAAGTTGTCGCATATTATTTAAACACTGCTCTAAAAAATCTTCCTGCGCCATTAAATATTCTTCATCGGGAACATTTTCGTCATATTCCTCAATCAGCTTGTCGCCGAAATAATTCGCTGCCAATTCCGTCAAAAGTGACAGCTCCCGACTAGTAAACGTTGCAACGTCGCGCCTTACATTTAAAAAGCACGTGCCGTAAATACCTTCGACGTTAAGTTCAATGGTCGCGCCGCTCAAGCCCTCTAAGTGATGAAAAGTTTCTAACGACTCTGCGACATAGTTTAAAAATTTTTCAAAATCGTCGTGCGAAAATTTTCCGTTCAATGCAAAGGAGAATGCAAGCGTTTCGTCTTTGGAATCGTAAGTCACCGATTGAACCGCAGGAAATACTACCAAAATCGACGCTAAAAGCCTTCCCGCGTCAGGGTCGGGTTTCTTCGTCCTTCTCAGAAATTCAAACACCGCTCTAACCTCCTTTGAAAAGCAATTAGGAATTAGGAATTGGGATTTTCTTTTAATCCCACATTCCTAATTTCACATTCATAATTGCCTTATTTAGCGTAATCGACGACGCGAACTTCGCGAATAATCGTCGCTCGAACTTGTCCGGGATATTCTAAATCCTTTTCAATCTTCTTAACAATGTCGTGCGCTAGGGTGACAGCCGCCGCGTCGTCAATCTTATCGGGCTTGACCATAACGCGAATTTCTCTACCCGCTTGAATCGCAAAGCACCTTTCGACGCCCTCGAAACTCTCGGCAATCTCTTCTAACATTTTCAGCCGCTTAAGATACATTTCCAGACTTTCGCGCCTTGCGCCAGGTCTAGCCGCTGAAACTGCGTCCGCCGCTGCTACCAAAACCGCTTCAACTGAAGTCGCTTCAACGTCGCCGTGATGAGAGGCTATCGCGTTTATGACAACTTTATTTTCGCGATAACGTTTAGCTAAATCCGCACCTATTGTCACGTGTGGTCCTTCGATTTCGTGGTCTACCGCTTTTCCTATGTCGTGAAGAAGTCCAGCGCGTTTCGCTAAAGTCACGTCAACGCCCAGTTCGCTTGCCATAAGTCCTGCCAGCATCGCCACTTCGATTGAGTGATTCAGAACGTTTTGCCCGTAGCTTGTGCGATATTTCAAACGCCCTAACAGCTTGACAAGTTCGGGATGAATTCCATGCACGCCAACTTTGAAAGTCGCTTGTTCGCCGGCTTCCTTCATGCGGTTATCAACTTCGCGGGTCGCCTTCTCAACCATTTCTTCAATCCGCGCAGGGTGAATTCTCCCGTCCGAAATTAGCCTTTCGAGTGCGACACGGGCAATTTCCCTTTTAACAGGGTCAAAGCCGGACAGGATAACTGCTTCGGGCGTGTCGTCGATTATTAAATCAATGCCCGTTGCCGTCTCAAGCGTCCGAATATTTCTGCCTTCGCGCCCGATAATGCGCCCTTTCATGTCGTCGCTCGGTAGTGATACGACTGATACTGTTGTTTCGGCTACGTGGTCAGCCGCGCAACGTTGAATTGCCGTGCTTAGAATGTCACGCGCTTTTTTATCAGCCTCATCTTTGATTTGCGCTTCATACTCTTTGATTCTAACTGCTTTGTCGTGCTTTAGCCCCTCCTCAACTTCGTTTAACAAAATAGTGCGTGCCTCGTCTCTGCTTAATTCGGCAATGCGTTCTAATTCGGCGTCTTCTTTTTCCTGCATTGCGTCGAGTTGCGCTTGTGATTCATTAAGCCTTGCTTCTTTCTTACTCAGAAGAACTTCCTTTTTCTCCAATGAATCCAATTTCTTGTCGAGATTTTCTTCCTTTTGCACGACCCGCCGTTCTTGCCGCGAAAGCTCGTTGCGTCTTTCTTTGGTATCTCGGTCCAGGTCTTGCCGCATTCTATGAATTTCTTCCTTAGCTTCAAGAATGGCTTCTTTTTTTTCTGCGTTAGATTTTTCTCGCGCTTCGTCGACGATACGTCGGGCTTCGTCTTCTGCCGAGCCGATTTGTTTTTCGGCAGTTCGTTTGCGCGCCGTATAACCGCCGAGTGCGCCGAGAATTATTGCGATGATGACTGCTGCGATAGTAATAGCGATAACACTCACCCCCCAAATTTTTTCATTGAATACCAAGATATTTTATAGATTGTCAAGGGATATGTCAAATGTTTAACGTAAAAACCGCCGCGAAAATTGCTTGCCAGTATCGGGCGCAGGATTTATAATTTTTAAGGAATTAGGGAAAGAGAAACTTATAACCTAATAACCTAACTACTAAAAAGGGAGAGTTTTAAATGAAAATAGGAGTTCTTTCCGATACGCACGGCTACATTGATAGGGTCGCGCTTGCTATGGAAAAATTTTTTGCGGACGCGGAAGTTATTCTTCATGCCGGCGACGTACTTTATCACGGTCCGAACAATCCGAATTACAAGGGCGATGATTACAACCCGAAAGCTTTAGCGAATTTGATTAACGGCTCGAAAATCCCGTTTGTTATCGCTCGTGGCAATGGCGATTCGGAAGTTGACCAACTCGTTTTGGAAGTGCCGGTTTTGTCGGAGTATGCTCACGTGTTCGCTAACGGCAAGCGCATTGTCATTAATCACGGGCATAAACTGCCGACCAGCGACGAAAAGAATAAAATCGCTAAGCAATTCCGCGCAGATATTTTCATTTCCGGACACGTCCACACGACCGTTTTGGAAAAGCGCGGCGATACTATTTTCCTCAATCCCGGCACCGTCTCGCCTTATCTTTCAAACCGCGCAGATAAAAAGACTAGCGTCGCAATCATTGACGAAGAAAAAATTCAAATTTTCGACCTTGATTCCGGCGAAGTGCTTATGAGTTTGAATTTTTAGAAAGGAATTTTTATGACGCTTAAATTTCTGAACGCGGACATAACGACGCTTAAAGTTGACGCTATAGTCAATGCGGCGAATACTCAACTTTTAGCGGGCGGCGGAGTTTGTGGCGCGATTTTCCGTGCGGCAGGTTATCGCGAACTTCAAGCGGCTTGCAGTAAACTTGCGCCGATTCAAACGGGCGAAGCCGTCATAACGCCTGGATTCAACTTGCCCGCGAAATTTATCATTCACACGGCGGGACCGATTTATCACGGCGGGCAATTCGGCGAAGAAAATCTCCTGCGCAACTGCTACACAAACAGCTTAAAACTTGCCGCCGAAAATAATTTGAAGAGTATCGCCTTCCCGCTCATATCAAGCGGCATTTATGGCTATCCGCCCGCCGACGCGCTTAACGTTGCAATCCGAACGATTAAGGATTTTAACGGCGACATTGAAGTTATTTTAACATTAATAGATAAAACGCTCCTTGACAGAGCGGCGGCGATTGTGTAAAATTCCTTTTACGTCGGGGCATAGCGCAGTTCGGTAGCGCACCTCGCTTGGGACGAGGGGGTCGCAGGTTCAAATCCTGTTGCTCCGACCAAAACCGATAATAATATCAGAAATAAAAAAAGCCTCGACGTTTGTCGGGGCTTCAGACTGTAGACAAAAAGCATCTTCAAGTAAAATGAGCTTGGGAGGTGCTTTTTTATGTACAGGAAGAAGAGTCGAGAAAAACAAGTGGAGGAAGTCAAAATTAGCTTAGCGACTTTAGTCTATTGTCAATTCGTCCGCAGTCGCATTTCTTATCCCGAAGTCGTCAAAGCTGTAGTCGAAGTCAATGCTCATGAATTCCGGCTCAAGCCACGTGGGGATAAATTTAACCTCAAAGTAATTGCGCGTCTGCATGTGGCTAATATCGTCCGTTAAGGTGGTGAATTCGCTAAATGTATAGCTCGGCGCAGTAGTGGAAGTAGCATTTTGCCAGTAGGTCAAGCCGTTGTTCGTGTACGTAGTGCCTAAAGTCGCGAAAGAACTCGGATTGCTCGCAAAGTTGCTGTAGCCGCTACTATATGCGTTGCTATATGCGCCGCTGTAACTGCCGCTATAGCTGGTGTTGTAGTCGCCGCTTGCTGTCGGTGCGCTCGGCTGTGTGATTACAGAATTATTCCTATAGGGAAGAACTTTCCCCACTTTAACCGCGTCGCTAACGTCCACAGAATCCGCCTTAATCGTGTTTACCGTCGAATTTGAATTATCGCCAGTCAGAATCGCTACGCCTTTGCTTTGCGCAAGATTTAAATACAAGTCGCCGCCAGAAAGGGCAATGCGTATCGTGTCCGCCGCGCTAATCGTGTCCGCCGTCACGTTGCCATTGATTGATTTAAGGTCCACGTTCTTAGCCGAAATTCTCTTGAATTCAATATCGCCGTTTTGCACGTCCAGATTAATATTTCTGGCAGGATAAATCGCGCCAGTTTCGCTGATGGTTAAGCCCTTTTGGGTGTAGGTGCCTTGATTGGACGATATGTTTATGTCGCCGTCTCGCGTTGCAACTTTGCCCGCAATATCAACCGCGCCGTTTTCCGTCTCAATGTTCAAATTGTTTTGCGCCCTAATGTCAGAGTAAATGTCTATGTTGCCGTTCATAGTCATTATCGTTATGGAGCCGTCGTTTACCGTGATTTTCTCGGCTACTTTGATATTGCCTTCGTCGGTTACTATCAATATCGATTTATCAGCTTTAAGTTCGGCGTCAATCGTTATGTCTTCAGATTTTTTAGGCGCAACTACAGCAGAACTAGTTTCAGCAGTATTGGCGGCGAATAAAATCGGCGTGCCGTCATAGGAATAAAATTCCGGAACGTTGGCGGAAGAATTTTCGGTTTTAGGCTTTCGGGTTCTGATATTTATGCTACCCAAAGCCGATTCATTTTTCCCATATATGTTGATTTTCCCGTTACCCGTCGTCATATTTATATTGTGCTTGGCAAATACTACGGTCTCATTATTCTGCTTAGTCGTCTGGTTGCCGATTTTTACGTTGCCTTCGCCGAGTTTTATATCTATCGCGCCCTTGTTCGCACGCATTTTGCCTTCTATGGCGAGGTTGCCTTTGTCAATGGTTAAATTTATGTTGCCCGCGCTTACGTCCGCCTTGCCAACAATATTGATTCCTGACGACGATTTAGCTACTACGTTCTGCCCTGCCGTTATTTGTCCCTCTATATCAATCTTTTTACCTGCTTTTAAATTTATATTCTTAATTGCTTTCAAAGTTTCGTTGTTTTGGAAAGGCGCGCTCTCGGTATCTTTTAATGTACTCAATTTTGCTATAGATATAGAGCCTTTGCCCGACATTATATTAATGTTGTTTTTCGCCCACAGAGCCGCGCCCGCTACAAAGTCGCCGCCCATATCCAATGTTATACTGCCCTTAGTCGATTTCAACGTTCCTTTGTTCAGCAAAATGATTGCGCCGTCAGGGTTAATGTTTTTCAGCGTTATATTGTTCAATGCCGCTTTGTCGATTACCGCGAGGAAGCCAGCAGAATTGCCCGTAACCAAGACAGAGCCGTTTATTTTCTTGCCGTCGCTATTGACGTACACGCCATCAAAAATATTGGCGTCGTTGCTCATGTCTAAGCCCTTATTCGTCGTGACTATAACAGTTGGCATTTCTTTAACGAATTTTTTTAGGTTCCCCACTTTATCCGAAGTCATTTTCTTATAGGGCGTTTCGACCTTGCCGGAAAGTTTAACATTGTCCGCCTTGAGCGTAATATCATTGCCCGATTTGAGCACGCTGGATTCTCTACTGATTAAATTGGTGCCCGCAGTCAATGTGATATTCTTTTCCGTTTCGATATTGCCTTTCAATGTCAGCGATTTTTCTGAAGTTATCATAACGTCGCCTTTTGCCTTTACGCCTTCCAATCTCAAGCCGTCTTTTAATGCGCTGTGCAATTTAATATTCTCGCCGCCATTTATTTGCGCCGCTTTGATTAAGTTCCCGACGTTATCCAAAGTAATATCGTTCGTTGCAGAAACTTCGACTTTATCTGATTTAATAAATTCGTTTTTCGCTTGAGCGATTGAACCTTCAGAATCTATGTTAAAGGAAGTGCCGATTATGTCGCCTAGCGTCATTATTCCGCTATTAATGCCCTTGACATAAATTTTTTTGCCATAAGCTTCAACTCCTGCAGATTTATTTGCGGTGTTGCCAATCAGAATCGGATTTTTCGCCGTGCCTACTCTGTTTTGCGAGTTAAGTAATAATCTGCCCATCGTGGAGAAATTACCAGTCGTATTTTCGCGCCGGTAAATGTTTTGCGCAGTTATCGAAATATCTTTAGCAGTAAGCGTTGAGCCGTAATCGAAATTGCCTTTGGTTGTCGCCTTGAAAGTTCCGCTAATATTTATCGCTTCGCCGGAGCCAAAGGAAAGCAAGCCGCCAGTTTTCGTATTCGTCAAAGTTACGTCGCCCGTTACGTCATTTTTTATGCTCGGCGCAAATTTATCAGCTTTTATCGCGACATTAATTGAACCGTTAATTGCTTTGCCGGAGCGGCTAGCAATCTCTAAGGCGTTGAATGTATTTTCCATATTGTTAATCGTGACGCCGTTATCAGTCGCAATCGTCAATTTGTCTGTGTGAATTTCGCCTTTGTGCGTAAATGTCCCGACGCTTAAATTTATTTCCTTAGTTGCGGTCAAGCCGCCCGTTGAAGTTATATTGCCATTTTTACTGGTCAAACTCAACATAGAACCGCTAATCGCTCCGGCTAAATTAATGTCACCAGTCTGATTGATTGTTATTTTGCCGCTTAACTCCTTGTCGAAATTCGCCGTAAACTTGTCGGAATCGTTCTTCAGCTCAAAGTTGCCGCCGATTTCACCAACATTTATTTTGCTAAATTTATTTTGATTGCCAGTCAAGAGAACGTCGCCTTTAGCTGAAACTTTCATACTGGTTAAACTATTCGTGCCGGTTGCCGTCTGCCCAATCGAACCGTCGGAAGTTATTTCGACGTTGCCGCTTAGTTCGTTCAAATTCACCGTGCCGGAATTCAAGCCCTTGATGTAGAAATTAGGAATTAGGAATGAGGAATTAGGAATTAGGTTTAGGGTGGTCGTGGCGGTCGGTCTTATCAAAATCGGATTGTTAGCGGTGCCAGCATTGCCCGTCAACGTTATTTCGCCGGGCGTGTTGATATATGCCGCCGCTATGTCGTCAAAGCGGGAGCTTTGCTCAATTATGCCGTTTTCGTTAGTGGCAATGCGAATGGCTTTGGGCGAATAAATCGCGCTGATTCTGAAATTATTCTTGCCGACATTTTGCAAATTGACTTCGTCGTTAGCGCGTGCGCTAAGTAAATCGCCGGACAAGCTCACTGCGAAGGGTTTTTCCTGCGTACCGATTGCGCCATTGCCACCCACTAAGACTAAATCTTTTCCTACGACATTTGCGCCACTATTCGCCGCGTTGAAAATTCCCGCCTCGCCGATTATCCGCACATTAGCAAGATTGCCGTCGGCTTTGCTCGTCTCGATTTTATTCACGTTCAGCGCACTATAAATATCGTTGTTCGGGTTGGTCGTCTCGGTAATCTTTACGCCCTTGTTGCGCCCCGCGATATATACGCCGTCGTTGCCGGTCGTCTTAACCGTTATATTTCCAGTGGCGTTTATCCCAAGCGGAATAGTCCCGCTTATATCGAACGATTCAATTTGCTTATTCTCAATGGTCGACGTGCTCTTTATTATGTCGGAAAAATCACTAGCCGCGACAGGATTTCCGATTTGCTTTAAGTCTTTGTCGTAGGTGTATTTTAATAAGTTGCCGTCGGCGTCTTTGCGATAGCGAATGTAATTGCCCGCCGTGTCAATGTAGTAGCCTTTGTCGGCGTCGTAGTTATAATTAATTTGCGTGACAGTTTGCATAACGGGCTTGCCGTTTTTGTCCAGAACGTAATTAACATTAACGTCAGCCGCCTCGACGTTTGCTAACTGGCTAACTTTCGCCAGCCGCGCTGATTTTTGCTCCGGCGTTTCGTTCGCCTTCACGCGCAATTCAGACATTTTAATTGTCGTAGTTTCTTTGGAGTTGGTGCCCACGCCCGCACCCGTCAACGTTACGTTCCGCCCTGTGATATTGGCGTCTTTTAAGTGCGTCACGTCGTAGGCTGTGCCCTCTTGCTTATTGACTATCGCTGAACGAACCGAACTTAGCAATTCATCTTCCGTCCACTTGTACTGCGGATTTTTTACCGTCTCAACCAGCGTTTGATAATCAGAATCCGCCGCTAAATAGGCGTCCGCCGTCTCGTACTTACTGAATTTTTTCTCCAAAAGTATTAAGCGGTCGTTCTTTTGGGGCGCAATTACTTTGCTCTTGTCGTCAAGCGAATTATAATCGGTAACCGCGCTTTGATACGTCGCAAGCAAAGTTTTATATTCGCTAAATTGCTCCGTCACGTCCGATTTGTAAGCGTCGCGGTCTTCTTCAAGCCGATTGATATACGCGCCTTTATAATCAGCCGTGCCCGCTATCAAGCCCATGTCTATCCACGATTTAACAAGGTCGCTCTCGTCAGTGCCGGCGTTATCGCGCACCTTGTCCAATGCGTCGACAAATTTTCCCTTAGCACTTAACGTAACGTCGCCCGCCGTCGAGACGATTGAACCAATGCGGAAGTCGACATTGTCATTTTTAATCAGTTTAATATCACCGTTCGCCGCCGCTGAAATTGCTGACACGTCCGCGCTTTGCCCTTTCGATTCTATCTGCAGATTAATCGCGCCGTTCGCCGATTCTAGCTTGATATTGCGAGCATTAATCGCCGTGCCCTTAATCGTCTGCTTAATATCGCCGGTCGTCTTCAGCGTCACGCCGTCATAATTATTTTTCAGCGCGGCGACTATGACATTGCCCGCAAGTTGTTTATCGCCCAAAAGCCCGCCTTGAACGTTAATATCAACGTCGCCAGTAGTCGTCTGCGCGTTGAGTTTTAAATCGTCCGTGCGGTGATTAGTTATATCGATATTTTTTATGCCGTCGCGGGCAGTCAGCTTAATGTTATTGGTTGAAATTTTCGTGCCGCCTGATTGCTCAATCTTGCCTCTGCGCGCCGTGATATTCAATTTCAAGCCATTATCATTGCGAATGTTGCCAGTTAAGTATAAGTCGCTAGTCGAGCTGTTGGTCAGATTGATTGCGGGATTGCTCTCGCCGATAATCCCGACGCTGATTGGATAATCCGCCTTGAGCGAATATTGATAAATTTGCTTAGCTCCGGTCGTTTTCGTCCAACGGTGGGTGTAGTCGCGATAATAACCAATAAAGCCGTGCTTTTCGGGTCCTTCGATTGTGTGATTGCCATAGCTATTGCTGGTCATTACATTTTGCGCTAGGAGTGTAAGATTATTTTTCGTGGCGTTTTGCGTGCCGATATAAACGCCTTTGCCTACGTCAAGAATTTCGCTCTTTTCTGGCTCGCTCCAAATACTTGCTTTGTTGGAATATTTTTTGGCGTAGTCCTTATCATTTTTCATACGTTCAACTACATTTGACAATGCGGCAAGGTCGCTTGTATATTTATCGTCGTCTCTAAAGCCCCACAACCATTTTTCTTCTTTGTAATGGTAATGGTCAGTTCTTTCCCTGCGTGTACCTTCGCCCCAATTATACGTCAAGCCTTTTTTCGGGTTGTAATTAACGAAGTTTCCGATTGAAAGCCCGTCGCCGGTCGTGACTTTTCCCTTTGTATTGTCAGCTAGCCACGCTGAATAATTTTCTATCGTGCGCGTTTGCCCGCTTGAATACTCGCTCAATTTATCCTGTTCGGTGTCCACGATTTGGATAAAACCGCCGCCGGAAGTGCGCACGTTGCCCACGTTCATATCAACTTTGGAACTGTTCTTTATGTCGATATTGCCGCCGCCGTCGCTCACTACGATTTTGCCGTTGCCGGTGGACGATACGCGCCCCGACAGGTAAACTTTGCCGCCCGCCGCGTTTATATCTTCCACGTATAATTTATTATTCGTTTTGTCGTAGTAAATTTGCGGCTCGTAAATATAGTAGCCGTCGGAGCCCAGTTTCGTCCCGCCAGAGTTGACTTTGTACATTGTCCTTTCATTGTAAAACACTTGCTCTTTTGCGTTGTCAACGTCCTTTTGCGTTATGGTCGTCTTGAATCCGTTATAGCCCGATTGAATCAACCCATTTATATTTATATCGCGTGCTGCAATGTAAATCGCGTCGCCCGCTATCCTGCCCGAACCGCCCTTGTAAATGTTATCGCTTTGTTTAGTTACAGTTTGGTTGCTCGTGGGAATTTTTTTATCCCAGTCGAGTTGGTCGCGCAATTTGGCAATTTCATCTTTGTAGACATTTTCCGGCGTGTACGCGATATTTACTATGCCTTCAGTGTAGCCTTGCGATATGCTCTCCTTCGCTGTCATCTCTACATCTTGCGCATTGACTGCCGCGCCTTTATTTATCCGAATACTGCCCTGCTTGTTATCGATTATCACCTTGCCGACCGGATTTTTTATATCTTTGGTTACCTCGATATAATTTATCGGCGTGTATGTCAGGATAGTATTTCTATCTTTGGCGGGCAGAGTGTTAAAGCCTTTGACGTTGGGATTCGGCTTCATCGGAATGGAAGTTTGACCAGAATAATTATTCGCAACTTTTATCGTCGGAATTGCTGTACTGTTGGCGATTTTTATATCAGTAAATTTCGCGCCGCTACCAATATCGGCATTGCTCGTTACTGCTCGCCCGTTGTAGGTGATTGCCCCGCCCTTATCGGCTATCATCAAACGGTTTGTAATTAAATACGCGCTTGATTTATTGTTTATATCGATTTTCGGCACGCCAGAGGCATTTAATTTGCCCGTTCCGCTGAATTCGCCCGTGCTGACGTTGATACTTCCGCCGCTGACTTCCACATTGGGCAACACCACTGTTTTTATCTTTAGTGACGCTGACGAATCTAATTTAAATTCCCCTTTGTCGTAACTGCCTAAGCCGAGTTTTTCCATTTCATTTTCTAGCGCGTTTTTCTCTTGCAAAAAGCCATTATACGCCACAACGTCATTTTTGCCTTGAATTTGATATTGGCTTATCGCTTGGCAAATTTGAGCGTAGCGCGTTTTCAAAAAGCCATTGGCATAATCAACATCAGAAGTCGTTATCCCGTTATAAATCTGCTGGGCAAATGCTTTTTCGCTACTCATGCCCGCAAAGTCCGTATTCTTTTTGGTTATGGTAATGTCGCCGCTTTGGACGTTGTATGACAGAGTTTTGAAATTATCATCAGCGAAAATGAAGCCGTCGGGCAAAGTTACGCCGCTGATATTTATCGTAACGTCGGGCGTTGCGGCGGCTTTCAATTCCCCGTCGACCTTAACTTTATTGTTATGCTTATAATTGCCAGTGGTTAAATTGCCCGTGTCGGCAGTCGCCACTTTATAACCGCCGTCAGAAGACCACGTGCTTCCGTAAAACGGTCGCTCCTCGTATACTTCATAGCCCGCATTTGAAATAACATTAACGTTGCGCGTCGCTTGACCATATGCGCCGTCATTTATATTTACATTGGAATTGGTCGCGCCCTTGCGAATTATATCGGCTGAGCCGTTACTAAACAGCGTTTGAACTTGCGATATTGCTTGCGCGTAGCTGTGCACTTTGGAGCTTTCGCCTTGTGCGTCTGCGCCCGCGTACAGGTTTAAATCCTTCGCGCTTTTAACTGTGCCGTTTATGTCTATGGTCTGATTGCGCGTTAAATCTATGAAAGTTTCGGCGCGGACATAACCGCCTAAGCCCGCTTGCGAAAAGCCTTTTGACGTCGGAGCAAGTTCTAATTTATCATGCGCCGCCATTGTGATTCCGCCGTCTGAATAGGTGCCGCCCTCGTTTTTGAGCGTCGCGCCCGTCCCAACGGAAATTTTTTCGTCCGCCGTTATGTAGTTATGCGACTTTGACCAACGCAAGCTCATCAATAAGGAGCCGCCTTCCGCGTACACGTTATTTTTTAAATCGTAATCGCTTGCCGCGTCATAAATCTGCGTGCCGGTCGTTGTTATCGCCGCATTTTTGCCGATATTGATATTGGCTGATTTAGCAGTCGTGGCGGTTGAGCGTTGATAATCCACGTCATCAACCACGCCGCCCATGCGCCCAAATAATGTATAATCATAATCGCTGGAATATTTATCCGTCTTGATATAGTTTTTGGAATTAATATTAACAGTTTTGGCAGTTATCTGCGCGGAATCGGCGATTTTTGCTGTGGACGAGCCTTTTATCACGTTATCGAGCGAACCTTTGCCGCCCGTCAATATTGCGCCACGTGCACTATAACCAGATATATATGCCGCGTCGTGCTGATTTGCGCTCAAGGTTAAAGCGTCAGCTATATTCCATGTGCCGTTCAGCGTCGCAGAGGACGTGTTATTAACGTCGTTATCGGCATGCGCCGCGCTTCCAAAATCGCCGCCGATTGAACCGCCCGTACCTTTCGCCGCCACGTAACTTTTATTTTCCGTGTCCGCATTGATATTCAGCGCACCCAGTTTATTTGAATTAGCTAACGCCGTATTACTTCCAACCGTAATTGAGGAGCTATCTTCGGCTATCGTGTAGGCTGAAATGTCATTGGCATTTGCGACGAGCGAATATGCATTATTTCGCATAAACGAATTACGGCTTGCCTTATTCAACGCGCTTACATTCAGCGTCGTATCATCATTATAAATTTCGTTGCCGATATTTACTGCCGCCATGCTCTTCGTTTCTGCATACATGTTATCTACGTTAATACCTATCGCAGAACCGTTTATTGCAAAGCCGGTCGTTTCGGCGGTATATTTATTTTCCTCGCCGATTTGCGCCGTTATATTTGCCGTGCCCGCCTTGAAAGTGTTCGCGTCGGCAATGTTAATGTTCGCATTTATATTAGAATTGGCACGCCCTTTAGCAATTATCGCGTTTAGTCCCAAATATGCTTGTCCGTTTATATTGGCGTAAGTTTGACCGCTGTTTTGCGCAGTGAAATTTAGATTATCGGCTCTGAAGGTATTGCCCGCGTCTTTTACGCTGATAAAATTGGTAGAAGAATCCCTTGCTTCGGAAGTGCTGGTCGGAACATTAAGAGCACTTGCGCTTATTGCGAGCGTATCCGTCGCGCGGTAGCTGTTATTTTGCGCGGCGAAGTTAATCGCCTTTGCCTCAAGCGCAGATTTATCACTAACTTCAATTCCGGTTTGACTGGTGTTCGTGTTGTAGGCAAAAACGCCCGTGTAGCCTGCGCCTTTCAAGCCCGCGTCGAGTATATAACTTCTGCTCTTGGAATTGTCGACTGCCTTAGCATTAAGATTTTCGCCGGCTGTGATTTTGGAATTGGAAATTAAAATTTCGCCCGTGCCGTTCGTTTCCACGTTGTTATATCCCACGCTTACTCCTACTACAGAAATTGAAGCGTTATACATTCTCGAGTTGATTCCGTCCGAGCCAGTCTGCCCGTTCGTCGTGCTTATGTCGATATTTTTGGCTTTAAGGCTGGAGCCGATAACGTTTGCCGTATTTGCTCGGCGAACTTTAATTGACGTTGACCCGACGCCAACTCCGATTGGTCCCGCATTGCCAGAACCGCTCGTTATTGCTAAATCGTTATTTTCAGTCGACCCGATTGAAATTTTGTTGTCGCCCGCCTCGATAGTGGAATTATTTTGGACGTTCGCGAACACGCCCTTTTTCAGCGAGTTATTATAATTTACCGTAGCTGTATAACGTTTCGTTAGCGTTTCTTTGATATTTTTCTTTGTTTCAGCCGAATTAGCACGCACACCGCCTAGCAGACTATTTATCGTTTTTTCATTAAGGAAGCGTTTTTCGTCGCCAAATTCGCCCGTTAATTTATCGGAATCGCCATTAGCGTTTTCCTTAGAGGCGTTATCCGTCGTCATTACCAAATCATTACGGCTTAAAGGTTTGCCCAGTTGCTCAGCTTTTAAGTCGGCTAAGCCGTTATTTATCGAAGTGGACATGCGGTTGACGCTCACCGCTAGTCCCGTACTAAGTGCCGCTGATACGACCGTTTCGCTTGATTTATGGTCGTCGCGAGCTTGGATATTCACGTCGCCGGCCGCTTTTATCGTACTTTTATCAACTTCCGCCGTTACTTTGTTATCGAAAGTGCCGTTTGTGACTGCAACCGCCGCTCCTAGCGACGCAAAGAACGTTTTCGAGATATTAATTGAAACCGCCGCAACGCCCCCATCGGCTTTTATTTCGGAAGAATTTTTAGCGTTGACATCTACCGCACCAACGTTCAGAGTTGAACCCTTTATCCCTGCGTGCACGGTATTTGTCAAATAAATGTTATTGATTCCGACCGCTACCGCTACAGCACCGCCGGCCGTGCCGGTCGTGCCAATATGCATTGCTACACCTGCCGTCCCGAACGCTCCCGCAAGTTTAGAATCGTTTTGAGCATTGACATTAACCGCGCCGCTTTTGCTTTTCAGCGTCGAATTGTTTATTTCGGCTTCGACCGTTGAATTTTCGCGCATTAGTCCATAGCCTAAATCGAAAGTCGCGCCAACGCCAAAAGCTTCAGCCTGACTGACACCCAAACCCGCCGCAATGTTGGTTGCGTAGATATTATCCTTGTGGTAAGCGTTGACATCAACTTTTCCGGAGTGATTCACTGTTGCATTTTCAATTTTGGCAGTCGTTGTGCCTTCCAACTGATTGCGAACGATATTATCACCCGACGCCGCCGCAAATATTTTGGAATCACCTGACATAAAGCTTGCCCCGACCGCTATATTTAAGTTAGAAATGCCTTGCTGGTTATCGGCTTTCACGTCCAGATTTTTAACATTGAGCGTCCCGCCGTCGACTAGCGCATTTGTTTTTCTACCGACCTGATTTTCATTCCACAGAACACCGACTGCGACATTTCCGCTAACCGCCGCGTTGCCAATAAACGACCCGTTATTTGTGTAGTCGCTTGCGTTTACGAAAGAATTCGCGTTGCCTAAGGCGTCAGTACTTTCAACTTTGGCATTAGTTGCGCCGTTGATTTTGTTAATGTTGACTGTTCCGGAGACGCCCGCGCCAAATTTACTGCCGGTAGCGCGAATGCCAATCGTTGCCAAATCAGAGCTAATTGAATGCGTCGCCGATGAATTCACCACCAAGCCCGATTTATTCGCCATCGTCCTGCCGCTCATCAATCTGCCGCTCGTCCAATTATTTCTCGTGACGTAGCCGTCAATCAAATTATCTTTAGGATTAGAAATGGCAATCAAATCTTTATCGGAGCCGCTGACGGTGAGCTTTGAATTTTTAATGTTAGCGTCGGTATCGCCTTTAATTTCATTGTAGGCTACTGAAACGCCGATTGCGCCGCGCCCGTTTACGTCGACATCAACCGTGCCCGCATAGTTTGCGATTTTATCATCGGATTGCGCAACCACACCGAAATTTTTAGCCGCATTGATATTTGCATTTTCGACGAGCGTTTTAGCGGAATTATTTATGTAGTTATAGCTTACACTGCCCGCCGCGCCGACTGTGGAACTGCCGCCCGAACCGCCTATTCCTATTCCTAAAATATCGGCTTCGGAATTGGAATACATATCGACATTTCCGGCACGACTTAGAATTTCCGGCCGCGTATTATTTTTGAAATTGGCTTGGGTGCTTTGATTGAATTTATTAACGCTGATTGCAAACGCGCCGTCGAACCATGATTCATTGGTTATATTCGCGTCGAGGACTGCCGCCGCTGTTTTAATCTTGTTATTTACGTCGATTTTACTGCCGTTTATAGATAAACCGTCGGAAGAGTTGCCGCCGCTCGTCGCTTTGATTTTTATATCCGGTGTGCCGCCTGTGATATTGGTATTAGAAATTTCAGCGATATTATCTTTGTTGACTTCCGAGACCGCCGCCGCGCCTTGAAAAGTAAGGCTAGCACCGCCGACTGAACCGCCCGCGCCCGCGCCCACTGTCGTCATAATTCCTTTTTCTAAAGATTCAACTTCGATACTCGAATTATTTTTAGTAGTGATAGTGGCGTTAGTGATTTTAGCGTTGATAATTTCCTTATTATTCGCCTTGCCGATATTAGCGTAAGCGACTGCGCCGCCGATTGCTACGGTACCGCCTTTGCTAATATTTGCGTTACCCGCAACTGTCGTTTTGGACGTGTTATCAGTGGCAATGACTTTCATTTTTTCAATGCCGTTAATTGTCGCGTCATCGACGATTGATTTAGTGGAGTTCGTGCCAATATTGAGCCCGATTGCGCCGTTGACTGCTGAACTTTCCTTAGAAAACGTGACGCCCGCACCCACTGCCAGCGCGTAATTATTATTTGCAGAGTTTGCTCCGAAGTCTTTAACTTTCCACGTGCCCTTTTCTATGTTTATGCCGGTGGTGTTGTTCATGGCGTTATAAGCGAAAGTTAGACCGCCAGCAAATTTACTTGCTAGAGCGGTTTGACCAGCTATGTTGACAATATGCGCAGAAGATTGCGCACCGCTAAGGAAATTGTCGGCGGTCGCATTGGAACTTTTGATATTAATCGTGTCGTCATTAACAATATCGCTGACGCCGAAACTGCCCGCGCCGCTGAAACTTTTATTGGAACCGGCGAAACCTAAAGTCACGTTGACGATATTTGATTTATTGGTTGTGTTGGCGTTAAGATTTTGCGCGTTGATAGCTTGGTTATTATTAATGTCGACGTTCATAAGGTTAGAGACGCCAGCATAAGAAATACCCAGACCGCCCGCGCCAGCCTCTGAAGTTGAACCACCGCCGCCGAGCGCGACATTGACTATATTGCCGCCGCCGTTCGTACCGTCTACTTTGCCCTTATCCGAATTGGCAAGGTAAGACGTTGGTTCGGTATTTATTGAGCGGATAGAAAGATAAGCGTTGCGGCTGTTTTCATTTTTAGTATCGAGTGCGTCTACGTTTACAATGCCGGTTGATTCAAATTTGGACGTATTATTGAGGAAGGCGCGAGAATTATTATTAATGTCGGAGACAGCGACGCCCCCACCAAAGGAGAAACCTTTTGCGCCTTTAGTTATGCCGCCCGCGACCGCCACATCTACTTGATTAGCTTTTTTCGTAGCAGTTATATCGACTTTGCCGAGATTTTCATAGGAGCCGCCTTTTATGCCGCTTTGCAAATCGTTCGTAATTTTGCTTGCCGCCGCAGAGCCGCCGATATTAAATCCTTTTCCGCCGGAACTACTTCCCGCAATATCAAGCCCGCCGGCGACCTGCAAAGAACCAAGCGCGGCTTTATTTTTTATCGAGCCGCCTTTTACGGTGTTATTTAATAAAAGGGCGTGCGTGTCGCCTTCTATGAAATTGATAGAGGCGGAAATTGCAACGTCGATATTAGTCCCTTGATTACCGGAATTAGTCGAGACGGCAAGCCCCATACCGGCGGCAACGTCGGAATCGTCACGGTTGGCGGTATTCTTAATGGACGTGGCGTTGATAGCAGAATTTTTAATAATGGAATCGACGTTCTTGCTATTATCGGAATAAGCGACCGAGCCGCCGATTGCTACGTTTGTATTTTTAGCGGCTTGGGAGGTTCTGAAGAAATTAAAAGCTCCTGCACCCGCCCATGAGCCATTGAAGCTATCATCATTTGCAGAAACGTCTATATTTTTAGCAGTGATTTTGGAATTGGTGATAAGGGAGCCGGTCTCACCGGATTTAATATTGATAGCGGCAGAGCCTGCGCCGGCGATATTGAGTTGATTTTGGGCGGCTTGATTATTAACGCCGGCATTTGCGCCCGCGCCGCCGTTTGCATTTCCTGCGGCATTGCCCGCTTGATTGGCGGCTTGTTGAGCATTTGGTTGACCGGATTTAAATTTATCGTTAATGGCGTTGCCTAGCATTTTACTTAGCTTAGTTGCTGGCCATTTGAAAGCGTTTTCGACGTAACTTAGCTGAGTTCCAGCCTTACCAACAATACCGTTAAATTTATCGGCTAGCCCGTGCGATTCTGAATTCTCCGTGCCTTCCACCGCTATTGAATTTATAGTTCCGGTATTTTCGGCTTTAGTGGTAAAGTTATTGGCAGAAATTTCGCCAGTATCTGTGGAAGAATTTCCGAGTTCCTTTGTATAATTATCGCCTAAAATATCTTGCGTGGTTTTAGCGATTTTAAGGGCTTTTAGTTCAGTTTTCTTATCTATTAAAATATCTTGGTCGGGAGAATTTTTTTTGCTTTCGGTTTCGATTTCCTTTTGGAGCTTGTCAATCGTATTCTTAAGCTTAGAATTGACGCCGTTATCAGCGACCATAACTGCGGTATTGCCGTCATTGGAAAGAATATTAATAGCCGCGCCGAAAGATTTCCCGTTGCCATTGCCCATAGTGATTGCGCCGTTTACCGACGTTATATAATTTTCGCTAAGGGCATTGAGTTCGACTTTGCCGGAGCCGTCAAGCTTAGTTGAATCATCAAGGGCAAGAATACTATTTGCGGGCGATTTAATGAAACTAACCATGCCGGTTACTGTCGTTGAATCCGCCTTGCCATTGCCGTAAATTATATTGACGTGTTTAGCGTAGTCTTTTGTGTTTAGTTTAATATCTTTGGATTTAATCTGGGAATTTTTACCAAAAGCATTGACGGCATTATTTTTGAAATTTCCGACAAAGACGCTGATACCTACGCCATTATTTTTAGCACTTGCACTGGTTAAATATTCGCCGCCCATACCGGTTATCGCCACAACCCGATTTTGAGCAAGCGAATTAGTATTGACCGCGCCATTTTCGGCTGTGATTACAGAGTTTTCGCCACCGACAATTCTTGAGTTATTGAGCATAGAATTGATAGAAAATGAGCCGGCGGCTTCTAATTTTACGTCTTTATTGCCGTTAGCCCCTGCGCCAAACGTTGACCGCGCATAATAATTTGCATAGCTTGAAGGGTGGAGAAAAGTAGCTAGTTTGCTGGGCAGATTTTCCAAATCCTTTTTTAATTTAACGCCGTCATCGAGTGCCTTAACGAAAGCTGAAAATCCGGTTGACTTTGTGTCATTAATTTTTTTGTTCAGGTTATCGAGAGCCTGCATATATTCTGCGGGGTCGTCAGTCTTCTCCAGTTTATCAATTTCCGCTTTAACTTGGTCTTGATATTTGGCGAAGGTGTTTTTAGTATCTTTGACAAAAAGTTCTTCGCCGTCTTTGGCAACGTCCGTAAAAGCTTTTTTAACGCTCTTAACAATCGCTTCAAATTGATTGTAATTCATGCCCGAAGTAGTTTCGAGCTTAACATCGCCACTAGTTGAATTTAATTTTCCGTCGTTGACAATATCGGCGTTATTAGTAATATCGCTGACGAGCACGCCCAAACCAATCATAGCATTAGTCTTTTGCTTAGAAGTCTGATTATTGACGGTGGAAGTTACATTGAACGCTTGCGAAGAAATATCATTTTTAGCGGAAATATCGATATTATTTTTAGCATTGAGCGCGGCTTTTTTGTCGACGTTTACTTTCGCGTTATTATTCTGCAAGAAGACGCCGACAGTTACGCCGGTCTTAAAATATTTGCCGTTGAAGAGTTTGGAGAGAGTGGAGCCGCCGGCACCTTCCGGAACATCTTGAGCCGCCTTTTGTACGAAGGACGTAGCTTTAGCCATGAGATTATTAGAAATGGCGTTTAGGAATTCGGGACCTGCCACCTCTGCCCAGTTTTTCATAGGCTTAATTGCTCTGCCGGTTGTTGTGCTAGCTTTCATTGTGTTTTTAAAAGTGTTGGTGGCGTCCAGATTTATGCCGCCCTTTTGAGCCGTGATTGCGCGATTGACATTGACATTAGCAGTAGCAGAATAATCGGTAATATCAACGGCGGTAGTAGTGGCAATGTCGTCATTTTCGGTAACTGCGGTACTGCCAACGCTCGTACCGGCAGTTGCGGCGGTAGCTGAATTGGAAATGGTATTTTCGGTTTTAGCAGTCGCCGAAAATGCTTTAGTTTTAGAAGCGTCCTTGCCGCCGACTTTGATTTCATCGCCGGAATTGATATTAACTTCGGCTGAAGTTTCACCGTCGATTACGCTGACTGCGATATAATGAGTATCTTCCTTAATGCCCTTTTCGCTAGCGGCTTTCCCGACAATAGTAGCATTATTAGCCGTTGCGGAAAGGCTCGTTGTAGCTTTAGCGTTGATGGACATAGTACCATCTGATTTTAATTTGCCGTCGATATTGACAGTAGCTTTATTAGTCGCGTTGATGACTGCTACGCTAGTTGCCGGAATCCACTCTGTAGCTTTAGTCGTGCCGGATTTAGCGGCGGGCGTAGTTGCGTTGATAGTTACGTTAAGAGTACCGGTCGCGCCGATATCCATATTCCCTTTGGAATAAATATCGGCAGTTTTTCCGATATTAACGGTTGCCGTATTAATTTTTTTCGCGAAGTCAACGGCGACATCTAATCCCAGATTTCCTAAAAAGGCGTCCAAGATACCGCTTTGACTGATTATATTAAAATAGCTACCTTCTGAAAACTTTGTAACGGCGTCTGCGTTTATAGAAACGTTGCTCGCTGATTTAATTTTTCCGTCAACGTTGATAGTAGCGTTACGTTCGGTTACTTTTTCCCATTGCGAGGCGGTATAGCCGCCGATACTTTTTATGATATTATCGTCAGCAAGATGTTCAGCGTGGGCTTTAAGGACAATATCGCCGTTTTTATATGAGGCGTCAAGCCCGCCGGTTATCCCCGAATCGACTTTTCCTATATTGACTACCTCTGTAAAATCGACCTCTGAAACGTCAGTTCGCAGGATAGCATTTTTCCCAACGTCAATTTTAGTGGCGTAAAGGTGAATTCCGCCGGGCGCGTTTATGACGCCTTGAATATCAATACCTTTGTCGGGGTCGTTATTGTATTCGATATTTTTCGGCGCGAGCGCAGTCATAAATTCGCTACCTGATTTCATTTTGCTCAACTTATTAAAATAAGATTGACTGACCGCTATACCGGTAAAAGCTCCCGCGTTAATCACGCCGGTTGCGCCGACCGCGATACCATTTGGACTTAGGAAATATAAATTGCCGCCAATTTTGTCGCCGCGCAGGGCATTAACCGTGCCATTTATATTAATTCTGTTATCTACGAGGTTAGCGACTGTTTGGAGCTTATTAAATCTGATATTAGCTATCTGCCCCTTGTCCAAATTAAAATCTTTGAACTTATTGACACCAACTTGCCTTGAAAGTTCCTTTTGCACTGCGATATTGTAAACATTATTCTTAAAAGTAATTTTGCTACTGTGCGAAGTATCTTTAGGCGTGATAGAGGACGCCTGCGCGGTGAACGGGTTAGCCAAAAGTGTCAACGCCGCCAGAGCTAACATTGCTCGGCGTTTCTTCTGTATATACCTTAGAAATTTCAATTAAATCACCTCTCATAACAGCTTTGATATGACTCTTTGCTTGTATTATCGCATTTTTTAGCCCGTCAAGCAATGGGGCGTTCCAAAATATTATACTTTTTTTTGTATTGTTTTTTCCGTTTTACGTTGTTAAAATAAAAAAAATGTCAAGGGGAAGTGATTTAATGAATATCAGCAATCATTACTCAAACACCGTAGTTACCGGCACTTCGGGCAACGATTCTATTTCTAACTGGGGTTCAAACGTCACGATAAATGCCAACGCGGGCAACGATTCAATTCAAAATAATGGCGCGGACATGGGCGACGACGGCGGCGTACATGCCTTGATAAACGGCGGGGCGGGCAACGATACTATTAACAATGAGGCTTATGATTCCACAATCGACGGCGCAGAAGGCGACGACTCCATTGAAAACCGGGAAGGCAGTGCTTCGATTAGCGGTGGTTACGGTAATGACACGATTGAAGGTCACAGCACTTACCTCACAATCAACAGCGGCGCGGACAACGATTTTATTCGCAACTGGAGCAATGGCTCTATGGTTGACGCGGGCACGGGTGACGATTCAATAACCAACGAAGGAAACAAAGTCACCCTTTCTGGCGGCGAAGGAGCCGATACGATTTCAAACAGCGGCTCCGAAGTCACGATTTCAGGCAATGGCGGCGACGATTATATTTCCAACAACGGCTACGACGTCAAAATCGCGGGCGGCTCTGGTAACGATTCTATTTCCAATCGGGGTGATAGAAGCCTTTTCCAATACTCGGAAGGCGACGAAGATGACCTTATCGAAGGTTTCAAAGAAAATTCGACCTTGCAAATTGGCGACGGCAACGGCACCTACTCCAAAAAAATTGTCGGCAACGATATAATTTTAACTGTCGGCACCGGCAAAATCACTCTCAAGGGTGCAAATACTCTCTCCAATGTCAATATCGACGGCGTACGGGTAATATACGTTGATAAAAACTACTCGAATAAAGAAAGAAAAGCCTTTCTTATTGGAAATAATTCTCCCAACATCATTTCAAACAGCGGCTCCGAAGTCACGATTTCAGGCAACGGCGGCAACGATTCCATTCAAAATACCTACGGTGGCGATTTGACTTCCGTAAACGCAGGAAAAGGCAACGATTACATTTCAAACCAATGCACTTCCGTTACGATAGACGCGGGCGCGGGTGATGATTCTATTCACAATGACGGCGGCGCGAATATCTCCATTTCAGGCGGCGACGGTAACGATACCATTTCCAATATAGCCAACATTAATCGCGAATTGCCAACCAATACGACCATTATAGGCGGCGCGGGTGACGATTCCATTGAAAATCACGGCTCGAATACTTCCATTTCAGGCGGCATTGGCAACGATACCATTATGAACACGAGCTACGGCACAAACACTACGCTACTTGGCGGCGCAGGCAACGACTATATTAGTAACTACGGCGAAAACGTCAGAATAAACAGCGGCACCGGCAACGATAATATCAGCAATTACATCGGCGAAAACGTCACAATAAACGCGCTGGGCGGCAATGATACTATCAGCAACTACAGCTCCAAAGTCACGATAGAAGGCGGCTCTGGTGACGATTCTATTTACAACGAAGGCTCGAATACTTCCATTTCAGGCGGCATTGGCAACGATACCATTATGAACACGAGCTACGGCACAAACACTACGCTACTTGGCGGCGCAGGCAACGACTATATTAGTAACTACGGCGAAAACGTCACGATAGAAGGCGGCTCTGGTAACGATTCTATTTACAACGAAGGCTCCAACATACTCTTCCAACACAAATTTGGCAACGGCAACGACATTATCGAAGGCTTTAACGAAACTTCAACGCTTGATATTGGCTTAGAAACTTTCGCTTCGATTAAGAGTGGCAACGATTTAATTATTAAGGTAGGAGACGACGAAATCACGCTCACTGGTGCGGCGACTTTATCAACCGTCCATATAAAAGGCGTGAATGACGAGATTTTAAAAGTTAATAACACAAAAGATAATGTTTCCATAGTCGGCGGTCTTTATGATGACACTATCAAAAATTCCGGCAAGAACGTCACGATATTTGGCAACGGCGGCAACGATTCTATTAAAAACAGTGGCTCGGAAGCGAAAATTTATGGCGGCAAGGGCAACGATTGCTTGAAAGGTGGCGACGGTGGTGATGCCATTCATGGTACGGCAGGAAATAACTCCATTTATGGCGGTACTGGCGATGACACCCTCTATGGCGGCACCGGCAAGGATACTTTTTTCTACGCCGCAGGGGATGGAAATGACATTATCTACAGCTTCGGATCCGGCAAAGACGCCATCAAAGATACCAGCGGTGCTTTGAAGAAGGTTTCCATTGGCGAGGATAAGGTTGTCACCCTGAGTTATGGAAAAG
>ODAI012189421.1_pt1 | contig 54460 bp, 49 predicted proteins | sample 1539321 | NCBI WGS metagenome assembly ODAI01 (sample SAMN02144231, study PRJEB22623) | gut metagenome | biome: sheep rumen | host: Ovis aries | place: New Zealand | reverse complement strand
GATTGATTGGAGTATTAGAGACTAATTACGGTAAATTCAAAGAAGAGTTTTCTTTAACTCCTAGTGTTGAATTTACTAAATATTTTGCGAAGTTATCTACTTCTGTAGATTGTTTCTATTTAGGTCTTGAGATCACAAACAAAGAGGAATTTAAACGCGCTCAAGAAATTAGAGAATTTTCTAATGAACATGCTTATGAAACTTTAGCGTTCCCTAGAATTAGATATCAAAAGAAAAGTGATGCAATCATTCTTACGATTGTTAATGCGATTGACCAAGATGAAAAAATTGAAGTTAAAGAAGAAAATGGGGAACAATATTTCCACGAACTTTCTTATTACACAAAGCTATACACAAAATCCGAACTCAATAAGACAGAAGAGTTAATCAAGAAGTCAACATTTAACTTCCATCAAAAAAGAGGTGCAATTGTCCACTACCCTGTTAAAGATTCAGCGGAGACAATTAAAGCAAACGTCTATCAAGGATTAAAAGACAAAAACATCAATGATGATGCTCATATATCTAGAGCGAATTATGAATTAGAAGTTATAACTTCTATGGGGTATTCCGATTATTTCTTAATTGTCGCTGATTATGTTAAATATGCTAAAGAGAACGGGGTTTTAGTTGGTCCTGGTAGAGGAAGCGCTGCTGGTTCATTAGTCTCTTACGCTTTAGGGATTACTGAAGTTGATCCTTTAGATTTTGATTTGCAATTTGAACGCTTCCTGAACAAGGCTCGTAAAAGCATGCCTGATATCGATATCGATTTCATGGATATCTCTAGAGACAAGGTTGTTAATTACATGAAAGAAAAATATGGCATTGACCATGTCGCCAATATCGCCACTTTCCAAACTATTCAAGCTAAACAAGCGCTAAGAGATATTGGAAGAATTTACGATATTCCAACTCGTTACATTGATTTATTATCCAAATCCATCACTGACAAGATTTCTCTTAGAGAAGCATATAAGAAACTCCCTGCTTTTAAGAATCTTGTCGATTCTGATAAATATTTTTTAGATATCGTTTCTTTAGCGAGTAAGATTGAAGGATTACCACGTCAAGCTGGCCTTCACGCTGCTGGAATTATTTTAAATGACAAATCCATTGAAGAAGTTTTGCCAGTCACTGTTGATTTTGATGGTAACCTTGCTTCTCAATATGAAAAAGATTATCTCGAAGATCAAGGATTCTTAAAAATGGACTTCCTTTCTTTAAGAAACCTTACTGTTATTGATTACTGTTTGAACTTAATCAAAGAAACAACAGGAAAAGAATTATCGTTCTATGATTTGCCATATCAAGCAAAAGAAAGCATGGATATCATTAGAAGCGGCCAAACTATTGGCGTCTTCCAACTTGAAAGTGCTGGTATGAAAAACGCAATTAAAATCATTCAACCGAAAGAGTTTTTAGATATCGTTACTTTGCTTGCTATTTTTAGACCTGGTCCAATGGACAATATCAAAGATTATCAAGCCCGTAAAGCAGGCAAAATAAGAGTTACTTATTTAAGTGAATCTCTTAAAGAGATTCTTGCTCCAACATATGGAGTTATCATCTACCAAGAGCAAATCAATAAAATTGCTCAAGTGATGGCAGGATTTACTCCAGAAGACGCGGATTTATTTAGAAGAGCCATTTCTCATAAAGAGAAGAGTGTCCTTGAAAGTAGTAAAACTAACTTTATTAAAGGCGCTATAAAAAACGGATATAAAGAAAATGACGCAAACAACATGTTTGATGATATCTTAAAGTTTGCTGACTATGGCTTTAATAAATCTCACGCTGTCGTATATGCAATTATCGCCAGTCGTATGGCATATTTAAAAGCCCATTATCCACTTGAATTTTATTGTTCAATTCTCACTATTTCTAGTGGTACAACTGACCATAAATTCTCTGATTATGTAGCAGAGATTAAATCAAGAAATTATGAGGTCTATCTTCCGAATGTCAATTTAAGTAATAAATATTTTGTTATCACAGATAAAGGCTTATTATTCCCACTTAATATGATTAAAGGCGTTAACGAATTAACTGTCTCAAAAATCATTGATAATAGAATTGAAAACGGGGAATTCAAAGATTTCTTTGATTTCGTTTCTCGTATATATTCTCTTGGAATAAGTGAAGTTGTTATTTCTAAGTTCATTGATTCAGGTGCTCTTGATACTTTTAACTCATCTCGAGCAACTTTAAGAAACACTCTCCACTATGCATATCAATTAGCGGAATTATCTTATGATAAAAACGGTCAAATCATTTTAGATGCTACTTTAGAAAACCAAAAGCAATATCTTAAAGATGTTGATATACCTCTAGATAATCTCAATCTTGAATACGAAGCACTTGGTATTATGCTTTCAGATAATCCACTTAAATACAAAAAAGACTTGCTTGTCTCAAATAACTGTGTTCCTTTAATCGAGGCTAAAGATAAATATGGCAAGATTAATGTTGCCGGAATTATCTCTTCAATTAAGACAATAAAAGTTAGGAAGAATAACTCCACGATGGCGTTCATCAAAATATTTGATGAAACTGATGAAATGGAAGTTACTATCTTCCCTAAAACTTATGAAGCATCATTTAAGATTTTAAATAAAAACGCGATTGTCCTAATAAAGGGACGATATGAACATGACAAAGATCGCGAAAGCTTTGTCGCAGACGAAATTAACTTATTAGAAAAGGAATAGATTATGGCTAAACTAACAATTATTGATGGAAACTCACTTCTCTTTAGAGCGTATTTTGCTACTGCTTATCCAGGAGTAGAAATAATGCGTTCACAAGATGGCACTCCAACAAATGCAATATTCGCCTTTTCTAATATGATGAATAAAATCATCGCTAACTTAAAAGAAAACGAAGGTATCATTGTTGCCTTTGATGCTGCCAAGCACAACTTTAGACACGATGCTTTAGAAACATATAAAGCAAATAGAAAACCTGCTCCTGAAGATTTAGTAACCCAATTCCCAATCGCGAGAGATTTCTTAAAATCTTTTGGCATCTTCCAATTTGAAGAAGAAGGATTTGAAGGCGATGATATTGCAGGAACAATCGCTAAAAAGGCTGAAAAAGAAGGATACGAAGTTGAAATCTATACTTCTGATAGAGACTTCTTACAGTTAGTAAGCGAACACATCTCCGTCCAAATTATTAGAAAAGGATTATCTGATGTCGTTAAAATGACTCCAGATGTTGTTAAAGAAACATATGGGTTTAGTCCAATTCAAATCATCGACTATAAAGGATTAAGAGGCGATTCTTCCGATAATCTTCCAGGTATTCCTGGAATCGGAGAAAAAACCGCAGTTAAACTCATCGAAGAATACGGTAGTTTCGATAATATCATTGCACATTCTTCTGAAATTAAAGGCAAAGTTGGAGAAACTATCACTCAAAACGCAGAAATTGGAAGAATTTCCCGTGACTTAGCGATTATCAAAACCGATGTTAAGCTTCCATTTACTATTGAAGACACAATATATCACGGATATTCATTCAAAGTGATTAATGAATTCTGTCAAAAATATGGATTAAAACAATTCTTAAGCAAGGTCTCTCCAAAATGGAAAATGCTTGGAGAAGAGTCCGCGAACATTGAAGTTCAAAAAGTTAGTTCTTTCAAAGGAATTAATTTAGGGAATGAAATCGGAATTGCTTTAGATTACGAAGATGAAGAAGATTATTTCAATTCCGAAGTATTTGGAATCTCTTTATCAAGCAAGTCAGAACACTACTACATCTCTATTGAAGATGCAAAAAACGACAAAGAATTATTAGATATCTTATCTAATAAAGATATAAAGAAATACTGTTATGACTATAAGGCTATTAAAGTTGCTTTAGCAAAATACAATATCGCAATTGAAGGCTTAGAATTTGATTTACTAATTGCTACTTATTTAATCGACACCACAATCAAGAGCAAAGTCGAACCAGTCTTAAATGTTTATGGCGTTGATATCAGTTCTAAAAGCGATGAAGTGTCCTTGCTCACTAGTGATAATCCAGATCGAACCGCAAAGATCGCTTATTATTCTTTAACTCTATTTGGTAGAGCAAAAGCAGAACTAGTTAAATTTAACGCTTTAGATTTATATAATTCGCTAGAATTACCACTCGTTGATGTTTTAGCAAAAATGGAAATTGAAGGTTTCCCTTTGGATTTAAAAGTTTTAGATTCTTTTGGTGATGAATGGAAAGTTATCTTAAAGAACTTAGAAGATGAAATCTATGATTTAGCGGGCGAAAAATTCAATATTTCATCTCCAAAACAACTAGGAGAAGTTCTTTACGGTAAATTAGGACTCCCATCAAATAAAAAATTATCTACTTCCGCGGAAGTGTTAAATGAATTAAAGAAATATCATCCAGTTATCGAAAAGATTATTGAATATCGTAAATACTCAAAGCTTATTTCTACATATGTAGAAGGATTAAAAGGACACGTCTATAAAGACGGTAAGATTCATGCGACTTTTAATCAAGCGTTAACTCAAACTGGAAGATTGTCTTCTTCTAATCCAAACTTACAAAATATATCCGTTAGAGATGAAGATGGAAAACTAATAAGAAAAGCTTTCTATTATCCAGATGATAATTATGAAATTCTTTCTTTAGATTATTCTCAAATCGAATTAAGAATTTTAGCCCATTTATCTAATTGTCCAAACCTTAAATCTATCTTTGAAGATCCAACAAGCGATATCCATTCCGCTACCGCGAAAAAGATTTTCCATTTAGAAGGAGAACCAACTCCACTTCAAAGAAGAAAAGCAAAAGCGGTTAATTTTGGAATTATATATGGCATTTCCGATTGGGGATTATCCGACCAATTAGAGTGTTCAATTAAAGAGAGTAAAGAAATCATCTCAAGTTTCTATGAAACTTTCCCTGAAGTTAATGACTTCTTTAAAAACATCGTTGATAACGCTTTAAAAGATGGCTATGTTTCTACGATGATGGGAAGAAGAAGATATTTAAGAGAACTTCATGATTCTAACTATCAAGTTAGAGAATTCGCTAAACGAGCAGCAATGAATGCCCCTATTCAAGGAAGCGCTGCTGATTTAATCAAAGTCGCAATGATTGAAGTTGATAAAGCTCTTAAAGAAGGTAAATTCAAAACCAAAATGGTTTTACAAATACACGATGAACTTATTTTCAAAGTTCCTTTAGAAGAAAAGGAGAAAGTCTACCAAGTTATCAAAGATAAGATGATTAATGCAATGAACTTATCAATTCCACTCCAAGTAGATGGAGGATTTGGAAAATCTTGGTATGATTGTAAATAATTATGCCTGAGTTACCAGAAGTAGAAACAATTAAAAACGTTCTTAGTAAAATTGTTGTTGGTCATACCATCAAAAAAATTGATGTCTATAGAAAGACAACTATTGAAGGAGATAGTAATGAATTCATTTCTTCATTAGAAGGTGAAAAGTTTATAAGTGTCTCAAGAATCGGTAAGTACCTTATTTTTCATCTCACCAATGACAAAGTCATCGTATCCCATTTAAGAATGGAAGGTAAATATTACGAATTTGACGAAAATGAAAGCGATAGCAAGTACGCGAAAGTTGTCTTCCATTTTGATAATGGTAAAAAACTCTGCTATGACGATTCTAGATGTTTCGGAATTTTAAAGCTTTCACACGAAAATGAGTATAAGAATCTAGACATGATTTCTAAGCTTGGCCCAGAGCCATTTGATGTCAAAGATGTTTCAAAATTAATGAAGCAAGTTAGCAAGGTAAAGAAGCCAATCAAAACTACACTACTTGACCAAACAGTTGTTACTGGTTTAGGAAACATTTATGTCGATGAAACTCTTTATGCAAGTCACATTCATCCTCTTACTCCCGCTAATCTAATCACTTTAGAAGACTGGAATAAAATCATTAAGAATTCAGTTGAAATCCTCAATATCGCCATTGAAATGGGTGGATCAACAATCAAAAGTTATCATCCAGGAAAAGACATCGATGGCAATTTCCAAACTAGAATCAAAATATATGGTAAATCTGGAGAGACTTGCCCTACATGTGGACATACTTTTAGATTCATAAAAGTTGGAGGAAGAGGTACTACTTTCTGCCCTATTTGTCAGCGTAAAGTCGGCGAAGTTCAAAACATTGGATTAACCGGTAAAATTGCATCAGGTAAATCAAGTGCGCTTGACATCTATAAAAAGTTAGGGGCCGCTACTATATCTAGTGATGAGATTGTTTCTGAACTATATAAGAAAAAAGAAGTTGCTTCTCTCATAGAGAAAACTTTAAAGATGAAATTCTCCACCGATATAGTCAACAAAGATGAATTGAGAAATCATCTTATTCTTAATCCAAAAGATAAGAAAAAACTAGAGAAGATTATTCATCCTCTAGTAGAAAAAGAAATTACTGATTTCTTAAATAAAGAAGCTAAACAAATTAGAGTGGTTGAAGTTCCGCTTCTATTCGAAGCCAAGTTAGACCACCATTTCGATGTCATAACCGTTATTGATATTGATAAAAAGATCCAACTTGATAGGCTTCAAAAAAGAAATGGTAATAAAGCTATTCTTTTAGAAGAGATTAACAAAACCAATAAGATTGACGAAAATAAAAATAAGGCAACATACCTTATTATAAATAACGGAAGCATTTCCGAATTAGAAAAGGAAATAAAAAGATCCTTTAACGAAGTGAAGGATCTATTAAGATAAATTCTTTCTCACACATTAAATTGAGCATTTGACGAATTTGCTCAATTTTTGGTTTTGAGGCGTTTGTTGTTTGATACATTGAAGCGCAATCATCAATTGAATAATTACTTGTAATTATAGTTGGAAGTTTATTCTTCAATCTAGCGGATATAATTGGGAAGAGAATGTTGTCTCTAACAAAGTCACTTTTAAATTCATTTCCGAAATCATCAAGAACAAGTAATTCTATTGTTTTATATTTGTCCATTTCATCATCGAATCGAGGATTCTTGGTGAACGCTAAATCGGATAATTCCTTGAAACGAGAAGGAACATTCATAAAACCAAGGGATTGGAAATCACCTTTACGTGCACTTTCAACAATCAATGTTGCCGCAAAATAAGATTTTCCACTAGCGACATTTCCTTTAATAAAGATCCATCTATTAGATTCTTTTTTGCAAACCTTAACATATTCATTGAGAATTGCGGTTTTAGATTTACTTCTTGCGTTAGAAACAGTTGAAAAAGTGTTGTTTAGCCAATCTTCTTCAAAGTCATAGATTGCTAACCTTTTTTTGAAGTTAGCAAATTCGAGATATTTCTTACACGGGACAAGATTACGATCAACTACTCCACCTTTATACGAAACAGAATTCACTAAATGTTTTGGTTCTTTATTGCAATACGCTAATCCTTTGCATCCTTTACAGTTTTCCATATCAACTGCAAAATCATAGATTTTAGCAATATTATTTTTGATAGCATCATCATTCAATCCCAAGGAATGGAGATATTTAAGCGCTTTCAAATTTGAAAAAACCACATCTTCCATTTGTTTAACGGTAGATGCGTCAATCATTTCATCGATTTTTGGTTTATATCTTTCCATTAGTTTTCCTTAAAGTAATCAAACAAGGCATCGATTTCTTCATCACTAAGATTATCACTTTCTTGTTCCTTTTGCTCTTCAATAATCTCTTTTTTACTATTTTTGGTGTATTTCTTTTCACCTTTATCAGCTTTTCTATTAGCTCCAGCATAGGAAGTATTTAAATATTCCATCGCATCAATAGCAGTTTCAATGCCTTCTCTAGAAATAGAAGAGGCAATCTTTTCAACAGAATATTTTGAAAGAACGTTATTATTCATTTGTAATACAAAGTCGATAATAACATTGATAACGGCGTTGTTAAGTTTATAATCTTCCGCTAAAGAGTAGATGATATTTAAATCTGCTTTTGCAGGTTTTGTACCGTTTTGTAAAACTGATAAAACATCTTTAGGATTAGCAATTTCAAAATATTTGATTTTAGCAGCAAGTCCATCTTCACCAACAATGGTGTTCTTTTTAGTCTTTCTTGTTGCGTGAGTTCTTACTCCATAATTAACTTCGTTTTTAAGATCTTCATTAAATTGTTTGAAGTCCACTCTACTACCTTTTTCCTTGCTTGGGTCATATGTATTAGCAACCTTTTCAGCAGCTAGTTCAACACCGACACCATATAAAGTGGATAGTCTTTCAATTTCTTTAATTTCTTTTTTAGTAAGACCTTTTTCAGAGATTTGACTAATTTCTTTTAATACTTCAAAGAATCTCTCATAAGAGAATTCGGTGTCAATCTTGCTCTTCTTTCTTCCTAATGTGCTTTCATCTCCCATTGCCGCTTTTATAAATGCTGCATCGTTAAAATCTGGGTGGAAAACATCATTAAAGGTTGCAGAGATATCTTCTCCTTCACTTTGTTTAGTGTTTGTTTCGTACACTCTTTTAATTTTATTAGCGAGAGATTCGCCTAAGTTTTGAATTAATAATCCATATAATAAAGCATCGTTAAAGAACTTACTTGGAGTTTTAGGAGCGTATAGCACATAGTGATAAATAGAAATGTTATTTGCTTTTTCTAGTTTGGTTTTAACTAAACCCACTGCTTCAAGTTGCTTACGAGCTTCAATAAATTCACCAGTGGAGATTTTCATCCTTAAAAGAATTTCTTCATGACTACTTAAAGAAATAATTTTTTGGTTCTCTGATTCACTCCAAAAAGTGAAATAAACCGCTAATGCGGTATAGCCAATAATTGGTTGATAAAGATTAGTAATCGTGTCACGATCATAATCCGCAAGCAGAGAGGAAACTTTGATATCAAACATGTCATTTTGAGATAAAATAACCATCAACTTTCCCCTCCCCAGTTGCAAAAATTATGTGCCAAAAAAACAAGGGTTTCAACAAGAAAAAAAGTGATATTTTTGCTTGACAAAATTATCCACACGCAAGTAATTCAATGATTTATACTAAGTATAAATCTTTATATCTTAAATTCACTCTATTAAAGTTATCCACATTTTATTTTGTGGAAAAGTCAATTTTATAAGGCTGTTATTTGTCTAATTGAAACCGCTATTTTCTATCCTTTAAAAAATATTAATAAAATATTTTATATTGTAAAAAGTCAGTGATATGATTATACAGAGGAAATTGATTATGATTAGAAGAATTGCAGTCTTAACAAGTGGCGGAGACGCCCCAGGAATGAACGCTGCTGTAAGAGCAGTTATCAGAGCTGGATTATATCAAGGAAAAGAAATGTACGTTATCTTTGATGGATATAAAGGATTAGTTGAAGGTGATATTCACCAAGTTACAAAAGAATTCACCCAAGACATCATCAATAGAGGCGGAACAATCTTAAGAAGTTCACGTTTACCAGAATTCAAGAATCTTGATGTCCAAGAAAAAGCTATCGAAAGATTAAGAGATTTAGATATCGATGCTTTAGTAGGTATCGGAGGAGATGGTACATATCGCGGACTTTTAGATTTAGCTAAACTTGGATTTCCAGTGGTTGGTATTCCAGGAAGTATTGATAACGATGTTGCCTCTACTGACTACACTATCGGGTTTATGACTGCTTTAAATACAATTTGTGACTGTGTTGATAAAATCAAAGACACATCCACATCACACCAACGCTGTAGCGTTATCGAAGTTATGGGACGTCACTGCGGTGACTTAGCAGTATTCTCCTCTATTGCAGAAGCTGCTGAATTAACAATCACATACGATCACCCATACGATGAAGAGCACATCTTCAAGAAATTAAGAAAACTTAAAGCGCAAAAGAAGAGCCACGCTATTGTTATCGTTAGTGAAAATCTTCTTGATGTTAGAGAACTCGCTAAAAAGATTCAAGCCAAAACTGGATTTGATACAAATGTTGAAATCCTCGGTCACCTTCAAAGAGGTGGCGCACCAAGTGCGTTTGATAGAATCTTAGCAAGTAGAATGGGTGCTAAAGCTATCGAAGTCTTAGTTAATGAAGACTACGGAAAAGGTAAAGTCATCGGTATTGTCGATGAAGATGTCGTTGCTATCGATATTGAAGAAGCCCTTTCGATGAAACGTGATACACACGAAAACTTATTATCATTGATTAATATGTTGCAATAACAACAATTAATAAACTGTAGCCCACTATTGTATTGTGGAGGAATTTAATTAGGAGGTTTTTATGAAAATTCAACTACACGACGGCTCAATTGTCGAAATTGATAAGAACTCCAAAGAAGCGTTTGAAGTTCTCAATCACTCAACGAGCCACTTATTAGCAGAAGCTATCCAAGAGCTCTATCCAGATGCCTTATTCGGATTTGGTCCAGCAATTGAAGAAGGCTTCTATTATGACATCGATTTTAAAGAGCAAATCACTGAAGCTGATTTAGCCAAAATCGAAAAGAAAATGCACGAACTTTCAGCAAAAGATGAAAGAATCGTTAGAGAAGTTCTTCCTAAGGAAGAAGCACTCAAAAGATTTGCAAACAATCCTTATAAGATTGAACTTATCAATGATATTGATGAAGACATCACTATTTACACTCAAGGTAAGTTCACAGATTTATGCCGTGGACCACACTTATTAGCCACTGGTCAAATCAAACACTTCAAGTTATTAAACTTAGCTGGTGCTTATTGGAGAGGAAACTCCAAAAACAAAATGCTTGTTAGAATCTATGGTACAAGCTGGTTCACCGCTGAAGATTTAAATAATCACTTAGCAGCGTTAGAAGAACGCAAAAAGAGAGATCACCGTATCTTAGGAAGACAATTAGGTTTATTCCTTCTTTCTGAATATGGCCCAGGATTCCCATTCTGGCTACCAAACGGAATGATCTTACTTGATGAATTAAAGAGATACTGGATGGATGTCCATAAGAGATATGGATATAAATTCATCAACACCCCAATCATTCTTTCTAGAGAATTATGGGAGACTTCAGGTCACTGGGATCACTATCAAAGTAACATGTACACCACCAAGATTGATGATCGTGACTTTGCTATCAAACCAATGAACTGCCCAGGTAGCATTATCGTTTATAAGAATGAATTACATTCATACAAAGATTTGCCACTTCGTTATGCAGAACTTGGTTTAGTCCACCGTCATGAAGCTAGTGGCGCTCTTAACGGATTATTCCGTGTTAGAAGCTTCACTCAAGATGATGCACATACCTATGTTAGAGAAGACCAAATTGAAGACGAAATCGTTTCCATCTTAAAACTCTATGATGAGATTTACACAGTCTTCGGATTAGACTATAGAATTGAGTTATCAACTAGACCTGAAGAAGGTTATATTGGTGACATCAATATTTGGAACAAATCAGAGGCTATTTTAGCAGATGTTTGCCAAAGATCAGGAAAAGAATTTAAGATCAATCCAGGAGACGGAGCTTTCTATGGACCAAAACTTGACTTTAAGTTAAAAGATTCAATGGGTAGAACCTGGCAATGCGGCACTGTCCAATTAGACATGAATCTTCCTGGAAGATTTGATTGCTTCTACATCGATAAAGATGGAGAAAAGAAAACTCCAATTATGATTCATAGAGCATGCTTAGGAAGTATTGAAAGATTCACTGGTATGATTATTGAAAATTACGCAGGCGCATTCCCAACCTGGTTAGCACCAGTTCAAGTCGAATTATTACCAGTTAATAATGAATTCCATCTCGAATACACTGATGAATTATATAGGTTAATGTCTGAACATGGATTAAGAGTCGAAAAAGACGACGCTAACGAAAAACTTGGATATCGTTTAAGAAATACTCAAGTCCGTAAGATTCCTTACACCATCGTTATCGGTGATAACGAAAGAGACAATAGAACTGTTACTTATCGTAAGTACGGACAAAAGGAACAAATCACAGTTTCTATTGACGAGTTCTTAAAACTCATTGATGAAGAAATTAAGAGCAAAGCTCGACTTCAATAATTCAAATTTTTAAGAAGATTGGCATTCTCGCCAATCTTTTTTTATGTTTTATCTTTTCAAAATTCTCTTTTTATATATAATTGTTTTGTTTTTTAGAATGGAAAGAAAACAATGAGTAAAAAGATTAAACAAATAGATACACATAAACCAAATAAAAGAATTTGGTTCATATTCTCACTCGTCATTTGGGTTGGTTCATTCTTTATAAAACTCATCAATAGAGCAAAAATCGTAAAGTTAAATCAAATCCCAAAACCACCATATTTATTAATTTCTTCTCACGCTTCGATGATGGATTTTTATATGGCAACATTAGGAACATTCCCACATCGTCCATATTGGGTTTCCACTGTTGAAGAATTCATTGATAAATATTTCTTATTTAGACGTTTAGGAGTTATCTCAAAAAGAAAATTCACAAACGACCCTAAAAGTGCAATGTTAATGCTTGAAGTAGTTCAAAAAAGAAAGAAAATCATGATTATCTATCCTGAAGCTAGATATTCATTTGTCGGAGAACAAGAACGTATTGATAACGGTTTAGGTAAATTCGCTAAAACCGCCAAAGTGCCAGTCGTCTATATGGCGTGTCATGGAGATTACTTATATCAACCTCAATGGTCTGATAGAAAAGTAAGAAAAGTCCGCCCTATCGTTGCAGAGATGGAAACAATTATTGATAAATTCGATATCGAAACAATGACTGCTGATGAAATTCAAAAGAAGATTGAAGATAACTTCAAGATTTCTGAAGAAGAATGGATGAGAAAGAAAAATATTCTTATCAAATATCCAAATAGAGCAGTTGGATTACATCGCTTACTCTATAAATGTCCACATTGTGGAACGGAATTTGAAATGTCTTCTGAGAGCAATTTCCTTAAATGTAATCACTGTGGTGTGACATATGAATATTTAGAAAACGGTCAATTAAAATGTGTTAACGCTGAAACAAAATTCGATTGGCCAAGTAAATGGTATTACTGGGAAAAAGAATGTGTTAAGCAAGAAGTCCTTAATGGAACATATCATTTTGAAGATGATGTTAGGGTAGAACGTTTAGAAGGTGTAGGAGTTGGTTTTGTACCTCTTGAAGGTAAATTCCATCTCACTCATTCCATCAATGATGGAATATCTTGCGTTGGTGACAATTTTGACTTCCACCGCTCATCTTTACAAAGCTATGCTATTCACATTGAATACAACTATAAAGGTAGAGGCGCGTTCATTGAGTTATCAACTCAAACAGAAACATATTTCGTTTATCCACTATCTTGCCCACACGGCATTACCAAGGTCCATTTCGCGGTCGAACATATCTACAACTATTTGAAGAATGATATGCGAAAAGAAGAGGATAAAAATATTTAAAATAATGCTTTACACTCATAAATGAGTAATGTATAGTTAATACGCAAATAAATAGGTAGAAAGTAGAGGCACCCGCTTCTCGCCAGATCGATATAATATTGGTTGGCTCATCACTACAAATCTAGGGGTTAAGATTAGTACGGGTGCAATTCGCTTGCATCCGTTTTTTTGACAAAAGGAGATGATATTTATCCAAGACAACAACTACGGCAACAATAGAAAGCCAAATCAACCAAAAGAATTAATTAACGAACTCATCAGATTCCCACAAGTACGCTTAATTGGACCAGATGGAGAACAATTAGGAGTTATGTCTTCCAGAGAAGCACAACTCAAAGCAAACGAATACAATCTCGATTTATTCTGTGTTGCACCTAACTCCACTCCACCAGTGTGCAAAATTCTCAATTACGGCAAATACCGTTATGAGCAGCAAAAGAAAGCGAAAGAAAATCGTAAGAATCAAGTGAAGATTGAAGTGAAAGAAATTCAATTAACTCCACAAATCGGTGCTCACGACATGGAAACCAAAGCTCGCGCAGCTATCAAGTTCCTTGAACAAGGAAACAAGATCAAAGTTGGTGTGAGATATAGAGGACGTCAAATGACTCACTTAGAGGTTGGAGAAGAAGCCTTGAATAAATTCATCGAATTATTAGGCGACATTGCGCAAATTGAAAAACCTGCGCAAATGGAAGGTCGCTGGTTACTCGCTATAATAGCGCCAAAAAGAAAGTAGGAGGAAAATCACATGCCAAAAATGAAAAGCAAACGTGCTTTAATGAAAAGAATTAAAGTCACAGGCAGCGGAAAAGTCACAAGACATCACGCTTACACATCCCATTTAGCCCCACACAAAACAACAAAACAAAAGAGACACTTAATGAAAGGTGCATCTGTTCATAAGACAGACCTCAAGAGAGTTAAGTATCTCATCGTAAAGTAAGGAGGAAATGACCAATGAGAGTTAAAGGCGGTACAGTTACACACGCAAGACGTAAAAAAATGCTCAAGAGAGCAAGTGGTTATTTCGGAAGCAAACACTTACTCTACAAGACTGCGAAAGAACAAGTCATGCACAGCTTACGCTATGCGTACATCTCTCGTAGAACTGTTAAAAGAGACTATCGTAAACTCTGGATCAGACGTATCAACGCTGCTTGCAGAATGAATGACATCTCTTATAGCAAATTCATGTATGGTTTAAAGGTTGCCAACATTCAAGTTAACAGAAAAATGTTATCTGAACTCGCAATCAATGACCCAAGTGCATTTGCAGATTTAGTCAAAACAGCTAAAGCAAACATTAAGTAATTTATTACTTAAGTAAAAAAATATCAGGACTTCGGTCCTGATTTTTTTATTGAATTATTTTAACTTCAATGTTATTAAGAGCTTCTTCAATCATTGAATCGAAATCAAATTTTTCTTCAAATGATTTTGCCTCATTTAATTGAGGAGCAGTCTTAGGTGCTTTTGGAGTAAAGATTGTGCAACAATCTTCGTAAGGTCTAATTGAAATCTCATAAGTATCAATTTTCTTACTGATTTGGATAATCTCTAACTTATCCATTGTTGCACATGGACGAATAACTGGTAAGTTAGTTACTTCATTAATTACATTAATTGATTGAAGTGTTTGACTTGCTACTTGCCCTACTGATTCACCACTACTGATAACTGGACATTTTCTACGTCTAGCGAGTCGATCCGCTAAACGATACATCATCCTTCTCATAAGTGTGATGCAATAGCTTTCAGGAGCGTTATCGTATATTGCTTCTTGGATCTTAGTAAATGGAACAATATTGAGTCTAATTTCTGGTTGATATCTATTTAATTTATGCAATAAATCTTCAAGTTTATAAATAACAGCTTCTTGAGTGTATGGAGGGGAAGCAAAATGGATACATTCAATTTTGACTCCTCTTCTCATTAATAGATACGCCGCTACTGGAGAATCAATACCACCGGAAAGCATATGCATTGATTTTCCGCCAACACCTAAAGGATATCCGCCCGCGCCTTCATACGTCTTAACGAAGATATAAGTTCCTTCTTCTCTTACTTCAATTTGAAGTAAGATATCTGGATTATGGACATCAACACTTAAATCAGTGTTTCTTAAAATAACAGGAGCGACTTGACGAATGATGTCATCAGAAATAAGAGGGAATTTTTTATTGCTCCTCTTACATTTGACTTTAAAGGTTTTACCTTCTTCAAGCTTGATTAGCTCTAAAGAAGCTTTCTTAATTACTTCGATATCATTTTCAACTTTATGAACTAAGGATAGACCTTGGATACCGCTAACATCTTGAAGTCTTGCCACTACTGGTTCATGATCTTGTCCATTAAGGTGAACATAGATGTGATCATATCTAGATTCAATTTCTAAACCATCGAAATCTTTTAAAGCATGTTTGATGTTTAAATAGAGTCTATGGATAAAGTCTTGCTTGTTCTTTCCTTTGGTGGATAATTCACCAAATCTTATCATTATATAATCGTAATATATCATCGAATTTCTCCAATTATTTCATCTAATATAGATACAAATGTATCTATTTCTTCTATTGTGTTACTGCTATCTAACGACACTCTAATAGTGTTATTAATAGCTTTTTCACCTTTCCCTAAAGAAGCAACAACATAGCTTCCTTTTTCTTTAGAAGAATGGCATGCACTAGTTGAAGACACCATTATATTGTTGTTACTTAATGCTTCCACAACGACACTTCCTTTTTTAGAAATCGTAGAGAAGTTAATGATATAAGGATTAACAACTGTTGGAACATTTAATTCATATAATTCTGGTTTGTTTCTCAAGTAAGATAGAAGTTTGTCCGCCATTTCTTTTACATGATTATAATTTTTCTTTTCATCTTTAAGAGCGAGTTGAACTGCTTTAACTAATGCATTTGCATTAGCAAGATCTTCGGTTCCGCTTCGATAACCATATTCTTGTCCTCCGCCACTATTTAGAGGTAATAATTCAATTTTTTTCTTTTTGATTAAGGCTCCAAATCCAACTAATCCATGGATTTTATGACCAGAGATTGTTAATAAATCAACTTTGGAATAATTGATTTCTTTCTCTAACTTTCCAATTGCTTGGCAAGCATCAACATGGAATATTGCTTTTGGATATTTTTCTAATAATCTAGAAATATCTTCGATTGGATTAACAGCGCCTATCTCGTTATTCACCGCCATAATAGAGACTAATGTTGTTTTATCAGTCATCGCAGCTTCAACCATTTGGGAAGTGATTATTCCATCTTTATTCGGTTTAAGATAAGTTACTTTAAATCCAAATTCTTTTTCTAATTGAGCATATGCTTCTAAAATTGAAGGGTGCTCATATGCGGTTGTGATGAGATGATCACCACGATTTTTGTATCTTAATGCCACTCCTTTAACTGCCAAATTATTAGCTTCTGTAGCGCCAGAAAGATAGATAACTTCATGGTCTTTAAGATTAAATAATCTTAAGATTTCTTCTTTGCTTCTATTTAATAAGTAAAAAGACTTCTGCCCTTCTTTATGAATTGAAGATGGATTTGCAAAATAAACGACATGTGTGTCGTTATACACTTTTAAAACTTCTTCGTTTACTTTTGTAGTAGAAGCATTATCTAAATATATCAATTTGCTATTATTAATTTTCATTATCTAAGTGACGATTCTTGTATAAGGAATTGGCTTGAGAATAAACACTTTGAAAATCACCTTTTTGGAATCCAATCTCAAGTTGATTTACGGTGTGGTTAATATCTTGTTCATCACGATCACGGTTAAGGATGACCAAAGATCTTTCTGCCACTTTCGCGTTACGTGTTTTATTTTCAATATCTTCAAACATTGGGTTTGCAATGTTTTTAAGGTTGGTAATTTTGTTGTTGATGTCTTCAACATCAATTGGCTTAGTCTGAACGCCTTGATAAATATCGTTAAGGACTTCAAAAACAGCTTCAATTTTTTCTCTATAAAGAGAAGAGAAGGATTCAATATTCACTTCATCTAACGCTCTTTCAGCTTCCTTAACTTGATAGTAATAAACTGAAATCATGTTATATGCTTCTTCAGCAGTGCTCTTTAAAGAGTCAATGTACATTTTGAAATTAGTAACGCCTTTATTGACAATACTATAGTTTGCTTCTAGTTCATCAAGTTTGGATTTAAGAAGTGAATATGGTTGGCGTGTTCCACTATGAACGAAGCCATCCAAATATCTCTTAGAGTTTCCTAAATCATCAACTGACTTTCCTAACGAATCGATTTTTTCAATTTCGGTTGGAGAAATAATGTAGATGTTTTTAATTTCAGGTAACAACGCACAAATACGTAAAAATACCTTTTCAACATTGTTCACTGATTGGTATACGAAATCGTAATGCTCTCTGAAATAATCACGAGCAGTAACTTCATCATCGAGTTTTTGTCTCATTGAATCAATTTCCACGAGAATGAGTTCTAACTCTGAATTGACACCACCAATTTGAAGGTTAATAATCCTCTTGCTAATTTCTTGGATTTTTTTCTTCCATTCTTCAATGTGATTTTTGAAAGATAAATGGTAAAGAGGGACGCCTTGTTTTTCGGTTTCTTTGTATTTATTTTGAAGTGAAGTAAGTGCTTCAGGAATATCGGTTTTAATTGTTTTACAAAGTTTTGGAAGTTCAATAAGAACATGTCCAAGAGCAGTAAGAACACTATTAAGTGAAGCAGCTTCTGAATTAATTTCTTCGTATTCAGCGCCTTCTAATTGTTCATCAAATCTTGCAAAGGAAGAATCAATTTTATCGAACATTTTATTAAATGTTGCAGCAACCATTTCAAGATCATTACTCTCGGAATAATAAGTTTGTTTAACATGGCGATATACTTCACGCAAGTGATCAATTGTTCTTCTACAATCTTCTTCTAGCTTAATTACTTCGTAAAGATCATGGTCTAAGTTGTTAACACTTTCAGTTAAATTCTCCACTGCTTTCTTAGCTTCGCTAATAACAGACTTAATATTCTTATATTGCTTTGCAGCTAAAAGAGACTTCAATTGTTTTAAAATTGAATCAGCATAGGCATCTTCATTATCGTGAATTGATTTAAATCTACGATAAAATTGCTCATATTTTGATAAGTATAAAAGGTTGGTTCTAGAGATAATCTCTAGTCTATGGATATATTGGGTATCTTGTCCTAATAATAAAGCATCACAATGCGAGAATTGCTTCTCTAAATTGCTAACTTGCTTACGGAATTTGAATCTTGAAATAACAAAGAAATAAAGGAGTATTCCAAGAACAGTAGCCACTATAACAGAAGCGACTACAATAAGGACAGTTTCATTTAAACCGAGGAATATGAGCATACTAATACCTCCAACTTAATCAAAGATTAATCAAGTATATTATACAAAAATGAAAACGAGGAGAAAACCTATTTTGAATTAAAATCAAAATAAGCAAAAATACACTGCGTTTATCTTCATCATTTTTTGATTAAATATTTTAACTTTAGTAGGTTATTTTATGAAGATTATTTTTTCTAATTTTTCTCCACTATTTTCTTGCTTTAAGAACTTTTGAAAAAATATTTAATTTTTTTATTGTATGAATGATTTTAATCCTGTATATTATTTACTGCATGTAATGCAGCACATAAATACTACCTGTCTGATGTTTGATACGGCTGTAACGGAGTAACCTAAGCTACAATGGCGAAACAAAATCAAACACCCGAGGCAAGGAATTTATGCCTATTCATTATTTTGCAAAAAATAAAGAAAGGAAGTACGAAGTCATGAGATATACTGGATCAGACTGGAAAAGAAGTCGTAGATTAGGCTTTTCAACTCTTGAAACAAACAAGGAACTCCAAAAACGTCCATATGGACCTGGTCAACACGGAGCTTCTCGTAAGAAAAAACCATCTGAATATGGTAAGCAATTAGTTGAAAAACAAAAACTAAGACAAATGTATGGTGTCAACGAAAGACAATTCAGAAGATTATTCATGATTGCTTTATCTAGTAAAGAAGTTACTGGTTTCGCATTTATGAAATTACTCGAATCCCGTTTAGATAACCTCGTCTACCGTATGGGTTTCGCCCGTACTCGTAAAGGTGCTAGACAACTCGTCAATCACGGACACATCGAAGTTAACGGTAAAAAAGTTGATATTCCATCTTACTTATGTTCTCTCAATGATGTCATCTCCGTTAAGGAAGGCGACAGAGATATGAAAGTTATCAAAGAATCACTCGAATCCATCGCAACTAAAGTTGGTTGGGTCGAAGTTGACGCTGCTAACTTCTCAGGTAAATACATTAGAGAACCAGAACGTAGTGAATTAACTCAACAAATCACCGAATCACAAATCGTTGAATACTACAACCGTAAACTCTAATATCATGCATTACGCAAAAGACTCACTTATGTGGGTCTTTTTTCTTTATGTTTATATAAAATTATGCTATATTTCTACATAGTAGGAGGACTCATAATATGGGCATATATGAAGAGTTACAAGCTAGAGGCTTAATTGCTCAAGTTACTGATGAAAAAGAAATTCGTGAACTAATTAACAATGGTAACGCTAAATTTTATATTGGTTTCGATCCTACTGCTGATTCATTACACGTTGGTCACTTCATGGCGTTATGCTTAATGAAAAGACTCCAAATGGCAGGTAATACTCCAGTTGTATTATTAGGTGGAGGAACAGGCCATGTTGGAGATCCATCAGGAAGAAGTGACTTAAGAAAAATGATGGATGAAGAACAAATCGATCACAACGTCGAATGCTTCAAAAAACAAATGTCGAGATTCATCGATTTCAATAAAGCAATCGTCGTTAACAATAAAGACTGGTTACTTAATCTCAACTATGTTGAATTCCTTAGAGATGTCGGCCCACACTTCTCTGTTAACAATATGTTAAGAGCGGAATGCTATAAGCAAAGAATGGAAAAAGGTCTCTCCTTCTTAGAATTCAACTACATGATTATGCAAGCTTATGACTTCTATTACTTAAATCAACACTATGGATGTAACATGCAATTCGGTGGCGATGATCAATGGTCAAATATGCTTGCAGGTACTGAATTAATTAGAAAGAAAACTGGCAAAGACGCTTACGCGATGACCATCACCCTTCTCCTTAATAGTGAAGGAAAGAAAATGGGTAAAACCGCTAACGGAGCAGTTTGGCTAGATCCAAATAAAACTACACCATTCGAATTCTTCCAATATTGGAGAAATATTGAAGATGCAGATGTTATCAAATGTTTCAAACTATTAACATTCCTATCACTAGATAGAATTAATGAAATTGCATCTTGGGATGATAGCAGAATTAACGAGAAAAAAGAAATTCTTGCTTATGAATTGACTAAGTTAGTTCACGGCGAAGAAGAGGCTAATAAAGTGTTAGCAGCTGTAAGAAGTCTATTCTCTGGTGAAGGAAATGATGAAAATATGCCTTCTTGTGAATTAGATCTTAGCGAATACACTATTACTGACTTATTGGTAGCGTCCACATTATGCGCTTCTAAAAGCGAAGCAAGAAGACTTATCGAACAAGGTGGTGTCTCAGTCGATGGAGAAAAGATTACAAATCCAAACGAAATGATTGATATCACTTCGCCTCGCAAGATTAAAAAGGGAAAGAAAGTATTCCTTAAGGTAAACAAAAAATAGCCAGTGGCTATTTTTTATATCCTTTTATATTAATAAATTGGATAAAGGACTTTTTTAAGTCTCTTAGATGGGTAGTTTGCTCTGCCTTCTTTTGCTTGTGGTTTGCCATCAAGCATAACTAAGTCACCAGTAAATCCACAAGTTGTGTTATTGACAAAGTAAGTGCCAACACCGTATAAATCCACTGGAACCTTTAATTCATTCCACTCTTTAATCTTTTGAGCGTTAAAGGAACAAGAAACGATGATTTTAACATAGTTAAATCCTTCTTTATCCAAAGCTTCTCTAAGAGCAAAAACTAGCTCTTTACAAACTCCATGAGGATCAAATCCAGATGTATCTTTGTCATCAAAATAGTGATCAATTAATGCCTTAGAAGTATCAATACGAACTCCATTAAGATTGGTTTTAAGAACTCTAGCAAGTTTTAATGAATCAGTAACAACATCGTTATTATAATCAATTAAGGCAGTTACTTTTTCATTTGGGAATGTCTCGTGATAGATTTGAGCAGCTTTAATAACATCACCACCACAAACTTGGATTAAGGCATGTGGCATAGTTCCCATACCTTTTCCACCCCACCACTTGCCTTGAGCATCGGTGCTAACGCGGTCAATACCTGCAACATAAGTAGCATAACCATCACCAACTTGAGTGTGATAATCATCTTGACGGTCTGCCATAGAAAATACAGGAGTATTTCCTGCAACTTTTAAGACCTCTCTAACATTAGTGGCAACGCTAGTTCTTCTTGCTAAGATGCCATCAATTACGCTTTCTAAGAATCCAAAGTTTTCGTATTTACCAGTAACTTTAAGAACTGGTTCCATGTTATCGATAATATCTCCATCATTAAGCGCTTCAATCACTAATTCTTCAGGATGAATAGCGTAAGTATGAATTACAGCGATTGCTTCATCAATTCCACAAAGCATAGCGTCATCCCTTCTTTGGAACCATTGCATGGTAACAATATGGTTAGGAACATGTTCTTTAACGATTTTATTACTTTTTAAAAAGTAATTAGCAGCGTAAAAGCCTTCTCCTAATTCTTTTTCAAATTGGAATGTTTTATTTGTAAGGCGTGAGATTTTGCCTTGTTTTTTAAGTTCAATTTCAAGCATATTAGATGACCTCCATCTTGAAGAAATCAATGTTTTCTGGGATATTCTCAGTTATTTCGATTAGTTCGTTTTCTTTTTCATTTTCAATGAACAAATCATGATATGAGCAGAACCTTCCTTTAGAGACAGTTCCATCTCTTAAGAATGTTCCTTCTTTTGCGTAGACCATGAGATGGCCTTTATTTAGTTTAGTGATATAACCGCTTTCTTTTTTGTAATCGAGGCGATTAAGTTTATGGTCGGTTAATATCGAATTAATGACATCGATTAACGGATCAGCAGGAAGGAAGATAATTCCTGAATATTTGATTTTCGCATATCGGATAAAGTTCTTTATGCGATAAGCAGTAATCTCTTCGTTATGATATAAGACCTCCATCTGCTTACTTAGTGATACCACTGAAGTTACTTCATCATCAGAAAGTTTGATTAGCAAAGTATTGTCGAGTTCGTGATTGTTAAAAATACCGTAGTTCTTAATCATTTTTCGTAAATAACTCTCTTAATTGGAGTTCCCTCTTTCCTAAAAAATTCTTCGTATTCAGTTGATGTATCAAATTCGTCATCACCAAGATAATTCTCGGTATAGCTAATTAATTTAAATGATGAATTTTCAAAATATTCTAAGGAATCTTTAAATAAGTCAGAATTATCAGTCTTGAAGATTAATCTTCCGCCTTTCGCTAAGACTCTATGATATTCCTTAAGGAATAAATCACTTGTTAATCTTCTTTTATGATGCCTTTTCTTCGGCCATGGATCAGAGAAGTTAAGAAAGATTGTCTTAATGCTTCTATCTTTGAAGTTTGGGAGAAGTTGCTGCGCATCTGCGTAAATTAACTTCGCGTTTTTAACATCCGCTTCCACCATTTTCTTTGCTGTTATTCCAGCGCATGTGACATTCTTTTCAACTCCGATAAAACTAAGTTCAGGGAACTTGTTTGCCATCTTTATTAAGAATTCACCTTTGCCTGAGCCAATCTCTAAATAAATATTATTTAAAGAAGATAATTCTTCTACTGGAAGAGATATCTCAGGATGTTCATCTAAAAACGGCTTAGCCCACGCTTTGAATTTAGTTCTCATCTTTAAGTTTATTTCCTAAATCAACGATAGCGCGTGCGTAAACACTCATACCTTTAAAGAGATCTTCTTTTTTAGTTGATTCTCCTGGTGAGTGCATATTGCTTTCCCAGCCTGGGAATTGCATACCAAATGCAACAACATTATCTGCTTCTTTAGCGTATGTTCCTCCACCAATAGCAAGAGGTTCAGTTTCTAAATCATCAGTCTCATCACGATAAGACTTTAATAATGTTGAAATGAGTAATGTATCTTTCGCGTAGAAAAGTAATGGAGATTCCCCTACTACTTTAACCGCAAATGGTTTATTAACTTCTTTAATGGTGCTTAATAGTTCTTCTTTATTACATGTATCAACATAACGGAAGTTGCATGTTAAGGAGAATTCTCCACCTTTATAGGAAATAAGTCCAACGTTAGAAGAATTATGTCCCATATCTTTAGATGTACCAGCGCATTTATAGCCGCTTCCATCTAAAGGTGTATATAATTTCTTAATTTGCATTAATTTTGGATCTTTAGTGAAATCTGCTAAAGCAGAAATCGCCATCATACCAGCGTTAACTCCGAGTTCAGGAAGAGCGCCATGAGCTGCAACGCCTTTAAAGATGATAGTCGAGACATCATCAGCAGTATGAATTTCTGCTTCACTTCTCTTGTAGTTATTAAGAATGTAATTTAAGAATTCAGTATTGAGTTCGAATTTCACTTCGCATCTTTCAATAACAGCGTTACTTGCAGTTCCGCCTTCAATAGAAATTAAGCCAGGTACATTAAGCTTTCCATGAATATTAAAGGTATAAATACCTTTTTCAGCATAGATAAGTGGGAAGTCACTATCTGGAGAGAAACCTAATGTTGGTTGAGGCTTTTTAAGTGTTTTGAAGTAATGTTCCATACATAAGGAACCTCTTTCTTCATTGCCTCCAACAAGGAATCTAATTTGATATCCACCTAGTTGACCAGCTTCTTTTAAAGCTTTCATAGCGTAATATGTCGCTAAAAGTGGTCCTTTGTCATCGGCAACACCACGTCCATATAAGATGCCCTTCTTTTCAACCATCTTAAATGGAGGATCTTGCCATCCTGTTCCAGCAGGAACGACATCGGCGTGAGCCATAATAGTTAAGTTTTTCTTTCCTTCGCCAAAAAGGATTTCCACTACCATATTGTCGTAGTTAGTTACTTCAAAACCGTCGTTTCTCGCTAATTTTTCAATATATTTAAGAGCGTTAGAAACACCGACACCAAAAGGATTTTCTTCGCTTACTGTACTTTCATCGTGAACTGAATCAATAGCGACAAATTCAGATAAGCTTTTGATTAAATCTTTTTGATACTTTTGAGTTAACTTGTCGTAATAAGTTTTCTTTTTCATTTTTGTACGCTTTCTATGAGAATCATAATTCCTTTAAGAACTAGGTTCTCGTCATATTCATTTTCGTTAATGTTTGAGAGGAAGTCTTTTGCATTTCCACCAGTGTAAATTCTCTTAAGAGAATACCCCACTTCCTTCTCATACTCATCAATTATTCCATTAATTGTGAATAATTGCGAATAATATGCACTGGAATTAATGACGTCAACAGTATTATGACATTCACTAATTGGGAGAATTTTTTGATGAGCAGGATCTGGAAGAAGCTCAGTAGATTTACTTAAGATATTTTTGCTTTTTTCATATCCTAAGAAAATGGCGCAGCTTGAGAAACTTCCATTCTCATCAATGAACAAGATTTTAGTGGCTGTACCAAAATCGACAATTGCAGTTTTTGCTCCGCTAACCTCGTAAGCTGCTACTAAGTCACAATATAAATCTGTTCCGAGTTCATCTTTGTTATCAATAGCAAGTTGAACATGAGAAGACATGCTAGATGAAACTAGACGAACTTCAAGATTATACAAATCTTTAAAGATTTGAGCAATAAGATTGCATATTTTTGGAGCAACAGAAGAAACATAAACTCCTTCTACTCCATTAATATCTTTAAAGATATTCTTAACATTTTTTAAGTTAACATCATGGTTATATAGACGACCTAAAAAGGAAAATACGCCATTATTGACGCATCCAAATTTAGATGCTGTATTACCGATATCTATGACAATTTTCATATTGCAACAATGTTAACAATCTTGTTCTTAACAACGATAACCTTTTTGATTGTCTTACCTTCGGTGTGTCTTTGGACCGCTTCTTGAGCTAAAGCGATGTCTTCCATTTCTTTATCAGACAAGTCTGGTTTGACATCGATTGTTGCACGAAGTTTTCCATTTACTGAAACCGCAACTTTAATTGTGTCTAAGACAATTTTGCTTTCGTCATATGTTGGCCATGCTTCAAAATCAATGAATTCTTTATGGCCTAACATTTCCCAAATTTCTTCGCCTAAGTGAGGTGCAATACACGCAAGAGCCTTAACGAATCCTTCTAAATAAGGAACATAAAGTTTTTCACTCTTATAGAGTTCGTTTGTGAACACCATCATTTGGCTAATTGCAGTATTAAACTTCAACGCCTCAAAATCTTGGGTAATCTTTTTGATAGAGAAGTTATAGATATAATCTAACTTGCCATCATTTTCATTTGTGTATTTATCTAAGAATTCTTTTTCGGAGAATAAACGATAAACTCTATCTAAATATTTTTTAGCACCATCTAAGCCTGTATCACTCCACGGTAAAGAGGCTTCAAGTGGCCCCATAAACATTTCATATAATCTAAGAGAATCAGCACCATAATTAGCGACAACATCATCTGGATTAATAACGTTTCCACGGCTCTTAGACATCTTTTCACCATTACTGCCTAAAATCATTCCTTGGTGGAATAATTTTTTAAATGGTTCTGGTGTAGAGACGATTCCTTGGTCATAAAGGAACTTATGCCAGAAACGAGCATAAAGCAAGTGGAGAACAGCGTGTTCAGCTCCACCGATATATAAATCAACTGGTAACCAGTGATCTAACAATTTCTTGTCGCCAAGTTCTTTATCGTTATGTGGATCAATATAACGGATATAGTACCAACAACTTCCAGCCCATTGAGGCATAACATTAGTTTCTCTAGTACCATAACTTCCATCCGCTAAGGTGACTTTAAGCCATTCTTTAGCATTTGCTAATGGAGATTCTCCTGTGCCACTTGGCTTATATTCTTCCATCTCTGGTAAAACAAGTGGAAGATCATAAGTTGAAAGAGGAACAAGTGATTTATCATCTTTGATGATAATTGGGATTGGTTCACCCCAATACCTTTGACGGGAGAATAACCAGTCTCTTAATTTATAATTAACTTGCTTTTCACCATTGCCTTCAGCGATAAGTTTATTTAAGATTGCTTCTTTGGCATCTTTAATATTCATTCCGTTAGCAATGTCACTATTGATATGTGGAGCATCTCCAGTAAAGGCGTTAGTAGAGATGTCGCCTTCAAGGACTTGATGAATTGGTAAATTGTATTTTTTAGCAAATGCGTAATCTCTTTCATCGTGAGCAGGAACTGCCATAACAGCGCCACTACCATAACTTGCTAAAACATAGTCTCCAATATAGATTGGAACTTCTTTTCCGTTAATTGGATTAATTGCGTATCTACCAATAAAGACACCAGTCTTATCTTTATTAAGTTCGGTTCTTTCTAAGTCAGATTTACTTTCCACCATCTTAAGATAGGCTTCAACATCTTTAGCTTGTTCTTTGGTGGTGATTTCTTTCACTAATGGATGTTCTGGCGCTAAAACACAATAAGAACAGCCATAAAGTGTATCAACTCTAGTTGTAAATACATCAAAACTTAAATCGGTATCTTTAATCTTAAAGGTGACCTTAGCACCAGTTGATCTACCAATCCAGTTCTTTTGCATTTCAAGAGTGGAAATAGGCCAATCAAGACCATTTAATCCATCCAATAATTTATCCGCGTACTTAGTGATTCTAAGTAACCATTGTCTCATTGGCTTTCTAATAACTGGATATCCGCCAACTTCGCTTTTACCATCAATTACTTCTTCATTAGCTAAAACTGTACCTAAAGTTGGACAGAAATTAACAGGGCGATAATCGATATACGCTAATCCTGCATCATAAAGTTTTAAAAAGATCCATTGTGTCCATTTGTAATATGTTGGGTCACTAGTGGCAATCTCTCTATTCCAGTCATAAGAGAAACCAAGTGATTTGATTTGTCTTCTGAAATTGTTGATGTTCTTTTCGGTGATAATTGAAGGATGTTGATTAGTTTTCATCGCATATTGTTCAGCAGGTAAACCAAAAGAATCCCATCCCATTGGATGAAGGACGTTAAATCCTTGCATTCTTTTCATTCTTGCTAAAACGTCACTAGCGGTATAGCCTTCAGGGTGTCCGACGTGTAAACCTTGACCACTTGGGTAAGGAAACATATCAAGAATGTAATATTTTGGTTTGGAGAAATCATATACGTCACACGCATATGTTTTGTTATCTTCCCAAACCTTTTGCCATTTTGGTTCTATTTTTTTGTAATCATATCCCATAATTTCACCTCTATGTCGTTACTCAATCAAAGATTTGTATAATCCGTGATATTGTTGAGCGCTCTTACCCCAACTGTTATCAGTTTTAAGAGCATTTTTGACTAATAATTTAAATGTCTCTGGTTGATTATTATATACATCTAACGCGTATAAACAAGTTTGAATCATATCCCACTCGCTAAAAGCGTCAAATCCAAAGCCATTACTTGTATCTTTGTTTCCTCCATCATAATTGATAACTGAGTCTTTTAGACCACCAGTTCTTCTTACAATTGGAAGAGTACCATATCTTTGGGCAATCATTTGCCCCAAGCCACATGGTTCAAATAAGGAAGGCATCATGAAGAAATCACTTCCCGCATATACTTGGTGAGCAAGAGCGTTGTTATAGCCAATATAAACCCCAATATGATTTGGGAATTCTTGATGGAGTTTTTCCATCTCTTGTTCACAAGCATATTCACCACTACCAAGAAGAATAATATTAACTCCTCGACGAGCTAATTCACGGCAAGCGGAGAAGACAAGATTCATTCCCTTTTGCCAAGTGATTCTACTGACTAGTGAATATAAAGGTACATCTTCTCCTTCAAGTTCAAATCTTCTAAGAAGAGCACGTTTGTTTTCTTTTTTACCAGAAACATAGTTTCTTAAGCCATATTCTTTAGCGATATATTCATCTTTAGCTGGATTGAATTCTTCGTAGTCAATTCCATTAAGGAATCCACAGAAGTCATATTCCCTAAAGCAAAGAACATTGTTAAGTCCCATACTTCCTTCTGGAGTAAGAAGTTCGCTACGATGGTTAGGAGAAACAGTTGTAATCTTATCAGCGTACATAATTGCCGCTTTTAAAGTTGAGACTCGACCACCGAATTCAACTTGACCACTGATATATAAGTGATCTGGAAGATTGTATAAATCTCCTAAAGCATAACGGTCAATAATACCTTGGAAAGCAGGATTATGAATAGAGAAGACAAATTTAGTTTTCTTATAGAAATCCAAATGGTTTTCTCTGATATAACAGAAAAGCATTCCAGGTTGCCAATCATGAGCGTGGATAATATCAGGGCGATATTTGATTTTTTGGAACAAATTAGCGACTGCAATGGTATAAAACGCAAAGCGTTCTCCATCATCGTCATATCCATAAATATTATCTCTTTCAAAATAATGTCTATTTTCTAAGAAATAGTAAGTAATGCCATCTTTAGTGCATTTGAAGACATTAGATGTTTCATGTCTCCAACTTAAGTTAGCCTCGATAACAGTGACAAATTCAAGATTGAGACCTTGAGATTTGATTTTGTTATATAAAGGAAGAACGATAACAACCTCTTCCCCGAGTTTCACCATTTCTTTACTTAATGAGTAAGTAACATCTGCTAGTCCACCAGTTTTTACAAATGGATTAGCTTCTGAACAGACCATTGCGATTTTCATTAAATTTTAGCTCCTAGTGGTAAGACGACAAAGTCATCATTTGCGCCACTTAATTTTTTTGTATTAACAATTTGGACACCTTTATCCGCAACAACTTTGGTGAGTTTGACATCTCTTCCAATAGTTGCTTTAGAGAAGATGATACAGTTTTTCACTTCTGCGCCTTTTTCTACAACAACTTCACGAGAAATAATACTGTCTTGAACTTTACCTTTGATAATAGCTCCATTAGCAACGAAGCTATTAGAAACATCAGCGTCCTTGCCATACAAGGCTGGAGGAGTATTGTGAGTTGATGTATAGATTGGCCAATCCGGTAAGAATAATTGGTTTCTTATATGATAATTAAGCAAACCTAATGATTTATTGACATAATCTTCTAATGTAAGAATTGGAACCACCATTCCACCAAATTCATAGGCATGAACTTTGATTGTATCTTCATCAATATAGAAGTTAAGCATGTCTTGAATTGTGTATAGTTGAGAAATCTTGGAAGAATCATTAAGGATCTTTCTAAGTGTTCTTTTATTAATAATAAATGTGCTTAAAGAAATATCAGCTTCATCAGTTCTTCCGATGTTTCTCTTCACCGAGGAAATAGTTCCATCAGCGTTAAATTTATATTTATCGCATCCTAAATATTCCTTATTTGCTTCTGAGGTATGTTTATAAACCGCAGTCACTTGAGCGCCACTCTTTTCGTGAGCTTCAATGATTGGTCGATAGTCCATGCTAGAAAGCATATGGGTTGGAGCGATAACTGCATAATCAAAATCGAGGTTATCGATATCAAGACCATTCTTAATATTATTAATATCAGTGTTGAATGGTTGATTTGATAAACCTTTTTCATTTAATAAGAGTTCAACATGTCCTAATTTTGTGTTTCTTGTCCAAATAGAATCACTGCCGATATGTCTTCTTAATCCGACAATACCTCTTCTCACTAAAACATAAATCTTATCAATGTGAGAATTGGTGAAGTTAGATAAAGCAAAATCAATAATGCCATATCTTCCTAAAAAGGAAACAACTGCAAGAGGACGAGAGTTTGTTAATTCGCCAATATTTGGTTCGTTATGTAAATTACAAATTCCAATAACTTTACTCATTTTCTTGTCCTCCTATTTATTTGCGGTATCAATCAAAACGACATTGTCGTTTCCTAAATTGATTTTGCTATTTTCTGGAATCACACTATTTGGGGCGATGATTGCGTTATGCACTTTCGCACCTCTTTTAATAGTTGAGCCTTCCATGACGACGCAGCGAGTAACAACTGTCTCGCTTTCAATTAAGACTTTTGTTGAAATAACTGAAGAGTCAACATTACCAAGAATAATCGCGCCTTGATTAGCAATACTTCTAGTAATTTTTCCTTTTTTACCAACGTATTGAGGAACGCTATAGACATCTTCCGTGTAGACACGGTTTGTGCGATCTTCATCATATAGATTAAGTTCTAACTTATCTAAAGCGACATCCATGTTGGCTTCATGCAATGAAGCAAGTGTTCCAACATCTCTCCAATATCCTTTGAAACGATAAGCTTTAAGTTTTTTCTTATCATTAAGCATATTTGGAATAATATTCTTACCAAAGTCATGATCACTATTTTCATCTTTAGCATCTTTAATAAGATATTCTTTTAATGTTTTCCATGTGAATACATAGACGCCCATACTCGCTAAATTAGAGATTGGGTTTTTAGGTTTTTCTTGGAATTGAATGATATTATCATTTTCATCAACAACCATAATTCCAAATCTACTAGCTTCTTTAGGATCAACTTCAATAACAGAAATAGTGACATCTGCTCCACTTTTCTCGTGAAGTTCAATCATATCTGTATAAGTTGTCTTATAAATATGGTCTCCAGAAAGGATAACAACATATTCAGGATCAGCAGCATCAAGGAAGTCGATATTTTGGGCAATAGCATCGGCAGTACCTTTATACCAGTTGGCTCCTTGTTCTGTTTGTCTTGGCGCTAGGGTTGACATTAAGCAGTGAACTCCATTAAGTCCCCACTTCTTTCCATTACCAATATAGGAATCAAGATAAGTAGATTCATATTGCATCAAAACACCGACAACGTTAATGCCGGTATTTGCGCAGTTAGATAATGGGAAATCAATAATACGGTATTTTGCTGCAAAAGAAACTGCAGGCTTTGCGGTTTTCTTTGTTAATGATTCAAGTCTAGTTCCTTTACCACCAGCAAGAATCATTGCAACAACTTTGTTTTTACTTGGCATATTTTCTCCTCCGTAATTTAATGATACTACTTGCAGACTATTTTATGAAGAAAATAAATTTTATTTATTTATATTGATTTTTAAATACTTTACTATTTTTTTGAATGATTTTTAGTTGTTGTAGGTTATTAATTATATTTTATTCCTATTTTGACTCTTTTGAGTTAAAATAAACACAATGAAAGTTAGACCATCTATTTGGAGTATTACTTGGAGATATATACTAGTCGCGGTTATTGTTTCAGCCGCTTCTCTAGCTATGTTCTTTTCTATTTTCTTTGACTTCAGCGCCGAAAATGGAACCATCTCCGTTTACCCTTGGGGACCATCGCATTTTGTTTATGTGATCGTTTTAGGTGTTTCTGTTATTGGAATTTATATATTCTCAATCGTTTCGTATTATTACGTGATTGAGGACAAATATTTTGTCATAAAAAGATTTGGAAGAGAGATTGAATTTAATTATGACAATATTGAATTCGTTGATTTTGAACAGAGCGAAAAGAAACGCCAAGTAATCTTCTATTCTCCAAAAGCTAAGATGAGATTTCTTCTCGGAGATAAAGACGGAAAGTTACTTGAAACACTACGAAAAAAGTGTCCAAACACCCTCACTGTTAGTGAATTTAGAAGTAAGCATCCAGAAGAAAGATACTAATTATTCAAAATAATTATTGAAATCAATGCTCTTAATATGATAGAGTTTTCAAGACGCTTAAGGAGGTCACGATATGTCAAGAGTATGTCCAGTTACCGGCAAAGGACCAGTCAGTGGTAATAACCGTTCCCATTCTTTAAGAGCTACTCGTAGAAAATGGAATACAAATTTACAAACTCGTACAGTCTTAGTTGATGGAAAAGAAACACGCGTTCGTATGTCTACTCGTGCTTATAGAACCCTCAATAAAGTCGAGAAATAATTAAATTGTAACTGAAATAAAATAATGACCGTTTGGTCATTTTTTTATGTCTACATTATCGTAGATAATAGGATTATTGGAGTAAATAGAATTGGGATAAAGAATGTTACAAGCCACTCCACTAAAGCGAGGTGAATCACTTTAGGGCGAGTAACTGTTCCATCTTCATGTTTATCTCCAGAAAGATTAAATAACTTTGGGTTAATAAAGAAGACTAGTGAGACAATAAGCATTGTTGCGCTTATCACTAAAGCAATAATTCCATTAATGTTTTTATAATCGTAAACCTTACACATTTGATATGAAGAATAAGTAAGAAGTCCATTAATTAAAAAGAATAAGACCACCATTCCAATATCTAAATATAAATGCTCTTTTAAATATTTAAGATCAATAAATGGAAGGGCTACTAAAATAAACACTAATAATAAAGAGGCAATAGAAATTACTAAATTAAACGCTCCAAAATGAGTAACAACATTTAATATTGTTGCCGTAAGAAAAGAAAGCATAGCGATTAATAAAAGGATATTAATAAAAAATGTATTCTCTCCTTTTTGAGGAACAATTTCATATCCAAAATGATTCTTAATATTAATCGCTCGTTTATTCTTCTTTTTATATAAAAGATTAATAGAAAAAAGATAACTAGCTAAACAGACAATAGTTAAAGATAATAATCCAACTAGAGTGTAAGTAATCATCTAAGCTTTTCAATTCTTTCTTTAATGTCTTCATGGCCAAAGATATAACTACCCGCCACTAAAACATCAGCACCTGCTAATTTAGCGTTTTTAGCGGTTTCTTCATTGATGCCACCATCGACTTCAATTAAGACATTTTTGATTTCATTATTCTTTAAATATTCTCTAAGTTTAAAAATTTTAGTGAAGGATTCAGGGATATAAGTTTGTCCGCCAAAGCCTGGTTCAACAGACATCACTAAAACTAAATCGAGGGAGTATAAAAATGGATAAACTTTTTCAATTGGTGTTCCTGGTTTAACAGATAATCCAGCCTTTGCACCGTAATCATGGATGAGATCAATGACTTGAAAAACCTCTTTATCACTCTTACATGCTTCATAATGGAAGGTTAAATAATTTGCTCCAGCTTTGATGAATTCAGGAGCGTACTTAAATGGATCGGAAATCATCACGTGAACATCATTAATCATATGGTGAGAATGAGCGATTGATTTTAATACTGGAATCCCAAAAGAAATATTAGGGACAAAGTGTCCATCCATAACATCGAAGTGAAGCCAGTCCGCTCCTCCTTCTTCAACTTTTTTAATATCTTCTTCAAGGTGATTGAAGTTAGCACTTAATATTGATGGGGCTACTAATATTTTGTTCATTTAATATCTCTCCACTTCTTCTAATAACTTTAAATAATTCTCATAGGCGATTTGAGGGATTTCTCCCTTAGCTACCTTATCTTTAATTTTACAATTCTTTTCTGAAATATGAAGACAATTAGAATAGAAACATTCTAATGCATCTTTTTCAAATGCTGGGAAATGCTGCGCGACTTCAAGTTTATTCATCTCTAATTCTAAAGACGAGAAACCAGGAGTGTCAGCGATATATCCATTTTGATAAGGAAGTAAAATTACTTCTTTGGTTTTATGCTTTCCTCTACCTAAAGCAAGGGAATATTCTCCAATTTCTCTTTCGTAAGATTCATCAATCGCGTTTAGCAAAGATGATTTACCTACTCCACTTTGACCAATTAAAACAGAAATCTTGTCTTTGAATAGAGATTTAATATCATCTAATCCTTGATTAGTTTTACTGCTAGTCGCATAAACAGGAATATTCATTTTAGAGAAAACCGCTTTAATTTCTTCAATCTCTTTTTCATTACTCTTATCCGCTTTAGTTAAAACTAAAGAAGCTTTTAGACCATTAAAATTCGCGTATGTTAGATATTTAAACGCCAAATAATAAGAAAACTCTGGTTCTTTTAAAGAAAAGATAAGCAAAGCTTGGTCGATGTTACTAATCGGAGGTCTTTTAAGCAATGAATGACGATCAAAAACTTCAAGAATAAGGAAAGATGAATCATCTAATAAAACTTTGTCTCCAACATAAAGTTTATCTTTAAACTTCAATAATCCACGAGGCGAGGTGTTATATAAAACTCCATCGACATTAACGACGTAGACTCCATATTTAATTGAGACAATAATACCTTCCATTATCTAGATAATAGCCTGGATAAAAAGCTACCTTTCTTTATTTTTTCATGTCGCTTAATCGCGTTTAAATCATTCGCGAATTCTTTTGCCGATTTATATCGTAAAGTGAGATTTCTATTACACGCTTTTGAGATGACGTAATCTAAATCATCAATATTAGGTAAAGAAATATATTTCTTTAATGAAGGGAAATCGCTCGAATAATAAGTTTCAATTAGTGTTTTAGGAACATCGATATCAAAAGGAACCTTGCCAGTTAAAAATTCAAAGAAAACAATTCCTAAAGAATAGATGTCCGATTGATATGATTGCTTATGATATTGAACAACTTCTGGAGCAAGATATTTCACTGTTCCGTGTAATTCTTTTTGTTCTTTTGAATTCGCATGAGTCACTATTCCAAAATCACAAATTTTGATATTTCCGTCACTCAGCAAAAACAAATTATCTGGCTTGAGATCATTATGGAGAATCTCTTTTTCATGCATATTACTAACCGCATCAACGATTTGTAATAAATAATCGACCGCTTCATCAAAAGATAGTTTTCCGCGATTATCCAAGACTTCCTTTAATGTCTTTCCTTTAATAAGTTCAAAACTTTGGAAAGGGACTCCGTTATATTCCCCGACATTATAAATTTTCATGATGTGAGGATGATTAAAAGCGGCAAGGAATCTTGCTTCATCTTTAAATTGTTCTATTTCAAAATCATTATTTAATGATTTATCTTTCAAAAACTTCAAGGCAACTGTTTTGTTTTTAACAATGTCTTGAGCTTCATATACATCCGCCATACCGCCACTAGCAATATGACGGGAAATAATATAACGGGAAAGAAGGAGTTTATTAAACTCTGGGGTCATAATTAGTTATCGCTCTCCCAAATGACAACCGCCATATTATCTGTGCCACCACTCGCGTTGCCAAAAGCAATTAGTTGAGAGCATTTTCTTTCTAAACTATCATTGCCTCTTAATATAGATTCTAAAATTGTTGGTGAAACGTTGTTATATAACCCATCGCTACAAAGAAGAATTTTTTCATTGTTATAGACATGTTCTTTAATATCAACTTGGCAAACTTTTTTTACTCCGATTGCGTTAGTTAAAACATGACGTTCTTTATGAGATAGAGCTTCTTTTTCAGAAATCGTTCCATTATCAATTAAATATTGAACATAAGTTTGATCAACGCTGATTTTTGTTAGTTTGTTTTCTCTTAAGAGATAAATTCTACTATCTCCTACTTGAGCGGTAACTAAAATATCTTTAACAAGCATACACAAAGAAAGGGTTGTTCCCATTCCTTTATATTCTTCATTTTTTTCACTTTTTAAATAGAGCTTTTCGTTAGCGGCAGCAATAACTTTAAATAACCAATTAGCAATTTGTTTTCCTGTCACTAATTCTTTTTCTAAATCACGGAATTCATTAAGAATATGTTCTAGAAGTTTAGAAGAGGCATAGCCACCTTTTTTCGCGCCACCCATGCCATCGGCAACTGCTAAAAGAACATTACCAAAAGCGTTCACGGATGTGATTGCACTATCATCATTAGTTGGTCTTACTTTACCTTGGTCAGTTAAACAAAAGAATTTACCGGATAAATAACTCATCTTAATCCCCTACTTTTGCTTTTAATTGTCCGCATGCCGCATCAATGTCGCTACCGAATTCTTTTCTAATCGTCGCCTTAACACCATTCTTCATTAATATATCTAAGAAAGTATGGACGCGGTTGCCACTGCTACGTTTATAATCAAATTTATTTGTTTCGTTATATGGGATGAGATTAACGTAACCATTTGTACCTTTAATTAAATCAATTAATTCCATTGCGCACTCTTTAGTGTCGTTAATCCCTTCTAAAAGAAGGTATTCATAAGTTACTCTTCTTCCTGCTTCTTGTTCGTACTCTTTAATCGCAGGGAAAAGAACTTCTAAAGGATAGGCTTTATTAATCTTCATAAGACGATTACGAAGTTCGTTATTAGGAGCGTGTAAAGAAATAGCTAAATTGGTTTGTAGTCCTTCTTTACCGTATTGAATAATCTTATCTGGGATTCCACTGGTGGATACGGTAATATGTCTAGCACCAATAGCGAGTCCTTTTTGAGCGTTAACAATTCTAATAAAGTCCATGACATTATCGTAATTATCAAATGGCTCTCCAGTACCCATTACAACGATATGAGTAACGTGCTCTCCTCTTCCTTCTTCTTTGAGAAGATTGTTGATTGTAAGAATTTGTCCCACCATTTCATGTGGTTCTAAGTTTCTTTGTTTGCCTAAAATACCACTTGAGCAGAAAGAACAACCCATATTACAACCAACTTGAGAAGAAACACATACTGCGTTTCCATAGTTATATCTCATTAGAACTGTTTCAACTTTGTAGCCATCTTCGAGTTCTAATAAGAGTTTGATTGTTCCATCACTACTCACTTGTTTAGTGTGAATTTTAGGTAAAGAAAGACAGAAGTCTCTATTTAAGACTTCCCTAAATTTAATAGAAACATCACTCATTTCATCGAAAGAAGTGACGTGTTTTTCATATATCCAAGTATATAGTTGAATAGCCCTGTAAGGCTTTTGATCGTATGTTTTTAAAAGATCTTGGAGCTTTTTAAGCTCTAATCCGTATAAATTAATCATCTTGTTTTTCCCCATTTTTCTTTAGCCTTGCGTAATACATACAAGAATCATAGCTTTCAAATGGGAAAAATTGATGTTCTTCAATAAGTGAATATTCTGGGTGTTTAACTAAGAAGTTTGCGATTAAACTGTTAGACTCTTTTCTTGATAAAGTTGGAATCATATATACTAATTCGCCATCAACCTCGACATATTTAGAACATTCTTCTAAACAGTTGAGTTCTTCAATGATGATTTGATCTAATTGATCTTGCTTGATTCTTAAGAAATAATCAGGTGTACTTCTAAGCAAATCTAAAATGGAACTCTTTGGTAAGCAAATAAATATATTTGCCTTTTTAGAAATACAAGTAACTAAATTCTGATAATTTGCATCGTAAATATAGGTATGAGACAATCCCATTTCTTTAGCCACTTTACGTGCTTCAAATAAAGTTGGAGCATGGTTGATAACTAAATCAAGTGGATAATCTTTGCCGAGTTGAGCGGCAATTTCCATATAAATGTTATTTGGTGTTTCTGTATAAATGGCAATTCTTTTAATTGGATCAAGTCCTAAACGATCAAGAACGTGTTTGGTTGCCATTTTCATAAAGAAAATTTTGTATTCTTTGTATTCATCTAAATTTTTAGCGTTTCCTCTGCCTTGATAGACCACCATATTTTCGATTGGTGAAAGCGAAAAATCAGGGTGTTTAGAAACAAATTCATTAATATCCAAAAGCTTTTCGTTGACACGAACTGAAGAAACGGATGGGCGATAATTTACTTTAAGAACTTTAAAGACCACTCCTTTTCCGAATTGTTTTTGCCACATTCTAATAACCCAAGCAGGTGTGTTATAACGTAACGATAAAAATTCTGGAGAAGATTTATCTAATTCTTCAGGGATAATTTCGTTTGTGGAATCAACAAAGGTAAGTAAATCATCAACTTCTTTTATTGGAAGGTCTGCTTTTGCTAACACTAAAAGTTCGCTATCTTTAAATCTTCTCAAGAAGAGATGATTTGATAAATAGAATCTAAGGTAAATTGTTTTTTCGAATTCGACTTCTTCACCAATAAATCTGTTGATAAGGTTATCAAAGATAAGATGATGACGTAATTCACATCCTAAAAGAGCAGTAATATTAGATTTCACTGCTGGATCGATGTCCGATTTCTTAAAAGTTTGTCGTAAAACTAAAGCAAAAGGGACTTCATCAAATACCATTTTGGTAAGTATTTGCTTACCGAGTTCAAATTCGTTCATAGAATAATTTTACCCTCTATTCGTGCGTGTGAGAAGAAAAATGTGCTAGTTCTTGTAGGCTTTTATTTAATTCCTTCAAAGATATCGCCGGTGAAAATCTCGTCTTCGCCTTCTCCTTCTTCCATATCTTCAGAATAGTTTTCATCAAAATTTACAAGATTTTTATCTTCTAAGAAAAGTGGGTAATCCTCATTGATGTGCTTGTGATAATGGTCAACTGAGAAATATTTGAAAATAATTTCAACGTGAATTGCAACTTCGCAAATATAGTGTTCAAGAAGTTTTACAACATATTCTTCTAACACTTCAACTTTCATTGGAGCGTTGACTTCAACAAATACTCTCCAGGATGTTTGTTCGTTTCCTTCATGGAACACCATGTTGTTAGAAGAGATAAAATGAATCTCATCTGGATCCATTTCATAAATCTTAGCAAGGTCTTTAGTGATGCGGCCGCTTAATTCGCCGACAACAAATTGATCTAATCCGTAAATATTAATAGTAACCATTTTTTAATCCTCAATATAATTATGCACAATTTTTTAAAAATTGTAAGGGTCAATGTTAATCGATAAAGAAATCGTTCCTTTTTGTGAATTTGCACTGACCAGCTTTTCTAATACTCTTCTAACATTTTCGGGCTTTCGATATTTGATAAGAATTAGTCTAATATGATTGTTGTTCTCATACGGGACAAACGGAGTAGTCGGTCCTAATACAATCGCATCATCTTGTAACTCTTCATTTAATTTATCGATTAATCGATAAACATTATCAATAACTGTATCTTCCACTCTTCCACTCACGGTAATACTTGCCAAATATGTATATGGAGGGAAACTTTGCGCTCTTCTAGATTCCATTTCTCTTTTGTAAAAGAGTTCATAGTCTTGTCTAGCTGCCATAGTAATTGCATAGTGACTCGGAGAATAGGTTTGAATTATCGCCTCTCCTTTTTTATCACTTCTACCACTTCTTCCAACTGCTTGAGTGATTAATTGGAATACTCTTTCAGCACTTCGATAACTTGGCAAAGATAAACCAATATCCGCTAAAACGATGCCAACTAAAGTGACATCAGGGAAATCATGTCCTTTAGCAATCATTTGAGTGCCAATTAAGACATCTGCTTCTTTTCTTCTAAAAGCTTCAACAATTGAAGGAATCTTTGTTCTTATTTTTGCTGAATCACTATCAAGTCTTAAAGTTCTTGCTTCTGGGAATAAACGATGGACTTCATCTTCGATTCTTTCAGTGCCAAAACCACTTCTCATCAAATATTTAGAACCACATTCAGGACAGTTATCCATAGCAGGTTCAACATAGTTGCAATGATGACATTTAAGCATCATATCACTTCTATGATAGGTTAATGGTATTCCGCAAGTTGGACATCTAAAAATATAGCCACAATTACGACAAGTAACACTACTAGAAAATCCTCTTCTATTAATAAGAAGGATGATTTGATCATGATTAGCTAAAGCACGTTTAATTGATTCTCTTAACTTGAAAGAGAAGATATAACTTTCTTTATCAATGTTGTGATAATCTGATAAATTGACGATAGTTGTTTTTGGTAAAGGTTGATTATTAATTCTTTTATCAAGTCGAAGGAGATGATAAACGTTCTTTTGGGCTCTGGCTCTACTTTCTAAAGATGGGGTTGCACTGCCTAAAAGAACTTTAGCGTTATGCATCTTTCCTCTCATTATTGCTACTTCTCTAGCGTGATAAAAAGGAGGAGTGTCTTGCTTATAACTTTCAACATGTTCTTCATCTAATATGATTAATCCGATGTTGCTTAAAGGTGCGAAGATTGCACTGCGTGCACCAACGACAATTTTACATTCTCCAGAAGCAATTTTACGATATTCATCATATTTCTCTGCTGGAGTTAATTCACTATGTAAAATAGCGACTTTATCATGGAATCTTGAGATGTAATTTCTCATCATCATTGGAGTTAGAGATATCTCAGGAACTAACACTAAAACCGACTTCCCCTTTGAGAGATATTCTTCGCTTAAAGAAAGGTAAACTTCACTTTTACCGCTCCCAGTAACTCCCTCTAATAGATAAACTTCATCATCAGAATTTTTAAACTCGTTTATTACCCTTTGTTGATCTTCAGTTAGAGATAATTTTTTAGGTTCTTCGTAAGCTGGAATTTCAAATCTTCTTTTCTCGACTTTACGAATTTTCACTAATCCTTTTTCTATAAGCTTGGTAAGGATAGAAACTTGCTTAATTTCCTTTTTAAGAACGCTACCTTCTTCTTTGATTAATCTAAGAAGTTCAATCTGTTTAAAGGTTAAGTCCTCTTCATCGTATTTAGCGATTTCAGCATATTGATCATATGCAATTTTTGGTGCTTTTAAAGAGCTCTTTCTTGGACTTAAAGAAGGAGGAAGCATAGCTTGTAAAGTTGATATCTTGGTCGCTAAATAGTATTCACTTACTTTATCAGCGAGTTCCATAAGATCTTCGCTCAATAATGGAGAAGAATCTATTACGTCTATTATCTCGGAAATATCAAATCCAAGTTCTTCTTCTAATTCCTTTTTGCTTTTTGTGGTGTTTTTAACATTTAAAACATATCCCACTAGTTCTTGGTTATTAAAAGTCACTAAAACACGGAATCCCCTATCAACTGGTTTATCTCCGGTATAGATATAAGAAAAAGGACGATTTAATGAATAATTATGATGTTCGATTAATAACTCAATAATCTTCATTTATTTTTTATCGTCCTTTTTTAATCTTTAATTTAATGAGGTCTACAATTTCTTGGGAGGCCCTTGCAATATCATCATTTATAATGATGTGATCGTATTGTTCGGTCATCCCCATTTCTTTAACGCCTTTTTGTAGTCTCTCTTGAATTATATCTTCACTTTCTGTCTTTCGTCTTCTAATTCTTGCTTCAAGGGCATCTAAGGAAGGTGGCATGAGGAAGAATGAGATGACTCGATCGTCGTTTATTTTTCTAAGTACTTCTTGAGCACCGTTAATTTCAATTTCTAATAGAATGTGCTTACCTTGGTTTCTTAACTCTTCAACTTTATCTTTAGGAGTTCCATATCTATTTCCAACGAATTCTTCCCACTCTAAGAAGTTATCTTCATCAATGTTTCTTTGGAATTCTTCTTTGGAAACGAAATAATAGTCCACTCCATCTACTTCTTTATCTCTTTTTGCACGAGTGGTCATCGAAATAGAATAGGAGAGGTCTAACTTGAAATTGCTCATAATATATTTACGAACAGTGCCTTTTCCTACACCAGATGGACCAGATAAGATTACGAGTAAGCCTTTTTTCATATTAGCGTTATTATACTAGCAATAAGTTCTTTTATCAAAAGAAAAATAATGAAATAATAATTGTATGATTCCAAAGCTAAATCTAAGAGGAGTTAAGGAATTAACTCAAGAATTAAATAATAAGGTAATTGAAAACTTTATTTCCAATGTCTCTATTGCTAACTCTAGTGACATTGTTTTAACGTTCTCATTTTATAACAAAGAGAAACTTTTAGTTTCTTTAAATCATAATTCGCCTTTTTTATCCTTTATAGATTCTTCTTACTCCAGTAGCACCACTTTAGGAAATCTAAACGAGAATTTACGTAAATATATTAAAGGTAGTTACATCACTAAGATTGAGCAAGTTAACGGAGATCGAGTAATCAAATTCTCCTTAACAAAAACTAATGAATTTTATCAAAAGGATATTTATTACTTAATCATTGAATTAATCCCAACAATAAATAACCTCATTATTCTAAATGATAAAGAGGAGATTTTATTCGCAAAACACTTCTCTGATTTAACTGCCGCTCGGCCAATAATCAAGGGGATGAAATACATTCCTTTAGAAGCTAATCAAGGTTTAGTGGAGACAGCTTTTGATATGGATAAATTCAAAGAAAGTGTTCACCACTATCTGTTAGATATTGATGAAAAATCCAAAAAAGAGAAGGCTTTACCATTATTTAATTTCTTAAAGCAAAGACACAAGTCATTATTAAAGAAAATAGTCGTCTTAGAAAAAGAAATTGAAGAGAGCAAAAAGAAGCTTGAATATAAAGAAATTGGTGAGGCTCTTTTAACCCTCAAAGATGACGAAGAGAATCTTAAAGATTACCTCCCATATATAAAAGAAACATATGACAATAATCTCTCTACTTTAGATAATGCGAATAAGTATTTTGATAAATATAAAAAGAGTAAGAGAACTATTGAAAACGACACCAGAGAAATTGATATCGCTAAAAAGAGTGCTGAAGAGATTGAGCATATCTTATCAATATTTGCCTACTATTCCGATAGCGAGATTGAAGAGCTATACAAAAAATATCTTCCAAAAAAGGTAAATCAAAAAAGAAACAAAGAAGTAGACGCTCGTCTCCCTTATTATCTTATTTATAAAGGAGTAAGAATTGGCTTTGGTAAAAACAAAGAGCAAAACAATTTCTTAACATTTAAAAAAGCAGAAAAAACTGATATATATCTTCACGCTTCAAATTATCACGGGGCTCATGTAGTTATTTTTGATAATGATCCTAGTAAAGAAGTTATTCTTTTAGCAGCGGAAATCGTTCTTATCCTTTCTAATTTAGAAAGCGGAGATGTTTATATCGCAGATATCAAAGATGTGAAAAAAGGCAACTCTTTAGGAGAAGCTTTTATAAATAAATATGAGACAATCACTCTTCACGAAGTAAGAGAGTCCACTAAACTGCTCCTAAAAGAACAAAAAAGGTTCCAAAATTAAGCAAAGTAAAAGCCCGGCAAATGCTGGGCTTATCATTATAATAATTATTTGAATACGCTTAGATACGTGCAACTGTGAATCTATTGTATGTATCACAGATATATTCAATGCAGTGTTTGTTACCGCTTACCGCGTATTCATCCTCAACTTGCAAGTTGAATAAGTAATGATTTCTATAGTATTTGAACATGTAATTGATCGCATCATCTCTACTACGGAAAATATTCTTTCTCAACCTGATGTCTTCGCCGTCAACTACGGCAGTGAGTTCATAATAGTTCATGTCAATACCTCCATTCAGCAGTTTAACGTCGTACTTGGGACGCGAGGTATTTCCAATGACGCATATATTCTATTCCTTTTTTAAAATAAGTCAATAGATTTGCTCAACTTTTTTATTTATTACTTTGTAATAAATAATAATAAAAAAATCCAAAATATTTTTTTATTCTGGATTTATTATATTTTTTCTTTTATATATACCTTGAGTATATATAAGTGCTATTTTTTGACACTTCAAATAATTTTTTTGTTATTTTTTGCTTCATTAATTAAGAAATCTTCACCTTTAATCGCTTCTGAAGTTGAGAGGTTTAAAAACTTCTGTTGCCTTAATACTTCATAGACCACGATCGCTACCGAGTTAGATAGATTTAAGCTCCTTGCTTCTGGGACCATTGGAATTCTTAATAATCGGTTTGGATTAGCTCTAAGGATATCATGAGGAATTCCTGTAGATTCTCTGCCAAACATTAAGAAAATGTCTTTATATATAGAGGAAGCAAAATCGAATGTTGAATAGACTTTGTTTGAATATCTAGTCACATAATATGTATCCGCATTTGGATACGCTTTTAAATAGGATTCATAATCTGGATAATAATTCCATTTCAAACTCTCTATATAATCCATCCCTGCTCTTTTGAGAGCTTTCTCATCCAAAGAAAAAGAGAGGGGACCAATGATGTCCAGTGTTGCGTTAATCGCAACACATGTTCTCATTATGTTCCCTGTATTTTGTGGTTTTTCTGGTCGATATAAGACGATGTGAATCATCTTTATCCTCTAGCCCTACGTTCTGCTAAATATTTTGGTTCAATAATCGCCTTATATTCTTTAATACAATCAGCGATAATCTCTTTAGCAGCTTCTACGTCTTTGACTTCGTCAATCGCGGTAGATTTTCCTTCTAAGGTTTTATACACTGCGAAGAAGTGTTTGATTTCATCCATGATATGAGAAGGAATATCAGTGATGTTATCGTATGGGGAGTAGAATGGATCATTAAGTGGAACGGCAATAATCTTTTCATCGAATAAGCCGTTATCTTTCATGATAAGAACTCCGATTGGTTTACATTCAACAAAACTCATTGGAATAATCGATTCACTACAAAGGACTAAGACATCAAGAGGGTCATAGTCTCTTGCGTAAGTTCTAGGAATAAATCCATAGTTTTGTGGATAGTGAGTACTTGTGAACAAAACACGGTCAAGCATTAAGTGACCAGTTTCCTTATCAAGTTCATATTTGTTTTTACTAGCTTTAGAGATTTCAATAAGCGCTAAAAAGCGATCAGGCGTCACTCTAGAAGCCTTGACATCATGCCATGGGTGCATAAGATATCCTCCTATTTAATTTTTATCACTAACGTTAATACGATTCAATGCACGAAGTAAACTTGCCTTTGCACGCTTAACGTCAATTTCATCAATTTTTTCGCTAAGTCTTTCCTCAGCTCTTTTTTTAGAAGCAAGAGCGCGTTCGAGGTTGATTTCATCTTGTCTTTCGATAGATTCCAGTAACAAAGTTACTGAATGGTCTTTTTTAATGTTAATAACCCCACCTCCACTGGCGTAAAGCTTCTCATCACTTCCTCTTCTAATTATGAGTTTAGATATTTCTAAAGTAGAAATAAGAGGAGCGTGATTTGGAAGAATTCCAATTACTCCAACCGCTGAAGTGGTCGACAAAAAATCGGCTTCAGTGTTTAAGTAAAGTCCGTAAGGTGTATAGATTGTAACTTTAAAAGTTTTATCCATTATTTAAGTGACTCCGCTTTAGTTCTGGCTTCTTCAATTGTGCCAACATAAAGGAAGGCAACTTCTGGTAAGTCATCTGCTTCACCATTAAGAATGGCCTTGAAACTTCTAACTGTGTCTTCAACTTTAACGTAGATGCCAGGAATGCCGTTAAAGTGAGAAGCAACGTGGAATGGTTGAGAGAGGAAGTTACGAATTCTTCTTGCTCTTTCAACAATCTTTTTATCTTCATCTGATAATTCGTCCATACCTAAGATGGCGATAATATCACTGAGTTCTTTATATCTTTCAAGGATTTCAATAACTCCACGAGCAACTTCATAATGCTCTTTGCCAACGATTTGTGGGTCTAGAGCGGTCGAAGATGAGTTAAGTGGGTCAACAGCTGGATAAATGCCTAACGCTGCTGTAGAACGGTCTAAAACCGTCTTAGCATCGAGGTGAGAGAACGCAGTTGCTGGAGCTGGGTCAGTTAAATCATCAGCAGGAACGTAAATCGCTTGAACTGAGGTAATAGAACCATCTTTAGTAGAGGTAATTCTCTCTTGAAGTTGTCCCATTTCAGTGGCGAGTGTTGGTTGGTAACCAACAGCGGAAGGCATACGTCCTAAAAGAGCAGAGACTTCGCTACCAGCTTGAGTAAATCTAAAAATGTTATCAATAAATAGCAAAACGTCAGTATGTTCATAATCACGGAAATATTCCGCCATGGTTAAACCAGATAAGCCAACTCTCATACGAGCTCCTGGTGGTTCATTCATTTGTCCAAAGATAAGAGCGGTTTTAGAAAGAACACCACTCTCTTTCATTTCGTAATATAAGTCATTTCCTTCTCTACTTCTTTCTCCGACACCGGCGAAAACAGAGATGCCACCTTTTTCGTTAGCGATGTTATTCATTAATTCTTGAATTAAAACAGTTTTACCAACACCAGCACCACCGAATAATCCAATCTTTCCACCTCTAACATATGGGCAAAGGAGGTCGATAACTTTAATACCTGTTTCAAAGATTTCAGTCTTAACTGATTGGTCTTTAAACTTTGGTGGGTTTCTATGAATAGACATCTTTTTCGCATCTTTAACTTCGCCTAATTCCATTCCATCAATTGGTTCACCGAGAACATTAAACATTCTTCCTAATGTTGCTCTTCCAACAGGAACTTCAATTGGGTGCTCTAAAGAAACAACTTCTAGACCTCTTACTAAGCCTTCAGTTGGTCCCATAGCAACAGCTCTAACAACGTCGTCTCCAATATGTTGAGCAACTTCAACAGTTAAAACATTACCACTAGGTAATTTAATAGTTAAAGCGGTCAATAATTCTGGAAGATGTTGATCTTTAAATTCAACGTCGACAATTGGTCCTACTGCTTGGACAATTCTTCCTGTAATGACTGGTTTTTCTTTCATATTCAAACCCTCCTTATACGGCTTTACTCGCTGCAACAATTTCAGTAATTTCTTGAGTAATTGAAGCTTGACGAGCTTTATTAAATTCAATTTGTAATTCTTCAAGTAAGTCTTTAGCGTTATTGGTGGCGTTTTCCATCGCGTTACTTCTTGCACCTTGTTCACAAACTTCACTTTCTAATAATTTAGAGTGAAGAGCGACTTTGACATAGAAAGGGACTAATGTTTTCACAAGTTCTTCGTTACTTGGTTCCATAATTGGAGGATAGGCATTAGTTTCCTTTTCATCAAATTTCAAAGGCAAGAGTTGGTAGTCTTTTGCAAGGAAAATAAGGGAGTTCTTGTATTCTGAATAGATGATGTGAATTTCAGAATAAGTTCCTTTTTCATATTCCTTTAGAATAAAGTCCGACATTTTTTCAATGATTGCTTTGTTATTAATGGAATAATCTTCTGAGAACCCTTCCACGATTTTAAAGTCATCATTTTCATAATGCGCAATACCTTTTTGACCAAGGATAATTGCTTCATCATTCTTAGAGATATTAGCGTCTGAGACTTTGAAGATGTTGTTGTTATAACTTCCACACAATCCTAATGTAGAAGAAACAATTAAGAATAATTTCTTATTTGTTGTATTTTCTTTTGCTAAATATGGTGATTGTGTCTTTTTTGAGAATGTCAAAAGGAGATTCACCACTTCATCTAATTCCGTAGTGTATTCTTTATTAGCGAGCATCTTATTTCTCCACTGCTTAAGTTTGACAGTCGAGACAAGTTTCATCGCACTTGTGACTTTATAAGCACCGCTAACAGATTTAATTCTCGATTTAATTTTGACAACGTTTTGAGACATAAATTACCTATTCGTGCATTTCGTTATATTTGTTAATAAGTTCAACTAATTTGTTTTCAACTTCATTAGTGATTTCTTTTTTACTAGCAATGCTATCTAATAGCTTCTTATTTGAATTATTAACGTATTCATAGACACTTGCTAAATATTCGCTAATCTTTGATTTAGGAAGATTATCGAGATATTTGTTTTTAGCCATAAAGAGATAGAAGATTTCTTTCTCTAGTGGATATGGACTATATTGAGGTTGTTTTAAGACTTCAAGCAAAGCTTCGCCGTGTTTTAAGATTGCGACAGTAGAAGCATCTAAGTCGCTTCCAAATTGAGAGAAGGATTTCATTTCATTAAAGCTTGCTAAATCAATTTTTAAGCTTCTCGCAACTTGCTTCATCGCTTTAGTTTGAGCGGCTCCACCGACACGGCTAACGGATAAGCCAGCGTCAATTGCTGGTCTCTGACCAGCGTTAAATAAATCAGTGACTAAGAAAATTTGTCCATCAGTAATAGAGATGACGTTTGTAGGAATATAGGCACTGATATCACCAGATTGAGTTTCAACGATTGGTAAAGCGGTAATACTACCACCACCATATTTTTCGTCTAATTTACACGCTCTTTCAAGTAATCTTGAATGGAGATAGAAAACATCTCCTGGATAAGCTTCTCTACCTGGGGATCTCTTAAGTAAAAGAGATAAGGTACGATAGCTAACGGCGTGTTTACTTAAATCGTCATAGACGATTAAGACATCTTTTCCTTGGTGCATCCATTCTTCTGCCATAGCAACTCCACTATAAGGAGCAACATATAGCATAGGGGCAGGTTCACTAGCGGTCGCGCTAACAACAAGGGTGTAACTCATCGCATCATGGCTCTTAAGCTTATCAACGATTTGAGCAACCGTTGAATTCTTTTGTCCAATTGCAACATAAATGCAAAGAACATCCTTACCTTTTTGATTGATGATTGTGTCAATTGCAATCGCGGTTTTTCCGGTTTGACGGTCACCGATGATAAGTTCTCTTTGTCCTCTACCAATAGGAGTAATGGCATCAATCATTGTGATACCAGTTTCTAGTGGAGTGTCAACACTCTTACGAGTGATAACACCAGGAGCGATAACTTCGATAGGACGTACTTTAGTAGTATTTATTGGACCAAGTCCATCAATTGGTTGTCCTAAAGCGTTAACTACTCTACCAAGTAATTCGTCGCCAACAGGGACTTCCATAACTTTCTTTGTACGTTTGACTTCGTCTCCTTCTTTAATTAAAGAATCATCACCTAATAAAACAGCACCAACGTGATCAACTTCTAAATTCATAACTAAGCCATAGATATCATTTGGGAATAATAAAAGCTCACCAAGCATAGCTTTGCTTAAGCCATAAACTAGGGCAATTCCGTCACCAACAGTAATAACTGTTCCGACATCACTGCTATCAATTTCACGGTGGTAATTTTTAATTTGTTCTTTAATTAAAGCACTAATCTCGTTCGTCTTTAATTTCATATTCGAACCTCCTATTTGATTAAGGAATTTTTCATATTTTCGATGTGGTGCTTAATACTGCCATCGTAAATATGATCATTAATAACGACTTTGACTCCTCCAATGAGGTTTGGGTCAATGATGTTTCTAAGTTCAGTAGGCCGTTTTTCTACTTTGCTAATTGCGAGGTTTAATTTCTCTAACTGTTCGTCAGATAATTTTTCAGTTGAATAAACTAAGCCTTCGATAACTCCACGATGTTCGTTTACTAAAGAAATGAATCCATCAAAAATCTCAATGATATATCTCGCTCTATGGTTTCGAATGATGACTTTAAGTAAATTCTTAATTTCTTCATCCACTCCAACGAGTGTCTTATCGATGATTTCGATTTTTTCTTCAATGGTTTTGTAAGAAGAATCTAAAATCACAATGAAATCAGGGTTTTCTAAGAAAACCTTCTTTAATTCTCTAATCTCTTCTTGAGTTTTTTCTAAAGAATTAGAATCTCTTTTTAAAGAATAGAGAGCTTCCGCATAACGTGAAGTGATTTCTTTCATAATTAATTCTTCTTAACTTCCTCGATAAAATCTTCAACTAAACGGACATTGTCTTTAGAAGATACTTCTCTTCCAAGTAACTCTTTTGATGCATCTAAAGCGACAGAGACAATCTCTTTTTTGATTTGTTCTTGTGCTTCGATTTCCATACGAGCTATATCGTTTTCAGCGTCGCTTTTCATCTTGTTAACTTCTAGTTGAGTGGTTTCCAAAATGGCAGCTTTTTCTTTTTCTGCTGCTTTCTTCGCTTCGGCAACGATATCCGCCGCCGTCCTTTCGCTTGCAAGGACTGTTTCTTTTGATTTGAGTTCATTTTCTTGCCAGACTAACTTACTCTTTTCAGCTTCCTTAATATTTTCTTCAATATGGTCTTGTCTCTTTTTAAGAATCTTCTTTACAGGTTTATAAGCAAAGACAATGACGACAATAATAAGGACGACTAAAGCTGCTAACTGGGTAACAAAGCTTGGCCAGTTAGGAATGAGTTTACTAGTAAAAGATTCACTCGTTAATCCGAGCTCTTCTCCACTACAGCTAGTTAATAAGCTAGCTAATGGTAACAAGAAAAGTATTTTTCTCTTTCTCATTTAGTCCTCCTTACTACGCGACGAAAATAATTAAGATTGCCACTAAAAGGGCGTAAATAGCGGTTGTTTCAACAAGCGCACAGGCAAGAATCATGTTTGTTCTAAGTTTAGAATACATTTCTGGATTTCTGCTCATTCCATCGACTGTCTTCATACAAACAAATGCTTCACCTAAGGCTGATGGCATAACTGCTAAAATGGCGATTGCGGCTGCTAATGCGTTTCCCATTCTATCTTCCTCCTTTCACTGAAAATTCATCTATATCATCCTCTGGTCCTTCATTTGCAATGAAAATCATTGATAAGAAAAGGAAAACGACTGTTTGAATCAGTCCAGAGAATAAATCAAAGTAAGCGTGTAACGCTGGGGTAATAAACGGAGCAATAACTCCTCCAACTTTTAAAGCTTGATCTGCCGCTTCAAAGATGACATTACCTATACTACCAAAAGCTCCATAAATCAAAGTCATTAATGTCCAACCCGCTAAAGCATTACCAAATAAACGCATGGTGAGGGAAAGTAAAGGTGCCCACATCGAAATAAGGTTTACTGGTAAGAAAAATGGAAGAGGTTCAACATAACGTTTGAAATATTTAAGTTTATTGAATCTCACCGCGTTAGCGTGGATTAAGACAAATGTAATTAAGCCTAGTGATAATGGAGTGGCTAAATAAGTTACTGGAGATGGTAAACCAGTAAGACCCCAAATAAATGCGATAAATAAATAGCAAGCAATCGCTAAAATAAAGCCTCCAAAGCCACGGTAATATTTGCCCATCAAGGTCTCGACTAAATTATCAAAGAAATTAACTCCAATCTCCGCTAGTAAAAGAATACCTTTCGGTTTTTTAAGTGGATCTTGGAAATGTGCTCTTATCGCAATGTATAAAGAAAGAAGACATAAAATGCCAACTATGATTAAAGATGATATCGTTTCTCCGGATAACCCTTTTGAAGTATCCAAAAAGGCCCCTGCGATATCAAAACCAGTTTCTTCAGTGAGAACTAGGTTGACCATATTATTCCTTTCTTTCTTTTAAGAAAATGTGAGATGTAACAAAGAAGATAACACCAAAGGTGTATACTCCAAAGAAAACAAATACATTGAAATATTTAAAGTCCCAAACGTAATATGCAAATCCTAAAAGGATGACCGTTGCTACGAGGACAACAAATCTAATGATGATTGAGATAATTGATCTAACATTTGATGATTTTTCATCATCCTTGCTAGTCAATAAGTGAGCAATTAGATATAAACCTCCAATCACTCCTCCTGAAAGAAGAAACCCTAAAGGGATATCTTTGTTCTCGGAAATAATAAGAAAGCTCGACGCTATAAATCCTAATATAGAAACGATAGCAACGATTATCGAAGTTAAGAGATTGCGTTCAAGCTTTCTTAAATAATTCATTATTTAACTAACACTTTCTTCCAGTTTGCCATTGTGACAATACCGTGTTCAGTTTTGAGTTCAACTTCGCCTTCAATAAGAGGTGCAACATAGTCTCTGAACTCTTGAGACATTCTTGTGGCATCAACCATCATTGATGGTTTGATGACACTTTCAGCGTTAGCGACTAATGATAAGTCTGCTAATTCTAAGTCAATCTTATATGGGTTTTGGCTAACTCTCTTGAAGATAACCATCTTTCCTGTAACACCTTCTAAGGCAGCCTTAACTGCTCTTTTTCCGGTTTCGATTGCTTCTTCTCTATCAACCTTACTAATAGCGAGTGGACATGCTCTTTGAGTTAAAGAGAATTCAACTGGTCTAGTTGGTAAGTTGAGCCTATTTTCAATAATTTCACATAATCCAGCAGCAGCACCACCGAGTTGAGCGTGGCCAAAGCCATCAACACGGGTGTTCTTATTGCTTCTTTCAAATTCGATACCTTCAGAGATACAAACCATCGCGTATCCTTTGGTGTCATAGACTTTCTTAACATCCACCAAGAATTGCTCTAAATCAAATTTGTTTTCTGGGATGTAAATTAAGTGAGGTCTAGTTTGTTCTGGAAGTAAATCAGCGGCAGCAGTTAACCATCCAGCGTTTCTACCCATAACTTCAACGACGTGAATCTTTCCGACTTTGAAGCAGCAAGCATCCATGCTTAATGCATTAACGGTGTTAATAACAAATTTAGCAGCACTTGGGAAACCTAATGAGTGGTCAGTACACGCTAAGTCGTTATCGATAGTTTTTGGAACACCAATAACTCTGACATCAAGATTTAATTCATTGCAGAGAATGGATAATTTGTTACAAGTATCCATGGAATCGTTACCACCATTGACGAAGACATATTTAATGTCTCTTTTCTTCATGGTGTCGACAATCTTCATGTAGATTGGGTCATGTACATCTTTAGGAAGTTTTCTTCTTGTTGTTCCTAAGATACTACCTGGTGTTTGAAGCAAAAGTTCAATTTGGTCATCACTTTCTTGGTCAATGTCGATGAGCTTGTCATCAATCATTCCTTCAATGCCATTGAGTGAACCATAGATGTGATTGATTTCATCACGGTGAAGTTTTGCTTCTTTGATTGCCCCATAGAGTGAGGTATTAATAACAGAGGTTGGTCCTCCTGATTGGATATAAACCATGTTTTTCATATATGTAATCTCCTATTTCAAAAATAATATTATCTTATTTATAAAATAATATTCAATAAAAACCGAAAAAAGGGATACATTTAAATGTAAAACCTAACAATTTCGTTGAATAAATCTATCTAATCACTTACAATTATTGTGCATTCGAACATTTAAGGAGAAACGTTATGTCATTTAACATTACTTTTAATGGGCAAAAAACTACATATTCGAAGCCTGTCAGCGTGCTTGATATCGTTGGCGGTGACAAGAATATCGTTTGTGCCTATGTCAATAATCGAGTGAGAGAACTTACATATATTTTGGAAAAGGACGCAGTCGTTGTCCCACTAACCACAAAAGACCGTGATGCTAAACAAACTTATGAAGCATCCTTGAGATTCTTAGTGGCTATGGCAATGCATAACATCCACCCAGAAGCAAGTGTTAGATTCTCCTATAACATCTCTAGAGCAGTATTTATGCAAATTCTTACGCCAGGTGTTGTTGCCAATAACACTCTTGTTAAAGAATTAAAAGAAGAGATGGATCGCATTATTGCCGCTGACTATCCTCTCGTGAGATCAATTCTATCCAAAGAGGAAGCTAGAAAAATTTTAGAAAAAGAAGGCTTTACCGATAAACTAGAAATTTTAGATTATCGTCCTGAAAAAACATGTCACTTATACGACTGTAATGGTTATAAGAACTACATGTACAACCGTATGGTTCCATCAACTGGATACATTAACAAATGGAAGATTAGATATTATCACCCAGGCGTTTTAATCCAATATCCAAGAGAAGAACTCAAAGGTGAAATTCCAGAATTTGAAGATTCACCAACATTCGGAAAAACATTAAAGAGAGCCCATGAATGGGCTGTTGCCACTAGATTTGATAGCATCGTTAACATCAACCACCGTATTGAATGCGATGGAGATATCGATGTCATCACATTAGGTGAGCAAAGACACAATCGTCAATTATGTGAATTAGGCGAACTCATCGAAGGAGATATTGATAATATTCGTTTAATTTGTATCGCAGGTCCTTCCTCAAGTGGAAAAACGACCTTCGCAAACAGATTAAGAATCGAATTGCTCTCCCGTGGTATTGATCCAATTAGAATTTCTATGGATGATTACTACTTAAGTAGAGAAAACGCTCCAAAAGATGAAAATGGCGAACCAGATTTAGAATCAGTTGAAGCTTTAGACATTGAATTATTCAACCAAAATATGGCGGACCTCATCGCTGGAGAAGAAGTTCAATTACCAAAATTCGACTTCAAAGCTGGTCATCGTGTTCCAGGACGTAAACTCAAAGTCCCTGAAAATCAACCAATCATCATTGAAGGTATTCACGCCCTCAACGATAGAATGACTGAATCTATTCCACAACACCAAAAATTCAAAATCTTTATCGCACCACAAGCTCAAATCAATATTGATAACCACAATCCATTAAGTCTTACTGACTTAAGATTATTAAGAAGAATCGTTCGTGATTATCAATTTAGAGGCGCAAGTGCGTTAGAGACAATGTCCATGTGGGCAAGCGTTCGTAAAGGTGAATTCAAATGGATTTACCGCACACAAGAAGG
>ODAI013898315.1_pt1 | contig 54464 bp, 34 predicted proteins | sample 1539321 | NCBI WGS metagenome assembly ODAI01 (sample SAMN02144231, study PRJEB22623) | gut metagenome | biome: sheep rumen | host: Ovis aries | place: New Zealand | reverse complement strand
CCTTTTATTGACGGCGGAGGATACGAAGAGTGGTTCGGGCTTGTGTCTATAGGTGACGGTAAAGATTGTCCTTTCAAAAGACAGTTAAGAAAAGCATATTATTCTATACAAAGTTTATGGAAAAAATATAAAATGTAAAATATATGATATTTAACAAAAAAATATTTACCACTTTAATAGTGTTTATTACATGCCTGTCTTTTACGGTCAATTGTTTTGCTGCCGTTAAAGTTATTAAAAATAAAGTCGGGGTATGGAAACTTTTGGTTGACCACAAACCGTACTTTGTAAAAGGTATTGCATATTCCTGCGACAGAGTAGGTTCCAGTACTACAAACACAAATGAGTGGATGTGGGCGGATGTAAATAACAACGGAGTAATAGACGGTCCTTACGAATCCTGGGTTGATTTAAACAGAGATAATTACAGAGACAATTATGAAGATAATATCGGTGATTTTGCATTACTTAAAGCAATGGGTTGTAACACTATAAGAATTTATCACAGTGATAATATAAACAAGGAATTGTTAAGAGATTTATATTATAACTACGGCATAATGGTTATTATGGGAAACTTTTTCGGTGCATACACAAAAGGCAGCAGCGCCGCTTGGTCTTCCGGAACAAATTATTTAAATGAAACTCAAAGACAGTCAATGCTTGAAAGTGTTAAAAGAATGGTTGAAGAACATAAAGATGAGCCGTATGTGTTAATGTGGATGTTGGGAAACGAAAATGATGTTTCCGGAAATTCTTCAAACTCTACGGCAACAAATACCAATGCTTGGAAATATCCCGAAGTTTATGCAAAGTTTGTGGAAGAAGCTTGTAAACTAATAAAAAAATTAGATGATAATAAACATCCTGTAGGTGTATGTAATGCAACCACAAGGTTTGTTAAATATTATGCAAAACATACCCCAAGTATAGATGTGTTGGGTTTTAACCAATATTCCGGACCTTACGGTTTCGGTACATTGTGGAACAGAATAAAACAAGAGTTTGACAGACCCGTTCTTATTACCGAGTATGGATGCGATTCTTGGAACGAAAAAAAGAAATCAACTTGTGAAGTTTATCAGGCAAAATATCATTATGGTGCATGGAAAAATATAGAAAACAATAGTTTTTGGGGCGACGGTGTAGGCAATTCTATAGGCGGTGTGGCTTATTCTTGGGTAGACAGATGGTGGCTTGTCGGTTCACCTAAAGTACACGATACGCATTTGGGAGCTTGGTCCGGTTCAACAATAGACGGTGAGTTCAACGATGAGTGGCTTGGAATTTGTTCTCAAGGTAAAGGTAAACACAGCCCTTTCCAAAGAATATTAAAAAATGTTTATTATACTTATCAGGAAGAACTTTGGGATTGGGATCCTGCCACATATTAGTAATAAGCGAAATCATCTCACGATAAAAATTTAAAATTCTAGTTACAATTTCGTATTTTTAAAGTTTATGTACCGCTTCACTTACGTACACTGCACTTTAAAAATACTTCATTTCACTAACGAATTTTAAATTTTTCTCTTGCCTGCTACATTCATAGGTAAACTTAAAATAGAAATGGTTATAATTTAAAATATTGGAAGTCTTAGAAAGTAACCAATGACAAGAAGTCTGTCATCCCGCACTTGATGCGGGATCTCGTATTGAATAAAAATTATGAAGTAATTTTTTATAAAAAGGGGGAAGTAAAATGAAAAAGTTGTTAGTAGTAATATTGTTGGCAGTAGCAATGGTAGTACCTGTATTTGCAGCAGACCAAGGTGCTATGGAATTGGACATTAAAGCAGGTTTTAATCTTATGTCTAAAGTAGAAATTGATGATTATTATGATGATTCTAACGATGTTGATTCTGCATTTACAACAGGGGTAGATTTTTTTTATTATGTAATGCCACAGTTAGCAATCGGTGCAGGTGTAGAGTATGTTTTTAATTCCAAAGTAAAAGATACACCTGTAAAAGCTGGTTGGACAAACCTTTATGCACAGGCAAAATATATGTTTGATTTAGGTGATGATTTGTTTAACAATATTTATCCTTTGATTCAAGTTGGTTATGGTATTATGAGAACAGATCCTGATACCCATGAAGATTCAAACGGATTATATTGGGCAATCGGTGCAGGAACAACAATAAAAGAAAATTTTATTTTTGAAATTCTTTATTCAAACAGCAATGCATCTATAAAAGTAAATCCTACTGTTGCACTTGATTTAAAATATTCAACATTACAATTGAAAGTAGGTTATAAATTTTCTTTTTAATAAGCTAACTTTAATATAAAAAACAGAAAAATTTTAGTTGCAACTTCAAATTTCCGAGCCTTATGTACCGTTTCACTTGTGTACACTGCGGCTCGGAAAATTTTTTGTTTCACTTACAAATATTTCTGTTTTTTCTAATGTTCTTAAATTCTAATAATAATCTTAAATAATAAAAAATTAATTCTTCCGAAATTATAAATTGTAAATTATAAATTATAAATTGCCGTTCTGCCGTTTCCATCCCTTCCATACCTCTATCCTTCCGTTTCTCAAATTATTGTTTAAACTTAAATAGTAAAAATGGTATAATAATTAGATATGAAAAATGATAAAGAACAATTTATCAATAAGGTTATTGAACTTGCACAAAAAAATGTTTTGGCGGGTAAAGGCGGGCCGTTTGCCGCAATAGTAGTAAAAGATAACAAAATTATAAGTTACGGATATAATCAGGTAACATCAAAAAAAGATCCTACTTTGCATGCCGAAATTGATGCTATAAGAAAAGCGGCAAAAAAGTTAAAAACTTTTGATTTGTCCGGATGTGAAATCTTTTCATCATGTTATCCTTGCCCTATGTGTTTTTCGGCTATATATTGGGCAAATATAAAAAAAGTTTATTATTCCGCAGCAAAAGAAGTTGCGACAAAATACGGATTTAAAGACGGTAAAATCTATAATGAACTTAAAAATAAAATAAAGTCGGTAAATTTTATGGAAATAAAAACAAAAGGTTCTAATTTGCCTTTTACGGAATGGAAAAATAAAAAAGATAAAATAAAATATTGATATGAAAAAAATATTAAAGATACTTATTGCTCCGTTGGGAATTATCATATTTGTTGTTGCCATAATGTTGTTAAGTAATGAAATGAAAAGTTACAGCTATCAACAAATACTTGAAACCTTAAGAGCAATACCTTCCTTTAAAATAGTCTGTGCTTTAATATTGGCATTATCCTATTATTTGATTTTGGGCGGTTATGATGTTGTTGCTTTTAAGTTTATAAATGTTCCGTTAAAGTTTAAAAATGTGGTATTCACATGTTTTATAAGTAATGCTTTGGGAAACAATACCGGCTATTCAATGCTTTTCGGCGGCTCGATAAGATACAGGCTTTACTCCTTATACAATGTTTCAATGTTGAATGTTACAAAAGTGTTGTTCTTCTCTTCGGCAACAATATGGTTCGGGTTACTTATTATCGGCGGAATAGTTTTTACTTTCTTTCCTGTGGAATTTACCGACAGTAAATTCATTTTTCATTCATCGTTTCCTTTGGGAGTTTTGTTTTTAACATTAGTTACTTCATACACGTTGTTAAGTTTATTTAAATCGAAACCGATAAAAATTTTTAATAAATGGACAATAACTTTTCCTAACATAAAAATTACTTTGTGGCAGATGTTGCTTGCTACAGCCGATTGGGTTATAGCATCTTGTACATTGTTTGTTTTGCTCCCTCCCGGAGAAATTCCTTACATAACATTGTTGCAGATATTTTTGGTTGCACAAATGCTCGGTATATTAAGTCAGGTTCCGGGAGGTATGGGTGTATTTGAAACGGCTATAGTTATGATGTTGCCGGAAGCTACACAGAGTTCTTATGTTATGGGAGCACTTCTTGCATACAGAGCTATATTTTATTTCTTCCCGTTGGGAGTTGCTTTGTTACTTCTCGCAAGCCACGAATTTTTCAGAGCAAAAAGAAGATTCAAAGTTCTTGCAAGATTTTACGGCGGAAGAATGGCATCTCTTGTGCCTCAGGCACTGTCAGTAAGTATTTTTATCGGCGGTGCATTTATATTGTTTTCCGGAGTAACGGATGTATCTTCATCTATAATTCACAGATTGGATAATTATATTTCTCCCGTAATACTCGACTCTCTGCATTTTGCTATAAGTGTTATAGGTATAATGCTTTTATTTATTTCAAGAGGTATTGTGTTAAGAATAAAAAGAGCATACACCATGGCTGTTGTTTTGTTATCTTTATTGGTCCCGTTGGCTTTAATTAACGGATACGGATACGAAAAAATGGTATTTCTGCTTATACTTCTTTCTCTTATAATTCCGGCAAAAAAATATTTTTACAGAAATTTAAGTTTGATAGCGGTTAAAATGAACACATTGTGGTTATCTTTTATATCGGCAGTGTTTATTGCGTCAACATGGTTATGCTTTTTTGTATATAGACCGGACTTTTATTCTTGGAATAAATTTATAACCGTTATATTCGGTGCAAGCGATGCCGGAAGAGCATTGAGAATTTGTATAGGTATGATTGTTACCATTGCCATAATAGTAATATCCGAAATGTGGAAAAGATACAGATATAAACAGTCTAATATAGATTTAAATAATATTAAAAAAATATCCGCTTCTTCGAATTTCGTATATGCAAATTATGCTTTTGAAAACAGAAACCTTTTTGATATGAATACAAGTTCTTTTATGATGTATTCGCAAATAAACAATAATGCAATAGTCTTCGGTGATCCCGTAGGAGATAATAAGTCGGGTAAAGAATTAATTTGGGATTTTAAAGAAATGACCGATTCGAAAAGCATAATTCCTACATTTGTTTATTTAGGTTATAAAAATCTAAAAATTTATGATGATATCGGTCTTGATATTGCATCGTTCGGTGTTGATGCAAATGTTTCTTTAAAATATTTTTCAAAAGATGATAAAAAACTTGAAGATATAAAAAATTATTGTGATAAACTTAATAGTAACGGATATACCTTTGAAATAGCGGACAGAGAACAATTTTTAGAAAATAAAAAATATATAGGTTTTATAGATTATCAGTGGGAAAAAGATTTCGGTAATGTTAAAAACAAAATGTTTGATGTTTCCGTAAATGCGGCAAACAAGTATGTAATTATAAAAAAAGATAAGTTTATTTCGGGTTATGCATACCTTTTACTTTCAAATAACAAATATGAAGCATTTGTTTCCAATGTAAGATACACAACGGATTGTGATGAAAAAATTGTTCAGTATATTTTATTTAATTGCGTAAACTGGGCAAAAGAAAACGAATATAAATGGTTTAATTTAGGATTAACACCGAGTGATGAAGTAATGATAGATGACGAATTTAATTCAAAAGCAAAAATATTTGTTTTTGCGGAACATTTTAAGTATGACATGAATGCTTTGAAAGAATTTAAATCTAAATTTGATCCCGTATGGAAGAAAAAATATGTTGCTTTCTATACGGGTAAACAGATGATAAATTTCTTAAGAGATTTTTTGTATGTTTATTCGTAATTTATATATTAAAATATTTATTAAAAAGTAGTATAATAAAAAACTAATAAAATTCATAAGGAGTTTTGTCATGGCACAAAAATGTAGTGTTTCGGAATTGCATCAGGAAAGATTAAATTTTAAACCTGTTTTACCGTCGGTATTAAAAAAAGGTGTAGCAAATGTAAAACCGGTATTAGGTAAAGCAACAAAATCGGTAGCTGATTTCGCTAAAATAAAAGCTATTTTCGAAAAAACTTACGGTATGCCCGTTGTAAGTTTTCAAGCAGGTAAAAATGCGGTTGTAGCAAAGAAAGCTATAAAAGTAGGAGTAGTTCTTTCGGGCGGACAAGCTCCCGGCGGACATAATGTTATTTATGGTTTATTGGATGGTTTAAAATCCGCAAACAAGAAAAATAAATTGGTGGGATTCTTGGGCGGACCTTCCGGAATATTAGATAACAAAACAATGGAAATAAACGATAAAGTTATCGCAAATTATAAAAATACCGGCGGATTCGATATGATTCAGTCCGGCAGAACAAAAATCGAAACACCGGAACAATTCGCGCAAGCCAAAGCAACAATATTGAAAAATAAAATGGACGCTTTGGTATTTATCGGCGGTGATGATTCAAACACAAATGCGGCACTTCTTGCGGAATATTTGAAAAAAGAAAATGCTAACGTTTGTGTTATAGGTGTTCCGAAAACCATAGACGGCGACTTGAAAAACGAACATATCGAAGCTTCTTTCGGTTTCGATACTGCAACAAAAATTTATGCCGAACTTGTAGGAAATATTGAAAGAGATGTTAACTCGGCAAGAAAATATTGGCACTTTATAAGACTTATGGGCAGAAGTGCTTCTCATATTACTTTGGAAGTCGGTTTTAAAGTTCAACCTAACGTAGTTTTAATAGGTGAAGAAGTGTTAGCCAAGAAAATGACACTTAAACAAATAGTAGACAATTTAGCCGATTTGGTAGTTAAAAGATCCAAACTCGGTAAAAATTACGGAGTAGTTTTGGTTCCGGAAGGATTGATTGAGTTTATTCCTGAAATGAAAGCTCTTATTGCCGAACTTAACGATTTATTGGCGGAAAACGAAGATAAAGTTGCCAAGTTGAATACGGTTGATGAAAAAATAAAATTCATTTCATCAAAATTACCTAAAAACTTATCGGCACTTTTGTTGTCTTTACCGAAAAACATTGCTGCTCAATTGATGTTGGACAGAGATCCTCACGGTAATGTTCAAGTTTCTTTAATCGAAACCGAAAAGTTGCTTATTGAAATGGTTTCAAAAAAATTGAAAGATTTGAAAAAAGCGGGAAAATATAACGGAAAATTCTCTACAATCAACCATTTCTTCGGATATGAAGGAAGATGCGGAGTTCCTTCAAACTTTGATGCAAACTATACATATGCTTTAGGTTACAATGCGGCAGCATTGGTATTGAACAATATGTCAGGTTATTTGTCATCGGTTAAAAACCTTGTTAAAAAATCTTCCGAATGGAAATGCGGAGGAATACCTTTAACAATGATGATGAACATAGAAAGAAGAAAAGGTAAAGAAAAACCCGTTATACAGAAAGCTTTGGTAAAACTTAACGGTGCACCGTTTAAAGCTTTTGCTAAAGTCAGACAAGATTGGGCAATGAACGACAGATATATGTTCCCGGGCCCTATCCAATTCTTCGGTCCTGCTTCGGTAACGGATATTACGACAAAAACATTGCAGTATGAACAGAAGAAAAAATAGTTTTTAAATGCAAAAAAGCAACCATTTCTATCGGTAATTCGGTAGAAATGGTTGTTTATATTTAAAGGGTTAAAAATGATAAAGCAATTTATAAAAAGAATTATTACGCTAAATATAATATTTGCTCTTATAATGACGATTTACAGAATAATATTTACATTTTATTATTCTGATTGGGCTGAATTATCACAATATTTCGGTGATTTAGTCCAAGCATTTGTTTTGGGTGTAAGATACGATTGTGCCGTTCTTGCATATATAAATTCTTTAGTAACATTGTTTTTTATATTGTTTTGGTTTATAGGCAGTCAAAAACTTTTTGTAAAGTTTGTTAAAAGTTTAAAATATTATTACACAATATTTTTCGGTTGTATCGTAACTTTGCTTTGCATAGATTTCGGGTTTTATTCTTATTTTCAAAACCATATGAACATTTTAATGTTCGGTGTTTTTGAAGATGACACAAAAGCTTTATTTTCAACAATAGCGGAAAATTATCCCGTTGTTTGGGTAGGTATAGGTTTTATACTAATTTTTGTGTTTGTGTATGTTTTAACCAAACTTGTACTGGAAAAAAAAGTTATCGGTTATTACATTGAAAAAACAAAGATTCATATAAAAATTATACTTGCACTTGTTTTATTATGTGCCAATTTTATAATAGCAAGGGGTTCGTTCGGTCTTTTCCCGTTAGGTGTAGATAATGCGGAAATATCAACAAATACATTTATAAATAAAGTTGCCATAAACGGCATATACACTTTGCAAGCCGCAATAGAAGCAAGATCTAAACAAAAAGACAGAGATTATATTGCAAAAATGGGTTACTCTAAAGATAATATGGCAAAAACTTTTGCCGATTTTTTAAATGTTGATGTTTCTTCCATAGATAAACAAGAACCTGAAAATTCTTTAAAGAGAACAACAAAGTACAATAAAAATATAGAAGAAATAAAACCTAATGTTGTATTTATAATGATGGAAGCATTGGGTACCGATTTAATGCATTATAACAGTGAAAGTTTTAATGTGTTGGGCGAATTCAAAAAACATTTGGATGAAGATATTGTATTTTATAAGTTTTTACCTGCGAACATGGGAACGATAGGCTCTTTGGAATCTGCAATGACAAACATTGCAAGATTACCGTTATCACAGTTCTTATGCCAATCTAAATATGCATATAACAAATATTTTTATACGGGACCTGTGCCTTATAAAAATAAAGGATACGAAACAATATTTATGTATGGCGGAAATGCAGGTTGGAGAAATTGTACCGCATATATGCCCAATGTAGGTTTTGATAAAGTTATAGGTGAAGGTTCGATGCCGAAGGAATACGAAAGAAATCAGTGGGGTGTTTACGATGAATATTTGTTTGATTATATACTTAAAACATTAGGAGAAAACGATAACAGCAAATTTGTTTATATTATGACAACATCAAACCATCCGCCGTATTCGTTACCGAGCAATTATAAACAACCGTACCCGTTGGAAATAAACGAAGAACTGAAAAAAGATATTACGGGGGACAAAACTCTTTCGAAAATGAGATTTGCAACTTATCAATATTCTTGTCAAAAAGTAGGCGAATTTTTAACAAAATTAAAAAATTCAAAGTTTGCCGATAACACAATTGTTGCAATAACCGGTGACCACAATTTTTGGAATACTTTCAGTTATTCCGTAGAAAGAAAATTAGATGAAATGAGTGTACCTTTTTATCTTTACATACCTAAAAAATTAAGACCTGATAGTAAAGCAGATACCGATAACATTGTAGGCTCGCATACCGATATTTTGCCTACACTTTACAATTTATCGCTGTCAAATACTGACTATTGGGCTACCGGAACGGATTTGTTGTCCGATGAAGCGGAACAAAATATTGCTTCAAATTGTTTAGGTTCCATAATGACAAAGGATAATTTTGTTATTTACGATTTTGCCTCCGGTAAAGAAAAATATTATACATGGAACAAAGAAAAACCGAGAGAAATAGTTCCTGCGGAACAAAACGAGGAACATAAAAATATGGTTAAGCATTACAAATCAAGTGTTGCTATTGCATACTATATGTTGCAAAAACCTGAAAAGGAGACAGAAAAATGAAAATTTTAGTTACCGGCGGTGCGGGATTTATAGGCTCAAACATTGTTGATGCCTTGATAGAAAAAAAACATAAAGTTGTAATTGTGGATAATCTTGCTACGGGAAACATAAAAAACGTGAACAAGAAAGCGAAATTTTATAAAGTTTCCGTATGTGACAAGAAAAAAATAGACGAAATATTTAAAAAAGAAAAAATAGATATTGTTATACATCACGCGGCACAACTCGATGTAAGAAAATCCGTTGCGGATCCTTGTTTTGATGCCGATGTAAACATAAAAGGGACGCTAAATGTTTTGGAAGCATGCAAAAATACAAAAGTTAAAAAAATAATATTTGCGTCTTCGGGCGGAACAATTTACGGTGAATGCGGCTCAAAAGCTCCCGATGAAAAAGCTTTTGCCAACCCTTTATCACCATACGGAGTGGCAAAGCTTTCCGTAGAACATTATATAAAAGCATACAGTACTTTATACGGTTTAAAATATACCGTATTAAGATATGCAAATGTTTACGGACCGAGACAAGATGCTAACGGTGAAGCCGGTGTTGTTGCCATATTTATAGGAAAAATGGAACAGAACAAAGATATATTTATTTTCGGTGACGGTAAACAGTTAAGAGATTATGTTTATGTTAAAGATGTCGTTTCGGCAAATATAAAATCTTTAACGAAAGGTAATAACGAAGTTATAAATATAGGTACAAACAAAACAACATCCGTAACAAAATTGGCTGCCGAGTTGTCTAAAATTATAGGTTATAAGAAAAAACCGGTATTTAAACCTAAAAGAAACGGGGAACTGTTTAAAAGTTTCTTAAATATTTCCAAAGCTAAAAAAGTGTTGGGGTGGCAACCTAAAGTGGGTATTATAGAAGGTTTAAAAAATACGGTAGAATATTTTAAAAATACAAAATAAACAGGAGCAAAATTATGAGAAAAAAAACTGTTTTAACTTTTATAGTTATGTTAGGTTTATCTTTTTATTGTATAAGTAATGTGCAAGCAAGAGATAAATTTTCAAACGAACCTATGGTGGAAGAACAAACATTACAAGAGTTGTGTGAGTTTGCTTCTTTTTCCGAAGTAAAAGATGCAATTATTGCGGGTGAAAATGTAAACGGTCAAGATGCGGACGGAAGAACAGCTTTAATGGCAGCTTGCCAAGGAAATTCCAGTGTTGAAATGATGCAGTTGTTATTATCTTACGGCGCAAAAGTAAATTTGACCGATAATGCGGGAAAAACAGCATTTATGTATGCCGCTCAATATGATACTTACGAAAAAGTTTTCATGGAACTTTTAAAAGCCGGTGCGCTCGTCAATGTTAAAGCGAACGACGGAACTACGGCTTTAATGTTGGCATGTGAAAATAATAAACCGGAAATAGTATCATTAATTATAAGTGCCGGTGCGGATGTAAATGCAAAAGATTATGACGGTTATAAAGCTGTCGATTATGCAAAGAACAATAAACAGTATGCCGAAGAAATAAAAGATATTCTTAATAAGAAAAAGTAATGGATAATGAACAATTATCTGTAATTTCTCTTAATACAATTGCGGATTTAGTTCCTAAAAAGTTTATATCTTTAGCAGATTATTTCGGCGGTGCGAATAATATTATAAATGCCGATATAAAAGAACTTGAATCCTTAGGTTTGTCGAACAAAGTTGCAAAATCAATAAAGAGTTTGGCAAACTTCGAAGTTGCAACCAAAGAGCTTACTTTAGCCGAAAAAAATAATATAAAAGTATTAACATACTTGGATGAAGAGTATCCTTATCAGCTGAAAAATATATGTGATTATCCGCCCGTTATATATGTAAAAGGTAACTTTGATAAAAACGATAACCTTTCCGTTTCGGTAGTAGGTTCAAGAAGACCTACAAATTACGGCTTGATGGTAACGGAAAAATTCTGTAAATATTTCGCACAAAATTCAATAACAACAATATCCGGCTTGGCAGGCGGTATAGATACGCAGGCTCACAGTTCTACCATTAAAAATTCGGGTAGAACCATTGCCGTTTTAGGTAACGGTCTGTTGGAATGTTATCCTTCCGAAAACAGAAAACTTCAAAATGAAATCGGTGAAAAAGGTGTTGTTATAAGCGAATTTCCTTTAACAAGGAAAGCATTGCCTATGAATTTCCCGAGAAGAAACAGAATAGTTGCCGCACTGTCACTTGCAACAATAGTAATAGAGGCAGCGGAAAAAAGCGGTTCCTTAATAACCGCAAACCTTGCTTGTGATTACGGTAAAGATGTTTTTGCCGTTCCAGGCCCTGTATTTTCAAAATATTCGCAGGGACCTAACAGCTTAATAAAGCAAGGTGCATTTGTTGCTTTAAGTCCGGAAGATGTCAGCGAACAGGTTCCTTTATTGAGTGATTGGGTAAGAAAAAATATAAAGAAAAAGAAAAAGGAAATTGTAAAAAATTTGCCTTTAATTTCACAAAGTAGTATAAATATTCTAAAAATGATACAATCTTCTGCCACCGGAATGTCTTTGGATGAAATAAGTTTGAAGGCAAATGTTAATGTTTCGGAAGTTTCTGCGATTTTGTTGGACTTGGAACTTAACGGTTTAATAAAAGCTATGCCGGGACAGATATACATAAGAAACACATAAACGACAATTGATAATGTACAATTTACAATGTCCAATGTCGGTAAAAATTACGGAGTAATTTTTGTTGAACAAATTGTTTTTGCATTGCAAAAACACATTAATTATAAATTGTAAATTATAAATTAAAAAATACGAAGTATTTTTATATGAGGTAAAGATGAAAAGTTTAGTAATAGTGGAATCTCCTGCAAAATCAAAAACAATATCCAAAATGTTGGGTAGCGATTATATAGTAAAAAGTTCGTTCGGACATATCAGAGATTTGCCCGAAAAAGAAATAGGTGTAGATATAGAAAAGAATTTTAAACCTACATATGTCGCAATGCCGAAATCCAAGAAAATAATAGCCGATTTGAAAAAGGCAGTTTCGGAAGTGGGGCATGTTTATCTTGCAACCGATTTGGATAGAGAAGGAGAAGCTATTGCCTGGCATTTAAAAGAATTGTTAAAACTTTCGGATGATACTACAGATAGAATCACGTTCCACGAAATAACGGAATCTGCAATAAAAGAAGCCGTAAAAAATCCCAGAAAGTTGGATATGGCTTTGGTTGACAGTCAACAGGCAAGAAGAATTTTGGACAGACTTGTAGGTTATAAACTTTCACCCATATTATGGAAAAAAGTTAGAAAAGGTTTATCGGCGGGTAGAGTTCAGTCTGTTGCCGTTATGATGATATGCGACAGAGAAGAAGAAATAGAAAAGTTTGTTCCCGTGGAATATTGGTCAATAGAGGCAGAACTTCAAAAAGATAATGATATTTCTTTTACCGCAAACCTTATTTCCAAAGACGGTAAAAAATTCGAAAAGCTTGAAATACAAAATAAAGAACAGGCAGATAATATATTAAAAGAACTTGAAAGTGCACAATACAAAGTTGCTTCGGTGGAAAAGAAGGAAAGAAAAAGAAGTCCGTATCCTCCTTATACAACATCTACAATGCAACAGGATGTTTCAAGAAGAATAGGCTTTTCTTCTTCGAAAACAATGTCTGTTGCACAAAAATTGTATGAAGGTATCGCAATAGGAAATCAAGGGGTTGTCGGTCTTATAACATATATGAGAACTGACTCTTTAAATATTGCTTCAATTGCACAAAAAGAAGCATTAAATTTTATAGAAACAAGTTACGGTAAAGGTTTTGTTCCTTCAAAACCGAGATTTTATAAAACAAAATCTAAAGGTGCTCAGGAAGCTCACGAAGCTATAAGACCTACATCGGTTAAAAGAACGCCCGAAATGATGAAACCGTATCTTACGGCAGATGAATATAAACTTTATAAAGCAATTTGGAACAGATTCGTTGCAAGCCAAATGGCAGATGCGGTATACGATACCGTTACAATAGATATACAAGCAAACAATTATATGTTCAGAGCAACCGGTTCAACATTAAAGTTTGACGGTTTTATGAAAGTTTATTCCATACAAGATGAAGATACAAAAGAACCTAAGTTGCCGGTATTATCCGAAAACGATATATTAAATTTAATAAAAATCGTTCCGGAACAACATTTTACCGAACCGCCGGCAAGATACAACGAAGCAAGTTTGATTAAAACATTGGAAGAATATGGCATAGGCAGACCTTCTACATATGCACCTACAATAAAAACTATTTTGGACAGAATGTATGTCAGACTTGAAAATAAAAAGTTTTATCCTACGGATTTGGGAATAGTAGTAAATAAATTTTTAAAAGAAAACTTTAAAGATGTTATAAATTATAAGTTTACTGCAGATATAGAAGAAGAGTTTGATGATATAGCAGAAAACAAACTTAAATGGCAGGATGTATTAAAGAAATTTTATACACCTTTCGAAAGTCACTTAACAAAAGCCGAAAGTGCAACAAGACAAAAAATCGCTCCTAAAGCTACAAACGAAGTTTGCCCGAAATGCGGTAAACCTATGGTTATAAGAGAAAGCAGAAGAGGACCGTTTATGGCTTGTTCGGGTTATCCGGAATGCAAAACAACTTTTTCCGTAGATAAAGACGGTAACAAAATTTCCAACGAACCGGAAAAAACGGAAGAAAAGTGTCCTAAATGCGGCGGAATAATGTTAAAGAAAATGGGTTTCAGAGGTCCGTATCTCGCTTGCGAACATTATCCGGAATGTAAAACTACATATTCTTTAGATAAAAACGGTAACAAAGTTATAAAACCGGAACCTGAGAAAACAGATATAAAGTGCGAAAAGTGCGGAAGTCCCATGCTTAAAAGAATAGGTAAAAGAGGGCCTTTCTTAACTTGTTCGGCTTTCCCGAAATGCAGAAACCTGCAATGGGTAAAAACCGATTCCGAAGGTAACATAATAATAGAAAAAAAAGAAAAAGCTGCCGAAAAGAAAACAAAAACCAAAACCAAAAAAACAAAGAAATAGTCAAATAAAGTATATAAAGGCAGAAAGGATTTACTCCTTTCTGTCTTTTTTTTGTATAATTATCCGTATGGAACAAACAGACCAAATAAAAGAAATAGAACAATTCATTCAGTATCTAACGGCAGAACGAAATTATTCGGCAAACACCGCAAAAGCTTATAGTGTAGATATGTATGAGTTTGCCGATTTCGTTAAAAAGAACAAAAATATCGATTTGGTTAAATGTGACAAAAACATAATAAGAGATTATCTTGCCGGTTTATATAATAAAAACTTAAAAAAATCGTCTATTATAAGAAAGCTTGCGGTACTGAAATCTTTTTATAAGTTTTTGGTTATTACATCTGTTATAGAAGTTAATCCCACTGTATCTATGGCAACACCTAAAAAAGATAAAAGAATTCCGGTATTTATTACCGAACAGGAAATATCAAATTTGTTCGATTTGCCCGATATTGATTTAAGAGACAGAGCAATGATAGAATTGTTATATTCTTCCGGTATAAGAATAGAAGAACTTGTAAGCAGAAACTTAAAAGATATAGATTTATTATCGGGAACATTAAAAGTGTTCGGTAAAGGTTCTGCCGAAAGAATTGTTCCCGTAGGTGATAAATGTTTGGTTGCCATAAAAAATTATATTGATCAAAGAAGAGCTGACGGACTGGACTGTTCCATAAATTCGCCTATGTTTTTAAATGTGTACGGTAAAAGGATAACTTCAAGAGGTGCAAGGAAGGTTTTACATAACTGGTTTATTAAAGCGGGAATTGTAAAAAAAGTTTCACCGCACACATTAAGACACACTTTTGCCACACATCTTTTAGATCACGGTTGCGATATAAGAAGTGTTCAACAAATGTTGGGACACAAGAATTTGTCAACTACACAAATTTATACGCATGTAACATTGGAAAGTTTAAGAAAAGTTTACAATAGTGCACATCCGAGGGTAAAATAGAAAATGAATATTACATTGGAAAAAATAAAAGCTTTAATGGATGATACGGGTTGTGAAGAATCGGAAGCAAAAACCGCATTGGAACTTGCCGAAGGAAATTTTTATAAAGCAATTTCTTATGTAGGTGCAATGCTTAAATATATTACCGCATATAAAGCCAAAGTAATTTTAAAGAACGATAATATTTTCGGGCTTATTCACATAATAACAAACAATAAAAATCTCGACTTGTTAAGATTCAGTGTCGTTATGACATTTAATCCTATAGTCTACGAACAAAATGTGGATGTAGATTGGTTTTCTTTTGAAAAACAAATATATTCATATCGTTGGGTGGAAGGTGTTATAGAAAACTATACAAAAACAATAGATAAAAATCTTAAAGAATACGTTAATTCAAATTTAAAAAGTAACAAAATTATAAGTTGTAAAGATATGAAAATGGTACTGGAATCTTATTTTGCCGAAAATAATGTTCAAATAGAAATTGTTGCCGAAGAATTAACTTTAAGAGATTTTAAAAAATTACCGAAATATTTTCCGGACAATATTCCAAAAGAAACAATGCCTTCCGAATACTCATCGGTAATAGAACTTGAAGCGATTATTTTTGAAGATTCTTTAGGTAAAAAAGTGGAAAATTTGGCTTTAGGCGATAAAGTTCTCGCAAAAATAATAGATACAAGAGACATCGCTCATTACATAGGACATCTGATCGGTGCAAAAAAAGAACAGGCAATGATTCCTATACCCGCGGAAGTTCAATCCGTTGAAGAAATCGGTAACGAATATATTGTATGTTTAAAATATTCCGATTTGATTTTCGGAATATCTCATGTTGAAAGGGGCAGAACTTTAAAAGTTTTGGAAACGAAAGATACTACAACTTGGCAAACAAGGTTTTTGCCTTATTTATCGAACGAGATTGAAAAAGATAAAATATAAAATGTGCCGAGGACGAGATTTGAACTCGCACAGTCTTGCGACTACAGGCTTCTGAGACCTGTGTGTCTGCCGTTCCACCACCTCGGCAAGAGGTTAAGAAAAATATATCATTTTGTAGAAATTTTAACAAGGAATTTATAATGAACAAACAAGAACAAGCGAACAAATTTTTTAAGTTGGTAGATATCTTGGAACAGTTAAGAGGGGAACACGGGTGCCCTTGGGATAAAAAACAAACACATAAAACTTTAATGAAATATTTGTTTGAAGAGTCCAACGAATATAACGAGGCGGTAGAAAAAGAAGATTATAATAACATGAAAGAAGAGTTGGGTGATGTTTTGTTGCAGGTGATTTTTCATGCACAAATAGCAAAAGAAAATAATAAGTTTGATATATACGATGTTTTAGATACAATAAACGAAAAGATGATAAGAAGACACCCGCATGTGTTCGGCAATTCAAAAGCAACAACCGAAGAAGAAATAAGAAAAGAGTGGGAAAAAATCAAAGCCGAAGAGAAGAAACAGAAGGATAGAGGGATAGAAGGATAGAGGGATAGAAAATTCCAAATTTGAAATTATTGACAATAATTGTTCATATAAATATAATAGATGTATGTGTAAATAATAAAAATTAAGAAAAAAAATTATAAACGGGGGAAGTAAATGAAAAAAATTTTAGTAGCAATGTTTTTGGCAGTAGCCATGGTAGCACCTGCATTTGCAGTAATGGAATTAGATATAAAGGCAGGATACATAATTGAACCTACAGTAACGGAAACAGGACCAAACGAATATAAATGCACTTATTCACAAGATCCGTCATATTCTGTCGGAGCAGATTTGTATTTTTATGTATTGGATAATCTCGGTATAGGTGTAGGCGGAAGTTATATTTTTGATACTGATTTTGATGGAAAAAAATGGAAAGGAATTGTTGAAGATGTAAAATCCGGATCAACAAATATATATGCTGCCGTAAAACCTATATTGGCAGAAAACGGAATGGTAGATAAAGTTTATTTGTTAGGTCAAATAGGTATGGGTATTACAAAATTCAGTTCCGATTATAAAGATTATGATTTTTCAGAAAACGGTTTATATTGGGGAGCAGGACTCGGTATAGAAAAAGCTAATATAATTGTTGAACTTTTGTATTCCGTAAACTATTGGGAACATAACGACGACTCTGCTTGGAATGAAGGTTGGTCTTATACAACAAGAAGAATAGCAGTTAATTTAGGTTACAGATTTGGTTTCTAATAAACAAGTTAGGTTATAAAATTGTAAGGTTATAGGGTTATGAGTTCGATAATAAAGCAACTGGTAACCTTATAACCTGAATTTTTTTAATTTGGAAGAGGTAAAAACAATGAAAAAAAGTTTGTTTGCAGCATTGCTTACATTTGCACTCGTAGTACCTGTGTTTGCAGCAGAGCAGGGAACGATGGAAGCCGGTGTAAAAGCAGGTATTCCTCTTGCACAACAAACAACATTGGATGGCGATGGTTCTGCTGATTACGATATGAAAACAACAATGTCTGTCGGTGCGGATTTTTTCTATTATGTAGATTACAATATTGCTGTAGGTGTCGGAGCAGAACATATTTTCAACAGTAAACTGAAATATGCACCCGGTGAACCAAAAGATAAAATCGGATATACAAATATTTTCTTCCAAGTAAAATATAACTTTGATTTTGATGATGATGGCTATAATAATATTTATCCTATATTTCAATTAGGTTACGGTATATTACATGCCGATTGGGATCTTAGAAATGATCCTCCAAGTGCAAGTGTGGAAAATTATAACGGTGTATATTGGGGAATCGGTGTGGGAACGACAATCGCAAGATATTTTATAATGGAATTGATATACAGTTTTAACTACGGAAGTGCGGAATTTTCAGGTTATGAACCTGATTTTGAATATGATGTGTCAACTTACAGATTTAAACTTAATGTAGGTTTCAAATTTGATTTCTATTAAGATTTAACTAAGTTACATTAATACAAAAAAACAGAAATATTTTAGTTACAACTTCAAATTTCCGAGCCTCATGTACCGTTTCACTTACGTACACTACGGCTCGGAAATTTTTTGTTTCACTTACAAATATCTCTGTTTTTTTTCTGTCCTTATATTCTATTGGTAACCATAGTTTGTCTAAATTCAAAATATTTAGTCGGTTTAAAATTTATAGTTTTTAAGTCGTTTTTTCCTGCCCTTACATTCTATTGGTGAAACTGCAAAAGAGGTGTGTCATTCCGGACTTGATGCGGGATCTCACCGTTGCCGGTGTTGACTTTCAAAGGATTAAATATTTTAAATTATAACGAAGTATTTGGTGAATGAAGTGTACATAAATGGAAGCGATAGCATATGGTACATAAGGGAGACAAATGCGAAATTATAAGCGAAAAATAAAACTCGCTTAGCTACTTACATTTTTTTGATTTTATATATAAAAAAATGATATCATAACTGGATAAATTTATACTGTAACAAAGGATAAAAAAATGGCAGAAAATCAAGAACAAAAAAACGAAACTTCACAAGCTACTATAGATACAATAATAGCACAAAGAAAAAATAAAGCAGATACGATGAGAGCTGCAAAAATAGATCCGTATCCCGCAAGAATAAAAATAGACAATAAAATTGCTCAAGTCAGAGAAAAATACGATTCTTTACAAAAAGAAGAAATGTCTAAAGACCAGGTTACCGTTGCGGGCAGAATGATGTCCAGAAGAGATATGGGTAAAGCTTCTTTTATAGATATTGCCGACGGTACCGGAAGAATACAGGTTTATGTCAGAAAAGATCAAATCGGGGAACAGGATTTTAAAATATTTAAAGAAATGTCGGACTTATCCGACTTTGTTTTAATAACAGGTGTTCCTTTCAGAACAAGAACAGGGGAACTCAGTTTAAAAGCAGACAAATTTTCTATAGCAACGAAAGCTTTCAGACCGTTACCGGAAAAGTGGCACGGTTTAAAAGATACCGAAACGAGATACAGACAAAGATATTTGGATTTGATTGCCAACCCCGACGTAAAAGAAGTATTTAAGAAAAGAAGTACTATAATTTCTTCCATAAGAAAAAAACTTGAAGAATTGGGCTTTATCGAAGTTGAAACACCTATATTACAAACTCTTGCAGGCGGAGCAAACGCAAAACCTTTTATTACTCACCATAATGCACTCGATATGGATTTGTATATGAGAATCGCTCCCGAACTTTTCTTAAAAAGATTGGTTGTCGGCGGAATAGAAAGAGTATTTGAAATCGGCAGAAATTTCAGAAACGAAGGTATCGACAGAAACCATAATCCCGAATTTACAATGATGGAACTTTATCAGGCTTATGCCGACTATAACGATATGATGGACTTAACCGAAGTGTTAATAAAAAACGCGGCGGCTTCCATAGGTGCAACTGATTTAAATCTTAATTTCAGAAGAGCGAAACTTTTTGATTTAATAAAAGAATATACAAATCTTGATTTGCTCCAATATGTTGGAACAGGCAAAATGTATGAACAGGTAAAACATTTAAATCTTGATGTTGCACCGGATGCAGGAGACCAAAAAGTGTTGGATGCAGTGTTAGACGAAAAAGTTATACCTAACTTGCAACAACCTACATTTGTTATGGATTATCCTGCAATCTATTCACCTTTAACAAAAGTTAATTTCGAGCAACCTGAAATTGCCGAAAGATTCGAACTTTATATAAACGGTATGGAAATATGTAATGCTTACTCCGAAATGAACGATCCGCACTTACAGAAAATAAGATTCCAACAACAAATGGAAGCAAAAGTCAAAGGTGACGAAGAAGCTCAACCTTATGATGCCGATTATATAAACGCGTTGGAACAAGGTCTTCCTCCTACGGGCGGACTTGGAATAGGAATAGACAGATTGGTTATGATTTTAACCAAATCGGAATCTATCAGAGAAGTAATATTTTTCCCTACAATGAGACCGGAATGTTAGGATCAGCCGAACTTTTTATCGCTTACAGATACATTAAAGCGAGAAAAAAAGGTTTCTTTGCTTTTTTAACCACACTTATAGCCATAGGAGGAACAACGCTCGGTGTATGTGCTTTGGTTATAACTTTATCCGTAATGACTGGATTTCAACAAGATATCAGAACAAAAATTTTGGGAATCCAACCGCACATTTATTTAACAAGAACGGACGGCGTTTTGTTTGATAATTACAAAGAAGTAATGGACAAAATTTCCGGTTACGATTATATAAAAGCCTCTTCACCTTACATATTCGGACAGTCCATAATAAAAAAACAAGGATACACTCAGGGAACGGGTGCTTTGGTAAAAGGTATAGATTTTCAGTCCGAAAATAAGTTGATGGATTTAAAATCTAAACTCGGTAAAGATAGTATTTTGTTGGATAACGAAATAAGCGAAGACGGAATTCTTTTAGGTAACGAACTTGCCGATTCTATTCGTGCGAAAGTCGGTGATTATGTTATAGTAATGTTTCCCAGTCAAATGTCTTCCGTTCCTAAAATGAAGAAATTAAAAATAGAAGCAATTTTCCATTCGGGGATGTATGAATACGATACAACTCTTGCTTATGTTGATTTAAAATCCGCGGATGAAATGTTTTCTTTTGACGGCGGTGTAAGCGGTATAGCTATAAGAACTTCAAGTTTTGATAAAGCAACAAAATATGCTAAAGATTTACAGGAAAAATTAGCATATCCTTACAGAGCAAGATCTTGGATAGAAATGAACAAAAATCTTTTTTCGGCACTGAAACTCGAAAAGATTATGATGTTTATAATTCTTGCTTTAATTATTATAGTTGCATCGTTTAATATAATTTCTAATATTCTTTTGCTCAGTGTAGAAAAAGCAAAAGAAATAGGGATATTGTCAGCTATGGGGTTTTCAAAGTTCGCAATATCAAAAATATTTTTTTATGAAGGAATTATTGTTGGATCAGTAGGAACCGTGTTAGGGTTGGCTTTGGGAATATTTATAAGTTACGGACTTAAAAATTTTGAAATATTTAAACTTCCGAAAGGTGTATATTATGTTGACAGATTACCTGTTATGATAATACCTGCGGACATTTGTTTGGTTGCGATATGTGCCTTTGCAATAACGATAATCGCGGGGTTGTATCCGGCATATCAGGTATCAAAGTTGGAACCTTTGGAAGCGATAAGATATAACTAAAATTTTGCTCTACAAAATTTTAGATTGGGTTATAGGGTGATAAGGTTATAGGGTTATAGTTTTAATGTAACTTTATATGAAGCCAAATATTCTAAAAGTTAAGAATTGTTTTTGTAGTTAATTATAAATTATAAATTGCAGTTAAAAATGAAACTTGAAACGAAAAATTTAACTAAAAACTATATCGTGCCTAAATCCGGAGAAGTAAATGTTCTCAAAGGAATAGATTTGTTAATCAATTCCGGCGAAAAAGTTGCTTTGACGGGACCGTCCGGTGCCGGTAAAAGTACCCTTATTCATATTTTGGGGCTTATGGATAAACCTACATCCGGAAAAGTTTTAATTGATGATAAAGATATAACATCTTTTACACCGACCAAACTTGCGAAAATGAGAAAAGAAAATATCGGTTTTGTTTTTCAATTTCATTATTTGTTGGCTGATTTTACCGTTATGGAAAATATTTTAATGCCGGTGTGGAACGAAAGGAAAACAAAAAAAGAGTATGCTTTAAATATGCTTGAAACGATGGGTTTAACCGACAGAGCAAACCATATGCCTAACGAGTTGTCCGGCGGGGAACAACAACGAGTGGCCCTTGCAAGGGCATTGATTAATAATCCTAAAATACTTTTTGCCGATGAGCCTACCGGCAATTTAGACAGGAAAACAGGCGAAAAAATAGAAACTTTGATGTTTGAAATGTGTAATAAGTTAAAAACGACTTTGTTGGTTGTTACTCACAGCCGTGAACTTGCAAACTTGGCAGACAGGCAAATAAAAATCATAGATGGGAAAATTTGCTAAAAATTGCAAAGAGATTCCAAAAGATATATTATTATATAAATATATATAAATAATAAATATTAATACTAAAACAATAGGAGAGTGGCCAAATGAAGATTTATTTAAACGGAAAATTTGTAAACAAAGAAGATGCTGTAGTATCGGTTTTTGATCATGGTGTTCTTTACGGAGACGGAGTATTTGAAGGTATAAGAGCATATAACGGAAGAGTGTTCAGATGCAAAGAACATATCGACAGACTTTATGACAGTGCAAAAGCTATAGCACTTGATATCGGTATGACAAAAAAAGAAATGACAAATGCATTGTTGGATACATTGGCAATAAACAAGTTGGACGATGCTTATATAAGACTTGTTGTTACAAGAGGAGCCGGTGATTTGGGATTAGATCCTGCAAACTGCGGAAAAGCAACAGTATTTATTATCGCAGACAAAATTTCTTTGTATCCGGATTCATTGTATAAAAACGGTCTTGAAGTTATTACGGTATGCACAAGAAGAAATTCACCGGATGCATTAAGCCCGAACATTAAATCGTTGAACTATTTGAACAACATAATGGCAAAAATGGAAGCAAAAAGAGCAGGAGTTTTGGAAGCAATTATGCTTAACAGAGAAGGATATGTCGTTGAATGCAGCGGTGATAACATTTTTATAGTTAAAAACGGAATAGTTTTCACACCGCCGGCATCGGCAGGAGCATTAAAAGGTGTTACAAGAAATACATCAATGGAACTTTTAAAAAACAAATTGAAATTGGATGTAAGAGAAGCAATGATTGCTCCTTACGATTTGTATACGGCAGATGAATGTTTCTTAACCGGAACGGCAGCGGAAGCAATTCCTGTTGTTAAAGTTGACGGCAGAGTAATAGGTGACGGAAAACCGGGTAAAGTATTCCCTAAACTTTTGAAAGAGTTTAAGGCATTAACAAGATCAACCGGTGAGCCCATAAAAAGAAAAAAATAAAATTAAAATTTGAATGTGGAAGACTATAAGATATGTTTTATATTTTACTGTTTTAATTTTAGTATTTTCTGTTACATATAAGTTCAGAGAATATTATTATGTTCCATACATTCAAAAAGCAATTAGCAAAGTAGATTCAAGAATAAAGTTTAGAAACTTCTCTATAAAATTACCGTTTGGTTTAATGCTGCACGATGTAGAGTTCGATAACAAAATTTTTATAGATAATGCGGAATTGAGATTTGAGCCGGACATATTCTTTCAGAATATAAAGTCTCCGCTCAAATCTCTTTCTTCTTTAAAAATAGATAAATTAAGTTATATAAACGAAAAAAAAGAAATAGAACTCCCTTCCGAGCAGGAACAGCCGAAAACCGCATTTGAAAAAATAAAAATCAATCTTTTAACAAAAATAATTTCTTCGTTTAATGTAAATTGCGAAATAAACAAAATTAATATTCTTATAAAAAATAAACTTATTAAAATACAAAATATGAGTTTTACGTTAAATAAAGAAATGGATATCGGCGGTGAAATATTTTATTCCAAACATAAGATACACACCAGGGGAAATTTAAAGTTGGACGGAAATTTTGTTACGAGTGATTTTTATACGGAAACAGACGGGTTGATAAAATCCAAGTTTGACTTGTTCGGAAATTATAATTTGTATGACGGCTGTTTTGAATATGATATCGATATGAAAGATTTGTTTGTCAACAGACTTGAATTAGGAACATTAACAACGAGCATAAAAAAAGATACAAGCACTTTTACGGTATGTTCCGAGGGTGAAAATGTAAATGCTTATTTTAAATCCGAAAATCTACCTTTTAAAGTTTGGAATTCTACCGGTACGCTGACTATAAGAGATATTAACGACGTAATAAATACAAAATTAAATTATATTGCGGGATATAATAACAAAAAATTAGACTTGAAAATCAATGCAACCGATCTTACCATATTCGGTAATAATTTCGGAAATTTAACTTTTAATGCAAATAACAATGACGATATTTTAAAAGCTCATTGTTATCATACTTCCGGTAACAGTTTTGAATCTGTAATAAAAGATGACGGCAGTTATCATACCGATGTTTATAATAATAAAAAGAAATTCGGTTATATGTCGGGAAATTATAAAAGAGGAGAAATCAGTGTCGATATTAAAAATATACCGATAAAGCAACTTCCTTTTATAGAAAAATTTAAAAATGTGAAAGGAAGTTTATCTCTGTATGGCAATATATACAGTGATAAAGGCACGATATATTTAACGGGTAAACAAATTGCTTCAAAAAAATTAAAGAATTTTGATATATCGGGTAAATTGTATAAGCAAGATTATAAATGGTTTTCCGAAATCAGTACGAAAGACAAAAAAATCGATATGACTGCTTTTTACGAAACGAAAAAAAATAATGAATTGATAATAAATTATAACGGTGTTGATAGTAATAATGTTTTACAAATTTTAGGTTTAAAAGATCCTCAATTATCCGGAAAAGTTACCGGAACAATAAAATATTCCACAAACGACAACGCAACATCCGTCAACATGAACTTAAAAAAAGGCGAACTGTTCGGTAATAAATTCAATATATGGAATATTGCGGGACATTATTCCAACAAACAGGTAAATATTTCAACATTTTCTTTCAACGGCCCTCAAACAAAAATAGATACCAAAGCTTTTATCGATTTTGCGGATAAAACTTCCGATTCGTTTTTTAATACATCAATCAAAAATTTTAAATTTAAAGGTATAAATATAAATTACGATTTAACCATTAACGGTAAACTTGTTGAAGATAACAAAATAATAGGCAGAATATCGGCGGATAAATTTGAAGTAGGTAAAATAAATCTTGCGCATAAAGCTTTTATGGAATTATCCACGGAAAAATTAAATTTGAAACATTTTAATAACGGTAACGGATTATCCGGAAATTTTGAATATGTTTTTTCAACGGGCAATATTTCTTCCGTAATTAAACATACACAATCAAAGTTGTCTAAATATTATTCAAATATAAAGGGAAGATTAACATCCGAAATAAGAACTTCCGGTGATATAAACAACCCAACGGTTCTTGTAAATGCGAATATAGATAACGGTCTTTATAATGATTTATCTTTCGATTTTAATACAAATATTTCTTACAGAAATAATAAAATGAACTTGAACAAATTTACCGTAAATGCGGGGGATAAAGAAAAAGCCAAAATAACAGGTTCGGGTGTTTTGGATGCAATAAACAGCAACTTGCAAATAGAGTTTAAAAATGTGTCGGAAAATATAATAAACAGATATTTCGGTTTTAGAACTCCTTTAAAAGGAACTTTTTACGGTAACGGAACGGTTACGGGAAAAATAAGAAATTTAAAATATGCACTGAATTTATATGCCGACACGATGTTTGTAAAATCGCTGAAATTCAATTCTTTTGTTTCAAAACTTACCGCACAAAACAAAATAATATCCATAGAAGATGCCAAAGTAAAAATATCAGACAGCGAAATGAAAATATTGTCTGCAAATTTTGATGCAAATACAATGAAATATAATTCGGAACTTAAATTTGTTAATACACATTTAGGTCCGTTTGATGTTTTCGGTAATGTAAAAATAGACGGTAAAATGACAAGAAAGAAGCAAAGCTATATGTATAAAGGGAACATAAACTTTATAAATTTGTGGCTTAACGACGAAAGAGTAGATTCTTTACTGTTGAATTATACCGTTTTGGATAGAAACTTTGAATTCAAAACGGACAACGGCAACATTTTAAAAATGTCCGGAAAAGTGTTATTTGATAACTATCCTAAAGTCGCGTTTAAGGATGTTTTATTTAATTACGGGAAACAATACTATAATTTAAACGGTTTTATTTTGTCTGATAATATAGACATAAATATGACGGGTAAAAAACTTGATTTATCCGAACTGACGGATTTGTTTGCTTTGCCTGTAAATTTAACCGGTGCAGTGGATTTTAATTTAAAAACAAAAGGGAAAATTGCAGATCCTACAATAAACTTAACTATAAATTCGTCAAACGGTTCGGTTTACAATGTTCCTTTTGATTTGTGCGATATAGCTATAGATGTTAAAAATAATAATCTTAATATAGACAAATTTAATATAAAAAAGTCAGGGAAATATAATGTGGTTATAGACGGATTTTTCCCTTTTTGGTTAGATTCGAAATTAAAAAAGCAATTAATGAATAAAGAAGTAAATGTTAATTATAAATTAAATGATGACAGCTTATATATACTTAAAAATTTGGCAAACAATACAATTACCGCAAAAAAAGGAAATTTGAAAATAGACGGTAATCTTACCGGAATAAGAAAAAATATTTCCAATGTCGGTAAAATGACTATGACGGGAACAAACATAAAAACGGAATCTTATGTAAGCAAAATAAAAGATTTGGATATTGATATTGTGTGGGATAATAACTTGTTTACCATACAAACGGCAAAAGCTAAAGCCGGTTCCGGAACAGTGGAAGCAAAAGGCTCGGTAAAATTGCAAGGTATAAATCCCGTAGTTTACGATTTAAGTTTGTTTTCCTCAAAGAAAGGTGTTCCTGTTGTTGTTAAACAGTTGCCTATACCTACATCGGGTGTTCTTAAAATGGAATCGAGCGGTTTTGCAAATTATACGAAAGGTGTTCCGATATTTGATTTTAAGTTGAAGGGCACTCCCGCAGACTTAAAACTTACAGGTTGGGCTGAACTTGAAAGCACGAACCTTTGTTTTCCTCCGCCGGTAAAAAGTAATACTGAAATTCCAGATTTTATTGCCGAATTGTTTAAGAACTTGTATATAGATATAGATTTGAAAAACGGTACAGATACAAATTTTGAAAATTCCGTGTTAAATGTAGCCTTGAAAGGTTTGGTAAATTTGAAAGGTCCCATAGATGAAATATCCGCTAACGGTGTTGCAACATCCGATAGAGGTTTGTTTTCTATCATAGGTAACGATTTCGATGTTGTAAGCGCTAAAATAGAAATAATAAATAATGATGTTTTTATTACCGCAGAAGGTGAAGCCGAAGTATATACCGCCGGTGATAGTGCTGCGGAAGTTTTCAAAGTTTATATAGACAGGTCTAACATAAAAGATATAAAAACAAGGTTCGCTTCTAAAAATGATCCTACAATGGATTCTAAAAAAGCACTTTCAAGACTTACTAAAACAGATCCTTCACAAACAACCGCACTTGATACCAGTACGGACTTTTTGGTTAAACAGCAGGCAATAAGATTGTTTAGTTCAAGTGTCGCTACTCCTCTTGCAAATACAGTTCTTAAAAAAACGGGACTTATTGATAATGTTCGACTTGGTTTTATAAATCAAGATACATTGCAAATCGATCCCGATGAACAAGCCACAATGGCGGAACTTCTTTACGGAATGAAATATTCCGTTGAAAAAAACGTTAACAGGTTATTACAAATAGGATATTCGGTAACTTTCGATAAAGTTCAAAGAGAAATTGATTTGAAACAAGCACTTGAAATGTCGTTTAAATTAAACAGAAATTTGTTCTTGAAAGGCAGTTACGGGTTACATTCCGATAATCCTAACTATGAGCCCGAAAAAAAGTTTATGATAGAACAAAGGTTAAGGTTTTAGTTATGTTAGGTCTATATGTTCACATACCGTTTTGTACAAAAAAATGTTTTTATTGTGATTTTGTTTCAGTGCCATACGTTGAAGAATTGGCGGACAATTATTTAAAAGCGTTGGAAATAGAAGCACAAAAATATAAAGATGCAACAATAGATACAATCTACATAGGCGGGGGAACGCCGTCGACTTTATCAATTCCTCAACAAAAAAAATTGGCGGAAATCATAAATGCAAATTTTAATGTTTCGTTTTGTAAAGAATTAACCGTGGAAATGAACCCGGAATCAACAACAAAAGAAAAATTAAAACTTTTATTTGATGCTCGGGTAACAAGATTAAGTTTAGGTTTGCAAAGTATATACGATCAAAGTTTAACGGTTTTGGGGAGATTACATAACTACGAAAAATTTAAACAAGTTTACTGTTCGGCAAGAGAAACGGGTTTCGAAAATATCAATATTGACTTGATGTACGGAATACCGAATCAAACATTGAGTAGTTGGAAAAAGACGTTAAAAGAGGTATTAAAACTTGAATCTCAACATATATCTTTGTATCCCTTGACGGTGGAACCAAATACTCCTTTTTATAAAAAGAAGGTTGAACCGAATACGGAACTGCAAGCGGAAATGTATGATTTTGCATGTTCTTTTTTGAAAGAAAACGGTTTTGAACATTATGAAATTTCAAATTGGGCTAAAGAAAAAAAATATTCATTACACAACAAATTGTATTGGAGAAATAAATCCTATATCGGTCTTGGCACAAGTGCTTCATCTTACTACAAAAGGTACAGATATAAAAATAATACCAATGTAATAAAATATATCGAGAATATTCTAAACGGTAAAAATATTGTTATAGAAAAGGAATATATAAACGACGAATTATACAAGAAGGAAAAAATAATGTTGGGGCTAAGATTAGCCGAAGGGGTTGATATAAAATATTTTGAAGACAGTAAAGATGTCTTGAATAAGTATGTTGCCGACGGAATGTTGGTAATTGAAAATAACAGAGTTTGTTTTACGCAAAAGGCGTTGTTTGTTTCAAATTCCATCCTTTCGGATTTCATTTGATTATGCATAAATATCTAAAAAGTTTTTTTATTGTTTTAGGTTTAATCATAGTTGTTTACGGATTATTTTTTGCCGATACTTGGATAAAAGGTAATTTCCATGTTGTAACGAAAAACGAAGCATACCGTTCCGGACAACTTGATAAGAATTTGTTGAAATATTATGTAAAAAAATACGGTATAAAATCTGTTATAAATCTTAGGGGAGCAGAACCCGGTAAAGATTGGTATGACGACGAAATTGAAGTATGTTCGAAATATGGTATAAATCATTACGATTTGGATATGGCTATGGATAAAGAACCTACAGACGAACAGATTAAAATTTTGATAGGATTTTTTAAAACAGCACCAAGACCTGTATTTATACATTGTTTGGGCGGTTCGGACAGAACGGGACTTGCTTCGACTTTATGGAAAATAGTTATAGATAAACAAGATAAGAAAACAGCGGCAAAACATATGTTGTTTTATTACGGGCATATACCTTTCGGTAAAGCCGGAGTTTTAGATAAATGGCTTTGGTCAACGGAAATAAGCTTGGACGGTAAAATAATAAAAAAAGAAACAACGGAGTACAAATTGGCAAGTTAAAATTTGACTATAAATTTCACTTTTGGTATAATCTTTAGCTATTAAGGGTGTCTCCGTAGCTCAATTGGATAGAGCAACTGCCTTCTAAGCAGTAGGTTACGTGTTCAACTCACGTCGGAGACGCTTTAATAATTTAAAAATTTATAATTTATAATTTATAATGCAGGTAAAATTTTGCAAAGCAAAATTTTGATTATATTTAGTATAATTTGTGCTTTTTGTCGTAGTTTTGTCGTTAATTATAAATTGTAAATTATACATTATACATTGTCTTAGGTGGTGGATGTAGCTCAGCTGGTTAGAGCGTCGCTCTGTGGAAGCGAAGGTCGCGGGTTCAAATCTCGTCATCCACCCCATTCCGAAAAGTCTAAACCTTGAGATAACAAATCATTTTGTTTGTTATCTTTTTTATTTTTAGAAAGATTTTTTTCTACAACAGTTTTTACGTTTGGTAATTTATTGCTGTTTCCAAATTGTTTTTTTGCAGAAGCAAAAAGATTAAAAGGTTGTCTGTAGGTTGGTATTAGTTCGTTGTCTTTTGTTAATATTACTTTATCTGTTAATGCTTTAACAATTTCACCCTTATCAAAATAATCACCTTTTTCATACCACTTACTTAAGTTTTTCATTATTAGAATAGTATCATCTACTTCTCTCATGATTTGTTTAGCATTCTTTCCTATTTTCTGTAATTCTTTTTTTAAATTTTTTATTTTTTCTTCTAACTCTAATTCTGTTTTTCTATAAAATTCTTTTTTTGAATCACTTAAATTATCATCTTCCAATTCTCTTTGATAAGTTCTTTCCAATATTTTTTTAGATTTTTCCAATTCTAATGATAAGGTCTCTCTTATATTTTTATTAGATTTTTCTTTTCTTTCGGAATATATTTCCATTCCAGTTTTTAACCAATCAGATATATTGTTAGGTATTATTACATCAGAAACAATTTTTCTAAGTCTTTCACTCATTTCTTGTTCAGAAATAAAAGGACTCTTGTGTTGTTCTTTGGATTGACTGCAATGATAATATGTATATTTGTTCTTTTTATATTTCCCGCCAGAAACAGTGCATCCGCAAACACCACATCTTACAATCCCGTTAAAAGCAAATTTTTTACCAGTAATGTAAGGTTTATCAGACCTTAATATTTCATTAGCTTTTTTCCATAATTCTTTTGAGACTAACGGTTTATGTGTTCCTTTATGTAATTCTCCATTCCAATAAAATTCACCATAATAGAACGGATTATTAACTGTATTATAAAGTGTACTTTTGCTAACTTTACCGCCTGTTTTTTTACTTGTTAAACCTTGCTCAGCTAACTCTTTTGTTATTACTCTCATGCTATAATTACCACTAGCAATTTTTTCAAATAAGGATTGTATGTAGTGAGCTCTATCATTATCAACTTCTATCGTTTTATCTATTTTGTTATTTAAATATCCAATAGGAGCACACCCTGGATAAACACCAGTTTTGGCTTTCTCTTCCATTGCAGGTGCTGTTTTTTCGGAAATAAAGTTTGAAAAAAATTTATTAAATGAAGTCCTAATATCAGACATCATTTCATTAGAAGATGTTAATCTGCCTTCTTCTTTTTCTCCGAATTGACTGAAGTGTATAACTTTTCCATGTTCTTCTCTAAGTTCTTTTATCGTTTCATTATCTTTAATGTTTCTTGTCATTCTATCAGGAGAATAAAATATTATATGTCTTACATCTTTACGTTTTCTAACAAAATTTATCATTTCATTGAAAGCTTTTCTTTCTTTTTTACCCCAAGCAGATTCACTGCATTTCCAAAACTTTATTATTTTTAAGTTTTTTTCTTCGGCATATTTGATAGTTTGTCTTTCTTGATTATCTAAAGAATATCCTTCAAGTTCTTGTTCTTTAGTAGAAACTCTTAAATAAGCTACGGCTAATTCTTCCTGTTTTAAAATTTCCATATTATTTTTTACCTAACAATTTTTTTATTTGGTATTCTTGTATTTGATTTGGCTTTGTTTTTCCGTTAAACCATCTATTAACAGTAGAAAAAGCTACACCTAACATTTCTGCTAATTTTTCTTGTGGTATTTTATGTTCAAGTCGGTAATTTTGTAATTCTTTTATAATATTCATGATTGCATATTATAGCATTTTAAAGCAAGTTTGTCAAAAAAAAACAAGGACAGAGCTTTGAGCTCTATCCTTGTTTTGTATACAGACTTATCATATGATTATGTTCAAGTATTTCACTGCATATACCCTTATTGTTTTTTGGACACATTCATAGTGGCTAGTCTCGTCCGATAACTTATTGAATATAGTTTTCAACTCTTCTTTATTGGTTATAACTGTCCTATATTTATCTCTCAATGTCTTCCCAACTTTAAATTTCTCTCTAAGTTTCTCTATAGCTTTATCATAACTACCGCACTCTTGTTGATAGGATACTAACATCATTCTTTTGGCTAACTCATTAACATTTTCACATTCCTTTTCGAGTTCTTCTCGTTTATTTGCTTCGAGGATTATTTTGGGCATTTCTTTATGATTGCGTATCTTATCTATAGTATCTTTGAATACATCTCTTAAATACCAACTTTTGAACACATCTTTAAATACAAGCTTACTCTTTGTAGGATATTTTATAATCTTCTGTAGTTTATCAGTCTTATCAACTTTATCGAATTTTATTTCAAATCGTAGAATACGGTTTTTATATTTACCCTTGATAAGATTGAATTCTTTATCATCATTATACTTTCCACTATCTTCCATATCTGCGATTTTATCGTACATGGATATACCAAAACTCTTGCATCTTGCTTGAATAGACTTATTCTCTTTATAATCCTTGAATCTGCGGAGATGAGGATATCTTGTTTCCTTGAACAAGTTGAGCACATCAGTACACTTTAGTCTCTTGTCTAATATGAAGTTCTTCGAATAATGAACTTTTCGTACAATAGCATTCTTTAGAGTATTTCTGGTTACTTCTATTTCTAAATCTTTCAGGATACTAAGTAGTTTAGTAATGACTCTCTTCTCTTCTCCCAATGGCATTTCATACAAGTTATTTCCGAACAATAGTTTGGGAATCGAGAACTCCAGGTACAGTATTGGATTTGTATATGGACTTATTACATACTCGATTTTTGGTCTATATACATCATCACTAATTGGCTTTAGATACGCCTTCAATGGATACTCTTCTCCATATCCTTGTTCTCTACGATACTCAAGCTCATCTTTAAGACTCTTGTAGTAGTATCTGTCTCCTACTTTGTACTTTACACGGAATAAACTCGTATTCCGTATAGTGAACATTTTTTCTACACTAATTTTTACTGTGTCTAACATTTTACACCTCCAATTTGTTTGTCTCGAATATCCCTTAGGATTAACTCGAGTTTGATTAGATTCTTTACTGATTCCAATGCTTCTTCATCCGACAACTCTTCACTTATGTGCTTTTTCCCAAGTAGCACTAACTTCTCTTCAGTACCTGTCATTGGCACCTCCTTTTATTTTTTTGTGTATGGTGACTTTTCCACTTGCTTTTCGAACGCAAGGGGAGTACATTTTTTTGGTGATTTTCTTTGCTGATTACTTTGTTATTTTTGGGGGTTATTTAGGGGATATTTTTATGCTTATATTTATTGTTTTTTTGCATTATATATACTTAACTTAAGTAATATATATATATTTATATATATTTAAGTTTATATATATATCCTATATCCTCCATATCAATTGTCGTTGAATATAAATAAGCGAAGCGAATTTATATTCCTAAATATATATACATATATGGGGTTGAATAGAGATATGGAGGATATATAAGGAGGAGAAGAGGAAGAAGGGGTGAAAAAAATGAAAAGAAAAAATGAAAGAAAAACAAAGATAGTAAGGGATTTTTAAAGCTTTATTAAACCTATCCAGAAGGCTATATTTTTGATTATTTTTGCTTTTATGATAAATTGCTCAAAGCATAGAAATGAAACGAAAATTTGGCTTTTTTGTGGCTTTTGCAAAAAAATACTCAAATCAATACACCAAATACCTATATGGGGTATTAGTGCATATACCACTAATGTAAAAGATTTGAGCCCACCCCCCATACACAACATAAAATCAATGATAGGTTCATATATATGGGATACTTACCACAAAGAAAAACAAATATTTAATTATTAAAACACATTGTAAAATCAATATATTTATTAAAAACACATAAGTATAGATTCCTATATATAGAATACTCATCCCGAATTCAAAAATAACCATATACACGGAAAAAACAGACACAAAAAAATAACGAATAAAAGGAGGATTTTAGTAGTTTTTTTTTTGCAGTAAAAATCTAAGTAAAAGGAGAACAAAAATGGAAGTAAAAGAAATCAACGAAAAGGAAGTATTAACCAAATTGTTAAACTTTACAAAGACAAAAGGTAGAAAGGGAATTGTAGAACAGTTATTAAACAAGTTCGGCAGTTTAAAACAGGTAGTTGATGCTGGAAAGGATGATTTATATCCGATTATTTCGGATAAGGAAGTATCTTTAATTAACTTTGTTAAAGAGTTCACAGCTATTTACAACCACTTAAAAATTAAAGAATCCGAAAAGGTAAATTGTCCGCAGGCAGTAGTAGATTATCTAAAGGCAGAAATGAACGGATTGAAAGTAGAAAAGATGTATGTCTTACTGTTAAACTCAAGTAATCAGCTTATTAAAGTTGTAGAATTAGACGAAGGAATAGAACATCGTAGTGCTGTATATCCAAGAAAAGTAGCAAGATTATGTCTTCAGTATTATGCTGTTTCTGTAATATTAGCACATAATCATCCAGGTGGAAGTTTAAAGCCAAGTCAAAACGATATACTTGCAACAGAGGCAATACATAAAGCATTAAAGACAATAGAAGGATATTTATTAGACCACATCATAATAGCAGACAACGACTATTATTCATTCAAAGACAACGGATTAATCTAACTCAAACAAAACAAAGTAAATAGGTAAATTTAAAGCACATTCTGTTAATTAAACAGAGTGTTTTTTTTATGCAGTAATGAAATAATATAACTCTATAAATGATACCAATAGGGCTTCGTTAATATGCTCAATTCCCTTTTGTTCCTTACATTCCTGTGACCTATTCCACATCGATAATAGGTTACATTCTCTTTTGTTTTTGTTTCATTTGTTCTATATGTTTACATTCTTACTACACTAAACTTAAATACATACACTAAAGATTAAAGTTAGTATATATACTTAAGTTTATTTACCCATCAGTCATTTTTCCAGACACTCGTGTGGTGTCCAGAAAAATGGAATTATGGTTTACTTATATTCTGTTTATCTTGCTTAAATTCCTATCTATGGTAACGACTTATAAACTTATATTCTGTTACCAGATATTTATGGTTTGTTTATTAACTTACATCTCTAACCCATAGGGCACTTTCTACGGGACTTTTCGGATTCCCTCCGAAAGTGCGGATTGTTTATATACTTACATTGTTTCTTTATTGCTTACAGTCTTTTTGTTCCATATATAAGATAAATAAATTTAAAAATCTTTTTATTTATTTATCTGTATTACTTACATTCTGTTTATTAAATGTTAAATAAATTGTTATAACTTCATTAAATTTGGCTTTTAATTTAAAATGAAAAGGTTGTTTTTTTTCGATATGCTTTTTATTGACAACAATAATATAATCGAATAAAATACTACCTTAAGATAGCACTCTATTTGTGCATTTCATGATATTTGTTTTGTTCTATGAATAAACTGAAATAGAGTAATTTAAAGGAGATATAAATGAAAGAAATTTTTGTTCTTGTTTTTTCTTTGATAGCACTTTATTTGATGATTCTTCTCCTAATTCATTTTAATGAAGAAAATCAGACAACCACACGAGATAGTAAAAAATTTCCTAAATTTACAGGAATTTTATTTGTTGTTTCTTTTTTGTTGCTTAGCTTTTTGGGAACTTTATTAGGAATGGATAATGGTAAATTAGATTTTAAGGATATTATTTTTAGTTTTGTATCAGTGCTGGTATTTATTTTGTTATGTATGTGTTGTAGTTATGGTCATAAAATTGCAGAGAAAGAAATAAAAATTAATGAACTAGAAAAGAAAATACATCTTTTAGAAAAAAATAAAGGAGAAAAATAATGTGGCTGGTTTTTTTAGTTTTTTCTATTCGTGTTTTTTATAATGGAAACAGAACTTAAATATTTCTATTATTTGATGATTATTTTTTCTTTTGTTTTTCCTTCATTGGTTTTATTTATAAAGTTAATTTAGTAAAATATAAAAAATCATTTTTTAATACGGAGAACATCAATATGAACAAAACATTCGGATATGTTTATATTTTAACAAATCCAAGTTTTCGTGCAGATTGGATAAAAGTCGGTAAAAGTTCAAGACCTGTAGATGTTCGTTCAAAAGAGTTAGATAACACTTCGGTTCCATTACCATTTGAAATTTATGGAACAGTAAAAACAACTAAATATAACGAATTAGAAAAAGAATTTCATGCAATACTAACCAATTTAGCAAAAAGTCGAATCAGAGAAAATAGAGAATTTTTTAATATAACTCCACAAGAAGCATTTGAACATTTAGTCGGAATTGCAAAATTGATTGATGATGCCGAAATAAATTTCCCAGAAGAAGAAAAACCAAAGAATAATAGCAAAAAATCTTTTTATAAAGGTAAATATGTCGTTGAAACAAATGAAATATTTTATTTCTATCGTGATGGTGTTGATGCTAAAATGAAAGTCATTAATGGAAATAAGTTTGTTGTTTTAAAAGGTTCAAAAATAGACCCTAATATATATAGCAATGAAAAAGTTGTAAAGAACATAAGAAAAGAAAACAGTAAAAATATTGTTAATGGAATTACTACAGTTGATATAATTTTCAATTCTCCATCAACTGCAGGTTGTTTTGTTGGCGGTGGTGCCGTAAATGGTAAATACTATTGGAGAACAATAAACGGAGATAAAAAATTAGACGAGTTTATAAAGTATATATAATTTGTTTGTGCTTTTTAGATAATTTGACAAAAAATACATTTGTATAGTATAATTCATATTATGAAAAAACAAAATTGTTTAGATAATAATTTATTAAAACCTTTCGTAAAATGGGCTGGTGGTAAAAATCAGCTGTTGCCAAACATCCAAATAAAATATCCTTTAGGTTTAGGAAAAAATATTAACAAATATTGTGAGCCTTTTGTTGGTGGTGGAGCTGTATTGTTTGACATTTTATCCAACTATAATATTAAAGAAATTTTAATAAACGATATAAACAAAGAATTAATAAACACATATAAACAAATCAAAACAAATGTTTCTAAATTAATTAAAAATTTATCTTCTATTCAAAATGAGTATTGGAATTTAAATACAGAAGAACAAAAACAGTTTTATAACGAAAAAAGAGAACGATTTAATTACCTTAAAGTAAATGGAAATAAAACTGTAAATATAGAAAAAGCTACTCTTTTTATTTTTTTAAACAAAACTTGTTTTAATGGGCTGTTTAGAGTTAATTCAAAAGGTTTATTTAATGTTCCTAAAGGTTCATACAAAAGACCTTTAATCTGTGATGAAAACAATTTAAAAGAAATATCAAAAAAAATGAAACAAGTAGCAATAACTTGTGGTGATTATGAACAATGCTTACCTTTTATAGATAAAAATACTTTTGTCTATATAGATCCACCATATAGACCTTTATCAGAAACAGCAAATTTTACTTCATATTCTGAAAAAAACTTTGATGATAGTGAGCAATATAGATTAGGCAGATTTATAGATAAACTAAATAAAATTAATGCAAAAGTTATTTTAAGTAATTCGGATCCTACAAATACAAATGAAAACGATAAATTTTTTGATGATATGTATAAAAATTACAATATAGAAAGAATATTAGCAAAAAGATTTATAAATTGTGATGCAACTAAAAGAAGTGATGTTAGAGAATTATTAATAACAAATTACAAATAGGATATTTTATGAAAAGAAATTTTGAAGATTGGTTGTCTAAATTTTGTTCAAGCATTTCAGACTATAAATATTATATTGATTTTGATAAAGTTTATAAGAATGTTAATGCTCTAAAAATAGAATTAAATATTTTAAATTCCTTAATAGGTTCTAAAAACATAGAACAAGATTTTAAAAATATATTAAAAAAATACCCAAATGTTTTGAAATGTATTCCTATTTTATTGGCTGTTAGAAATTATGAAATTGCAGTGTTGGATAATGGAAATTTATACAATTATAATTTTGAGAACATGAACTATAATATTGAACAATATAATGTTTTTATGAGAGAAACAGGTTTGTTTGATTTGTTATCAAATCATTTAATAAATAATTTAGTAGATTATGTTTGTGGTGTTGAAACAGGTCTTGATTCAAATGGAAGAAAAAATCGTGGTGGTCATTTGATGGAAAATCTTGTTGAAAAATATTTGAAACAAGCTAATTTAACATATTACAAAGAAATGTATTTAAACGAAATAGAAAACAAATGGAATTTAAATTTATCCAGTTTATCTAATAATGGAAAAGCCGATAAACGATTTGATTTCGTTGTTAAAACTGATAGCTGTATTTATGGAATAGAAACAAACTTTTATACTGGTGGTGGTTCAAAATTAAATGAAACCGCAAGAAGTTACAAAATGTTAGCTACGGAAGCAAAGAATATAAAAAACTTTTCTTTTGTTTGGTTTACAGATGGATTAGGTTGGAAATCAGCAAAAAATAATTTAGAAGAAACTTTTGATGTTATGGAACATATTTATAATATTGACGATATAAAAAACGGAATAATGAATAAAATATTTAAATAAAAACTATCCGTAAATTTGTCTATAAATGATTAAATCATACTACAAATCAAAAAATCATGATTTTACAATTGTTAAAGGAAATTGTATTGAAATTCTAAATCAATTTGAATTTCAGTTTGACATGGTATTTGCAGATCCACCATATTTTCTTTCAAATGACGGAATTTCGGTTCAAAATGGAAAACAAGTTTCTGTAAACAAAGGTAATTGGGATCGTTCTAATGGTTTTGAGCAAGATAATAATTTTAACTATGAATGGATAAAATCTTGTCGTAATAAATTAAAAGAAAATGGAACTATTTGGATTTCTGGAACTTATCACAATATTTTTTCAGTAGCACAAATGCTTAAAGAATTAAATTTCAGAATTTTGAATTGTGTTACTTGGGCAAAAACAAATCCACCACCAAACTTATCTTGTAAATTTTTCACACATTCTACAGAATTTATTTTATGGGCAAGAAAAACTCAAAAGAAATCTCACTATTTCAATTATGAACTTATGAAAGAAATTAATGGTGGTAGTCAAATGAGAGATTTGTGGTTTTTACCTACCGTTGCAAAATGGGAAAAAACTTGCGGAAAACATCCAACACAAAAGACTTTACCATTACTAAGCAGAATAATTATGGCATCAACAAAAGAACATGCTTGGATTTTAGATCCTTTTGCAGGTTCATCTACAACAGGCATAGCAGCAAGTTTATTAAATAGAAGATTTTTAGGAATTGAACAAGATATAAATTTTCTTAAACTATCAAAACAAAGAAGAGAAGAAATAGAAAATAATAAAATAAGACAAGAATACCTAAATAAAATTTATAAGTATTCAGATAAGCCTATATCAAATATTTTTGAATTAAATTCATCAGAAACATACTACGGTAAAGATTTGCCATTTTAAAGTTATTGCCTTTAAAATATTCTACAAAACTAATACAACTACTGTCGTTTTATATGAGTATAATACATCTCGAATATTAACTTGCCTTTATAATTTGTTTTAAAGTATAATATATAATGTATTATTTTATATAAATTTTATGTGTTTAATTAAAATTTAGTATTGTTTTTGGTATTCAATAAGGAACATTATTTTTACAAACCTACACTAATTCCTTTAAAAGACCAGAAACAAAAAGATTTTTATATATCAAACAAAAAACAATGCATCATTGTATATTATATACGCATATTAAAATTTTAATGGAGTTTTTATGAAAATCATAAAATCAATAATGTTTGTTGTAGTAACAATACTTTTTTTTAACTCTGCAGTTTTATCGACGAATCATATAGAGATAGACAATGATACTACAATTTCCAGTAAAACTTATAAAAATTATTCTCAAGATGGTAGTGGTGGCGTTTTCTATACTAGAATCAACAGTATTTTAACAGTTAATTCTTCTACATTTACTACAAATACAGCAAGAAGAAATGGTGGTGCAATAACAAGTTATGGTAAGTTAAATATTAGTTCTTCGAATTTTTCAAGCAATAGAGCTGGAACGACCTCAGGTGGTTCTGCAACTTTTGGTGGAGCACTAGAGATTCTTAGAGGAACGGCAACGATCAAATCATCAGAATTTAATAAAAATCAAAATGGAATAGTTACTCTTGCTGGGTATGGAGGAGCAATTTATATTCAAGAAGGAGTTTTAGATGTTAGTTCATCTTCTTTTAATGAAAATAAAACATCTGGTACTACATATTATGGTAAAGGCGGTGCAATTTGTAGTATTTTCGAACAAGTAATAATGAATATTAGCTCGACAACTTTTAACAAAAACTCTGCAGAATTTGGCGGAGCAATTTATAATGTTGGAACGATAAAAAACTTGACAGGATCTTTCACTAATAACTATTCTTCCTCTAATAGTACAACAACAAAAGGGGGAGCAATTTATAATGAAGGAACTGTAAACATAGGTGAAATTTCTTTGTTTGATTCAAATAAGGCAGATCATGGTGGTGCAATATATAATAATTTAGGCAATGTAACAATAGGAGAAAACAGTTGCTTTAATTCAAATAAGGCATTGAATAATACATCTTATTCAAAAGGTGGTGCAATTACTAATGTTGATAATGGTGAAGTTATTATAGAGTCTGGAGTAAAATTTAGTTCTAATACATCTCAAGGAAATAGAAATAATAATACTCTTTTTGCTAGTATTGGAGGAGCAATATATAATGGATATCATCAACAGGAACAAGGTACATCATCAACATTAACGACAAAAGCAAATGTAATATTTGAATATAATTCAGCAATAAGCACAAGTGCTACTTCTTTGGGAGGAGCTATAGTTAATGGTCCAACTTCTACAATAGTGATAGGTAATGATAATTTATTTGTTGAAAATAAAGCCATATCTGAAAAAGGACTGGCTTATGGTGGAGCAATATATAATGAATCTAATGCAACAATTACATTAGGTGATAATGTCGTTTTTAGCTCTAATATTGCACAATCACAAGAACAAGGTGCTCGTGGAGGAGCAATACAAAACAATGGAAAATTAACGGTTAACTCTAATACAAATTTCGATTCAAATAAAGCCATAGGTACGGGTGGTGTTGCTTATGGTGGTGCTATTTGTAATAATGGAACAATAACAGAAATAAAAGGTAACTTTGAAAATAATACTTCAAGTTCTAATCTTTCTTCAGCAGAAGGTGGAGCTATTTATAATACTGGTACTATAGGAAATATAGAAGGAGATTTTATAAATAATTCTGTAAGTGGAATAACAGGAGCAAGAGGTGGAGCAATTCGAAATGCAGGAACAGATGCCACTATAAAAAGTATTATAGGCGATTTTATAGGAAATTCCGTAACTTCTGATGATAGTGCTTTTGGTGGTGCTATTAGAAACGAAGGGGTTATTGAAAAAATTACAGGGAATTTTCTGAACAATGTTTCAAGTGGAGAAGGTGGAGCAATTTTTAATAGAGGGGTATTAAATTTAGTAGCAGATACAAGCAATATAGAATTCACTGGCAATACTGCAAATGGAGTTTCAAATGCTATATTTGATGATGGTGGAACAATAAATTTATGGGCAAATGAAAATAAAAATATAATTTTCAACGATAGAATAAAATCTAACAATACGAGTACATTAAATATCAATAGCTCAACTAATACATTAACAGCAAACGGCAAAATAATATTAAACGAAGATATAAGTGGTTATACAGGTGCTGTAAATTTATATGGTGGCGAAATAGAGTTACAGGCAAAAACAGAAGAAGGTTCAAATGTTAATACAAATAAATTCTTTAACAGTAGTATAAACTTAAGTAGTGGAACGTTGAATATATTGAACAATTCAATAGATAATATTACAGTAAAGAATTTAACAACAACATCAAATACAAACTTAAAATTCGATACTGACTTAAGTAATAATACAACTGATAATTTTACAGTAACAAATAGTGCAACAGGGCAATTAAATTTAAATTCAATAAATATATTAGGTGTAGATGGTAAGATTGGACAAATAACTTTGTTTAACGATGGAAAAGCTCCGACATTAAATATATTAACAACAGGAAATTATGGTGGTCAAGAATATGTGTTTACAAATAGTGATGTTGCTGGTGTATTGAATTATAGATTATCGGGATATAGAACATTTAAAGAAACAATAAATGATAGTGAACCATTGGTAAGAAGTTATTCGTTAGATGATAACGAATTAGTAACAGAAAATTTAGGTCAGTTGGGTGGTACACAATTAACAATATTTGGTAATGGTTTTGAAGTAAATGGCAACTCAAAACAGGGAATATCTGTGTCTGAAGAACAAATATTAAATATTGAAAAGGGAACAGGAGATAGTTTTAATTGGAATAATTTTAGTAAATCTGGTGAAGGTGGGTCAATTTATAATTATTGCGGAAATATTAATTTGGATTATAACATTATATTTTCTTCAAATATTTCGTCAAATTGTGGAGGAGCAATATATAATAATAATGGAACAACAAATATTGGTTCTACAACATTTGTTTTGAATATTGCGAGAAATGTAGGTGCTAATATTGTAATGGGATATGGTGGAGCATTATATAATACAGGAATAACAAATATAAATTCATCTTTGTTTAGCATGAACAAAGCAATTGGTGTGGGACAGAATCATGGTAATGGTTATGGAGGAGCAATATATAATGATAATGGAACAATAAATATCAGTTCAGCAACATTTGTTTCTAATATTGTAAATAGTGCAGGAATAGGAGCATCTGGTGATACTATTGGAATAGGTTATGGTGGAGCAATATATAATGATAATGGAACAATAAATATCAGTTCAGCAACATTTGTTTCTAATACTGCAAATAGTGTAGATGATTATGGATATGGATATGATGTTTTTGATGGAGGAGATATATACGATTATATAAATGGTAAAAAGGTTGGCTCTGTTAACGGAATAGGTTATGGTGGAGCAATATATAATGATAATGGAACAATAAATATCAGTTCAGCAACATTTAGTTTAAATAAGGCTCAAGGTGTTAATAAAAATCGTAGTTATGGTGGTGTAATTTATAATAGTAGTGGAACAATAATAATTACATCAACAATTTTTGATTCTAATGAAGCAACTTGTACAAATACCGATTCAGGTAAAAATCAAGTTGGCTCATCCTATGGTGGAGTAATCTATAATGATTGTGGAACAATAATTGTTAGTTCAACAACATTTTTTTCTAATAAAGCAAAGCAGTCTTTTAATGTTGATTTTTATCATACAGCTAAGGCTAATGGATATGGTGGAGTAATTTATGCAACAGCAAATTCAACAACAACTTTTATGAATGGAGTAAAATTTATAAATAATTATGCTATAACAGAAGGTGGAGCGATTTATAATAGGGGAACAATAAATTTAATTGCTGATACTGATAATATAGAATTTACAGGAAACACATCAAATGGAGAAACTAATGCAATATATAACGGCGGAATAATAAATTTATATGTAAGTGACAATGCCAATATTATTTTTAATGACAGAATAACATCTGCGGGTGCGGGTGGTTATATAAATATAAATAAATCTTCGGGTACTTTACCTACTACTGGCAAAATAATATTAAATGAAGATATGAGTGGTAGTCATGGAACGTTAAATCTATATGGTGGAGAAATAGAACTACAGGCAAAAACAGAAGAAGGTTCAAATGTTAATACAAATAAATTCTTTAGTGGAACTTTAAATTTAAGTAGTGGAACTTTGAACATACAAAACAATGCAATAGATAATATAATAGTAGGAAATGCTTTAACAACAACATCAAATACAAATTTAAAGTTTGATGTAGACTTAAGTAACAATACGAGTGATAATTTTACGGTAACAAATAGTGCAAGTGGAGAATTGAATTTAAGTGCAATAAATATTTTGGGAGTAAATGGAACAAGTGGACAGATAACACTATTTAAAAATTCAAAATCTCCAACATTAAACATATTAACAACAGCCAATTATGGTGGTTATGAATATACATTTACCAATAGTGATACAGCAGGTGTATTAAATTATTTGTTAACAGGATATAAAACATTAAAAGAATCGGTAAATGCAACATCCCCTGCAACAAGAAGTTATTCCTTATCAGAAAAAGAAACAGTAACAGCAGATTTAGGAGATTTAGGTGGAACACAATTAACGATATTCGGTAACGGATATGAGGTTGATGGAAATGGTAAAGCTGGAATAACAATAGGACAAGAACAAATACTAAATATTGATAAAGGAACTGGTGAAAATTTTAGTTGGAGTAATTTTGATAAGGCTGGACACGGTGGTGTTTTTTACAATAATAAGGGAACATTAATAGTAAACGATGATGTTATATTTAGTGGAAATATTGTTAATTCAAATGCATCAAATAAAAATGGTGGTGCTATTAATAACAATAATGGTTTTGTTACATTAGGGAATAATGTAATATTTACAAATAACGAATCATATCATGACGGTGGTGCTATTTATATGGATGGAGAACAGAATTTTAATAGTTTTGTAAATATAGGAACAAATAGTACTTTTGATTCAAATATTGCAAATAATAATGGTGGAGCTATTTTTATTGATACAGGTAAAGTAACCATAAATAATAATTCAACTTTTTATAATAATACAGCAAATAATAATGGTGGAGCAGTTGTTGCATGGGATAGAACAGAAATAAATATTGGATATAATGCAAACTTTTCTTCTAATACTGCAACTAATGGTGGAGCTATTTTAAATGAAAGTTCTGTTATAAATATAAGTTCAAATTCTATTTTTAATTCAAACATAGTAACGGCACAAGGTGGTGCAATAAGTAATAATTCTGGGATAACAACAATATATTCCTCATCAACATTTACAAATAATTCAGCATATAATGGTGGAGCTATATCTAATTACAATGAAGGGACAATAAATATTTTAGATAATGTAGTATTTACATCAAATACTGCAAATAAATTTGGTGGTGCAATATTAAATTATGCGGATACCAACAATAATGCAGGAACAATAACAATAGGCAATGATGCATTATTTAAAGGAAATATAGCACAAACAGATTGTGGAGGGGCAATAGCAAATATCGGTACAATAAGTATAGGGGAAAATGCAATATTTGAACAAAACAGTTCATCGGGTTGTGGAGGAGCAATATATAATAGTACAAATGGAAATATAACAATAGGGAGTTCAGTAACATTTAAAAATAATACGGAAATACAAAATGGTGGAGCAATATATACGGAAGGAGTAGTAACATTGTTAGATGGTGGAACTTTTGTAAATAATACGGCAAACGGAACAGGTGGAGCAATCAATTTATATAACGGCGGAATAATAAATTTAATAGCAAATACGAACAATGTAGAATTTACAGGAAACACAGCAAATGGAATATCAAATGCAATACATGATAATAACGGAACAATTAACTTATATGCAAGTGATACTAACAGTATAATATTTAATGATAGAATAACCTCGGAAAATACTTTGAGTACATTAAATATTAACAAACCTTCAGGAACATTACCAAGAACAGGAAAGATAGTTTTAAATGAAGATATGAGTGGTTATATAGGTACTGTAAATTTATATGGTGGTGAAATAGAATTACAAGCAAAAACAGAAGAAGGTTCAAATATAAATACGAATAAATTCTTCACTGGAAATATCAAGTTAATGGGTGATAGTACATTAAATATACAAAACAATGTGATAGACAATATTACAGTAAGTAATTTAACATCACCAGATGATACAAATTTAAAATTCGATACAGATTTAAGTAACAATACAAGTGATAACTTCACTGTAATAAACAATGTAACAGGACAATTAAACTTAGATTCAATAAACATATTAGGTGTAGATGAAAAGATTGGACAAATAACTTTGTTTAACGATGGAAAAGCTCCGACATTAAATATATTAACAACAGGAAATTATGGTGGTCAAGAATATGTGTTTACAAATAGTGATGTTGCTGGTGTATTGAATTATAGATTGTTAGGATATAAGACATTTAAAGAAGTAATAAACGATAACACAGAAGCTGTTCGTTCATATTCATTAGCTGAAGATGAAATAGTAAAGGAAGATTTAGGAAGATTAGGCGGAACAGAATTAACAATATTCGGGAATGGATATGAAGTAAACGGAAGTTCAAAAGCAGGAATAACAGTAGGAAGCGGTCAAAAATTAAATATAGAAAAAGGAATAGGTGAAAATTTTGTTTGGAAGAACTTTTATTCAGAAAATCATGGTGGAGTAATAAATAATTGGGGAGCTCAAAATAAGTTTGATTCAGGAATAATAAATATAGATTCTAATACTGTATTTTCTAATAATACGGTATTCTCAACAGAACAATATGAAAACATATTAGGTGGTGCAATTTTTGACGGAATTTGTGGGAAAATATATATCGGTTCAGGAACTGTTTTTAACGAAAATAATGCAATAAATAATAATGGATATGCTAGAGGCGGTGCTATTTATCAGAACTGTGATGATGCAAATACAGAAAATACTATATTAAATTTTTCAGATAATATCAGATTTACTTCAAATACCGCTCAAGGTTTCCTTGCAGATGGTGGTGCAATTGATGTTGCAGCTACAGTTGTATTTGGAAATAATATAACTTTTTCTTCAAATTCTACAAATGCTAGTGATATGTCTTATGGTGGAGCTATTGCAGCTACTTCTGCCGATATAACCATTGGTGATAATTTAAATTTAAATTCAAATAAAGCAGAAAGTTTGAATGATAGGGCTAGAGGTGGTGCTATATATAGTGTTCATACAAATATGTTAGTTGGTGAAAATGCAAATATAAAATTTAATAATGCAGTAGGAAAATTAGATTCTTATGGTGGAGCTATTTATAACTATAATTCTGCTACACATTTGCGAATTCTTGATGGAGCTATATTTAGTTCTAATACTGTAGTTAGCACAGTAGGTAATGCCTATGGTGGTGCAATTTACAATGGAAATGGAGCTAGTATATCATTAATAGCTAATACGAACAATGTAGAATTTACAGGAAACACAGCAAATGGAATATCAAATGCTATACATGATAATGGTGGAACAATAAACTTGTGGGCAAGTGATAATGCAAGTGTAATATTTAACGATAGAATAACGAGTAGTGATTATACAAGTATATTAAATATAAATAGAGAGATACCGAATTATCAAGAAGTTATTGGAGTTGGTAGATTAATATTAAACGAAGATATGAGCGGATATACAGGGCAAGTAAATTTATACGGTGGTGAAATAGAGTTACAGGCAAAAACAGAAGAAGATTCAAATGTAAATACAAATAAATTCTTTAGTGGAAATATAAATTTATCAAGTGGAACATTGAATATATTGAACAATGCAATAGATAATATAACAGTAAGTAATTTTACATCAACGGAAAATGCAAATTTAAAATTTGATGCAAATTTAAACAATAATACAAGCGATAATTTCACCGTAACAAATACCGCAGAAGGAACATTAAATTTAACAGCAATAAATATATTAGGTACAAATGTTGGTAACGGACAAATAACATTATTTAATAATGAAGTTTCTCCAGAATTAAATGTTTTGACAACAGCTAATTATGGCGGTTATGAATATACATTTACCAATAGTGATATAGCAGGTGTATTAAATTACGAACAAACAGGAACAACAAAAACATTCAAAGAAGTAGTAAATGATATAATTCCACAATATCGTTCATATTCATTTGCAGGAAATGAAATAGTTACGGAAAACTTAGGGCAATTAGGTGGTACACAATTAACAATATTCGGAAATGGATATGAAGTTGATGGAAATGGTAAAGCTGGAATAACAATAGGACAAGAACAAACATTAAATATTGAAAAAGGTGTTGGTGAACAATTTGTTTGGAGAAACTTTAATAATAACGAAGGTGGTGCTATTTGGAATGGCGGTGATTTAGAAATATTTGAAGGAACTAAATTCTACTCTAATACAGCTTCTGGACAAGGTGGAGCTATTTATGATTATGCAAATTCAACAACAACTATAAGAGATAATTGCATATTTAGTTTAAATACTGCTGGTGAGGGCGGAGCAATTCGTTCGGGTGGTTATTTAAATATTGGTTCAAATATATTATTTAGTTCAAATACTGCATCCAATGGTTATTATGGTGGTGGAGCTATTTGTTCATTTACGGAAGCAACAATAGGTAATGATGTTATATTTTCATCAAATACAGCAATAAGAGGTGGAGCTATTTATTCTCATCAAGATACAATAATAGGAGATAATGCTATATTTGAATTTAATCTTGGTAGTAGCAAAACACAAGATGTTATTGATGGAGCAGGTGGAGCTGTCATGTGTATGAATTCTCTTACTATCGGGAAAAATGCAAATTTTGTTTCTAACACAGCTGGAACAGGTGGAGCAATATGGTTAGGTGGTTCTCTTGTAATAGATGAAGGAGTAAAATTTATTTCTAATACAGTAAGAAGTGATGGTGGAGCTATATTTATTAATGATAGTGGTTGCTTGGGATATACAACACGATTTGATATAAAAAATGGTGCAGAGTTTTCTTATAATGGTTCTGAATTACAACACGGTGGTGCTATTTACGATAATGGTTCTTATTCTTACACAACAATAGATGGTGCAACTTTTACATCAAACTATGCAAAAGCAGGAGGAGCAATTTATTTAGCTAAATTATCTAGTACTGTTATAACAGCTTCTCAATTTAACAATAATGTGGCTATAAGTAGTGGTGGTGCTATTTATAATCAGAAAGTAGCTGATGGACAAGATGAAGGATTATTTTTACTTTCAGGAGTAACATTTAGTTCTAATACAGCAAGGCAAACAAATGATAATGGATATGCTTCAGGTGGTGCTATATTTAACGAAGAGAAAACAACTATAGATTCTAATGCAAACTTTAATTATAACACAGCAATATCAACTAAAACAAACGGACATGCAAGAGGTGGAGCAATATTTAATAATACTAACTCTCTTATGACAATAGATAATAATGCTTCTTTTATAGGTAATAAAGCAATTGGTGGAATAGAAAGTTTCGGTGGAGCTATTGTTGGTTGGGAAGGTTCAAATATTACAATCGGTTCGAATGCTATATTTGATTCTAATACTGCAGAATCTAAAGAAGAAAATGGAATAGCACAAGGTGGTGCTATATACATAGCTGATGATGCAACATTTACTATAACCGATGGTGCACAATTTACAAACAATACAGCAACAACTAATGGTGGTGCAATATATAATGAAGGAATATTAAATTTAATAGCAAATACTAATGATGTTGAATTTACTGGTAACACTGCAAATGAAGCTTTAAATGCAATACATGATAATGGCGGAGTAATAAACTTGTGGGCAAGTGAAAATGCAGACATAATATTTAACGATAGAATAACATCAGACAATTCAAGTGTATTAAATATTAATAGTTCAACGACAACATTAACGGCAAATGGCAAAATAATATTAAATGAAGATATGAGTGGTTGGGTAGGAACAACAAATCTTTATAATGGTAATTTAGAGATAACAGAAGGGAATAATTTTATTAATGGAAACTTTACGATACATGGTGGAACATTTACAGCTAATGCAAATTCAATAATAACAGATTTTACAAATAATGGAACTGTAAATTTAACAGGTGGAACAATAGCTAATAATATATCAGGTTTAACGGACGGAATAATAAATATTAAAAATAATGATGTAACAATTAACGATGATGTTTTTGTAAATAATAATAACATAAAATTAGGAACAACACTTAAATTATTAAATGAAGAAAGTTTAAATACTTCAACATTGACAATATGCAATGGAGCAATTTTAAATACCCAAAACAATTCAACTGGAACGATTAATGCAAATTCAATAGTAATAGAAGATGGAGCAAATTGGACATATCAGTTAGATGTAGATTTAAAATCTGCAAAAGCAGATAACTTAATAAATATTGAATCTGTTGGTAACGGAAGCAAAGCAACAATAGATGATATTCATTTGTTATCGGATAAGGCAACAAAAACAAGTATACAAATAGCTGATAATGATATAAAAGCAACGATAGCTCAAGATAATTTTAAAATTTATACAACAAATTTGAGTTATGGAGTAACAACAAGTTTAGATTCTAATTCAAATACATTATTAAACATAGAAGCAATAGGTTATGGTGGACTTGCAAATGCAGTATATGATGGAGCAAGTTCTTATTCCGTAACGGAAGATATAGATTATTTAACAAAATGGATAGAAGACCCTATAGGAACAACAAATAATCAATTGAAAGGAAATTTAACCATAAGTAATATAAGTAGTAATAACAGAGTATTAAAAAGTACAAATAATGTAGAAGGATTAATAACAGAAGGATATACATTACAAATTAATAATGTAAATTTAGAAGGTTTCAATGAAGCAATAAAAGTAAATAATGCTAATGGAAATTTACAATTAACGAATGTAAAGTTTAGCAGTAATACTGGAAATGCAGTAATAACAAGTTCTGGTACAGTTGAACTTTCAGGAGTTATTTTTGACAATACCAATACAACAAATATAGATTTTATAAATGATAATAAATTAATCCTTTCAGGTTCTTCAACAACATTTACAACAGGTGTAATTGGTAAAGGAACAACAACAATAAATGGTGTAAACATAAATTTAGCAGATGCAATAATTGAACAAAATAAAATAGAAATAAACAGTAATGGAAGTTTAACAGCAAATGCAAGTAACATAACAGCAGATATAGAAAATAATTCAAACTTAATATTTAGTAAAGGAACGAATAATAATTACATTTTTGGAACAGGAACAACAATAATAGATGGAGAGGTAATAAATAGTTCAACAATAGCAAATAATGTAACTATCAATTCACAAAAACAATTAACAACCAATGCAACAAATATTGATGGACAAATAGAAAACAATGGTGATTTAATTTTTAATGTTGGAACAAACGATAACTATATTTACGGTGACGGTAATGTAAGTATAGAAGGTTATGTAATAAGCAATTCAAGTATAACTCAAAGTACAGTAACAGTAGCAAGTACAGGGAAATTTGAAAATAATAACAAATTACAATTGATAGATTATATAAACAATGGAACAACCGTAAATAATTCAACGATATCTGTAAGTGGAGAATATTACAATGTTGGAATAACAACAAATACAAACTATATAAAAGCAAATATTTATACAAATAAAGAAAATTCAGTAATGGATAACACGGGAATAATAGATGCCGATGAATTTAATATAGAAAACGGTTCTATATTTAGCACTTCATTTGATAATCTTATTATAAAAGGTGATTTTGAAAATGACGGAGAAGTAACAGTAAAAGGTGGAGAGATAAAAAATAATATAATTGGAGAAGGAAAGTTAATAATAGAAAATCTTGTTGTTAATAATAAAGATATAAATCAAAGTAGTATAACAATAAATACAGAAGCAACTTTGACAAATAATGAGAATATAACAATAGACCAAATATTAACAAACAATGGACAATTAACAAATGAAGGTAATATAGAAACAGAACAATTAAACAATGTTGCAAATTCAACAATAACAAATAATTCAAATTTCACAGTAAATAAAAAAGGTCAAAACTATGGAAGAATAGATGGAAATGGTATTTTAAATATTAATGATGATTTTGATAATTTTAGTTATTTAAGACAAAATTTAATAAATATATCCAGTGGAACATTTAATAATGAGAATATAGTAATTTCAAATGGTATAAATTTACAAGAGAAAGCTAAATTAATGAGCGATGCAAGTAATATTAGTGGAAATATACTAAATGCTGGTAATGTAATATTAACTGGTGGAGAAAACAATAATTGGATATATGGAACAGGAACAACAATAATAAACGGAGAAGTAATAAATAGTAGCACAATAGTAAATAATGTAAAAATAAATGAAACAAAGAAACTAACAACATCAGCGGAAAGTATTAATGGTGACATATTAAACAATGGAATTTTAATAATTAACTCAGGAAAAGAAAACAATAATAAAATAACAGGAATAGGTAAATTATATATAAATTGCAACCTAACAAATAACAATATCATTAGACAAAAAGAATTGAGTTTAAATTTAAATCCAAATATTCAATTTGCAAATTCATTAAATAGTAGTGATAATAGTTCTCAACTTTCAGTATTTACAAACAATTCTGAAATAACAGTTGAAACATTAAACTTGAAAGATACAATGTTAAAATTAACAGAAAAAGGAAGTTTGGCTGTAGACAATTTATCTTCTCAAAATTCTGCAATGGATTTAGCAAACTCACTAACACAACAACATAATTTTAAAACAATATCCGTAACAGATAAATTAGATTTAGCTGTAGATGTAGATTTGAAAAACAAAACAATGGATACGATTAGTGCTGATATTTATAATGAAGAAGGAAATATAGATATAAATAAAATAAATATTATTACGGAATTAAAAGGTAATAACACAGAAATAGCATTTACAACATCAACAGTATTGAAAGATAAGATAACAAGCATAACAACTGCAAGTTCAAATTTATTTAAATATAATGTTGAATATAATAAAAATGCAGGAACTCTTAATTTTTCAGTAACAGCAAAAGATAATCCTACAATGGTAGCAGGACAAGTAGCAAATATAGCAGATGGCTTAATAACCCAAACAACTGTACTAAATCAAGCATTTTCAAGTATAGATAATATAAGAAATAAAATCACATCTGCAAAAGAAAAAGGTTTGTTGTATGCATCAACTGCTGATGTTGTATTCGATAATTCTAATAAGTTAGAAAGAGGATTATGGTTAAGACCATTTTATTCACAGGAAAGCATAAATTTTGACAGTTTATCTGTAGATAATACATTAACAGGAACACTTGCAGGAATAGATTTAGTAACGAGTGAAAATAGTTTAGTATCTGTATATTTAGGTTATGCTGGAAGTGAGCAGAAGTATGAAGATATAAAAGTAAGTCAAACAGGATATATTGTTGGTGCAACTGGAATGTTAATAAAAGATGATTGGTATGCTGGATTAACAGCAAATATCAATTTTAACAAAGCAGAAAGTCAAAGTGATTACGGAACAGATAGTTTTGATATGAATATGTATTCTGTTGGTGCAAAAGCAGGATATAACTATGAAATAAATGACAAATGGACATTAGAACCTAATTTAACATTGATGTATGGAAATGTAAATAGTGCTGAATATCAAACAACACAAGGAGCAAAAGTTGAAGGTCAGAGTGTAGCTAACATAATAGTTGCTCCACAAGTAAAAGCAAAGTTAGGATTAACAAATGGATGGCAACCTTATGGTTTATTGGGTTATGTAATAAATTGTGGAGATAAAGTAAAAGCAAATGTGGAAGGTGTAGAATTCGAACAACAGAAGATAGAAAATTATTTTGAGTTCGGAATAGGAATAAATAAAGAATTTATAAATACTCCATGGAATTGTTATTTACAAGTAACTGGAAGAAGTGGAGATAGAAGTGGTTTTGATAGTAGTTTAGGAATTAAGTATAAATTTTAATAAAGTATGTAAGCAATACCTTTTTGGTATTGCTCTATAGACTTGTAGATAGAGACTTAAGATAAAGTATTAAAAGACATACTAATAAATAAAGCATATATCTTAGGTATATGGCTACAGTACAAGGTATTATATGCAATATATAAGATAAATAAATTAAAAAAAATATAAATTTATTTATCTGTATTACTTAGAATTAAGACATATATACCATATAAAAGTTTAGGGGTATATAGAAAAGAAGGCATAAAAGGGCAAAAATTAGGAAACTTTGATTTTATCCTTGTTAAATCTAATGTTATTAAACCCGACGAGATTTAGCATAACTGGCTCATAAATATATAGGTTTGCCAATTTGTCCAGTAACGAACCCTTCATGAGATTTGAACAATCACATCATATCACAATAAAAATTCATAATATTAGTTACAACTTTGTATTTTTTTAGTTTATGTACCGCTTTGCTTATGTACACTTCACTAAAAAAATACTTCGTTTCACTTACATATTATGAATTTTTCTTTTGTTTTCTATATTCTTATGATAAAACTTCAAAAATATGTTGATTTTGTATAACAAATAATGTAGAACATAAATTAACTTAATAAATAGTCGAAAACATATAAACTTCGTTAATAATTATAAGGAGAACAATATATATGAAGAAAATAATCGGATTGATTTTGGGTGTCATTTGTGTATCAAGT